>Ga0136617_10001053_pt1 | contig 24136 bp, 19 predicted proteins | sample AntDrymUQ3222106_2_FD_129672 | JGI IMG/M metagenome (GOLD analysis project Ga0136617, IMG submission 129672) | Polar desert sand microbial communities from Dry Valleys, Antarctica - metaG UQ322 (21.06) | ecosystem: Environmental > Terrestrial > Soil > Desert | place: Antarctica: Dry Valley...
ATTCGGGTCCTGCACGGACGGTCGCTCAGCACCGACCGCGGGCTCCCCTATCAGGAATTCTTCGAGATTATCCTCGAGCACTTCCGCGTGAGGGGTCAGGGCAGCGCGCCACCACCGGATCTGTCGGACCTCGCGCCCGAACTGGTCGCATTGTTTCCGATGCTCAGCGAGATCGCTGAAATCCGCGCGGCGGCAGGGAGCGGCGCGCTGACCGGTCAACGCGTCGCACAGTCCCCCGAGAGTCGAAGTCAGATCTTCGAGTTGCTCGCCCGCACGCTGGCGCGCATCGCCGGCGACCGCCCCCTGGTGGTATGCCTCGAGGACCTGCACGCTGCCGACGTTTCTCTCGAAGCACTCGATTACCTGGTTCGCCGCCTGGGATCGGCGCCGATCCTGGTCGTCGGGACCTACAGGACGACCGACACCCACTCGCGACACCCGCTCAACCGGCTGATCGAAGCGTTTCAGGGAGAACGGCGGGCGCTCACGATCGTGCTGAGCCCGCTCTCGGCCACCGAGCACAAGGCGTTTCTCGAAACACTCATCGGCACGGGCGTCGCCGACACGCTGGTCCGTAAGCTTCACGACGCGAGCGAGGGCAATCCGTTCTTCACGAAGGAGCTCGTCCGGTCTCTCATGGACTCGGGCGGCATCGCGAAGGATCATAGCGACGCGTGGAATCTGTCCGCCCAGGCAGCGCTCGCGGCTGACACGCTTCCCGCGACGATTCAGCAGGCGGTCGAGAAGCGGATCGGACGGCTCCCCTCCGAGCTTCGCGACCTGCTCTCGGTCGCATCGGTCATCGGGAGGAGCGTGGACGCAGAAGATCTTGCCGCGCTGGCGCAGGCGGGTGACATCGACAACCACCTCGATTCGCTCGTGGAGCAGGGACTGATCGAGGAAGAGCGAGACTCGCGCGGCGACGTGCTGAGTTTCTCGAGCGGCGTCGTCCGCGACGTCCTGTATGGCGGCCTGTCACCGCGAAAGCGGCGGTCGCTTCACCGTCGGTGCGCGGAGCTCCTGGAGGCGCGTCATGCCGGTCGCATCGAGCGCGTCCTCCCGCAGCTGGTGCATCACTTTTTCCAGGGTGACGTGCCCGACAAGACGGTGGAGTACGCCCTGCGCCTGGCACGCACGTCGCTCGACGCGTTCAGCGCAGAAGAGGCGAGGCGATCCGCCGCGAGCGCCCTGACATTTCTCGACGATGAATGGGAAGGCGACCGCGTGATCGAGGGAGATGCACGGCTGCTCCTGGCGCGGGCGGAGCGCATGGCCGGAGACGTCGACGGCGCCAGGCGCGAAGCCGCCGCCGCGGTGCGGATCTACGAGGACCGGCGCGACCCCGCGCGGCTCGTCGCCGGGCTGCTGTTCGTGGCCGAAACCGCGTGGCAGCTGCGACTGCCTGATGAGACGCGGCGATGGGTCGAGCAGGCGCTGCCGCTGGCGCGGGAAACCGGCGCCACCGACACCCTGCGGCGAACGCTGTCGCTCGCCGCGACGCTCGCCAACCTGGTCGGTGATTACGACCGTGCAAACGCGCTCCTTGACGAAGCCGGACGGCTGGGGACGGAGGCGCAGGATGCCCGGCGCGACGCCGAGATTCCGCTCGGAGGCCGGATGGTCGTTGCCCTGGCCAGCCCCGTGCGCGCCATCGACCCCGTGGGCACGACGATCATCGAAGAGTCCGAGATCGGCGCCACGGTCTTCGAAACGCTGCTCGCGACCGACGCCAGGGGCCACCTCGTGCCGTGGCTGTGCGAACGGTGGGAGGCCGGTCCGCACGCGCGCGTCTTCGGACTGACGGTGCGCAGGGACGTCCGCTTCTCGGACGGAACGCCGCTGACGGCGGCGGCGGTGAAGCGATCGATCGAGACGTCCAGCCGCGCGGCCGCAAACCTGCCCGCGGCGTTTGCCGCGATCACCGGCATGACGGCATTCCGCGCCGGAGACACCAGCGAGCTCGCCGGCGTGGCGGCGATCAGCGAAACCGAACTGCACATCAGCCTCGACGAGCCGCTGCCGATTCTTCCGGCGCTGCTGACCGAGGGCAGCACCGCCGTCGTCAGTCCGCGTGAGACGACTCCAGGAGCGAGAGGCCTGGTCGGGACCGGCCCCTTCCGCCTGGCGTCGCTCACCGCCGAGAAAGTGGTGGTCGAGAGGAACGAGTCGTACTGGCGCGGCGGACTGCCGCGCCTCGATGCCATCGAGTTTCATCCATCGATTCAGCCGCCCGTCATCGCACGGAAGTTCCGGAGTGGCGAGATCGACCTCGCGCGCGATCTCCTGCCGGAGCAGCTCGATGAGATTCTGCGCGATCCCGGGTCGCGGCAGCGGCTCGTCGAGGCGCCGAAGAAGAACACGTATTTCATCCTGTTCAACGCCACCAGCGGACCGGTGACGCGCGTGCCGGCGGTGCGGCGCGCGCTCGCGGGCGTCCTCAGGCCACGCGATCTCGTCTGGCGCACCCTCGGCCGCTTCGCGGAGCCGGCCGCCTCACTGATCCCCCCCGGCATGCTCGGGCACGACGCGGGGCGCAGGTGGCCCTCCATGCCGCGCGACGCAGCCGTTGCCGCGCTCCGTGACGCGGGCATCGAGCCCGGGACGGAGCTGGCCGTTTCGATTCAGCCGCTGCTGCGCGACCGCACGGCGTCGCTGCTGGCCGGCGTGTTCGAGACGTGGTCGGATCTCGGCATTGAGGTCGCTGCGGCGCCACTCGACATGCCGGCATTCCTCGGCACATGGAAGGACAATGCGTCGATCGACCTGACGATCGGCCGCTGGAACGCCGATTACGACGACCCCGACAATTTCACGTATTCACTGTTCCACTCTCGCAGTGGCGCGCTCCACAACTACTTCTCCTCGCCGGAAGCCGACAAGCTGATGGAGGAGGCGCGAGCCGAGAGCCAGCCGGCGCTGCGCGATGCGCTTTATCGGAGGATCGAGCACCTGCTGCTCGAGGCCGGCGCGCTGGTGCCGCTCTTCCATGACATCGACTATCGGCTGGCCAGTCCGAGAGTGCGCGGCCTGGTGCTCAGGGGGACAAAGCCCTACCTCAATTACGGCGAGGTGGGCGTGGCGGTGTCCCCACGTGTGGCGGAGGCGCGCCGCGCCACCGGCGGCACGATTCACGTCCCGATGACGTCGGGCATCATGTCGCTCGATCCCAAGCAGCGGAGCACCGCGGAGCTCGGCGAAGTGCTGCCGTGCATTTTTCAGACGCTCACGGTTGAAAAGGGAGGACTGGCGCAGATCATCCCCTGCCTGGCGGAGCGTTTCCGCATCGAAGACGGCGGCCAGCGCTATCGGTTCTTCCTGCGTGAGGACGTCCGCTTTCACAACGGCCGCCGGCTGACCGCGCGGGACGTACGGTACTCGCTCGAGCGGCTGCTGCAGTCGCGCGAAACCGACCTGGAGTCGTTCGCTGTCATCCGCGGTGCGAAAGCGCTGCTCGGGGGGGAGACCAGGGACCTCGCCGGCCTGCGGATTCACTCGGCGACCGAGTTCACCATCGAGCTCGAGGAGCCGGTCGCCTTCTTTCCCGCCTTACTGTCGCACTATCAGACGGCGATCATCCCCGAAGGCGGCGAGCCCCCGGCCGCGACGCCGCACGCCTGGACCGGCACCGGCGCCTTCCGAGTCGTCGCCTTCGAGCCAGGCCGACGACTCGAGCTCGAGCGCAACAAAACGTACTGGCGGCAGGGATATCCGCGAAGCGAGGGACTCGTCTTCCATTTCGGCATCAAGCCCAAGGACATTCTTGGAGGGTTGCAGGACGGCCGCTTTTCCGTGGGCGCCGAGCTGCTGCCTGCCGACGTCGAGGAGCTGCGCCGGCAGCCGGAGTTCGCGTCAGGGTACCGGGAAACACCCCGACTGGTGACCTATTTCGTCGCGTTCAACACCTTGCGGGGGCCGCTCCGCAGCCGCGCGCTCAGGCTCCGACTGGCACGTTCCGTCGATCTCCCCCGGCTGATCCGCCAGACGCTCGGGCGTCTGGCCATCCCGGCGCACGGCATCATTCCGCCCGGACTGCCCGGGCACGATCCTGAAGCGGCGACTCGCCGACTCTCGGCCGGCAGCGATGCGTCGGAAACCATGGCGGGCAGCCTGGAGCTGACGGCGGCAATACACCCCGTGCTGACGGGACCGTATGCGGCCGTCACGCGTGAGTTGTCGACCGCCTTCGCCGCGCAGGGAGTGGCCGTGCGCCCGGTGGCCACGAACATGGAAGAGTTCCTGCAGGCGCATCGCGAAGGCACGGCCGACATGTTCATCGGCCGCTGGGCGGCCGACTACCCCGACCCTGATTCCTTCGCGTCGGTCTTTCACTCGCAGACAGGTTTTTTCGGCCGCGTCTGTAGTTCGCCCGAGATCGACCGGCTGATCGCACGTGCCCGCAGCGAATCGGTCCCGGCGCTGCGTCACACGCGGTATCGCGAGCTGGAAGACATGCTCGCCGCCGACGCGATCATCCTGCCGATGTTTCACGAGCAGGCGTATCGGATCGCGCGCCCCGAGGTCGACGGTCTCACGCTGGGTCTCGGCACACCGACCGTGTCGATGGAGGAGCTCCGGATTGCGTCTCCGGATCCCTGATCTCCGCATCCCGCATCCCGCATCCCGCATCCCGCATCCCGCGCACCGCGCACCGCGCACCGCTAGAGTGCCAGCACATCCGATCCCGGCAACTGCTGCAGCAGCAACGCATCGGCCGTCGCGAGACGCCAGCGCCGGACGCGGGCGTGAGCAACCAGCAGCCGATCGAAGGGGTCGCGTGTCCACGTCAACTCGCACGCGGACGAAAACCACCTGCCGGCCGGCGGCTCGTCGAGTCTGAACCGTTCATGATCCCGGAAGGCCTCGAGCGTGCGGGACGGCGCCAGACGGACGCGTCCGGCTTCGAGGAGGATCTGCAATTCAAGCAGGCTCGCCGGCGAGAGGTGCAGGGTGGCGTATCGATTCAACGCCCGCGCGCGGCGATGGCCCTGCACGAGCCAGATGGCGGCATGCGTGTCGAGAAGAATCACCGGCGTTTCCGCGCGGCAAAGGCGAGACCTCGCCTGCCGGCTTTCCAGGTCCACTGCCCGTCTGCGACCGCGGGATCGACGAAGTCGAATAAGCCCTTCGACACTTTGGGCGCCGTTGACGCAGCGGCAGGTTCGGCGAGGATCCGGAAGCGCACCCCGCGCCGCTCGATGACCACAGGGACGCCCTTTTCCGCGTCGTCCAGCATCTCCCCGAACCGGGCCCGCGCTTCCGCTGCTTTGTAACCTTTCACGATGTACATTGTACATGCATGCCGGAACCGCGTGGCGTGGCCGACGGGTCGCCATTCTCGATGCGCCGCACGATTCTCATCTATAATCCGCGCGTCCGACACATGACCTCATGCCGCTGACCACCGCTACCTGATCGCCTGACGCCTCACGTCGAGTCGCGATTGTGCTAGGCGCGCGGGCAGATCCGAGGCACACTGCCGCCACACGTAAACAGTTGAACGCGTTCGTCCCGGGAACGCAGGAAGGTTTTCCGATGTCGATTCGCGCCTTGTTCTCTACCCTGGCGTTCCTCTCGCTCGTCGCCGTTGCCGCACCGGCGTCAGCCCAGACCTGGACCGCGGAGCAGCAGGAGGTGTTGAAGTTCGAAGAGCAGCAGTGGCAGATGGCCAAGGACAAGGACCTGAGCTGGATAGACAAGATGGTCCACCCGAGCCTCAGTTACTGGGACACCGATCAGCAGGCGCCCCAGAACAAGGCCTCTCTGGCGCGCTGGAACCGCTACAACAATACGAACGCCACGGTCCTCGAGCAGGAACTGTTCCCGATCTCGATCACGATCACGGGCAACATCGCCGTGGTCCACTACCGGTACATGATCGCGCGTGAGAACGCCAAGAAGGAGCGGGAGACGGTCAGCGGCCGGTACACCGACATCCTGGTCAAGGAAGGCGGCCGCTGGATGTTCATCAGTTGGGCGGGCGGTGACGATCCCAAGAAATAAGGATGCTCCCTGATCCTTGATCGCGAATCTCAGGAACATCCCCAATCCCCGCATCTCCCGCACCGTTTGCCTTGATCCGGGATTCGGGATTTCCGAGGATCAGCGATGAGCGATAAGGGATGAGGGACCATCACACTCAAGTGCACCTGTCAGTCGGTACCCGGCTCGGGCCGTACGAAATCGTGTCTCCGCTCGGCGCCGGCGGTATGGGCGAGGTCTATCGCGCGCGCGACACCCAGCTGAATCGTAATGTCGCGATCAAAGTGCTGCCCGAGCTCTTCGCGCTGGACGCCGAGCGCCTTGCGCGCTTCACGCGCGAAGCGCAGACGCTCGCTGCACTGAATCACCCGAACATCGCGCAGATCTACGGCCTCGAAAGCGCCGCAGCCGCAGGCACCCGGGCGCTCGTCATGGAGCTGGTCGAGGGAGAGGACCTCTCCGTGGTCATCGAGCGCGGCGCCGTTCCGCTCGCCGAGGCGCTGCCCATCGCGCGGCAGATTGCGGACGCGCTCGAAGCCGCCCACGAGTCAGGGATCATCCATCGCGATCTCAAACCCGCCAACGTGAAGGTGCGGCCCGATGGCACCGTGAAGGTCCTCGACTTCGGTCTCGCCAAAGCGCTGGACCCCGTGGGGACGTCGAGCGCAGACGCGATGAGATCACCGACGCTCACGGCCCGTGCCACGCAGATGGGCATGATCATCGGCACCGCCGCCTACATGGCGCCCGAACAGGCGAAGGGCAAAGCGGTCGACAAACGCGCCGACATCTGGGCCTTCGGTGTCGTGCTCTACGAAATGCTGACCGGCGCACGCGCCTTCGACGGCGACGACGTCTCGGAGGTGCTCGCGACGGTGTTGAAAAGCGAGCCTGCCTGGCATGCGCTCCCGGCCGACACACCGCCCGCGATCCGCCGAGTGCTCCGCCGCGGCCTGGAAAAGGATCCGCGCAAGCGGCTGAGTGCGATCGGCGATGCGCGGCTCGAGCTCGAAGAGACGGAGAGCCCGATCAGCGTTCCGACCACCCCGGCTGCTCCCGCGCGTCGTGCGATCGGCACAGGTCTCGCCGCCGGACTCGTGGCTGTTTCAATTCTCGCGACCGCCGGCGTGATGCCCTGGCTGTCGCCAGGGACCGGTCCATCAGCGCCGAATGGCGTCACCCGTCTCAGCATCGCGCTCCCCGAAGGGGACGAGGTGACCGACAAGAACCTGGCGCCGCTGGCAATTTCCCCCGACGGCGCGCGGATCACCTACGTTGGCTTTCGGAGTGGGGTGCGGCGGCTCTTCGTACGGAATCTCGTCGACCGCGAGGCGAACCCGCTCGAGGGGACAGAAGGGGCACGCAGCCCGTTCTTCTCACCGGATGGCCACTGGATCGGGTTCTTCGCGCAAGGAAAGTTGAAGAAGGCCGCGGTCGGGAGCGCGGCGGTGCAGGTCATCGCAGACGACATCGCCGACCCGCGCGGCGGCACATGGGCAGCCGGCGGGACTATCTACTTTGCGCCGACCAATGTCAGCGGCCTCTGGAAAGTACCCGCGTCGGGGGGCCGCCCGAGCGAGGTCACAATGCTCGATCGCCAGCGCGGCGAGGTCAGTCATCGATGGCCGCACGCTCTCCCCGATGGCTCGCTGCTTTTCTCGTCGTGGACAGGGCCGGGACCAGACGAGCACGCCATCTTGAGGTTGACTCCCGCAACCGTCGAACGGCAGGTACTCATCACGACCGGCGACACACCGCGTTACGTCGCTGGCGGTTACCTCGCCTACGGACGCCTGGACGCGTTGTTTGCCGTGCCCTGGCGCTCGACGCAGACGACGTTGGACAACGTTGCCCCGATCTCGCTGCCGGAGTTACCGAGGCTCGAGAACGAAGGGGCGGCGATCTACGACGTGTCGGCGAACGGCACGCTGGCGTACATTTCAGGCGGCACCGGGCGATACGCGCAGCGCATCGTCTGGGTCGATCGCGCGGGCGCCATCGAGGCGACGCCGATGCCGGAGCGCGACTACGAGGCGGTCGCCCTTTCGCCTGACGGACGACGGGCGGTCGTTCAGGTTCGAGAGGGCACCATGGGCCTGTGGATTTTTGATTTCTCCCGCCACACGCTCACGCCACTCGCCACGTCGGGCGGGAGCAGTCAGGGTGCGGTCTGGACGGTGGACGGGCAGCGCATCATCTACCGTGGCACCAGGCACGGCACACGGAACATTTACTGGAAGTCAGCCGACGGCTCGGGCGAGGAGGAGCGGCTGACCACCAAGCCGAACGTCATCCACACTCCCTCATCGGTCTCGCCCGACGGGCAGTGGCTCGTGTTCGTCGAGGGCGGCGGCCAGGCCCTGGGAAGCAGTACTTGGGCACTGCGCCTCCAGGGTGATCGCACGCCACGACAGCTGTTGCCGTCGGTGGCGAACGGCCAGGTTTCGCCGGACGGCCGGTGGCTGGCGTACCAGTCGAATGCGTCCGGACAGTTCGAGGTGTACGCTACGCCGTTCCCCGGGCCGGGTCCGCGAATCCCGGTCTCGGTCGACGGCGGCGAGAACCCGCTGTGGTCTCGCGACGGGCGCGAGCTGTTCTACACCACGGAGGACAGCATGATGGCCGTCACGCTCACGCCGGGTGCGACGCTGTCGGTCAGCGCACCGCGCCTGCTCTTCGAAGGACGATATCGTCCGGCCTCGAACTCCGTCACGCCGTTCAGTGTTTCGCCCGACGGGCGCCGGTTCCTCCGCGTCCAGCAGGTGCAACCGGACCGGCCCGTCACCCGCATCGACGTCGTGCTGAACTGGTTCAGCGAACTCGCAACAGCGATCCCGAATCGCTGATCGCTGATCCCTGATCTCAGGAACGATCCCGAATCGTGGATCCCGAATCGCCAGTCGCCCTATAATCTCGCCACCCTTACTTGCAGCTCTCAGTCGGCACCAGACTCGGGCCGTATGAAGTCGTGGCAGCGCTCGGCGCCGGCGGCATGGGCGAGGTCTATCGCGCGCGCGACACGCAGCTGAATCGCGACGTCGCGATCAAGGTTCTCCCTGAGCTTTTCGCCCTCGACCACGAACGTCTCGCCCGCTTCACGCGCGAAGCGCAGACGCTTGCGGCGCTGAACCACCCGAACATCGCGCACATCCACGGTCTCGAAGGGGACGGCTCGGCTGCCAGACCACGCGCGCTCGTGATGGAGCTGGTCGAGGGCGAGGATCTCTCGGTGCTCATCGCGCGAGGGCCGATCCCCTTGGCCGACGCCCTCCCGATCGCGCGGCAGATTGCCGACGCGCTCGAAGCCGCCCACGAGGCGGGGATCATTCATCGCGATCTCAAACCCGCGAACGTCAAGGTGCGGCCCGACGGTACCGTCAAGGTGCTGGACTTCGGCCTCGCCAAGGCGATGGATCCAATAGAGGCCGGCTTTAGCCGGCCTGATCACTCCCCCACATTCACCGCCCGCGGCACCCAGATGGGCATGATCATCGGCACCGCTGCGTACATGGCGCCGGAGCAGGCGAAGGGCAAGGCGGTCGACAAGCGCGCCGACATCTGGGCTTTCGGCGTCGTCCTCTACGAAATGCTCACCGGCAAGCGGCTTTTCGAAGGGGAGACGGTGAGCGACGTGCTCGCCGCCGTTCTGCGCGCGGACGTCGACTGGCGGGCCATCCCCTCCTCCGTCCCGGCCGACGTGCGCCGGTTGCTCGTCCGCTGTCTGGATCGCGAGCCGAAGAACCGGCTGCACGACATCGCCGACGCGCGCATCGTGATCGACGAGACGCTGCGAGGCGGTATCGTGGTGGAGCCAGCCGCCGAAGTGCGACGGTCGTCCGGATGGCTGGCCGCGCTCCCGTGGGTCGTGACGGCCCTCGCCGTTGCGACCGCGGTCGGCCTCAGCCTGAAGCCTGCAAGCGCTCCCCCGACCCAATCACCAACGGCCTCGACGTTCGGCATCCTGGTGCCCGCAGAGCATTTTCTGTCGACATCACAGTCTCCCCTCATCAGCCTGTCCGCTGATGGCCGAACGCTCCTGTTCGTCGCGGAGGGCAAGCGGGGCGCCGCGATCTTCCGGCGATCGTTCGATCGGATGGCAGTCACTCGCATCGAGGGCACCGAGGGCGCCGAGTACCCGATGCTCTCTCCGGATGGCCGCTGGATCGCGTTTTTCTCCGGGGGTTCGCTCCGCAAGATATCCGCCGACGGGGGCACGGCCGTCGCCGTCGCCGATGCGCTCGCGCCGCGCGGCGCGGCTTGGAGTCCGGACGGCTCTCTCATTTTCTCGCCGCTCTATACGAGCGCGCTTTTTCGCGTCGCGGCAAGCGGGGGCACTCCCGTTGCAGTCACCAGGATCGGCGACCCAAAGGTTGAGCGTTCCCACCGCTGGCCGCAGGTCCTGCCCGATGGCCGGACGGTGATTTTCACGGTCGGACTGGCGGAGAGCCCGGGCGACTACGACGCCTCGAACATCGACGCGCAACGCCTCGACACCGGCGAGAGGCGCACGATCCTGAAGGGTGCGCGCATGGCGCGCTACACCCCCCTGGGCTATCTCGTTTATCAACGGGGCAAGATGCTGCTCGCGGTCAGATTCGACGCCACGCGGCTCGAAGTGATTGGCGAACCGTTCACGGTCCAGGATGGCGTCGGCGGCGATCCGAGCAGCGGCGCCGGCTACTTCGGCGTGAGCGACACCGGCGTCGTGGCCGTTGCGCCCGAGGCCTCGATCCCCAAGAGTCGTGTGCTCGTCCTGGTTGACCAGGCGGGACGCGAGACGCCCATCACTGCTCCGCCTGCAGCGTTCAATAATCCGCGCGTGTCCCCCGATGGCCGTTGGCTCGCCTTCGCCATCGGCACCGGAAGCAGCGGGGACGACGATGTCTACGTTCTCGAACTGGCGTCTCAACGGATGCAGCGCCTGACCTTCGGTCAGGGACACGGCGTTCCCTTGTGGAGCCCCGACGGGCGTCGCATCGTCTTCACCAAGGGTCGCAGCGGCGCAACGGGTATATCGATGCGGGCGGCCGATGGCAGTGGCGAAGAGATCCCGCTGGTGAAGTCCACCGAGTTTCTGCTCTCGGGCTCGTGGCACCCGGACGGGCGGAGGCTGGCCGTCACGAACGCGCAGAGATCGATCGACATCGAAATTCTCGATGCCTCCGCCGGCAAACTGACGCCGCTGTTCGCAAGCCCGTCGGCCGGAGAGTCGGGGGGCGCGTTCTCTCCCGACGGTCGTTACATTGCTTACACGTCGACCGAGAGCGGGACCGACGAGGTCATCGTCGAGACCTTCCCTCCAGGCGGCGGGAAATGGCAGATCTCGGTCGCGGGTGGAATGAGTCCGGTCTGGGCCCGCGACGGCCGGGCTCTGTACTTCGTCACAGACCAGTGGCTGATGGCCGTGGACGTGGACATCCGCGGAGTCTTTCGACCGGGCGTGCCACGGGTTCTCTTCACCGGTCCCTACGAGTTGCAGACTGTGATCCGGCGGAACTACGACATCGGTTCGGATGGTCGCTTTGTGATGGTGAAGCGCCAGCTCACCTCCTCGACTCCGACAGAGATTGTCGTCGTCGAGGGTTGGAGCGCCGCTGATCCGTCGCGAGCGGCGGCACGATGATCGCCGGTCGCTTCTACCGACGACCATGCGCGCATGACAAAACGCAGCGCCCGACCCCATGCCGCTAACGACAGGCGCACGACTGGGCCCTTATGAAGTGATCGCGGCGATAGGCGCCGGCGGCATGGGGGAGGTCTATCGCGCGCGCGACACCCAGCTCAATCGCAGTGTCGCGATCAAGGTTCTGCCGGAGCTCTTCGCTCTGGACGCCGAGCGTCTCGCCCGCTTCACGCGTGAAGCCCGGACGCTGGCGGCCCTGAACCATCCCAACATCGCGCACATCCACGGTCTCGAAGGGGACGGCTCGGCGGGCAGACCACGCGCGCTGGTGATGGAACTGGTCGACGGCGACGACCTCTCCGTGCTGATCGCGCGCGGACCCATGCCGCTCACCGAGGCGCTGCCGATAGCGCGGCAGATTGCCGACGCGCTCGAAGCCGCCCACGAGCGGGGGATCATCCATCGGGATCTCAAGCCCGCGAATGTGAAAGTGCGGCCCGACGGCACCGTCAAGGTGCTCGACTTCGGGCTCGCCAAGGCGATGGATCCGGTAGAGGCCGGCTCGAGCCGGCCTGATGAATCTCCAACGCTGACCGCACGCGCGACCCAGATGGGCATGATCATCGGCACCGCCGCCTACATGGCGCCCGAGCAGGCCAAGGGCAAGGCGGTCGACAAGCGCGCCGACATCTGGGCCTTCGGCGTCGTCCTATTCGAAATGCTGACAGGGCGCCGCGCCTTCGACGGGGACGACACGTCGACGACTCTCGCTTCGGTGCTGATGAAGGATCCGGAGTGGACGGCGCTGCCGGCGGCAACGCCGCCAGCGATCCGGGCGCTGGTCGCGCGATGTCTCGTCAAGGATCCGCGACAGCGGCTGCGCGACATGGGCGACGCGCGACTGCAGGTCGAAGATGCGCTCGCGGGGCGAGGTGAGCCCGCACCGCCTGGCATCGCTCCCCCTGGCGTTGCGAAACGGGGACGGCCGGCGTGGCAGCTCGCGACCGCGATGGTGGTGATCGCCGGAGCGGCGGCGGCTGCGGCCTGGTTGGCGAAACCATCCACGCCGGCGCCGCTCATGCGCCTCTCGATTGCTCTGCCTCCAGGCGAACAAGTGACGACCGCGCCAGCCATTTCCGCGGATGGTCACCTCGTCGCGTATGCCGCCGGGCGCACGGCGGCAACGTCGCAGCTGTACCTTCGGCCGCTCGATGATTTCGGCGCGCGCGCGGTGGCCGGCAGCGCCGGCGCCCAGTACCCCTTCTTCTCCCCTGACGGGCGGACGATCGCGTTCTTCGCGGGCGGGAAGCTGCGACGCGCGTCGGTCGCCGGCGGCGCCGCGATCGACCTCGCGTCCGCACCGATGCCCTGGGGCGGCACCTGGGACTCGGAGAGACGTATCGTCTTTACGACCGGTCTGGGTTCCGGATTGTGGCGCGTCCCGGCCGACGGCGGAGTCTCCGAGCAGTTGACGAAACCCGACGGCGCCACACGTGGATATGCGCATGTCTTTCCCCAGCGCCTGCCCGGCACGCGCGATCTCCTGTTCGGCTTCTGGGGTCAGACGTTTTACAGCGCGCGGCTCTCGGCGGAGGACCGGACGTGGCGGGAGGTCACGACGCCAGCACGGGGAATGGCGGCGGTCTACCTCTTCACCGCGAGCGGCCATCTGTTGAGAAGTGACGGGGCCGGAGGGGTCATGGCCGGGCGATGGGACCCCGCGACGACGTCACCGGTGACCCCGGAGACGCCGGTGCTCGAGAACGTCAACTGGGCTCTTATCACCGAGCGCTCCTGGATCGCGGTCTCTGACAACGGCACGGCCGCATATGTGCCGGGCAATCCGGGCAATCGCCATCTGGTGTGGGTGGATCGGCAGGGCCAGGTGAGCCAACTGCCCGGCGAGGCCAGCCGGCTGCACCAGGCGACGCTGTCGCGTGACGGACGCCGCGTGGTCCAGGGCGGCCTGCAGTCACAGTGGGTCGTCGATCTCGTCACCGGGACGCGTACGCGCGTCGTCTCAGACGTACGAAGCTGGCACGGCGGCTGGTTGCCCGGCGACGACCGCCTGGTCGTCAGTTCCAACAAGGATGGCGACTGGGACCTGTATACCGTGAGCGCGGGCGGTGGCGACCTGAAGCCATTGCTCAAGAAGCCGTTCGCTCAACACGTGCAGGCGGTGGCCCCCGATGGATCGATCGTCTATCTCGAACGCCAGCCGGCGACAGGATCGGATTTGTGGACGCTGACGCCCGATGGACGTACGTTGCCACTCGTAGTCACGCCATTCAATGAGAGCGCCTCGAGCATCTCGGCGGACGGCCGGTTCATGGCCTACGTCTCCGACGAGTCGGGCCGGGACGACGTCTACGCCATCCCCGCGTCGGGACAGGGGCAGCGCGTCACCGTGTCGATCGACGGCGGGACGGGTCCGGTGTGGTCGCGCGACGGACGCGAGCTGTTCTATCGCGCCGGCGATGATCTCATCAGCGTGCAGGTGCGCACGACGGGCGCACTGGCGCTGGGCGAGCGGCGAAAGCTGCTGGATTTGTCCAGGTACGATTCCGGTTACGTCCACGAGTTCGATGTCTCCCCCGACGGCCAGCGGTTTCTGCTCATCCGGACGGAGGCGCAGTCCCGCCCGACGCGCCTCGACATCGTGGTCAACTGGTTCGACGAACTGAAGCGGCTGGTGCCTGGGCGCGCGCGTTGACAATCGGAGACGGCCCAATCGCGAGGCCGGTTGGGACTCGACGCTATAGACATCTGATATGACCAGTCGTATCATAGTGCCATGAAACAGATCGCCGCCGCGAAGTTCAAGGAGCAATGCCTGGCGCTGCTCGACGAGGTGGATCAGGAGGGCATTGTGATCACGAAGCGGGGAAAGCCCGTGGCGAAGCTGATTCCGATCGCAGCCGATTCGGCGACCCTGATCGGGTCGCTCGCCACAAAACTGAAGATCAAGGGGGACATTCTCTCCACCGGCCTCGACTGGCATGCTCAACGTTGACACCCACGTGCTCCTGTACGCCGTGACGGGGCAACTGAAGCCGCGCGAGAGGCGCCTGCTGAGCGCCAACCGCTGGAGCATGTCCGCGATTGTGCTCTGGGAGATTGCCAAGCTGGCGCAGTTGGGACGGATTGCGCTGGACCTGGACGATCAGGAGGTGGTGAGAGTGCTGGCCCGCGTCCACGTCTGGCCCCTGACGCGCGAGATCGCGCGCACGAGCACCGAGCTTGACGTGCGTGGGGATCCGGCCGACGAAATCATCGCCGCCACCAGCGTCGTGCATCAGGTTCCGCTCCTGACACGCGACCGTGCGCTGCTGCGGTCGAAGATGGTGACGCTGGCCCGCTGACGCCGCGGGTATAATCCGGCCACTCAATGTCAATCGATAGCAGTGCGCCTGCGGCATGCCGCTCACCACACTTTGTGGCGCTGACTACCTTGCCAGTCTCCGCATCGACGAGCGCGTACGCACGATCGCTGACGACACCCTTCTTCGTGAGCTCCAGCGATTATCCTAGGCGCAGGGCCCGATCCGAGGGACACTGCGGCCACTCCTACACAGTCAAGCGCGTTCGTCCCGTGGAACGCAGGAGGCTCTTGATGAAGATTCGAGCCTTGTTCTCTACCTGCCAAGGACAAGGACATGAGCTGGATCCACAAGATGGTTGACCCCAACCTAGTTACTGGCATCGACCAGCAGGCGCCGCTACAGAAGGAGCGCGAGAGGCCCACGGCCGGTACACGGACGTGCTGGTCAAGGAAGGCGCCGCTGGCTGTTCATCGCGTGCGCCGGAGGTGACGAGCCCAAAGAAATAGGCGGGGCGCGGGCAGCGTGTTTCTTATTCCAGGGGAACAAGCAAGTATAGGAGGGTTAGGATGAGACTACGTGTTTCTCGGTTCGTTGCAATCAGTGTTGTCATTGCTGCCGCGACCACCTCGGCTCAGAATCAGCCGGCGCCAGCGGCAGCCGGAACGGATGTCTATCACGTCCACTTCACCAAGGCGGTGCCGGGTCAGGCCGCGGCGCTTGGGAAAGCGATCGTGGTTCCCGACAAGACCGCGCCGATGCCGGACCACTTCGTCGTGCTTCGCCATCAGGAAGGCGACGACTGGGACTATGTCGTGATCCAGCACCTGGGCCCGAAGGCGGAGGTGTCAGCGGCACCCGCAGCGCCGAATGCCGCGCGCGATTTACAAGCCTGGCATAACGACACGTTCGCGAGCGGACCGTCGTGGACGGAGTTTACGCGCCAGATGGGAATCGGCGGATCCACCAGCGCGGCCAACCTCGTGTACGTCGTTGGGGTTCAGCGGGCGGTGCCCGGTCATCGCGAACAGCTCGAACAAGCAATGAATGCGCCGGGCGCGGGCAAGATTCAAACCGGCAGCGTCTTCCTGCAGCACCTTGAGGGAGGCGATTGGACCTTCATGGGGATCACGCGCTACAACTCCTGGCAGGATTTTGCGACTGAACGCGCGGAGGCTGCGGCGGCGATGGGCACGACCGCGGGCGGCTGGGGCGATATTCGCCAGCATTCCGCGTTTCATCGAGACACGATAGCCGATCGGATTTTCCCCGCAAAGTAAGAATACCGGACACGTCCGAGTGGAGGTCAGGAGCAGCGTCCTGATCTCCACCTGGTCCGATCGCCCGAAACGGGCGTTCGACGTCGGCTCTGCCGGAGAAACATGCCATGCGTAAGATCTCCTGCCTGGCTCTGCTGCTGTTCTGCGTAACCGGTGCCTTCGCGCAGAAAGGCTCGTACCTTTTCATCTGGGCTGGTGACGACGGCAAGGCGGGGAGCGATTTTCTCGCGGTGCTGGACGCGAACCCTGGGTCGCCCCAGTACGGGCGCGCCGTGGCGTCAATCGCGGTGCCTGGAAAGACCGGCACGCCTCATCACACCGAGCTCGAGATGCCCGCCGGAGGATTTCTGCTGGCGAACGCTTTCGGCAACGGCCGCAGCATGGTGTTCGACCTCCGCGATCCGCTCCGCCCGAGCCTCGTCAGTTCGTTCGGCGACCTCGATGGCTACATGCATCCGCACACGTATGTCCGGCTCCCGAATGGACACGTGCTCACGACGTTCCAATACCGCGGAGGCCACGGACCGAAGGCCGAGGGGGGCGGACTCGTGGAAGTCACGCCGCGTGGTGAGCTGGTCCGCAGCGGCAGCGCGATGGACCCGGCCGCCGCGGCGGAGCTCATTCGTCCGTACAGCCTGGTCGTTCTGCCGGCGTTCGACCGGGTCGTGACGACCAACACGGCGATGCACGAAGCGGACGGGAACGGCCGCACGGTGCAGGTGTGGCGGCTCTCCGATCTGAAGCTGCTGCGGACGATGACGTTGCCGCCTGGCCCTGCCGGATCCGAGCATCAGAACCCGGGTGAGCTCAAGCTGCTGGCCGACGGCAGGACCATCCTGGTGCACACGTTCTCCTGCGGCCTGTACCAGCTTGACGGCGTGGAGACCGACCAGCCCTCGGTACGTCATCGGCTTACCTTCAAGGACACGGAATGCGCCGTGCCGCTGCGCATCGGAACGTTCTGGGTACAGACGCTGTCGAAGACCCACGCGCTCGCGTCATTCGACCTTTCGGATCCCGCGCAGATCCGCGAAGTGTCGCGCCTCACCTTCGATGACAAGCAGACGCCGCACTGGATCTCAGCCGACCAGGACGGCGGCCGCATCGTCATGAACTCCGGCGAGTACGGCGACCACCGGCTGTTCATCGTCAACTTCGACAAGAAGGCGGGCACGCTGGCGCTCGACACACGCTTCCGCGATCCGGGCAGCGACCGGCCAGGGGTCAGCATGGACGGAAAAAGCTGGCCGCATGGATTCCGCGGCGATGCCTACGCGCACGGCGCGGTGTTCGCGCGGAACGATCGCTGATCGCTTATCGTTAATCTCAAGACAGATCCCGAATCCCGAGTCACGAATCGGGCGGGATGCGGATGGGGGATGGGGATGGTTCCTGAGATGAGAGATGAGCGATCAGGGATCAAGGATCGCGCAGCGAGCCGCGTATACTCCCCTCCCATGAACCACCGCACGCTCGTTTCGGCGCTTGTCTTGCTCCTGCTCGGCGCCCCGACTGCCCTGGCTGCGCAGCCGGCCGCGACACAGCCAGCCGCGGCCTCTCTCACCGACGCCCAGATGGAGCAGTTTCTCCTGACCGGCAAGGTCGGGCGCGCGCGCGAGCTGGACAAAGGGGTGACCGCCTCCACGCGCGCCACCCTCACCGATGGGACGCTCACCCACGACGCGCACATCCAGAGCATCGATCAGTCGAAGCAGGAGTTCAAAGGCGGCCCCGTCCCGGAGTTTGACTTCCGCGACAAGTGGCAGTTCAACGTCGCGGCTTACAAGATCGACCGCCTCATCGGTCTGAACCTTGTACCCGTGAGCGTCGACCGGGCATGGAACGCGCGCGCCGGCGCTTTCACCTGGTGGATCGACGACGTGCTGATGGACGAGGGAGAGCGGCAGAAGAAGAAGGTCGACCCGCCGGACGCCTTGTGCTGGAGCGAACAGCTCTGGTTGCTTCGCGTGTTCGATCAGCTGATCGACAACAGAGACAGAAACCTCGGGAACAGCGTCATCTCGAAGCGCTGGCGGCTGTGGGCGATCGACCACACGCGAGCGTTTCGTTATTCCCGGGAGCCGCGTAACCCCGCGCTCCTGATCCGCATCGATCGCGCCGTGCTGCAGCGCCTGAAGGCGCTCGACTTCCCCACGCTCAAGCGCGATGTCGGGCGTTACCTGAACGACGCCGACATTCGCAACCTCCTGTCACGTCGGGACGGCATCGTCGCGCATTTCGAGAAGCGGGGGGAGGGAGCGCTCTACGATCGTCGGGACCCGGCCGCCGGGTGCCAAGTGGCGCAGCCATGACCATGCCCATTGGCGTGTCACGGCGTCGCTTCGTTGGCGGGCTGGCCGCGGCCGTCGGTGCGTTGGGCACCCCCGCGCAGACGTCCTCGATCTCCCAGGCTCCGCTGGTGCGATCGACGCGAGCGCGGCCGCGGCTCACGATTCAGGAGTACGACGCGGCGGCGAAGCTCGCGTACAACGAGAATCCCTTCGGCCCTCCGGAGTCAGTCGTGAAGGCCATGGCCTCCGCGCACCGGTTCGCCAACCGCTACAACTATCCAGACGCGGACATCGTCGAGGAAATCGCAGCGCACCACGGCGTCACGCGCGAGAACGTGCTGCTCGGCGCCGGCTCGAGCGAGATCCTTCAAGTGGCGGGGCGGACGTTTCTGCCAGGCGGACGAAAAGTGGTGGGCGTCGCGCCAACGTTTGCGGAGGTCTACGAGTACGCGTCCGGCGTCCGCGCCGAGTCGATCATCCTGCCGCTCCGTGACGACCATGGCCAGGACATCAGCGCGCTGGTCCGCGCGACGCGCGCCAACCATCGTGACGTCGGTTTCGTCTACCTCTGCACTCCGAATAATCCCACTGGTGTTGTCGTCCCCAGGAAAGAAGTGAAGCTGCTGCTGGACGGTGTGCCAGACGATGTGCCCGTGCTGATCGATGAGGCGTATCACCACTACGTCGAACATCCGGACTACGCAACGTCGATCCCGTACGTCGTCGAGGGGCGGAGCGTCATCGTCGCACGGACGTTCTCGAAGATCTACGGCCTGGCGGGCATGCGCCTCGGCTACGCGATTGCACCCGTCTCACTGATCGACCGGATGCGCCCGCACGCGAGCGGAAGCATCAACGCGCTCGTGAAGTGGGCGGGGGCCGCGGCGCTGAGAGACACAGCTTCAGTCGAGCGCGTGCGCAGCGCAACGCTGCAGCTGAGAAAGAGCACGACGGCGGAACTGGGGAAGCTTGGGTACACGGCCCTGCCGTCGGAAACCAACTTCTTCATGGTCCATTTGACGCGCGACGTCACGCCGGTGATCGACGCATTCCGCGCGAAGGGGGTGCTGGTCGGCCGTCCGTTTCCGCCGATGCTGGAGCACTTGCGCGTCTCGGTCGGCACGCCGGACGAGATGCAGCGCTTCCTCGCGGCGTTCCGTGAAGTCATGCGCACGTAACACGTAGCACATCGCACGTTTTTTTGGAGGTCACAGTGGCGAAAAAGACGGTCCACATTAAAGAGGAGGAAGGGCAGATGTTCCGCATCGCCCGGGGCATCTTCTCCCGTGAGGAGTTGCGGGACCTGGCGTCCCGGATGGTCGTGCTGAAGCGATACAGCCGCGCGTAGCACATCGCACATCGCACATCGCACGTCGCACGTCGCACGTAGTACGTCGCACGTGATCTAGCGAACGACGATTCGGCCCTGCAGTGACCTGTTGTCGAAATCGTCGTGATCGTGGAAGCCGCACGTGCGGACGATCACCATGTTCCCGGTCTCGCGGGAATCCCCAGGCCTGAGCAACCCGACCTGGTTGATCTCCGGGCACAGAGTGTGTTCCGGATGCGGATCGGACGTCATATCGTGCGAGCGGTTGTGATTGTTGGTGAAGAGCACGCGCGTGCCGGGCGGCACGACCAGCTCGTTGGGACTCACCACACCGTTGGTGCCGATCGTGATGCGGAAGGTGTTCCCCGGCGGGGCGGGACCGGTCGGGGGAGCGCTGCCTCCGCAGGATCCGGCGGTGACGCTCAGTGCGAGCAGGAGGATGGCAGTCGAACCCCGACTCAAAACCTGATCCCGGCCGACAACGAAAACACGCGGTTCCGCACCGTCACATCGTCGCTCGTGTCGGCGTCGATATCGCTCAGGCCGTGCGTGTAGCGGCCGTCGAACACCCAGCGCCCCATCTGCATGCCGAAGGCGCCGACGACGCCAAGGTCGAAGTCCTCGACATCGTCTTTGAGATCGAGCTCCTCGGTCGATCCTCCAAACGACGTGCGGCTCCTCGCGCGCAGGCGGAACGCCATCGAGGGTCCCACCGCGGCGTAGAGATTCCGGCGGATCGAAATCCGCGCCAGCAGCGGCACCTCGAGATAGTCGACGATGAAGTCGGTTTCGATGTCGGCGACGTTGAGCGACGCCCCCTTCACCGTGTAGATCACCTCCGGCTGCGCCGTGAGCCATCCGCGCAGCGGGATCGTGACGAAGCCCCCCGCGAGCAGCCCGACCCGTCCACTGGTCGGGACGGCCCCTTCGCCGTCGAATGACACGTCAGCGTAGTTGACGCCGACCTTGGCGCCGTACGACATCTGCGCCACCGCCGGTACATCGGACGCGAGCGTAAGAAAAAATACGAGAACTGGAACCCGCATCGTTACGCCAGGAACCCCGGGCCGCCACGGAAGTTCTGGCCGAGGACGACGGTGGAGTCCGCGCCGAGCCATCGATCGATCACCGTCGCGTACACGGAGCGGAAATCCGTTTCGTGGCGGACGTCATTCCCGTTGTTCTCGAGCGTCGGGTTGTCGGCCCCGGCGCGCAGGTCGGCGGCCGTGCCGTACAACCCTCCGCGGACGCCACCACCCATCGCGAACATCAGCCCCGCGGCGCCATGGTCCGTCCCGGCGCTGCCGTTCTCGCTGACCCGGCGGCCGAACTCCGAGAACTGCAGCAGCAGCGTGTCGTTGAGCAGCCCCTGGTTGAGGAGGTCGGTGTAGAACGCCAGCAGCGACGCGTTCAGCGTGTTCATCAGCGTGTTGTACGACCCGTTGGCGATGTTCGTGTTCTGCCCGGCGTGCGTGTCGAAGCCGCCGGTCTGGACCCAGAACACCCGGGTTCCGATCCCGCGAACCATCGCGCCCGCAACCGTGCGCAGCGCCTGGCCCAGGCCGTTGTTCGGATACGCGGCCGTCGGCACGTATGTCGTCACTTCGGCGACGCGGTCGAGCGTGGCGAACGCCGCCTGTGACGTGGCGTTGACGAACGCAAGATGCGGCTTGTCCACCGGGAGATGGGACGCGATGCGTGTGGCGCTCTGCCGTCCGAGCGGCGCGTCTGGTGTGTTGGGATTCGGGCTGGCGAATGCGTACTGCACCGGATCCGGAATCGACGGCACACCAACCGTGCGCGCGAGCAGCGTGCGTGGCGTTTCGCGAACAGTGGACCACGCGGTCAGGGGATCCACCGGCGAGGGCAGCATGTCGAGATACCGCCCGAGCCAACCCGGCCCCTGCGGCGACGAAGGATCCGCTGTGGACCAGATATCCGTTCCCTGGAAATGCGAACGGCTCGAGTTCGGGTAACCGGTGCGCTGGATGATCGCCAGCCGTCCGGCGTTGTAGATCGTCCGCAGTCCGACGAGACGCGGATTCAAACCCAGCGGACGGCCCGAGCTGTCAGTCCCGATCTGCAGGACGGTTGCCGCCGGGATCGCGAGCGCGGTTCGCCTCGCGTAGTACTGCGGATCGGTATACGGGATCAGCGTGCTCAGCGCGTCGTTGCCGCCGCTCAGATAGAGGACGACGAGGTTGCGCCGCGACTGCCCCTGCGCCACCGCCAGGTCGGAGAGGAACTCCGGCGCCGCGAAGCTGACGGTGAACGCCGCCACGCCCCCCTTTACGAATTCGCGTCTTGTGATTGGCATCAGCTGTTATCCGTAGGCCAGCCCTTTCAGGGCTGAATCATCAAATGAACTGATAATCGCCCGACCCGACGACCAGGTGCACCAGCCCCGCGACCTTGGTCGCCAGCTGCGCGTCCGACGCGGGATAGCTGGCGCCGGTGCGCGCGTAATCCATCAGCGCGGCCTGCGAAGACCCGCTGTATTCCTGGGCTGTGAGGCGATCGAGCACGTGCGTCACCAGGGCTTCCGGAGTTGCCGCGTGCGGCCGCGCTGCCTCGCGCAGGTTGAATTTCTGGTTCGTTGCCAGCTGCGACGCGAAGTTCATCCGCGCGAGCATGCTGCCGGTCGAGAACCACCCCGGCCCGAGCTCCCAGCCGTTCACGTCCGGTGGTTCGAACAACTGCTGCCCCATGTTCGCCAGCGGCGTCAGGGCGTCGTTCACCGAAAAGCCCACGGGCCCGACTTCTTTCAGCGCCCGCACGACGAATTCGGCCGGCCACGCATACCGCTTGTAGTAATTCGCGGGATCGCGGAACTGCGACGACAGCAGGAGCCGCCGCACCATCGGCTCGATCGCGTAGTTGCGCGAGTAATAGATCTGCGCGACTTCCGTGATCAGGGCCGGATCGGGGTTATCGACCTCGTTGATGAAGAAGGCGTAGAGCTTGCGCGCGAGGCGGGGGCCGGTGAGTGGATGCGCCGCGACGGCGTTGATCAGGTCGAGGCCGTCCTGCATGCCCGACGCGGCGGCACGCGCCGGGATGGTGGTGCTGCCGCTGGGATAAATCGGGAACGTGAACGTCTTCGCGCCAGTGTCGTGCTGCCCCGCGTTGTAGATGAACGCGTAGTACTGCGCCGCGCCGGTGCCGGGGCGGGCAAGATTCCACCCTGTGAACACGCGCGCACCGGCATAGACGTCGGTCTCGGCGAACGTGCCGACGCCCATCGTGAACAGCTCCATCAATTCCCGGGCGAAGTTCTCCTGCGGCTGCGCGCGGAAGTTCGACCGCCCGTCGAGCCAGACGAGCATCGCCGGATCCTGCGCGATGGCCACCAGAAGATCTCTGAAGTTCCCTAGCGCGTGCTCCCGCAATAACTCCAGCTGCCCTTTGACGCCGCCGGGATCCTCGGACGGCTTGGCCGCCAGCATCCGGGTCGCCTCCGTGGCATTGAGCTCGCCTGCGATTTTCGAGTAGGCCGTGGCGAAGTGGTTGTGCCAGAAGAGCGCCATCTTCTCCTGCAGCGGACGACGGCTGTGGACCATGCGGAAGAGCCACCGCTGGCGCGCGTGGCCGATGATGGACGCTGGCAAAAACCCGCCGGGGGCCGTGATGCCCGTATAGCCCGGCCGTCCGATGAAGTCATCCACGTCGTCCGGGAGGCGTGCGTAATCGAGCAGGTGGGCGACGGCGCTCGAGAACCCGAGGAACCCGAGACGCGCATACTCCGCCACATCCTGCTGCGACGCACCAAAGGCGCCGCGGCGGAACAGATGGTCGAGGTCTTCGTTCATAGGGGTCTCACAGATAATATCGCTGTTGGCGCCCGGCCGGACCTCGTATAATCGCGACGCAACGACACGCAGAATGTAACAACCAGGAGGTGATCAGGTGGCTCAGACGCTCGGTTTCAATCGCAACATCGGCATGCTTCTGCTCGGCCTCTGGCTCGTTCTCACGGGTCTGTCGGGAATGGTACCGCTCGGTCTGCCGGTCATGCTGATGGCGGTGCTGGCGCTCCTCGCCGGCATCCTCATCATTGTTGGACGTTAGGGGTCGGACGTCAGGGCCGCTCTCCGCGCGTCCACGCACGGACGAACGACCGCTGATCGCGAGTCTCGGGCGAGTTTTTCCAGCCTTCCGGCATCGGTGCGCGCAGCGTCGTGATCCGCTCCAGTGCGGCATCGCACGCCATCCCCTGCTCCACGAGCCAGCAACCGGCCACCGTCCCGGTTCGGCCGATCCCTCCCCAGCAGTGGAAGTACACGGGACGTCCCGCCGCGATCTCCGAATCGATC
>Ga0136617_10001054_pt1 | contig 24135 bp, 19 predicted proteins | sample AntDrymUQ3222106_2_FD_129672 | JGI IMG/M metagenome (GOLD analysis project Ga0136617, IMG submission 129672) | Polar desert sand microbial communities from Dry Valleys, Antarctica - metaG UQ322 (21.06) | ecosystem: Environmental > Terrestrial > Soil > Desert | place: Antarctica: Dry Valley...
ATGGCAAAGGCGTAACGCAATGACGAGAACAACGAAGTTCGTCGACTCGGACGTCCTCATCATTGGCGGTGGCTTTGGTGGCTGCGGTGCCGCGTACGAAGCACGATATTGGGGGCGTGACCTGAAGATCGTCGTCGTCGAAAAAGCTAACCTCGAGAGAAGCGGCGCCGTCGCGCAAGGCTTGTCCGCGATCAACTGCTACATGGGCATGCAATGGGGCGAGAACCAGCCGGAAGACTTCGTGCGCTACTCACGCGGTGACTTGATGGGTCTCGTGAGAGAGGACTTAGTCTACGACATCGCCCGGCATGTCGACTCCACCGTGCACATGTTCGAGGAGTGGGGCTTGCCCATTCTCAAGAACCCCGAGACCGGACGGTATTTAAGAGAAGGCAAGTGGCAGATCATGATCCACGGCGAGAGCTACAAGCCGATCGTCGCCGAAGCCGCGAGAAAGGCTGCCAGCGAGGTCTACAACAGGATCATGGTGACGCACCTCGTGATGGACAGCAAACGACCCAACCGGATTGCCGGTGCTGTCGGCTTCAATGTCCGCACTGGGGATTTCTACGTCTTCCGTGCGAAAGCGGTGATCGTGGGCGCCGGCGGCGGCTCGCACATCTATCGCCCGAGATCGGTCGGCGAAGGCATGGGAAGAACCTGGTATGCGCCGTGGAGCACCGCTTCGGCCTACGGTCTACTGATCCCAACGGGCGCCAAGATGACGCAAATGGAGAACAAGATTGTTCTCACGCGCTTCAAGGACGGCTACGGGCCGGTCGGCGCCTGGTTCCTGCTTTTGAAGGCGCATGCGACCAATGCCGCCGGGGAGTTCTACGAGAAGGATCGCTACCCTGAGATCAAGGCGCGCGTCGGCCACTACGTGGATATCCATCCGATGCCGACGTGCCTGCGCAATCACGCGATGCTCGAGGAGATCAAGGCCGGCAAGGGGCCGATCTACATGCATACGCAAAAGGTTCTCGACACCAGGGAGAAAGAGGAGCTCGGCTGGGAGGATTTTCTCGACATGACGATCGGGCAGGCGGTCGTTTGGGCTGCGCAAAACATTGATCCGAAGGAAACGCCTTCCGAGTTGATTACGTCCGAGCCCTACATCATGGGTTCTCATGCCACGTGTTCCGGCGCCTGGGCAAGCGGGCCGGAAGACTGCGCCCCAGCGGACTACCAGTGGGGCTACAACCGCATGACGACCGTGGAAGGGCTCTTCGGCGCCGGCGACACCATAGGCGGTTCCGCGCACAAGTTTTCAGCCGGCTCCTTCACCGAAGGGCGGCTCGCCGCGAAGGCGGCCGTCAGGTACCTCTTGGACCACAAAGCGGAATCGCTAGAAGTCGATGATGAGGACATCAAGCGACTCCGGGAGGTGGTATTCAAGCCGATGGAGAACTACCGAATAGGCAGGAACGAGATCGTCGCCGGGACCGTGGCCCCGAGCTACATCAATCCTCTACAAGGCCTGCAGCGGCTCGAAAAGATCATGGACGAGTATGTCGGCGGCTACAGCATGTTCTACGTCACGAGCGAAAACCTGCTCAACCGTGGCATGGAGCTACTCGACATGCTCACGGAGGACTTCGAGCACATCGGCGCCGAGAACCTGCACCAGCTCCAGCGGGCATGGGAGCTCCAGCACCGGATCCTGACCGCGGAGTCGGTCACTAGGCATACGCTGTTCAGGCAGGAAACCCGGTGGCCGGGTTACTACTATCGCGCCGACCATCCAAAGCTGGATGACACCGATTGGCACTGCTTCACCGGGTCGCAGTACGACCCGAAGACGAGTGAGTGGCAGATGTCCAAGATTCCCGTCCACCGCATCGTCGAGGGCTTCGAGTTATTGCGAACGTGACGGGTGCCTCTCCTGCCAACCACGGAGACGCGTGGGTCGCAAAATGCCAGTTATCTACCGACAGACCTTAAGGCGCCGGAACCGGGTTCGGGCGCGTCGTTTTTTCCGCGGAACGCCGCGCGTGGGCATAAGCACGATAAGGGCGGATGGACGGTTGCACTAGACTCGTCGCAACCAATTTGCCCAACGCAGTTCGCAAGAGCGCGCGTAGTGCGTCTCGTTTGCTGATCGTCGCAATGGGTTCCGGAGGCGGGCCGACAGTAATTTCCGCCGTGTCAAATCCGACCGCGAGCAGCATTTGTCGCAAGGCTATCGCGTTCGGACTCCACCAATTGGATGAGTCCGCGTTGTACGAATGAAGAGGACCATAGTTTTCGCAGAGCGGGACGCCTTCCAGTCCGGCGATCGCAGTCGCTTGCGTTTCAATCACGGCCAAGCCACCCGGCGCGGTTACTTCATAGAGCCGGCGCAAATTGCCTAGCGGGTCGGCCATGTGATACAGCGTGCCGAGGTAGAGCACGACGTCGAACTGGTTGCGCAGCGGATCTAGTGTCATGGTGGCAAAGTCCCCGACCACCTCCTCCACGCGACTGCTATTAATCCTGCGGGCCGTATCGAATCCAATCTTGCCGGGCAATTCGGCTGGCCGGAAATAGGGCATCGCATGGTAAGGCTCTGGAATTGTTCCTGCGGCCTTGTTTTGCAAATAGTACTTGACGTGCTCCGTCTGATCCATGCTCCACATGTACCAATCGAGCCCCACAACCCGCTTCGCGCCGGCACGCTCGGCCCGCTGCGCGAACCAACCGTCCCAGGTGTTGATGTCCAGCACTGTCTTGCCAGTAAGGTTGGGTAGTTTCAGCAGATCCCATTCCTGCACTAGCTTGTCCAGCGATTTGTGTCCTTCGATGGTCAGGCCGTCGCCGAAATCGTAGGAGTGGAACCAATACGGCACCTTGGCGGCTAACTCGCGCTTCTCGACCTCATTCATAATCTCGTCCAATGATCCAAAGCGCCTTTGGACTAAGTGTCATCAATCTACGAATTCAAACCGGAACCGCGTCACGACCCCACGCTCAACGCAATGTCCTCAACGCGCCGCCCCCGTCCAGCTCCGCCGTTCGCTGGCTGTTGCGAAGCCGTTGAGACGTTCCGGTTGCTCGCCGGAAGCACCAATCATCCCACAAGAAATCGCGCGACACTTGCCTGCGTATTCCTGTAAACGGTATAACGCCCAAGGTCAGCGGCCCGCCGTCACTGCTGCGAATGAACATGATCGCGAACCACAAGGCGTAGTCGCTGGAGTTCGCCGACGATCACACCGATCTCAATACGATTCGAAGTCCGGCGAGTGGACGATGTCAAAATTTCGCGTCCAACGTATTATCGAGAGCTTCGAGTTATTGCGAACGTGTCGGCCGCCCGATATGCCCGTCGCCCACTAAACTGCGCCGCCTCTTTCCGTTTCTTGCTTGGTTTCCGCTGAGCCGCGAAGCGCTGAAGGCAGACGCGCTGGCGGGCATCGCGGTGGCGCTCGTGCTCGTCCCCCAGGCGATGGCCTACGCGCAGCTGGCGGGAATGCCCGCGTACTACGGCCTCTACGCGGGGCTGGTGCCGGTCGCGGTCGGCGCGCTTTGGGGATCATCGCGCCAGCTCGCGACGGGTCCGGTCGCCATGGTTTCGCTGCTCACCGGATCGACACTGGCGCAGTTCGCCGCGACGGGCAGCGAGCAGTTCGTGGCGTATGCGATCGTGCTCGCTTTGATGGTGGGCGCGATGCAGCTCGCGCTCGGCCTTGCGCGGCTTGGGGCGATCGTGAGCTTTCTGTCGCATCCGGTGATTGTCGGCTTCACCAACGCCGCCGCGATCATCATTGCGCTGTCGCAGCTCAACAAGCTCCTTGGCGTGCCTATCGGGCGCAGCGAGCATTTTCTAGTCGACGTGGGAGAAATGCTTGCGCAGGTGCCGCAGACGCACATGCCCACGCTTGCGATGGGATGCGGCGCCATCGTGCTCTTGCTGCTGTGCCGCCGCTATGCACCGCGGCTGCCCGGTGTGCTGATCGCCGTTGCCGCTGCCACAACGCTAAGCTGGTTCATCGGCTTCGAGCGCAACGCCACCGTGCCGATCACAGCCATCGCCGACGATACCGCGCGCGGCATGGCCGAGGAAGTCACGCGCACAGAGGCGCGCAGGGAAGGCTGGGAGCGGGGAATCGCCGCCGGCACGGCGCACCTGGAAAAGCTTCGCGGCGTCAGTACGGCCGAGCGCGAGGTGCGCCTCGCACAGGTGTTCGAACTGGAAACGTTGCGCGGCAGGGTGAGAGAAGTGGAGCAGGAAAATCGCGGCCGTCTGCACGCACTTCGCCAGATTGCGCTGGTGCGCGAGACGGGTTCGGGAGGCAGGTTCCTTTCCGAAGGCGCGGTGCCCGCCGGGGTTGCCACAGACGGCGTGCGCTGGCGCATCGTCAGGGTAGCGAGCGACACGCTGTTGCTGCAGGGCGGAGGCGAGGTCGTGGGCACGATCCCGCAAGGATTCCCGGAAATCCGGCTGCCGCAAGCGAGCTGGGACATGTTTCTCACCCTGATGTCCACTGCGCTGGTCATCACGCTCGTAGGATTTATGGAAGCCGTGTCGATGGGCAAAGCGATGGCAACAAGGACGCGACAGCGGCTCGACGCCAACCAGGAATTAATCGGCCAAGGCCTTGCCAATATCAGCGCCAGCCTGACGCAGTCCTTCCCCGTCAGCGGCTCTTTCTCGCGCTCGGCGGTGAACCTCGCCGCAGGTGCGGTGAGCGGCATGTCATCGATCTTCACATTCCTGCTGGTCGCCGCGACGCTGCTCTTTCTCACACCCCTTATGTACCATCTTCCACAGTCGGTGCTCGCCGCGATCATTGTGGTCGCGTTGATCAACCTCGTGAACTTCGGCGCGATGCGGCACGCCTGGCAGGCGCAGCGTCATGACGGCGTTGCCGCCGTGGTCACCTTTGTCGCGACGCTTGCCTTAGCACCCAACCTCGATTTGGGCATCTTGCTCGGCGGCGGCCTCTCCGTGGCTCTATATCTCTACCGCTCGATGCGACCGAGGGTAGCGCTCCTCTCCCGCCACGCCGATGGCACGCTGCGCGACGCGCGGGCGCACGGGCTGCCCTCGAGCGACCGGGTCGTGGTCTTCCGATTCGACGGCAATCTCTACTTCGCCAACGTGCCCTATTTCGAGGACGCGATCCTGGAGGCGGTTGCCGCCCGCCCGAACGCGACGCATCTGCTGATCGTCGCCGACGGAATCAACGAGATCGACGCTTCGGGCGAGGAGGTCGTCCGTCACCTGGTCGAGCGGTTGCGCGAGGGCGGCCTCCAAGTGACGTTCAGCGGGCTCAAGCGGCAGGTGCTTCAGGTCATGGAGAACACGGGGCTCTACCAACGGATCGGCGAGGCCAATATCTACCGCACCGAGGACATGGCGATCGAGGCGCTTCTTGCCGGTGAGCCGGACACCGCGCTCGCGGTACGGCCGCGGTAGCGTTCAGAGCCGCGGCGAATGATCTTCGGTGTTGCGCAACCGATCCATGCGTGATCGTGGAGCGTTAAAAAAATGCGTTGACTTCGCTCAGCCGACAAGCTCGAGCAATTTCAGCCGCTGCACCTTGCCCGACGGACCTTTCGGCAGCTCCGTCACGAAGCGCAAGCTTTTTGGCGTCTTGAACCGGCCGAGCTCGCGCAGGCAATGCGCGCGCAATTCTTCCTCGGAGCAAGCAACGCCTGGCCGGCGCACGATGCACGCAAGAATTTCCTGGCCGTACACGGCGTCAGGAATTCCGACGGCCGCTGCTTCGAGCACTGCCGGGTGTTTCAACAACGCCTCGTCGATCTCCCGGGGCGCGATATTTTCTCCGCCCTTGATGATCAGTTCCTTCAAGCGCCCGGTGATGAAGTAGAAGCCGTCGTCGTCGCGGTAGCCCAAGTCCCCGGTTGCGAGCCACCCGTCGGCGTGCAGGTCCTTCGCCGTCAATTCCGGCGCTTTCAAATAACCCTGCATCACGTTGCTGCCGCGCAGCTCGATCTCTCCCGCCTCCCCCGAAAGTAATACTTCGCCGTCGGGCGCCACGACTCTGGCGGACATGCCGATCGGGCGTCCGGCCGAACCATATTTGCGTGCACTTTGGTCGAGCGGGTTCGCAAACGCAACGGACGCGGTTTCGGTCAATCCCATCGCCTCGATGACCGAGATCCCAAAGCGCGTTTCGAACGCGCGATGGTGCTCCGGCGGCAGCGGCGCAGAGGCGCAGCGCCCGAAGCGAACGGCAAGGCAAGCCCTCCGCTGCTCATCCGTTAGATCCCCACCGTTCAGGAGATACGCAATGATCGTCGGCACCATGTTAAGCCACGTCGGCGAGAAGCGCTCGACGAGCGGCCACCATTGCGACGCACTGAACCGATGCGGAATGACAATGCTGCCCCCAGAGACGAGCGAGCTGACGATCGCGATGCACAGGCCGTTGACGTGGTAGAGCGGCAGCGAAGAAAGAACGCGATCGGCCGGCATCAACGCGTGCGCGGCGCTTACTGCATCTCCAGCGGCGACGAGGTTCGCATGCGAGAGCACGACCCCCTTCGGTGTGCCCGTGGTCCCCGACGTGTACATCAGCAGCGCGGGGGTCGCAGGTTCGGGGACGCCTTTGACGTGAGGCGCATCCCTCGCGCCGTTGACGGCCAATTCATCGACATCGGTCACTCGCAAGATCGCTCCGCTGCCCGTTTGAGCCAGTAGCCGCTGCAGGCGTTCTACGAATTCCTGCGCGGCGAATACGAGGCGCGTTTCGGAGTGCGCGAGGATGTATCCGAGCTGCGTGTCCTGCGCCAGCAGATTCACCGGCGAGACAACGTAGCCCGCGTACATCGCGCCGAGAAAAATCTGCGCGGCAGATAAGCTATTCCCCAACATGAACGAGACGACTTTACCCGGCCGAATCTCCGCTGCGGCGAGCTCTGCGGCGAGTGCGCACGCGGTCTGACGCAGCTCACCATAGGTGACGATCGTCCCGGATTCGGGCGCCAGCAGCAGCGGTGCATCCGGCTGCCCCTCCGCAAGCCGATCGATGACGGCGCGGATCGTCCGCGAAGATGCGGCCGCGTCAGGCAATGCCGTGTTTGCGCCGATAGTCGCCGAAGAGTTCGTCGTCGGTCGGTTCGCGGACGTGCTCCGCTGCCAGCGGTTGCACGACGCGGGTGATGTTCAGAAAATGACGGTAGTTCAAATTATCGGAAATGCTGTTGCCGCCCCAGGTGCCGCATCCCATCGACAGCGAAAATGGCAGCGCGTTGTCGAAGCTACCGCCCGTGGCGAAGCAATGGGCCTGATTGACGATGACGCGGCAGACGGGCAGCGTTTCGCCGAGGCGCGCAGCGCGTTCGGGATCAGCCGTATGCAAGCCGATGGAGTGCCCGGCACCCTCGTAATGCAGAATACTTTCGGCGAGCTCCGCCGCGGCGGCGAAGCTTGGCGCGCGATAAACCGCGAGCACCGGTGAGAGCTTCTCACCGGAGAACGGATGGCTTCTCCCGACTCCTGTCTCGGAAACCATCAGGAACCGTGCGCTTTTGAGCTCGGCGCGGTCGAGTTGGGCGTACGACGCTACGGCGTCAGCGGCTTGCGCAATGACCTCCGGGACGAGCTTGCCGCCGCGAAACATCGCGGCTTCGAGCTGACGGGATTCGTCAGATGTCAACAACGCGCCACCCTCGCGGGTGAGCGCAGCGATCAGCTCGTCGTAGACGTCGGCGTGCGCGATCACACTATTCTCCGACGAGCAACTGGTCGCGTGATCGAACGTCTTGGAGCGCGCGATCTTGGCCGCAGCGTCGCTCACATTCGCCGTCTCGTCGACGATGACCGCCACGTTGCCGACGCCGACGCCGAGCGCGGGCGTCCCGCTCGCATACGCGGCGCGAACATTGGTACGCGATCCGGTCGCGACCACGAGGTCCGCCTGCCGCATCAACTCCACCGTGAGCTCGCGGGTGACAGGGGTAGGCAATTGCTGAACCAGATCGAACGGCGCGCCAATGCGGGCGAGCTCTACGTGGACGAATTCGAGCAGCAACGCGAGCGTCGACTGACCCTTCGGCGAAGGTGCCAGGACAATGGCGTTGCGACCTTTCAACGCGTTGATGATGTTGTTGGCCGGCGTGGCTGCTGGGTTGGTCGAAGGCGTAATCGCCGCGACGACACCCACCGGCCGCGCGAGTTCTATTAGGCCGCGCAACGGATCGCGGCTGATGATTCCGACTGATTTCGCTTCGCGCAAATCGCGCAACAAGCCGAGCGTCTTGCGCCGGTTCTTGGCAAATTTATCGGGGACGTTGCCCAATCCCGTCGCGCGCACCGCCAATTCGGCGAGCGCCGAATTGTTGTGGGGCGCGACGATCGCCCAGCCAGCCGCGGTGACCGCTTCATCGACCCGCTCTTGTGACCACGTCTCAAATTCTCGTTGCGCGGCCCTGGCGCGAGCGATGAGCGCCGCGACGGGCGCGGCGGGATCGTCCGCGCAAGTCGCCGCCGGGCGGGTCAGCGTCGCTTCAAACGCTTCAGACATGCGTGCTTTCAATTGCCTGCGGTGCGCATTTCAATCGGGCTTGATATTCGCGGCACGGATCACGTACTCCCATTTCGCGAGCTCGTCCTTGATCACGCGATCGAATTCGGCAGGTGTGGATGGCGCTGCCTCGGCGCCTTGCGCCAGCAGCTTCTCTTTGACCTGCGGCTGATTGAGCACATTGGCGAATGCCGCCTGCAAACGCGCGATCGCCGCTGGCGGAGTCTTCGCTGGAGCGAGCGCGCCATACCACGAGTTGACGACGTACTCGGCGACGCCGGATTCCAGGATCGTCGGTACCTCGGGCGCCGCAACGCTGCGCTTATCGCTGGTGACGGCGATCGCCTTCAACTTGCCCGCCTTCACGTGTTGCCAGGCCGCAGGCATCGACACGAACAACAATTGCACCTGTCCGCCGATGGTATCGATGACCGCGGGGCCGCCACCTTTGTACGGAACATGAACGATATCGACACCGGTCTTGAGCTTGAAGAGCTCGCCGGCGATATGACCCGGAGAGCCCGTTCCCACCGACGCGTAATTAAGCTTGCCCGGTTGCGCTTTTGCATACGCGATCAGCTCCTGCACGGTGTTGGCCGGGACGGAAGGATGCACGACCAGGATCTGCGGGATCATCGCGGCCAGGCTGATCGGCAGGAAGTCGCGCTCGACGTCGAACGGCAACTTGCCATAGAGCTTCGGGTTGATCGTGTGCGACGAGAGCGTGAACAGGATGTTGTAGCCGTCGGCGGGCGCCTTGGCGGCGATTTCCGTGCCGACGTTGCCGGCAGCGCCGCCGCGATTGTCGATAATGATCGATTGCCCCAACGTCGCGGCCAACGGTTCGGTCAGGATGCGTGCGACAACGTCGGTGCCCCCCGCCGGCGGATATGGGACGATAAATCGGATTGGTTTATTAGGGTAATCCTGTGCAGCAGCCACGCCGCAAAACAAAAGCGCGGTCGCAATAGTTGCGGATAAAGCCAGTGCGTTTCGCCATTTCATCGTTCTACTCCTTGTGGCGCGTCCGGTTGACCGTTGGGTTGGGCACCTGACGCGTGAGGCTACTTTCTGCCACGCCAGTGATCAGGACGACGACTGTGGTGTGCGACGGCAAGGATGCGAATTTGATCGCCGACAACCGCGTAGATGACACCGAACGGAAATCGTCGCGTGACGAGGCGACCCTTGCCTTGGCGCCACATGGCGCCAAGGCGCGGATACTGAAGCAAAAGACTGACGGAGTGCTCGAATTCCGCGATGAAGGATTGTGAAAGCAAGGTACCGGCATGTTCTCGGTAGAACTCAGCTGCCTCCCGGAGATCTTGCTGCGCCCCGGGATGCAGCCAGTAATTCAAGGGAACTCAGCCTTGAGTTTGGCCAAGGCTTGAGGCCCTGGAATCAGGGAAACGACGCCGCTCTCGATCTCCGCGTTACGGCGCTCAACCTCCGCGGCCCAAGCCTCTTCGACCTCAGGATCGATGTCTAGACTAGCGATCAAGCGGTCAACTAGTCGTGCTCTTTCGGATGCGGACAACTGCAGGGCTTCGGCTTCAAGGGCTTCCAGTGTCGAGGACATGACCTCTCCGGATAGATGCTACGAACACAAGATAGGGTGCCACAACACGCCGAGTGGTGGCAACCGACGCAAGGAATTCACGCGGTCGCGTCATTCAGATGCCTAAACGTACCAAGTGAGCTGCGCCGCCATCACCGTGTGCCGAAGACGGAACGCAGATCGGCGTCCGCTCGACCGCCGGTTAGGCGCCTGATTCACACCAGTCTGGCTTGAGCAGAGCAAAGGTCATTTCATCATTGCCACGTGCCGCGCGCAAAGACGCATTGCCGATGGGTACCTTCAAGCCGAAAACCCAGCTGCCGAAGCAAACGTACAGAAGCGTCATTTCCCACGAATACCGCCGCATATATTCGCCAAGCGTTTAACTCGCTGAAGCCGAACGCAACGACGCGTCGAACCGCCCCGGCGCCGATGCCCTGACCCCAATAGCCTGCATGAAAACAATCCGAGGACGTATTGCGGCCCCACGGCGTCGGCGAGGTCCAAGCCGCAACCGCCGATGAGCCGCTGCGAAGATGACTGAATGACCGCGAACGTGTGATTTTTCCTTGGCGCCTCCGTAGCCTCTGCAGCCATGCGACAAAGGAAGTCTCGTGTCTCCGCCTCGGCATTCGGACCGAATGAGGTATAGCGGGTGACGAGTGGATCTGACGCATAGCCGTGTACCGCGTCGAAGTCGCCTAGGACGAAATCGCGAAAACTCAATCGAGTCGTTTCGAGCATGCAACGAGATCGCAAGGCGCCTAACTAGAGTCAGCCGTCAGGCTCATGCTGTGAAAATAAGGCTTTCAAGGGAACGACACTCGCCACCTCGGTGAACGATTGCGTGACAGTTTGCACAGACTACGGCGAGGTCGTCTAGGCGGCTTACGGCCGGCCCCGCTGCCTCGGCGAGCGGCTTCAGGTGATGGACGTGTGCAAATCCTGCACCGCAGCTTCCAATAACCCGGCCAACTCCCGTGTCAGTCGCGCCGCCGGTATTTCTTTGCAGCCGCTCGCGTTCTGGCCCGACCACAGCGGCGAGAAATCCCCGGAGCCTCGACTTTCGGCTTTGGCGCGCAAAGGCGCAATGGCCGAAGTGGCGAGGGGAAAAGCGGGCGCAGCCGTGCTGATCGGACCCAGCTCTTTCATGACGCGGTTGACGATTCCGCGCGCGGGCCGGCCGGTAAAAAGGTTCGTCAGCGCCGTGTGCGAGGCGGCGTCACTTTTCAGCGCCGCGCGATGCACCGCGCTCGTGGTTGACTCCGGGCAGAGCAGATACGCGGTCCCGACCTGGGCGCCGCACGCCCCGAGCGCCATCGCCGCCGCGACCCCTTTGGCATCGGCGATACCACCTGCCGCGATAACCGGCACGTTTACTGCGCGCACGACTTGCGGCAATAGCGCTAGCGTACCGAGTTGCGTGGTCAAGTCGTCCGACAAAAAGATGCCGCGATGTCCGCCGGCCTCGAGCCCTTGCGCAATGATCGCGTCAGCGCCATGTGCTTCGAGCCAACGCGCCTCGGCGACAGTCGTTGCCGATGACAGTATCTTCGCGCCCCAAGCCTTCGCTCGCGCGAGCAATTCAGCCGGTGGCAAGCCAAAGTGAAAGCTCACGACCGTGGGCTTGAACTCGGCCAGAACATCGGCGGCTTCCGAACTGAAAGGGGAACGACCAGGACCGACGGGAATCGCGTCCACATCAATTCCAAACTCTCGGTAGAACGGCGAAAGCGCCGCGCGCCAGGCCGCTTCGCGCGCAGCGCTGGGCGTGGGCGGCGTGTGGCAAAAGAAATTGACGTTGAAAGGTTTGCCGGTTTGCGCTTTGATCGTCGTCAGTTCGTTGCGCATGGCGTCAAGTCCGAGCATGGCGCACGGCAGCGAGCCCAACCCGCCCGCATTGGAGACGGCCACCGCCAGCGCGCTGCCCTGCACGCCCGCCATCGGCGCTTGGATGATCGGTAGCTCGATACCGAGCAGGCCTTGCAGGGTCATTGTGGGAACTGCGCCCCCGCGGCCGCCCGCTCAAAACTTCGTGGACTTCCCGGTGGCATGCGCTTCTCGCGCGCGTTCAGCCAAAGAGTCAAGTCTTCCGGACTTCGCGTCCAATTCGATCTGTCGATCCTGGGCCTCCGCGTCGAACTCGGCGAACCAGCGACGAAAGGCCGCGAGCTCGTCTGCGGAGAGCTGTTGGACTTGCCGTTCGAGATCGTCGACTTTGCTCATTGGATACCTCGGAAACCTGCTGTTGGATTTGCAGCTCGCGGGGCGTTTAACGTTGACTACGCGAAGAAGAGACCACCTCTTTCTGCATTCACACAGGCTTGGCCGCAGTCGCTCGATACTTCGCCAAATGCCGCACCGGCATCGCCAGCGCGTCGCGACGGAACGGGTCGCCTAATTCGCGCGTCACCATCATTTCGAGCACCGTGGTCTTGCCTTGCTGTTGCGCCTCGCATGCTTCTTTGAGCGCTGCCCCGACATCGCCAACCTTATCGATCGTGCGGCCTTCGGCGCCCATCGCCCGCGCCACAGTTGCCCACGACGGTTGCTTGTCGAGATTCACCCCGACGAATCGCTTGTCGTAGAAGTCGACGTGATTTTTTTTCTCGGCGCCCCATTGTCCGTTGTTGAAGACGACCGCGGTGACCGGAATGTTCTCGCGCACGCAGGTTTGCAGCTCGCCGAAGCTCATGCCCCAGGCTCCATCACCGACGTAGGCGATCGCGGGACGATCGGGAGCCGCGACCTTGGCGCCGACGATCGTCGGGAATGCGTACCCGCAGTTGCCAAAGCTCATCGCCGCAAACATTGAACGCGGCCGATCGAAGCGCAAGTAACTGTTCGACACCGAGCAGATGTTGCCGATGTCCGTCGACACCATTGCGTCCGCCGGCATCGCGCGTTCCAATTCGCGCAGCATCTGCCGCGGATGCATGTGGCTCGAGTCACGCGCGATTTCGAGCGACCACGCATCCTTCTCATGCGTCCAGGATTCGAGCTCGGACTCCCAGGCCTGCTTCTGTGCCGCAATGTCGGCATGACGCGCATCCCGGTTCGCATGACAGGCGAGCTCTTTCCCGGAGAGCCGCGCGATCAGCGCGCGCGCAGCCGCTTTGGCGTCGCCGCAAATGCCGACCGAGATCGGCTTGACCAGGCCCAGCATCTTGGCGTCCGCATCGACCTGGATGATCTTTGCCTTCGTCGGCCAATATTCGATGCCATGCTGCGGTAGCGTGCCGAAGGGGCCGAGCCGAGTTCCCAGCGCCAGCACGACGTCCGCTTTGGCAAGCAAGTTCATCGCCGCTTTGGAACCCTGGTAGCCGAGCGGGCCGCACCACAGCTCATGGTGCGACGGGAACGCGTCGTTGTGCAAGTAGCTACACGCAACCGGCGCTTGGAGCAGCTCCGCCAATGCGACTGCGTCCGCTTGCCCATTCGCCATGACCACGCCGCCGCCTGCGAGGATCACCGGGAACGTCGCACCCGCAAGGAGCCGCGCTGCTTCGTCCAGGCTCTGTTCGCCCCCCGCTCCACGCTCGATCACCGTTGGACGCGGTATCTCGCATTCGATGTCACCGTAGAAGAAATCGCGCGGGACGTTGAGCTGGGTCGGTCCCATTTCAAGAAGCGCCCGGTCGAACGCGCGGCCGGTCATTTCCGCCATTCGCGCTTTGTTGTTGACGTGCGCTTGAAACTTGGTGATCTTCGAGAAAATAGGAAGTTGCTCGGTTTCCTGAAAGCCGCCCAACCCGAGCGTCATCGAACCCGTCTCGGGCGTAATGCAGACGACCGGCGAATGCGCCCAGTACGCGGCCGCCATCGACGTGACGAAGTTCGTGATGCCAGGCCCGTTTTGCGCGATGCAGACGCCGTGCCGCCCGGTCGCGCGCGAGTAACCGTCGGCCATATGACCGCCGCCCTGCTCGTGCGCGACCGAAATAAAGCGAATGCCTGCGAGCGGGAAGAGGTCGAGCGCATCCATGTACGCCGACCCCACGATGCCAAATACATCAGTGACGCCATTGGCGACCAGCGTTTCGACAAACGCCTCCGACGGCGTCATCCGCTGCTTGCCGGTGATCGCTAAATTCTTGGTGTCGGTCATCGTATTCATGTGGTCTCCTTCTCCTTCGCCTTAGTCTTTAACTTTTTTCAGGACTGCGAGTCGCTCATGGTCACCGAGGAGCACCCTCGCCCGCTATTCCGGCTTCAGGTTGGCGGCGCGAATGGCCTTGGCAAAGCGCTCGTTCTCGTCGGCGATCGCCCGCGCATAATCATCGGGGCCGCCCCCAACGGGCTCGATGCCGGCGACTGCCATCGCCTGAATCGCCTCCGGCTGCTTGGTGATGGCAATCGCCTCGGACGCGATGCGCTCGATGATCGCTGGCGGAGTGCCCGCCGGAGCCAGAATGCCGATGATCGGAGCGAAATCGAAGCCGGGAACGAACTCGGCGATCGCGGGAATGTCGGGCGCCTGCGCAGACCGCCGCGCACCATTGGTCGCGAGCAACTTGACCCTGCCATCCTTGACGAAGCCGACGAGCGACGGATACGCCGAGAAAAGCATCTCGACCTGGCCGCCGACGAGCGCTGGCACCGACTGCCCGGTGCCCTTGTACGGAATGTGCTTGATGTTGAGTGCAAGCGATGACGTCAACGATTCCATTGTCAGATGGTGCGTGCTGCCGATCCCGGAAGAGCCGTAATTGAGATCGCCCGGCTTGGCCTTCGCATACGCGATCCATTCCTGCATTGTCGCCACAGGCATCTTCGGATGCACGGCGAGGAATAACGGCGCGCGCGCGAGCAGCGTCACCGGCACAAAGTCCTTCTTGTGGTCGTACGTGAGCTTGGAATAGAGCAAAGGATTGATCGACAGCATCGAGCCGTCGGTGACCAGGAATTGATAGCCGTCGGCAGGACCAGAAGACAGGATGCCGGCCGCGACGCCGCCGTTGGCGCCGGGGCGATTGTCGATGACCACCGATTGACCCAGCCGGTCGGAGAGGCGCTGAGCAAAAATGCGCGCCACCGTGTCCGGCAAGCCCCCGGGCGCATACGGGACGATGAACTTGATCGGCTTATTCGGATAGCCAGTCTGCGCGGATGCCGTGAACGGAACGAGCGCGGAGATTACGAGCGCGCCAAGCATCACCGCGCGAAGGGTGAACGCATGCATCGGATGCCTCCTTGACCGTTTTTGTCGTCTTGGACGCGACCAAATCATCGTAACATGTGCCCGCTGCGACAAACGCCCGCCTGCGCCAGACACAACTGACGTGGGCTCAGTGGCGGAGGCGCTTCGCCGCGGCGCCCTCGCCGCGCGGCGGAGTAAGCTACGGTCGCATCGCCAGCGTCGGCTGTCGACGCAACAACCACCTGCGGGCGAACTCGCACCGCATCGAGGAGAACCGATGAACCGCTGGATTGCGCAACTCGCGATGGTGTCTCTGCTCGTGGTGAGCAGCGTCGCCACCTCACAGGCGCTGGCCGCCACCACCCTGCGCTTCGGTCACGCTAACGGCTCCGGTGAACTGGCGGAGACGCTGTTCGCCGAGTTCGCCGACACAGTGACCAAACGGACCAAAGGCGAGGTCACGATCAGGGTGTTCCCGTCCGAACAGCTTGGCAAGGAGCTTGACCTGCTGCAGCAGGTCAAGTCAGGCGCGCTGGATATGTCGGCGCCATCGCTGCCGGTGTTGAGCTCACTAGTTCCAGCGCTGGAAATCGCCAGCGGACCTTTCGTATGGAACGACTGGGCCGAAGCGGAAGCCGTCATTCGCGGTCCGTCGTTCGAGCCGATGTTCAACGAGTTGCGCGACAAGCACAACATCGCGATGGTCAGCAAGATTTGGTACTGGGGCTGGCGCAACTTTACATTCGGCACCAAGGCGGTGGTCAAGCCGGAAGACATGGCGGGACTCAAGGTGCGCGTACCGGAGTCACCGGTGTGGGTCGAAATGGTCAGGGCGCTCGGTGCGGCACCGACCCCGATTCCGTTCGGCGAAGTCTATACGGCGTTGCAACAGAAGACGGTCGATGGCCAAGAGAATCCGATCCCGACCATTTTCTCGCGTAAGTTCTATGAAGTGCAGGCGCATCTGGCGATGACGCGGCACATGCTGCAAAACAACACCATCGTCATCAACAAGCGTTCGCTGGACAAGCTGACGCCGGAGCAACAGAAGATCCTGCTCGAAGAAGCGGCAGCATTCTCGGCGAAGAACACCGAAGGCCAGCAGGGGCGCGAGCAGTCGATGCTCGAGGACATTCGCAAGTCGGGCAAGACCAAGATCGAGGACAAGCCGGATCGCGCCGCGTTCGCCGGTAAGATGGAAACTGTGTACAAGGCGCTCGAGCCGCGTTGGGGCGCCGATAACTTAAAGCGCGTACGCGCGGCGATTGATGCGCAGCGCGGCGGCAAGAAATGACCGATTGACCGGGAACATCGGTCGTGCGCGGCGCGCTCTTTGCGTTCGATGACGGGCTGGCGCGACTGGAGGACATGTTCCTGATCGCCGCGCATGCGGTGATTGCGGTGCTGGTGTGTCTGGCGGTGGTATTGCGCTACGTGTTCAGGTCGCCGTTCACGTGGGACCAAGAGTTCATCGTCGGGCTCTTCACCTGGATGATCTTCATCGGGTGCTCGGCAGCGATTCGCTCCAAGCTGCATATCCGCATCGAATCGACCGGCCAGTTGTATGCGCGGCCGCGGTGGACGTTCATGAACGGCGTCGGCGTCGCCGCCGGGGCCGTGGTGATCGGCGTCATGGTGTGGGCGGGGCTGTCCAACGCGATTGATACGGCAGACACGCTGACACCGATGCTGAATGTGCCGCAGGCGTTGTTCGACGCGGCGCTGCCGATTTCCGGAATGTTTCTGCTCGTGCATATGCTGCGCATCCTGCTCGAGCGCGGGGCGGCGCAGGTCTTCCGCTCAAGCACAGAGGACGTCGCCGAGGACGTGCAGTGACCCTCCTGCTGGTGTTGCTGACCGTGCTGCTGCTGGCCGGCATGCCCATCTTCGTCGCGATGATCGGTGCGTCGCTGGCGGTGATCCTGTGGGAAGGCATCCCGCTCAGCGTCGTGGCGCAGCGCGTGACCACCGGCGTGCAGTCGTTCCCGCTGCTGGCGATCCCGCTGTTCACGCTGGCCGGCATGTTGATGAACGAATCGGGCATCAGCGAGCGGCTGTTCACGTTCACGCGCGCATTCGTCGGCCATATTCGCGGCGGCATGGCGCAGAGCGCGATTGTCGGCAATATCTTCCTGTCGGGTATCTCGGGCTCATCAGTGGCCGATTGTGCGGCGACCACACGTGTGTTCGTGCCGCAACTGGTGCGTACCGGCTACGGCCAGGGATTCGCCGCCGCGCTGTGCGCATCGTGCGCGACATTAGGTCCGATCATCCCGCCGTCGATCCTGATGGTGATCTATGCGTGGCAGGCAAATATCTCGCTGGGCGATCTATTCTGGGCCGGCGTGATCCCGGGCTTCGTGATGGCGCTGTCGATGATGATCGCCGTCGCGATCATCGCGTACCGGCGCCAATACCCGAAAGACGCCGCGTTCAGCGGCAGCCGGTTGTGGGTGCAGTTCAAGCGCGCGTTCTGGGCGCTGCTGATGCCGGTGCTGATCTTGGTCGGATTCCGCATGGGCGTGTTCACGGCGACCGAGATCGCCGCGGTCGCAGCGGCGTATTCGTTGATCGTCGGCAAGTTCATCTACGGCACTCTCAAGTGGTCGATGCTGCCTCGAATCCTGCTCGTGACCGCGAAGGAAACGGCCGTGATTCTGGCGATCGTCGGCGCCGCCGCACCGTTTAGCTGGATCTTGAGCATCGAGCAGGCGCCGCAGCTCATCACCGCGGCGATCAAGGACCTGACGACCAGTCCCTGGGTGCTGCTGTTGTTGCTGAATGGCGTCTTGCTGGTGCTCGGTACATTCATGGAAACGCTTGGCACGATGATCATCCTGGTGCCCATCCTGATCCCGGTCTTAAACGCATTCCAGATTGATCTCGTCCACTTCGGCATCGTGTTGCTGATCAACCTGACCATCGGGCAGTTGACCCCGCCGGTCGGCGTGCTGGTGTTCGTCGCCGCGTCGATTTCACGCACGCCGATGGGCCGGCTGTTGAAAGAGCTTGGTCCATTCCTGATCGCTTTGGTGGCCGCGCTGATCGTCCTGACGTTTGTGCCAAGTCTGTCGTTGTGGCTACCCAGGCTTCTCAATCACTAGCGCGTTCGGTGCGCCGCCGACGGCTTGAGCAAACACCATGAGCAAGATCACCCGAGTCGAGATTCACGAGTTCGAGTTCGACGTGCAGAACCTGGCGCGCGACGGCGTCGCGCAGACCATCACCTATTGCAAGGGCGCGTCGATCCGTGTGTCCAAGTACGCGATCGTGGTCACGACCGCCGACGGTAACCGAGGCGAATATGTCGTGCACTGGGTCGCGAGCAAATCGGCGCTCGGTCAAACGCTGATGCTCGCGCCGCGGCTCATCGGCAAGGATGCACGCGAGCGCATCGCCATCTACGAGGACCTAAAGCGCGACGTGCGCCAGTTCGATCACATGGGTCACGGTGCGCTCGACATCGCGCTGTGGGACTGGGCAGGACGTCGCTATGGTGCGTCGATCTCCGAATTGCTCGGCGGTTATCGCCACAGGTTGCCGGCGTATGCCAGCACCTATCACGGTGATCGCGCCGGTGGTCTGTCGTCCAAAGAGGCGTTTGCGGACTTCGCGCAACACTGTTACGAGCTCGGGTACCGCGCGTTCAAGATCCACGGCTGGAACGACGGCGACGCGCGCGAAGAGGCGCAGAACGTATTGCATGTCGGTCGGACGGTCGGCGACAAGATGACCTTGATGCTCGATCCGGCATGCGAGCTGCGCACGTTCGCCGATGCACTGTACGTCGGTCGCGCCTGCGATGATGCCAACTATTTCTGGTACGAGGATCCGTTTCGCGACGGGGGCACGTCCGCGTTCGCGCATCGCAAGCTGCGCGCCATGATTCGTACGCCGTTGCTCATGACCGAACATGTGCGCGGTGTCGAGGCCAAGGCCGATTTTGTGATCGCCGGCGGCACCGATCTGCTGCGCGTCGATCCGGAATACGACATGGGCATCACCGGCGCGCTAAAGATCGCTCACTTGGCCGAGTCACTCGGCCTGGATGTCGAAGTGCACGCCAGCGGTCCGGCGCATCGGCATCTGATGTCGGCGCTGCGCAACTCCAATTTTTACGAAGTCGCGCTGGTCGGTCCGGGTTGCGCCAACGTGATTCCGCCGGTGTACCAGTGCGGCTACACCGACCAGCTCGAATGCATCGCTCCCGACGGCACGGTCGGCGTGCCGACCGGTCCCGGGTTGGGTGTCAGCTACGACTGGACGTATATCGAGCGCAATCGAACCCAGTTGCACGTCTTCGACTAGAGCCGCCGCCAGACTGGGCGCGCCTTGATACTTGCCCTTCGCTACAGAGTCCTGCTGTCGGATAATCGAGTCCCGTCATGATCGAGTTTTGGAGGAAACCGGGATGCAAGGCTGCCGGATCAAGGGCCGTCAAGTTCCATCCGCGCTCACCGGTGAGATGGCGGACAGCGCCGGATTGCTGAGCGATCCGCAGGCGCTGCGAACCCGTTTCGAGGACGACGGGTATCTCTTCTTGAAAGGCGTGCTTCCTCGCGCCGCAACACTCGCCGCACGACGCGAAGTATTCAAACGGTTGGTGCAGGTCGGCGAAATCGCCGAACCGGCCGAGGACGGCATTGCCACCGGAGCCAGCCGCCGTGCGGAGCTGATGCCGGACCTCGGCCGCTTCTGGAAATCAGTCAGCGAAGGCGTCAACCTGCGCGCCCTCAGTCACGGTGACACGATGACTCGGATCATGTCGCTGGTTTTCGCGGAGAAGGCCCAGCCCCAGGATTACATGTTTCTGCGCGCCGGCGCTAGGGGCCGAGCCACTGGCTTGCATTTCGACTATCCATTCTTCGCCCGCGCACATGACCGCGTCGCCACTGTCTGGCTGCCAATCGGCGATGTTCCGGTCAGCGACGGCCCCCTGGTCATCGTCGAAGGCTCAAACCGGTTTCGCGATCTGATCGATCCGATGATCGGCTTCGACATCTCCACCGACAGCACGCGCAAGGCCGACTTCGGCAGCGACGCCTTGAGCTTTGCCGAGCAACGCGGCACGCGGCTGCTCACGCGGGACTTCGCGGCCGGCGACATCGCGCTCTTCGGCATGTATACGGCGCATGGGTCGCTCGATAACCACTCAACCATCAACCGCGTGCGCCTGTCCTGCGATGTGCGCTGGCAGCCGGCATCGCTGCCGCTCGACGAGCGCTATTTTGGTGACGATCCAGGAGGCACGACCGGCGCTGGCTACGCTGAGCTCAATGGCGCGAAACCGCTGACGCAAGAATGGCACGTCCGTTAGCTGCCTCTACCGCGTTTCCTCAACGGCCGCTGGCCACATCGATCGTCGTGCCGTGTACATAGGACGCGGCCGCGCTTAAGCAACCAGATCTGCCAACCAGGCAGGTGGGCCGCGGTAACATGGCCGCGGTCGAACGGACCTTCCCCCCGAGGCTAGCGACGTGGCATTCAAGTTCCTGAGCCGTCCCGAGGCGAAGCAACGCATCCTCCGCATCGATCTCGCCCGGACAATCCCGGCGAAGGACAAGAAAGGCTCCGAGCGAGCAGTCGTCGTCACGGCGGAAGCCGACCGCCTGACCTACTACTGGAACGATAAATCGGGCGATTGGCCGTTTCACACTCGTCCGCACGCTCCACTGCGCGTACTCGCGGTCGCCCCGCAGCACACGCTTCTGATGCCATGGTCGCGCCGCAACGGCGTAGCGGTCGACGGCGAGCTCGCCGCGATTGTGTTCAAGCGCGAGCTGGGTAAGGAGGATCCCGCAACGCTTTTTCTCGATGTGCTGGCATGGTCGGAGGTCGATGCAGCGTGGCGATTTGTCACCGAGCAGAAGCCGATCGCCGTCGCGCTCGACCCGCGTCCCCAAGGAGTGGGACTCGATGTGTGGGCCTGGCTCACGGGCGCGGACTTGAGCATCGTCGTGCAGACCTGGATGGGACGTCTTACCTCGGGGACCCTCGGCCACCACCGCCTAAGCCGCGTCTTGCGCTGATCCAGGCGACGATCGATCCTGGCAACCTCGCCGATCTCGAGGATCCGCGTGCATGGAAGATGACCAACCTGGATGACGGTGGATTCGACCTCGACGCGCGTTTTGACAAGGAGCGCATCTGGGTCGTACATCGGCGGACGGCCCCCGCGATGTCACAACCGTTCAGTCCGACGCGGAACAGCGCCGGCGTATGGATGCTCGACGAGGCGGGGAACAATCCGTTCAATATCGACGAGTCGCTGTTCGTCGCCGACATGCCGCCGACGGTGCTGGTTTCGTGCGATCCACTCACCACCAGCGTTACGCTCGAGGCCGAGGACCTGCCGAGCGTCGAGCACCCGCAATTGCAGCGCATCGACCCGCTGATCGTGACTGGCGATCGACTGCGCCTCGTCGACATCTCTGCCGATCGTGAAGACCAGCAATGGCGTTTGGCGCCACGTGTGCGGCAGGCCGCCAAGGTCGCGATCTGGCGTGGCGCAACGGATTGGCGAATGAAGCGTATCGGCCCGCTCGAGCATTTCCACTGGCCGCGTAACCTCACGGCGCTCGCGCCCTCGCATTGGATGGTCGATGTGCGTGACGGCCGCATCGCGTTAGCGACGATGCTTCCCCCGGAGCCCACCTGCTTGTGGCGGTTCGACGTCACCTCGAAGGGTGTCGAGCTCACGTTCGGCCGCGAGGATCGGCGCATCGGTGGCATCGCATGCGACCGCTTCCTCGTCACGCCGGACCTGCCGACCGGCGAGCTCGAACAGACCGGCATCAGCGTGCTCGATCTCGGCCACGAGCAGATCACACTCGATGCGGAGGGCGCGTCGGCCTTCCCGGTCGAGAACACGCAATTCCACGGGATCGTGGCCGGGTTGGCGACACGCGTTGGGGGCGGCACGCTCGACTTTTTCTTTCCTACCGTGAACACGCTTGGCGGTCTCTTGGTCGCGCATCAGGACGCGGGGCACGGCCTGTGCGGTTATGTCGGCATGGGCGATGGTGGCGGGCGCGTCATCTTCGACTCGAACGTCGCGCCGATCGAGCCTACGGTGGGCGATTCGTTCAAGTCGCTGCCGCCGGACGTCGTGGCAGGACCGGGCGGCGCGGGGCGCGCTTGGGTAACACTCGCTGCGGCCGATTTTGTTCCCGGGCGATTGCCCGGCTATCCGGTTCCCTACAGCGACGTGATGCGCACGCTGCCGCCGCCTCAGGATGGGTTCACATTCTTAGTGACGTTTCTTGTGCCCGAGGCCCTCCTCGCGCATTTCACTCCGCGTTCGCTCGGCGGCGGATTGCAGCCGCTGCTCGATGTGTTGCCGGTTGCCAATCTGTTGCTGAATCCGGACTCGAACGTGCAGCTGGACGACCTGACCGCGCCTGAATTCGACCTTACCGAGGGCCAAGCCGATACGATCCAGTTGTCGCTGGGCGGGATGGTGCCCGCCGGAGCGCCCGTCCGCTCGGACAACGCGCAGCCGTTCGGTGCACGGTTCACGATCGCACCCGGGTTGATCCAGGCGAGATCGTCGATCGCGTTCCGTGCAGAGGTCACCGATCCGGCCGTGACGGCATCCGCGTTCACCTGGACGTTCACGACGCCGCCAGTGCTGAACCAGGTCGCATTCGACATGAGCGGCGCCGAGGTGACCCTCACGTTTCCGGTCGATGGCGCGTGGTCGGTGCGCCTACGTGTCGACGCCTCCGACGGACGGCGGACCGAGATCAATCAAGGCTTCGAAGTGGCTCCGACGCTTTGGCAAACGATCTGGAGCGCCTATCGCGAAATCAATGCGGACCCGCGATTCACGCTCGGCACGACGACGTTGGAGCTCATGCGCCACCGGATCGAGTTTCGCATCGGTCCGCACGGGAGGCGCGAGAGCGTGCATATCGACTACCTGCCCGAGCACGGTGCCGCGTTTCGTTTTGACGCCGGTGCGCTCGCGCAGCAGGGCAGGACGATGTTGCGTCTGCCCGTCACGCTGTCGAGCATCGACGGCACATTCACCGGCATGCTCGGGGCGGCGATCACGCTGCGGCGTGCCGACGTGCGACTGAACCTCGAGCGGCCATTCACACTCGGCGTCGTCACGTCCGATCGCCGGTCGTTTGACGTGATGCGGCGCACGATGTACGCCGAGCTCGATTCGACCGCGGACCGCGAGGCGACGCCCGACGAGGCGGACGTCGAAACGATTCGTCACTTCCAGTTCAATCCCGGCCGCGCCGCCGATATGAACCCGAGCGCGCTCGCCGCCAAGCCGGTCGGCGAAAGCAGGCTCAGTGCGGGCGACGTCAGCGTGCAAGTCGACCTGACGCCCCTGGCGTCTGGGATCTCGTTCATGGTTGGGTTTGTGCTCGCGCTCGGCCTCATCTCATTGGTCGCCGGTCCGCTGCTGGCGGTTCTGCTGGTGGTGCTTGGTCCGGCCATAATCGTCGCCATCGGCCTCGGTTCGCTCGCCGCGCTGGTCGCAGTGGCGGTGAGCGCCGGGCTTGGCTGGCTCTTCATGCAACTCGCGCAAGCCGCGGCGAACTCACTGGCGAACTCGATTGCACGCGACGTGCTCTCGTCACGAGATACACTCGGAACGATCGCCGACGCGCTGGACGAGGCGGGCGTGATGAACTACGCGGGCGAAGGGCTGGCTGAGGCGATCGCGATCCAGTCGATTCGAAAGGCGATGGCGGATGGACATGCGGTCGTGCCGCCGACGCACGAGCAGCCCAATCCGGATAACCCAGGAAGCAATCGCCGGCCCACAGGCCGAGAGCGGTTCAGGCCGCAGTTCTTCGAGACGGTCGTTGTGGGTCCGGGCATTTGCAGAGTGCTATTGCGGGTGCCCTAGGCCGAGCTCGGCAAATTGCTGGATCTCATGCGCCAAGCGGACTTTATAGACATGTAACGATGTAACCAGCGCCGGCTACCGTGAGCTTCAATCA
>Ga0136617_10001055_pt1 | contig 24111 bp, 24 predicted proteins | sample AntDrymUQ3222106_2_FD_129672 | JGI IMG/M metagenome (GOLD analysis project Ga0136617, IMG submission 129672) | Polar desert sand microbial communities from Dry Valleys, Antarctica - metaG UQ322 (21.06) | ecosystem: Environmental > Terrestrial > Soil > Desert | place: Antarctica: Dry Valley...
GGCCGCGCCGACCGACAGCAGGTTGAGGACGATCGCCTTGATCGGCACCACGATCGAGCGGAACGTGACCAGCAGCAGGATGAACGTGAGGCTGAGCACGAACAGGAACACGATCGGGACGTGGGACTTCATGACGTCGATGAAGTCCTTCGAGCCGGCGGTCAGGCCGGTCACGGCGACCTCGGCGTCGGCCAGCTTGCCGACGGTGGCCGGGACGACCTCGGAGCGCAGCACCTCGAGCGAGCGCTCCGAAGCGGCGTCGGTGCCGCTGCCCTTGACCGACAGCGCGACGACGGCGACCGTCTTGTCCGGGCTGACGTCGACCGCGGAGGGCTCGGAGAGCTGACCGGTCGCGATCGCCTGGTCGTGGAGTTGCTTGATCGCGGCCTGGACCGGCGCGGCCGTGACGTCCTCGGCCTTGATCACGGTCGCGGCCGGGACGGCGCCACCCGGGAAGGCGGCCTGGACCCGGTCGTAGGTCTGGATCACCGGCTGGCTGCGCGAGTAGCCGTCAAAGCCGGGCTCCTTGAACTGGATGCCCAGGGCGGGGATGCAGAGCGCGACGAGCAGGCCGCCGGCCAGCAGCGTCGACACGAGCGGGCGCTTCAGGACGCGAGTGAGGATGGCGCCCCAGACCCGCGACTCGCCCTTGGACTTGTGGCGGCGCTTGGTGACGTAGGGCACGCGGCCCTTCTCCAGCCAGTTCTTCTGGCCGAGGAACGAGAGCATCGCGGGCAGGAAGGTCATCGAGCCGAGCATGGCGACGGCGACGACGAGCATCGTGCCGATCCCGAAGCCGATGAAGATCGGGTTGCCGGCGAACAGCAGCCCCGCCATCGCGGTCAGCACGGTGATGCCCGAGATGAGCACGGCACGGCCCGACGTGGCGGCGGCGATCTCCACCGCCTCCTCGGCCGAATGGCCGCGGTCGCGCTCCTCCATCATCCGCCGCGCGTAGAACATCGCGTAGTCCACGCCGACCGCGAGGCCGATGATGACCACGAGCTGGGAGACGTCGAGCGGAAGCGCGTAGAGCTGGCTGACCGGCCCGAGCAGGCCGACCGTGGCCGCCACCGCGGTGGCGCCGAGCACGAGCGGAAGGCCGGCCGCGACGACCGCGCCGAACGCGACCAGCAGGATGATCAGCATCAGGCCGTAGGAGATGAACTCCGACCGCTTGCCGTCCTTCGCGTCCTGGGCGGCGACCTCGTTCATGGCCGAGACGTCACCGAACTGCTCGACGCGCACGGCGGGATGGGCGCTCTGGATGGAGGCCACGGCGGCGAGCGGCTTCTCGACGAGCTTCTCGACCTGCTCGTCCGTGCCGGCCAGCTCGAAGTTCACGACGACCGAGCGGCCGTCCTTGGAGACGGTGTTCATGCGCGTGGCGGGATCCAGCGGGCTCTCGATCCCGCTGATGCCCTTGATCCGGCCGAGGCCACTCACGACGTCCTTCACAGCGGCGGTCACCTGAGGATCGCCGGCCTTGATCGAGCCCTTGCCCTGCACGAGCACCTGCTCGCCGGCCTGGTCGGGGAAGCCTGCGGCCTCGACGATGACGTCGCCGCGCATGGACTCGCCATTGCCCTGCGCCGACTCGTCGATGTCGTTCAGGCCGACCTTGCCGCCGACGACGGTGGCGAGGACGACGAACAGGATCCAGCCGAGGATGGCCGTCTTGCGGTGCTGAGCGCTCCATCGACCGGCGCGTGCTGCGAGGTTGCGGGACTGCATCGAGACCTGAGCTCCTTCAGAGGGGGCGGGGAGGACTGCCAGCAGCCTCCCAGCGCGAAGCCCGGCGCAAGTGGGGGCAGACAGGGGTCCGGAAGGGACACAGGCGCCTGATCGGCGGGAGGTAGCCGCACCGACCCGCGGTGCTAGCGCCCTGCTGCTGCGGCCCACGCCTCGGTCGTGGTCGTCACGTGACGACCGGTCGCCAGGGACTCCCCGATCGCGACGCTGATGAGGTGGTCCTGCAGGCCGTCCGCCAGCGGGTACGGCTCGGGTCCCTCGTCCCGCGCCCAGGCACCGGTCCGCTCCAGCAGCGTGGCGACGCCGATGTCGTCCTCGGAGAGCCGCGAGCCCTGGAACGGGTTGCGGTACACGACCCGCCCGTCGAAACTGATGTGGTCCAGGTCGAAGCCCTCGAGGTTGAGATCGATGCCGGTCTGGCGGCGCACGAGGTGAGACTCGACCGGCGTCGTGGGGTCGGCGAGGCGGACGACGTGGTCGTCGACCAGCTCGCCCAGCGATCCGCGGACCACGATGCGCCGGGTCCGCAGGGGATTCCACCACTGGTTGTCGGTGAAGTCGTAGAGCCCCATGCGACCACCGAAGTCCAGCGTGGCGAGCGTCGTCGAGGCCTCCTTCGGCGTGCTGTCGCCGCTCCAGCCGTCGGGGCTGAGCGGGTCGGCGAGCGGCGCGGTGAAGGACCGGGCCGACACGACGGCGGGCTCGAAGCCCACGCCGAGCAGCCCGCGGATCATCGAGACCGCGTGGTAGAGATGCGTCGAGCAGACCTGCACGGAGGTCGGCTCGCCGACGATCCCCTCCCTGACGACCGCCAGCCGCGCCGCGTGCCCCGGCATCAGCAGGTACTGCTCGGCGACCTGGATACGGCCGCTGCCGCCGACGTCGGCCCAGAGCGCCCGCAGCCCCGGCAGGTCCGGCGCGGGCGGGGTCTCGGCGAGGACGCGCGCGCCGAGACCCACGACCTCGCGCACGGCGTCCGGCATGACCGCCCACGGGACCGACGCGATGACGAAGTCGGGCGCCTCCGCGCGCAGGAGCTCCGCGACCGAGGCGAACGCGGGCACGCCCCACTGCGCGCTGAGCTCGGCCCCGCGCTCCGCGGAGCGGGTGACGACGCCGGCGGCTCGGAAGCGGTCGGGCGCCGAGCGCGCGAGGCGGAGGAAGAACGCCGAGCGCCAGCCGCTGCCGATGACGCCGAAGGTCGTTGGGTTGGAGTGCGGCATCCGTCCTAACGGGCCAGCCAGCCTCCGTCCACGGCGACGAAGCTGCCCGAGACGTAGCTGGACGCGTCGGACGCCAGGTAGACCACGGCGCCCGCGAGGTCGGCAGGCTCGCCCCAGCGCCCGATCGGCATCCGGGCCAGCAGTTCCTGGTCGCGGGCGGAGTCCTCGCGGAGGGCGAGCGTCAGGTCGGTCGACATCCATCCGGGAGCGATGCCGTTCACCCGGATCCCATGAGCGGTCCACTCGTTCGCCAGCGCGCGCGTGATCCCGAGCAGCCCGTGCTTGGAGGCGGTGTACGCCGGCACCTCCATGCCGCCCTGAAACGCATTCATCGACACGACGTTGACGATGCTGCCCCGTCCCCCGTCCCGAAGCAGCGGCTGGGCGAACGCCTGGGCGAGGAAGAACGGTGCCGTCAGGTTCAGGCCGATGACCTCGTGCCAGTCCTCGGCTGAGGTCTCGGCCGCCGGCGCGCGCCTGATCATCCCCGCGTTGTTGACCAGCACGCTGATGTCCTCGAAGGCGCTCCGGCTCCAGGCCATCAGGTCCGCGGCGGCGTCCGGCGTCAGGCTCCGGAGGTCGAGCTCCCGAGTCGCGCAGCGGGCCCCGCGCTCCGTGACGGCGCGGCTGACCGCGTCGAGCGGCTCGACGTCGACGGCGACGACGTCCGCGCCGGCGTCGGCGAGCGCGAGCGCCATCGCGTTGCCCAGGCCGCGCGCGGCTCCCGTGACGATCGCTCCCCTGCCGCGCAGCGAGAAGAGGTCGAGCGCGCTCACCGGACGAGCGTGTCGAGGTACCCCGGGTCGACGCCGGCGGACTCGTAGTGCCGGCGCGCGCCCTCCAGCCGCGTGAACACGTCGTCGTAGCCGATGGCGGTGCCGTCCTGCTCGACGTAGACGAGCGCGCCGTTGACCTGGAACAGCGTCACCATCTCCTCGCACCCCTCCGGGACCACGAGTGTGTGCGTCTCGCCCGGCGGCTCGAAGGCGAAGCCGCCCTCCTCGGCGACCCAGTCGTGCTCGAGGTAGTGCCACCGGCCCTTCAGGATGTGGGCGAACACCGGCCCCGTGTGCCGGTGGCGAGCGATGATCCCCGAGCGCGTGACGCGCATGACGTGCGTGTACTGGCCGGCGGTCACGTTGAAGTGCAGCGGCCGCGACCACACGCCGTCGTTGAGCGGCACCCAGAGGCGGTCGTCGGCCGGCCACACGTCCGGGATCACGAGATCGGGACGCATGTCATCGGGCTGTGACCCGAGGTAGGGCTCGGCGCTGAGGTCGGACATGGCCGCGAGCCTATCGCCGTCGCCGCTACGGTTCGCGCCATGGAGGTTGGCATCGGCCTGCCGTCGACGATCCCCGGGGTCGGACGCGAGCAGGTGCTGGAGTGGGCCAGGCGAGCGGAGGCGCGCGGGTTCTCGACGCTGGGCACGATCGACCGCGTCGTGTATCCGAGCCACGACCGGCTCATCGCCCTCGCCGCGGCCGCCGCGGTGACCGAGCGGATCCGGCTCGCGACCGCGATCCTGCTCGCGCCCACCCGGGCCAACGGCGCGCTGCTCGCCAAGCAGGCCGCCACGCTCGACGTGCTGTCGGGCGGGCGCCTCGTGCTCGGCGTGGCCGTCGGGCGCCGCGAGGACGACTTCCGGGCCTGCGGCGCCGACTTCCACGCGCGCGGGCGGATCCTCGACGAGATGCTCGAGCTGTGGGCGCGGATCTGGGACGGCGAGGAGTTCGGCACGGCCGGGGGGATCGGCCCGCGGCCGGTCAACGGCCGCCCCGCCGTCCTCCTCGGCGGCTGGGCGAGCGCCGCGTTCACCCGCGCCGCGCGCCACGCGGACGGCTGGACCGGCGGCAACTGCACGCTGGAGGAGCTCGCCGACGGGACCGCGCGCCTGCGGGCCGCGTGGGACGCCGCGGGGCGCGACGGCGCGCCGCGGACGCTGGCGCAGCCGTACTACGCCCTCGGCGACGGCGCGGAGCAGGCGGTCGAGCACAGCCTGCGCGACTACTACGGGCCCGGGGACGACACGGACGCGATCGTCGCGCGGGCCGCGACCGACGCCGAGACGGTGCGCGAGAACGTCCGGGCGTTCGAAGCGGCGGGCTGCGACGAGCTGATCTTCTTCCCCTGCGACCCGGACCCGGACCAGGTCGACCTGCTCGCCGACGCGCTGCGGTGACCGAGTTCGCGACGTACCCGAGCCTGCGCGGCCAGGTTGCGTTCGTCAGCGGCGGCGCGACCGGGCTCGGCGCCGAGTTCGTCGCCCAGCTCGCGGCCCAGGGCGTGCGAGTCGGCTTCGTCGACGTGCAGGACGACGCGGGGAATGCGCTCGCCGAAAGGGTTGGCGGGCTGTACCGGCACTGCGACGTGCGCGACGTGGCGGCCCTGCAGGACGCGATTACTGCCACCGGCGAGCGGCTCGGACCGGTGACGGTGCTGGTCAACAATGCGGCGAACGACGAGCGGCAGTCCGTCGAGACCCTGAGCGAGCAGGAATGGGACGAGTTCCTGGCGGTCAATCTGCGCCATCACTTCTTCGCCACCCAGGCGGTCGTGCCGATGATGCGGGCGGCCGGGCGCGGCTCGGTGGTGAACCTCGGCTCGATCAGCGCGCACATCGACCTCATGGACCTGCCGGTCTACATCACGGCGAAGGCCGGCATCGAGGGCCTCACGCGGACGCTCGCGCGCGAGCTGGGGCCGGACGGCATCCGGGTCAACTGCGTCCTCCCGGGCTGGGTCATGACCGACCGGCAGCTGACGCATTGGGTGACCCCGGAGGCGGAGGCGAGCATCCAGCGCAACCAGTGCCTGCCGCAAAAGCTCTACCCGGCCGACGTGGCGCGGCTGGTGCTGTGGCTCGCGGCCGAGGACAGCCGCTCGTGCACCGCGCAGCGGTGGGTCGTCGACGCCGGTTGGACGTGAACGGCCTCGTCGCCGAGCATCTTGCCGCCGAGCTCTCGGCAGCTACCAGCGCTGGTGCACGTGCGCTGCGATCCGCTCGTCGTAGAGCGCCGCGACGCGCGCCATGGCGGCGTCGTCGAGCGCGGGCAGCGCGGCCGCCTCCGCGTTGCCCTGCGCCTGCTCGGGCGAGCGGGCGCCGGGAATGACGGTCGACACGGCGTCGTGCATGAGGATCCAGCGCAGGGCCAGCTGCGCGAGCGTCGCGTCCTCCGGCACCAGCGCGCGCAGCTCCTCGACGGCGTCGAGGCCGGCCTCGAACGGCACCCCCGCGAAGGTCTCCCCGACGTCGAACATCTCGCCGTGGCGGTTGAAGCTGCGATGGTCATCGGCGGCGAACGCCGTGTCGCGCGTGTACTTGCCCGACAGCAGGCCCGACGCGAGCGGCACGCGCACGATGATCCCGACCTCGCGGCGGGCGGCCTCGGCGAAGAAGGCGCCCGCCGGCCGCTGGCGGAACGCATTGAAGATGATCTGCACGGTCGCGACGTTCGGGTACTCGATCGCCTTCAGCGCCTCCTCGACCCGCTCCACGCTGACACCGTAGGCGGCGATCCGCCCCTCGCCGACCATCGCCTCCAGATCCTCGAACACCTCCGGGTGGTAGTAGAGGTCGGTCGGCGGGCAGTGCAGCTGGACGAGGTCGAGCGTCTCCACCCCGAGGTTCTCGCGCGAGCGGTCGTTCCAGGCCCGGAAGTGCTCGGGCGAGTAGTTCTCGACGGTCTGGTCCATGCGCCGGCCCATCTTGGTCGCGACGGTGATCGCCTCGCCCTCGCGCTCGCGGAGCAGGCGCCCGACCAGCCGCTCGGAGCGGCCGTCGCCGTACACGTCGGCGGTATCGAAGAACGTCACGCCGGCGTTAGCCGCCGCGTGCAGCGTCGCCATGGCGGCGTCCTCCTCCACGTCGCCCCAGTCGGCGCCGATCTGCCACGCACCGAAGCCGATCTCCGAGACTTCGCGGTTGGTGCTGCCAAGCGGACGCAGTTGCATCGCCGGGAGGATGGCAGAGCCGGAGACGCCGTACGCTGCGGTCGTGGCCGACGCGGATGCGACGTTCCGAGACCTTGGCTTCGCGCGCGTGGACACGGACCGCGAGCTGCGCCAGGGCGCGCCGGAGGCGATCCTCGCGGAGGGCAAGACCCCCGACGAGGTCGAGGCGATCGCGCGCGCGCTGCTCGAGAGCGATGCCGGCAGCGTGCTGGTGACCCGCGCCGACGCGGCGGCCCGGGACGCGCTGCGGCGGGTGGCGCCGGACGCCGAGGAGGACGCGCGGGCGCGGCTCGCGTGGGTCGCGCGGCGCGTGCCGGAGCCGCGCGGCCTGGTGGCGATCGTGTCGGGCGGGACGTCGGACGGGCCGGTGGTGACCGAGGCGCGCGTGCGCGCCGAGCTGCTGGGCACGCGGGTCGTGGTGCACGCGGATGCGGGGGTGGCGGGGCTGCACCGGCTGGCGCCCGCGCTGGAGGACCTGCGGCGGGCGGACTGCGTGGTCGTGGTGGCGGGCCAGGACGCCGCGCTCACCTCCGTGGTCGGCGGCCTCGTGGGCGCGCCCGTGATCGGCGTGCCGACCAGCACCGGCTACGGCGCCGCGCTCTCCGGCGTGACCGCCCTGCTGTCGATGCTCGTCTCCTGCGCGGCGGGGGTGGCGGTCGTCAACATCGACGACGGCTTCGGAGCGGGCACGATCGCAGCGCGGATCGCGCGCTCGGCGGGCGGCGGGGAATGACACGGATCCTCTACCTCGACTGCGTGGCGGGGGTCGCCGGCGACATGCTGCTCGGCGCGCTCATCGACGCCGGCGCCGATCCGCAGGCGATCCGCGCGGGGCTGGCCGGGCTCGGTGTCGAGGGGCTCGAGTTGCGCACGCAGCGGGTGAGCCGGCACGCGATCAGCGCGACGCACGCCACGATCCAGGCGGCGCCCGGGCAGCCGCAGCGCGATTGGCGCTCGATCCGCGCGCTGATCGACACCGCGGACCTTCCCGCACGGGTGCGCGCGAGATCGCAGGCGGCGTTCGAGCGGCTCGCCCGCGCCGAGGGGCGGATCCACGCCGTCGACCCAGAGCAGGTGCACTTCCACGAGGTCGGCGCCGTCGATGCCATCGGCGAGGTGTGCGGCGTCGCGCTCGCACTGGAGGACCTGCGCGTGGAGCGCGTCGTGTGCTCGCCGCTGCCGGTCGGCCGCGGGTTCGTCGACGCGGCCCACGGGCGCCTGCCGCTGCCGGCGCCCGCGACCCTGGCGCTGCTCGAAGGGGCGCCGCTGTACGGCGTGGAGGTGGAGACGGAGCTCGTGACGCCGACCGGTGCCGCGCTCGTCGCCGTGCTCGCCGCCGGCTACGGACCGCTGCCCAGGCTCACGCTCGAGACGGCCGGCTACGGCGCCGGCACCCGCGACGGCGCGGAGCGTCCCAACGTCGTGCGCGCGATCCTCGGTACCGCGACCGGTCCTCCCTCCCGCCCGGTCTCGCTGATCGAGGCCAACCTCGACGACCTGCTCCCCGAGCTCGCGCCGGACGCGGCGGCGGCCTGCTTCGCCGCCGGCGCGCTCGACGTCTGGACCACGCCGGCGCAGATGAAGCACGGGCGCCCGGGGTTCGTGCTGTCCGCGCTCGCACGGCCCGGCGACGAGCAGGCGGTCGCGACCGCGATGCTGCGCGAGACGAGCACGCTGGGCGTCCGCATCGCGCGGCTGGACCGCATCGAGCTCGAGCGCGAGAGGCGCACCGTCGAGGTGGCCGGCGAGCCCGTGCGCGTGAAGGTCGGCCGGCTCGACGGCAAGGTCGTCAACCTGGCGCCCGAGCACGCCGACTGCGAGCGCGCCGCGCGCATCACCGGCGCGCCGGTGAAGACCGTGTGGGCGCAGGCGCTCGCGGCCGCGCACGCGGAGGGCGCATGACCGTGCCGACCGGGATGGCGCGCAGCGTCGCCCACCGCGGGAGCGCAGTGGTCGGCGCATGACCCTGCTGGCCGAGCTCGAGCACAGCGTCGGGCGCCACGAGAGCGCGGTCGTCGCGTTCTCGGGCGGGGTGGACTCGTCGCTCGTGGCCGCCGTCGCCGCGCGCGCGCTCGGCGCTCGCGCGCTGGCGGTGACCGCCGTCTCGCCCGCGGTGGCGGCCGGTGAGCTCGACGGCGCTCGCCGCGTGGCCGCCGCGGTGGGCATCGCGCACGAGACGATCGCGACCGACGAGCTTGCGCGCGACGGCTACCGGCGCAACGGGACCGACCGCTGCTACTTCTGCAAGTCCGAGCTCTACGACTCGCTCGCCGCACTCGCCGAGCGCCGCGGCTATCGCGTGCTGCTGTCCGGCGCCAACGCCGACGACGCAGGCGACTGGCGGCCCGGCCTGCGCGCGGCCGCGGAGCACGGGGTCCGCCATCCGCTGCTCGACGCCGGCGCCGGCAAGGCCGACGTGCGCGCGCTCGCTCGGCAGCTCGGCGTGCCGAGCGCGGACAAGCCGGCCACGCCGTGCCTCGCCTCGCGCATCCCGTACGGCACGGCGGTGGATCCCGAGACGCTCGCGCGCATCGACCGCGCCGAGCGGGCCGTGCGGGCGCTCGGGTTCGGAGTCCTGCGCGTCCGCCACCACGGGATCCTCGGACGGCTCGAGATCGCCGCCGAGGACCTCGACCGGGCGGTCGAGCGCGAGCCGGAGATCGTCGCCGCCATCCGCGCCGCGGGCTACGCCCACGCGGTCATCGACCGCGAGCCGTTCCGGTCAGGGCGGCTCAACGCGGTGCTGCGGCAGCGAGCGTAATCTCCCGGGCATGATCGAACGCGCCCTCTTCGGGGCGACCGGACACGAGTCGTCTCGCACGATCTTCGGCGCCGCGGCGCTGGGGAGCGTCTCCAAGCAGGCTGCCGACCGCACGCTTGAGCTCCTGCTCGAGCACGGCATCAACCACATCGACGTCGCCGCGAGCTACGGCGACGCCGAGCTGCGCATCGCCACCTGGCTGCGCCGCCACGAGGGCGAGTTCTTCGTGGCCACCAAGACCGACAAGCGCACCTACCGCGAGGCGCGCGAGGAGATCCGCCGCTCGCTCGACCGCCTCGGCGTCGACCACGTCGACTCGATCCAGCTGCACAACCTCGTCGACGTCATCGAGTGGGAGACGGCGCTCGGCGCCGACGGCGCGCTCGAGGCGGCGATCGAGGCGCGCGAGGAGGGGCTCGTGCGATTCATCGGCGTGACCGGGCACGGGCTGTCGATCCCCGAGATGCACCGGCGCAGCCTCGAGCGCTTCCCGTTCGACTCGGTGCTCTGCCCGTACAACTTCCCGCAGATGCAGGACCCGCGCTACGCGGAGACGTTTGAGGCGCTGGCGGCCGTCTGCCAGGAGCGCAACGTCGCGCTGCAGACGATCAAGAGCCTTGCGTCGCGGCGCTGGGACGGCCGCGCCGCGACGGCGGCCACGTGGTACGAGCCGCTGCGCGAGCAGCCCGACATCGACCTCGCGACGCACTGGATCCTTGGACGGCCGCAGGCGTTCCTGCTCACCGCCGGCGACGTCGAGCTCCTGCCGCGCGTGCTCGACGCCGCGGAGCGCTACGAGCAGCGTCCTTCCGACGAGGAGATGGCCGAGCTCACCCGCCGCCGCGATCTCGCACCACTGTTCGTCTAGGTGAGGTCATGACCATCGAGTTCCCCGACGGCTTCGCCTGGGGCACCGCGACCGCGAGCTACCAGATCGAGGGCGCGGTCGAGGAGGGCGGGCGCTCGCCGTCGATCTGGGACACGTTCTCGCACACCCCCGGCAAGGTCCAGGACGGCGACACGGGCGACGTGGCCGACGACCACTACCACCGCTACGAGGAGGACGTCGAGCTGATGGCCGGGCTCGGCGTCGGCTGGTACCGCTTCTCGCTGGCCTGGCCGCGTCTGCAGCCCGACGGGCGCGGGACCCTCAACGAGTCCGGCGTCGACTTCTACTCGCGGCTGGTCGACGCGCTGCTCGCGAAGAACATCCAGCCCTGGGTCACCCTCTACCACTGGGACCTCCCGCAGGTGCTGCAGGATGCGGGCGGGTGGCCCGAACGCGACACCGCCGAGCGCTTCGCCGAGTACGCCGTCGCCGTCTACGAGCGCCTGCACGACCGCGTCACGCACTGGACGACGCTCAACGAGCCGTGGGTCTCGGCGTTCATCGGGCACGCCACCGGCCGCCACGCGCCCGGCGTCAAGGACCCGGAGGCGGCGCTGCGCGCCGCCCACCACCTCCTGCTCGGCCACGGGCTCGCGATCACGGCGATGCGCGCGCACGGCGACGCCGATTCGAGCTTCGGCATCACGCTCAATGTGAGCCAGACCGACCCGGCGAGCGAGGACCCGGTCGACGCCGACGCCGCCCGCCGCGCCGACGGCCTGAGCAACCGGCTCTTCTTCGACCCGCTGCTGCGGGGCGCCTACCCGGCCGACACGCTCGAGGACGTGCAGGCGGTGACCGACGGGTCCTACGTCCAGCCCGGCGACCTGGAGGCCATCGGAGTCCCGCTCGACTTCCTCGGCATCAACTACTACTTCCGGACGGTGGTGCGGGCGGGCGACGCCCCTCGCGACACGGAGTCGATCTGGGTCGGCCAGGGCGACATCGAGCCGGTGCTGCGCGGCCTCCCGCAGACGGAGATGGGCTGGGAGATCGATCCCGAGGGCCTCTACGACTTCCTCACCCGGGTGGGGCGCGACTACCCCGGCGTGCCGCTTTACATCACCGAGAACGGCTGCGCGATCGCCGACGAGAAGGGCGACGACGGCGAAGTCCACGATCCGATCCGCGTCGACTATCTCGACGCGCACTTCCGCGCGGCGCACCGCGCGATCGCCGAGGGCGTCGACCTGCGCGGCTACTTCGTGTGGTCGCTGCTGGACAACTTCGAGTGGTCGTTCGGCTACTCCAAGCGCTTCGGGCTCATCCACGTCGACTTCGAGACGCTCGAGCGCACGCCGAAGGACAGCGCGCGCTGGTACGCGGAGGTCACGCGCGCGAACGGGCTGCCGGACTGAACGTCAACTGCGGCTGGGTGGGAGGTGGGTCCGAACCGCCGCAGTTGACGTTCACGCCGCTGTTCAGACCGGACTGAGGCGCAGCGCGAAGCTCGTCGGGACGACATGCAGGTCGTGCTGGGGCAGCACGCCCGGCCCGCAGGAGGCCGTGCCGATCCCCTGCTGGTTGTGGTCGAGGTTGAGCCAGATCCGGTCGCGCGCGACGAGCTCGGGCGTGTGGGTCGCGGCGTCGAGGTCCTCGCTCGTCCAGCGCCGCGCCGTGACCTCGACGTACGGGCGACCCTCGACGCGCAGGCCGCCGCCGCGGCCGCCGGTGAGCGTGGCCCAGCGGACCTCCGTCCGGCTGCCGTTCTCCTGCGGCCGGACGTAGGGCGTCTGGAGCTCGTTGACCGAGGCGGCGAAGCGCCCGACCCGCGCCGCCCGGCGGGTGTCGCGATAGGCCTCCCCCGGGCCGCGCCCGAACCACTCCAGCCGGTCGAGCTCGGCGGGCAGGGCGAGCCGGAGGCCGAGCCGCGGCAGCGGGACGGTCCACTCGCCCTCGGGCAGCACCTCGACGGTGAGCAGCAGCCCGTCCCCCGCGACCCTCCACGCGTAGGTCGCGAGCAGCCCGGCGTCCGACGCCGCCATGCCGACGCGCGTGCGGACCACCAGCCCGGCCGGTCCGGGCTCGACGGCGAGCACCCGGTGGCGCGCTCGCTGCAGGCCGAGGCGGCGCCAGGCCGCCTCGAGCTTGACGGGGCCGTGCATCCCGGTGTCGTTGTCGGTCGGCGCTCGCCAGATGTCGAGCCGCGGACCGTCGAGCGCGAGGTCGCCGAGCCGCCGCAGCACGCCCGTGGCGGGATCGAAGCGCCCGGGACTGAGCGAGAGGACGCCGGCGTCGGCGGTCGCGGCCTCGCCGCCGCCCGCCCCGCTCGCCGCGGCCGGCGCCGGCGTCACCTGGAGCTGGCCCCAGGCGACCTCGTGGCCGGCGGGCGCCCACGGCTCGTCCGTACCGAGCAGCGCGCGCACCGTGAGCCACGCCTCGCCGCTTGGGGACGGCAGCTCGGGCAGCGCGACGTCGGCGGTCTCGCCCGCGGGCACCGGGCCGACGTCGAGCACGCCCTCCGCCACGGGCACTCCCTCCTCCTCGAGCGCCCATTCGAACACGAGGTGCGACAGGTCGCGAAAGTCGTGCAGGTTCGCCACGCTCAACCGTCCCGCGGCCGCGTCGCCCGCGATCCGCACCGGCTCGATGACCTTCTTGAACTCGAGCAGGCCGGGCGACGGGGTGCGGTCGGGCAACAGCAGGCCGTCGGCGACGAACGGGCCGTCGTGCAGCGGCTCGCCGAAGTCGCCGCCGTAGGCGAAGCGCTCGCCGCCGTCGGGCGTCCGCTGCCGCAACCCGTGGTCGATCCACTCCCACACGAAGCCGCCCTGGCAGCGCGGGTGGCGCTCGAAGAGCTCCTGGTACTCCGACAGCCCGCCCGGGCCGTTGCCCATGGCGTGCGCGTACTCGCACAGGATGAACGGCAGCCGGCGGCGGCGGGCGTCGAGCTCCGGGTCCTCCAGCGGCTCCTCCTCGCCGCGGCCGATGGCGTCGACCTCGGCGTGCGGTGCGTACATGCGGCTGTAGACGTCGACGTCGCGGCACGACCAGTCGTGCTCGTAGTGCAGCGGCCGCGACGGGTCGCGCTCACGCGCCCAGGCCGCCATAGCGCTGAGGTTGGAGCCGCTGCCGCTCTCGTTGCCCAGCGACCACATGACGATGCTCGGATGGTTCTTGTCACGCTCCACGGTGCGGCGCATGCGGTCGACGTAGGCGTCCTCCCAGCGCGGGTCGTCGCTCGGATTGCCGCGCCAGCCGAGCACGAAGAAGCCGTGCGTCTCGAGGTCGCACTCGTCGATCACGTAGAGGCCGAGCTCGTCGCACAGCTCGAGGAAGCGCGGGTGCGGCGGGTAGTGGGCGGTGCGGACGGCGTTGAGGTTGTGCGCCTTCATCAGCAGCACGTCGCGCCGCATGACCTCCTCGGACACCGCGCGGCCGTGGTCGGGATCGAACTCGTGGCGGTTGACACCGCGGAAGAGGATCCGCCGGCCGTTGACCTTCAGCAGCCCGTCCTCGATCGCGACGGTGCGGAAGCCGATCCGCAGCGCCACGCGCTCGCCCGCGCTCGCGACCTCGGCGTCGTAGAGCCGGGGCAGCTCGGCGCTCCACGGCTCGACGGCCGCCTCCACGGTCTCGCCCGCCGCGACGTCGATGCCCAGCTCGGGCACCGTCACGCGCGCGGGCACACCGGCGTCCACGCGCAGCGACCCCGTGCCTCTCGCGTGGTCGTAGCCGGCGTGCACGAAGACGTCGTCGAGCGCGTCCTCAGGGCGCGCGAGCAGCGTGACCCTGCGGAAGATCCCCGACAGCCACCACATGTCCTGGTCCTCGAGGTAGGACCCGGCCGACCACTGGTGCACCCGCACCGCCAGCACGTTCTCCTCACCCGGGCGCAGCAGCGCGCCGACGTCGAACTCGGTCGGGAGCCGGCTGCCCATTGCGCTGCCGAGCTCGGCGCCGTTGAGCCACGCCCGCAGGCACGAGTCGACGCCCTCGAAGCGCAGGACCGCGTCGGTGCCCTCCCACTCGCCCGGCACGGTGAAGCGGCGCAGATAATCGCCCGTCGGGTTCTCGTCGGGGACGTGCGGCGGCTCGACCGGGAACGGATAGACGACGTTCGTGTATGCGGGGGCGCCGTAGCCGTGCAGCTGCCAGTGCGACGGCACGGGCAGCCGGGCCCAGCCCGTGTCGTCGAACCCCTCGGCGACGAAGTCGAGCGGGGCGTCCGCGCGGACGGAGAGGCGGAACGCCCAGTCGCCGTCGAGCGACAGCGACGGGGCGTCCGACCTCAGGAAGGCGCGGGCGGCACGGCCACCCGGTGCGGGTGCGATCTCCTCGAAATAGCGGTTCACCGTCTGCCGGTCTAGCACTTTGCCGTCTAGCAGCAAGCCCGTGACCAGCATGAACGGGAGGCGGAGCGCCGCGAGGACGGGCGGCAGCACCGCATTGAGGACCCCGATCAGGGCGGCGACGAGGGAGTCGCAGCGCGAGCGGCGCCGAGGCAACCCGCCGCCGTGGCGCTGGTCGTCCCCGACCGCGCCGGTGCATGTCCGTTGTGTATCCACTGTGAAGCGAACACCCCGAGCATGGGAGGCTCCGGGTCTGACCGCGGGCCGCCTCACCTACGTGGGTCATGCCACGACCCTGATCGAGGTCGACGGCACGCGGCTGCTCACGGATCCAGTGCTGCGCGACCGGGTCCTCCACATCCACCGGCTCGCCCCGATCCTCGGCTTCGAGCGACGCCTCGACGCGATCCTCGTCTCGCACGCGCACTACGACCACCTCGACCTACCCTCGCTGCGCAGCCTGCCGGCCGGCGTCCCGGTGCTTGCGCCGGCGGGGGTCGCAGACCTGCTGCGGCGGCGGACCGGGCACGTTGCGATCGCCGTCGCGCCTGGGGACCGCGTGCGCGTCGGGAGCGTGGACGTGGTGGCGACGACGGCCGTGCACGAGGGGAGCCGGATGCGCTACAGCCGCGACCTCGGAGCGGTCGGCTTCCTGGTCGAGGGCGGCGCACGCGTCTACTTCGCGGGCGACACGGACGTCTTCGACGGGATGCGCGGTCTGGCGGAGGCCATCGACGTCGCGCTCCTGCCCGTGTGGGGCTGGGGGCCGGATGTGGGCCCGGGGCACCTGGATCCCGAGGCCGCCGCGCGGGCCGCCGCGCTGCTCGCGCCGCGGATCGCGGTCCCGATCCACTGGGGCACGCTCGCGAGCCCGCGCGTCTGGTGGCGCTCCGATCCGGAGTTTCCGGCGCGCGAGTTCGAGCGCTTCGCCGCCCTCCACGCGCCCAGCGTGGCCGTCCGCATCCTCGCCCCCGGCGCGGTGATGGCGCTCCCCTAGGCACCGAGGGTCTGGCCACCGCCCACCCGGCGTCGACGTCGCCGCCGCCCGCGCGCGCGATGCGCGCGCCGATCCGCAGCACCGCCGGATGCGAGGAGAACTGCTGCGGCGAGTCAAGGCCGAGAAGCAGCGTATCCTCAGTGCAACAGGGCCTTGAACGCGATCCGGACCCCGAGAGAGGAACACCATGCCCGGACTGCTTCGTGGTGTCGGTTGCACCGCCGCCATCTTCGGTAGCGCGACGGCGGTCACCAGCCGCGTGTCGCGCCGCCAGCCGCAGCGCTGGTCACAGCAGGCGGCCTACTACGAGCCTGAACCGACCGCCCCCGGCCCGGCGGCAGCGGCGCCCGATCTGATCCAACCGCAGAAGACCAGGATCCTCGGAAGCTGACACGGGCCGAATGCCGCCGCTGGACCGCGAGCGCGTCCGTCGTACGCTCACGTTCTGGCTGCGGCCGGCCTTCGTGTTGCGCGTCGTGAACCGCTTCCAGCGCGTCGCCGGCTTCGACCGTGCCGTCGCGCTGAGCTCGAGCGCGCTGACGGCCCTGATCCCGCTGACCATCGTCGCCGGCAGCATCCTGCCGCAGGCCGGCGGCGAGGACGTCGCACAGCGGATCGTCGACCGCTGGGACCTGACCGGCGGCGGAGCCGAAGCGGTGCGGGACGCGTTCTCCCCGGCCGCGGCGACGCAGACCGATGTCACCGTGATGGGGGCGCTGCTGCTCGTGGTCGCGGTGCTGAGCTTCACGCGCGGGGTGCAGCGGCTGTTCGAGCAGACATGGGAGCTCAAGCCGCTCAGCGTGCGCAACACGTTCAACGGCCTGCTCTGGATCGCCGGCCTCGCGGTGTACATGACGATCAACGGATGGGTCCACGCCGTCCCGGACCAGAGCCGCCTCCAGATCGCCGCAAACGCCGCGATCCTCCCCGCGTCGGCCGTCTTCCTGGTGTGGAGCGGCTGGATCCTGACCGCCAAGCGGATCCACTGGAGGACCTTCGCCCCGTTCGGTGTCGTCGGCGCGGTCCTGCTCGCGGTGTACTCCACCGGCGCGGCGGTGTACGTGCCGCACCTGTTCAGCTCCTATGCCACGCGCTACGGGGTGATCGGCGCCGTATTCGCGATGATCTCCGCGTTGTTCTGCGTGATGGTGGTCGTCGTAGCCTCCGCGGCACTCGCGCGCGAGGTCGGCGAGGAGCTGCAGCGCATTCGCGAGGGCGAGCGCCCGCACGACGACGAGGTGCGGCGGGAATGGGACGCGGTCATCGCCGAGACGCGGTCGCGCTGGGCGATCCTGCGCGACCAGATCGATCGTCGCCGCGGCGGGACCAACCCCTAGTCGACGCTGTCCTCGTCCCGCCGGTGTGCTTCTCGGGACTCAGTCGGTCGCGCCCTGAGCCTGCAGCGCCTCGCTCAGCCGGGTCTCCGCGGCGTCGTCGAGCGAGCTCTGGAGCACCGTGCCGCCGTACCGGCTGATCTCCGGGAGCACCTTGTCGCGCGTCGAGCGGTGGACGAGCACGATGACCGCGGCCATGCCCGGCTCGAGCTTCTCACCGAGCTCCTTGAGGAAGCTGTCGTCGACGCCGACGTCGGTCAGCTTGCCGGTGATCGCCCCGCTCGCGGCGCCGACCGCCATCCCCAGGAGCGGCGCCAGGAACAGGAGCCCGATCAGCCCGCCCCACATCGCTCCGCCGGCCGCGCCGGCGCCGGTGGTGTTGCGGGCCTGGTGCAGCTTGACCTTGCCGTCACCCTCGCGGGTAACGATCACCGCGTCCTCGAGCTCGATCGAGCGTTCGACCTGCAGCCGGCCGAGCGTTCCCATGACCTCCTGGGCGGTGTTCACGTCCGGGTAGGCGATGGCGACGAGGTTGCTCATTGCGTGTGGTCCTCCTGTGTGGGACTTCCACTCCCGCCGATTCGCACGATCAGGCCCGGCTGTCGGTGCGGGAGCGCGAAGTTGGTCTCCGGCAGCGTGACGACTTCGGACCGGCTCACGCTCGGTGAGGCGCCTTTCCGTGCTTTGACGTGGAGTCAATACTGCACCACGCCGTAAATGCTGGAGCGCTTCTGGGAGATGGAGGAGAGCCGGGCGCGTCGACGGCGTCCTGCGGCGGGACCGAGACTTCAGGCTCAGCGAAACCTCAGCCGGCGCCCGGCCAATCCCCACGCAGCGAGCTGAACATGGGTGCACGTCCAACCCACCAGGAGGAACGCTTCATGCTCAGCCCGATCCGCAAGTCCATAGGGGCCGTCGCCGCCCTCGGCGCGCTCGCGCTCGGCGGCTCTGCCATCGCCGGCGCGGCCGACACGACCACGGCTTCGGGGACCTCGTCCTCGGGCACCAGGTCGTCGCAGGCGCGCCCGCCGCGCGAAGCGCTCTCGAGCGCCGTCGCCGCCAAGGTCAAGGCCGCCGCGCTCGCGAAGGTCCCCGGCGCGACCGTGCTGCGCACCGAGGCGGGCGGGCCGTACAGCACGGCGTACCACGCCCACATCAAGACGTCGGCCGGCGCGCAGAAGGTCGTGCTCGTGAACGCCTCCTTCCAGGCCACGGCCGTCCAGGCGGACCAGGGCCGCGGCGGCAAGGGCAGGGGTGGCCACCGCGGCGGCCGCGGCCCGGGCGAGACCGCGCTGACCGGGGCCACGAAGGACAAGGTCGAGGCGGCGGTCCTCGCCAGGTACTCCGGCGCGAGGATCGTCCGCACCGAGACCAACCGCGACTCGAGCGCGCCGTACGAGTCGCACATCAAGACGAGCGCCGGCCAGGAGCTCGAGGTCCTCGTGAGCAAGGACTTCAAGGTCGTCGACGCTCGCGAGCATCCCGCTCGCCCCTAGGTCACCCGCTCTCACAGCGGCCCGTCGGCGCGAGCCGGCGGGCCGCCGGTCGATCTCCTCTCATCGCAGACTCATCCTGCGCGCCTACGGTGCTGAGCATGCTCAACAAGTTCAAGAAGGTCCTCATCACCGTCGCCGCGCTGGCCGCCCTCGCGCTCGGCGGATCCGCCCTTGCGGGCGCTGCTTCGGGCGGCGACTCGGAAGCGGGCGACACCTCGACGCCGATCACCGGCGCCGCGAAGACGCGGGCCGGGAAGGCCGCGCTGGCCGCGACCGGCGGCGGCAAGGTCAACGAGACCGAGCTCGATAACGAGAACGGCGCGACCTACGAGGTCGAGGTCGCCAAGCCTGACGGGTCGCAGGTCGACGTCCGGCTCGACGACAACTTCGACGTGGTCGTCATCGAGGGCGACAGCGACTCGGACGAGTAGGTCGCAGCAGCGCGGCGCGATGATGGACGCATGAGAATCCTCGTCGTCGACGACGATGTGCGGATGGCCGCTGCAATCCGCCGCGGGCTGCAGTACGAAAGCCTGGTGGTCGACGTCGCGGCCGACGGCGAGGAGGCACTGCGCGTGGCCGGCGCGGTCGAGTACGACGCGATCGTGCTCGACGTGTCGATGCCGGGGCTCGACGGGTTCGAGACCTGCCGGCGACTGCGCGCGGACGGCCTGTGGATGCCGGTGCTCATGCTGACGGCGCGCGATGCGGTCGAGGACCGGGTGCGCGGGCTCGACGGCGGTGCGGACGACTACCTGACCAAGCCGTTCTCGCTGGCGGAGCTGACGGCGCGGCTGCGCGCGCTCGTGCGCCGCGGCCCGATCGAGCGCCCGGTCGTGCTGGAGGTCGGCGACCTGCGTCTCGACCCCGCCACGCATGAGGTCAGGCGCGGCGAGGTGGAGATCCGGCTGTCCACGCGCGAGTTCGTCCTGCTCGAGACCTTGATGCGCCGGCCGGGCCAGGTCTTCAGCGCGACGCAGCTGCTCGAGGCGGCCTGGGAACTCGGCTACGAGCAGCGCTCGAACGTCGTTCAGGTCTACGTGCGCTACCTGCGCGAGAAGATCGACCGGCCGTTCGGCGTCGACTCGATCCAGACCGTGCGCGGGGCGGGCTACCGCCTGCGCCGATGAGCCGTGTTCCCGTCCGCGTGCGGCTCACCGCCGCGTTCGCGATCGCGATGACGCTCGTGCTCGCCGGCGCCGGCCTGTTCGTCTACGAGCGCCTGCGCAGCGACCTCGACGAGAGCATCACCGACGGGCTGAGCGCTCGCGCCTCCGCCGTCGCCGCGGCGAACGCACCGTCGGCCGGCGCGGCCGGCGAGGCCGAGGACGGCTTCGCGCAGCGACTGGACGCCGACGGGCGCGTGCTCGCGGTCGCCGGGGACGTCGACCGAGGCGTGCTCAGCCAGGCCGAGCTGCAGCGCGCGCGATCCGGCGAGCGGATCCTCGCGGAGCGCGCCGTCCCCGGCATCGATGGGAGCGCGCGGGTGCTGGCGATTGCCGGCCGCGGCACCGAGGTGGTCGCCGTCGGCCAGTCGCTCGAGGACCGCGACGACACGCTGGGCAACCTCGTCCGCTCCTTCGCGCTGGGCGGCCCGATCGCCGTCGTCATCGCCTCCGTGCTCGGGTATGCGCTCGCCGCGGCCGGGCTCCGGCCCGTCGAGGCGATGCGCCGCCGCGCGCAGGAGGTCTCACTCAGCCGCGCGGACGAGCGGCTCCCGCTGCCCGCGGCCCGCGACGAGATCCGCCGGCTCGGCGAGACGCTGAACGAGATGCTCGACCGCCTCGGCCGGTCCTTCGAGCGCGAGCGGCGCTTCGTGGCCGACGCCAGCCACGAGCTGCGCACTCCGGTCGCGGTGATCAAGGCCGAGCTGGAGGGAGCCCTGCGCGCCGGCGGGCACGATCCGCAGGTGCGCGAGGCGCTGGTTTCCTCGGTCGAGGAATGCGACCACCTCGCGCAACTGGCCGAGGACCTCCTGATCCTCGCGCGCTCGAGCGCCGGCGAGCTGCCCGTGCGCCCCGAGCCGCTCCCGCTCCGTGAGCAGCTCGACGGGGTCGCGCGCCGCTTCGGCGACCGCGCCGGCGAGCGTGGCCGCAGCATCTCGGTCGACGCCGACGGCGAGCAGGTCGTGTTCGCCGACGAGCTGCGCCTGCGCCAGGCGCTCGGCAACCTCGTCGACAACGCGCTCCGCTACGGCGGCGGCGAGATCGTGCTGCGGTCCCGCCGGGCCGGGGCGGGATTGCAGCTCGAGGTCTCCGACGAGGGCGAGGGCTTCAACCCCGAGTTCGCCGAGCGCGCGTTCGAGCGCTTCGCCCGCGGCGATCTCGCCCGCACCCGCGACGGCGCCGGGCTCGGCCTCTCGATCGTGCGCGCGATCGCGGAGGCGCACCGGGGCCGCGCCGAGCTGGTCCCGGGCCCCGGCGCGACCGTGCGTATCTGGCTGCCCGACGGTCAGCCGGCCTCGTAGACCAGGAGGTCGGAGTCGTCGTCGTCGGCCACCAGGTACAGGCGCAGGCGCCCGTCGACGATCTGCACGTCGATGGCGTTGCGCGTGGCGACCTGGCGCTGGTCGGTGTACTCCTGGAAGGGCACCTCGTTGATCGGGCGCATCGTCTTCACGTCCACGAGCGCGAGGCCGCCGAGGTCGTAGCTCACGGGCTGCCCGTCAGGGCCGGGGTGCCGGAGCCCCGCGATGCCGCTGCACAGCATCGCCGGGTGCTTGAAGCCCCGCGGCCTGCCGAGGTACTTGCAGTCCTGGTAGTCGACGAAGTGGCTCGGATTGAGGGTCGTGTCTGTCAACCGCGCGCCAAGCCGCCTCAGCTTCCACTCGTACGCCGTGCGCGAGCCCCAGTTGAGCCCGAGCACCCGGTCGCGGCGAGTGTCGTGCACGATCCCGCCGATGTGGTCCGGCGTGCGCAGCGCCACGCGGGCGCGCAGGCTGATCGGATCGACGCGATAGATGATCGAGGGCTTGTTCGGCCGGTACTCCGCCACCGCGGTCCACAGCGACCGGCCGTCGTAGTCGAGCCCGCCGGGGTGGTAGATGTTCGCGCCGTCGCCCACCCGCACGTCGTCGAGCCGGTTGCCCTGGCGGTCGAAGGCGATCAGGTGGCCGATGCCCTTGCCGGGCGTCCGGTCGGTGCCGTCGATCAGCGTGCCCAGCGGCTGGTAGCGCTGCGTCGGCTCGGTCACCTCGACCGTCGAGAGCACGAAGCGATCGCCCACGCGAGCGACGCCCTCGGGGTGGTGGGCGTCGAACTTGAGCGGCACCTTCTTCACGAGCTGCCAGCTGGTGTCGCGCGAGAGCTTCGCGAAGGCGGCGGCGATGCGCGCGCCGTCGGCGGCGGGGGGTCGAGCGGCGGCAGGGCCGGCGAGGAGGGCAAGGGTGAGGAGCGCGCCGAGCAGCGCGCGCAGGCTGAAGAGTCGCATGCCCCCGTCATACCCGTTCGGGCCGGGTCGGTGTTACGTGGTCGTGGCCGACGCGAGGATGGCCTCAGATGGCCGCCGCGGTGAGCGGGGCGAACGTCAACGGCGGCTGGTGAGGAGAAGGTTCGGGCCCGCGACGGTGGATTCCGCCGGGTGTGGTGTGTTCATCGCAATTATTCCCACAAACGCACCACACCCGGGTGTTTCGTCCGATCCCCGCCACGGCCGCTTCGCTCCCTCCTCCTCACCTCCCCGCCGTTGACGTGCGCCCCGCTCACCGCGAACGCCCGCTGCCCACCGACCGCAGCCGCCGTGTAGACCTGGGGTGTGATCGAGCTCTTCGCGGTTCCGCCCGACGAGGACGCCGCCTTCCTCGCGGCGTGGGCCGCCGAGGCTCCGGCGGGCGCCGCGTTGCACCGGGCGCTGCGCGCGGACGTGCGCGAGCGATTCGCCAGCCTGCCGCCTGGCACCCCGGACGGCGCCGGCGGCGTGCTCCTGATCGCCGCGTTCGACGTCCCCGAGGGTGAGGACGATCGCTTCCTCGCCGCCTGGGAGCCGGTGCGCGCAGTGTTCTCCACCCGCCAGGGCTTTCTCGGCGCGCAACTGCACCGCAGCCCCGACGCGCGCTTCGTCGCCGTCGTGCACTGGTCGAGCCCGCTCATGTACGCACGGGCCGTGCGCCAAGAAGGCGACTTGATCGCAGCGGTGCCGTTCCCCGCACACGCGGCGCTCTACGTTCGAACTGGGTGATGCGCTCCTATGCGGGACCCATCGGCTGCCAGAGCTGGATCCGATTGCCCTCCGGGTCGGCGAGCTCGGCGAAGAGGCCGTTCGGGTAGCGCTCCGGATTTACCTCGACCGTTTCCCCCGCGCTTCGCAACTGGTCCACGATCGCGTCGAGATCGTCGACGCGGAAGTTGATCATCCAGGTGTGCTCGGGCGGACCGATCATCTCCGAGTCCTGCTGGAAGGGTGCGAACACCGTCGCGCCCTCCTGCTGCCGCCAGACGCTTCCTCCGTAGCTCTTCGGCGCGGTCTCGACCCCGAGACGATCCTGGTACCAGATCGCAAGCGCGTCCGGATCCCTCGCGCGGAAGAAGAAGCCACCGATGCCGGTCACCCGCTGCACGGCTGGGAGCGTACTCGAAGGCTCCTCAGCCGAGCAGCTCCGCGAGCGTTCGGCCGCTGATGACCGACTCAGGCCGCTCGGCGGCGATGTCCAAGCCAGAGCGCGCCTCGTCGTCGCGGCGCTTGATCAGCAGCCACTGCGGCTTGGCGCCCGGTCGCGTGCGCTGGAGCGCGAAGCCGCCGCGCAGCTTCTCGCCGTGCAGGACGAAGACGGCATGGCCGCGCTCGAGCGCCTCCGGCCAGGCGACGCGGCCACCCTGCTCGTAGCTGCCGCGGTCCCACACGATCACACCGCCACGACCGGACGCACCCTCGAAGTCGTTGTGGGCCAGGCCGTGATCCTCGACCTCCACGGCCAGGCGCTTGGCGGCGGGATCGAGCGACGGGCCCTTGGGCACGGCCCAGGACCGCATCACTCCGCCGACCTCCAGGCGCAGGTCGTAGTGGTGAGCGGTCGCCTGATGCTCCTGGACGACGAACACCCCGGCGCTCACGCCGCGGATCGCGAACTGCTCGTGACCCTCGACCCGCGCCGGCTCAGTCGCGACGTCACCGAGGAACGCCATCAGCGCCTGCACCGCGTCGGGCGCGCCCTCGGCGTGGAGCTCGCCCGTCGGCCGCACCCAGCCCATGACCGCCAGCTCGCGGGCCTTGGCGGCCACGGCCTCGGCGTCGATCCCGCCGCCGGCGGCCGCGCGCAGCGCGCGGTTGCGAGCGGATGACGGCATCGCCCGAGCGTAGCCGCAAGCGGGCAGAGCAGCTCAGAGGCGCCGGAGGCGGTAGCCGACGCCTCGCACGGTCTCCAGCGCGGTCGCGCGGGGTCCGAGCTTGCGCCGCAGCCCGGAGACCGTGACCTCCA
>Ga0136617_10001056_pt1 | contig 24109 bp, 24 predicted proteins | sample AntDrymUQ3222106_2_FD_129672 | JGI IMG/M metagenome (GOLD analysis project Ga0136617, IMG submission 129672) | Polar desert sand microbial communities from Dry Valleys, Antarctica - metaG UQ322 (21.06) | ecosystem: Environmental > Terrestrial > Soil > Desert | place: Antarctica: Dry Valley...
CTCCGCCGGCCACTGCATGACGATGGGCACCGCGTCCACGATGGCGGCGATGGTCGAATCGCTCGGCATGGGATTGCCGGCCAACGCCGCAATCCCGGCGGTCGATTCGCGGCGCAAAGTGCTCGCGCGCATGGCGGGCCGGCGCATCGTCGAAATGGTGCACGAGGACCTGCGCATGTCGCAGATCCTGACCAAGCAGGCATTTGAAAACGCCATCATGGTCAACGGCGCGATCGGCGGCTCGACCAACGCAGTCGTGCATTTGCTCGCAATCGCCGGACGGATGGGCGTACCGGTGTCGCTCGATGACTGGGACCGACTGGGTTGCGAAATGCCGTGCCTCGTCAACCTGATGCCCTCCGGCCGGTACTTGATGGAAGATTTCTACTATGCAGGCGGCGTGCCAGTCGTCGTCCGGGAGATCGGCAAGTTCCTGCACAAGAAGACCTTGACGGTCAACGGCCATTCGCTCTGGGATAACTGCAAGCGCGCCGTCAATTACAACGAGGCGGTGATCACGCCGATCGCGAAGCCATTCAAGCCGCTCGGCGGTATCGCCGTGTTGCGCGGAAATCTTGCGCCCAACGGCTGCGTGCTCAAGCCTTCCGCCGCGACACCGAAATTGCTGCGGCACAAAGGGCGCGCCGTCGTATTCGAAAATATCGACGATCTGCACCGGCGCATCGACGACCCGAAGCTTGACGTCGATGCTTCCTGCGTGCTTGTGCTCAAGAACTGCGGACCGAAAGGCTATCCGGGCTTCCCGGAAGTGGGCAACTTCGCGCTGCCCGCGAAGCTCTTGAAGCAGGGCGTGCGCGACATGATTCGCATCTCCGACGCACGCATGTCGGGGACGGCGTACGGCACAGTCGTGTTGCATACGTCGCCGGAAGCCGCGGCGGGCGGGCCGCTTGCGCTCGTCGAGAACGGCGATTTGGTCGAAATCGACGTCGCCAAACGCAAAATCCATCTGCACGTTGCCGACGCCGAGTTGGAGCGTCGCAGAGCCCTGTGGACCCCGCTTAAGCCGCACGCGGATCGCGGCTGGGTCAAGCTCTTTTGCGCCACCGTGATGCAAGCAGACCAGGGAATGGACCTCGACTTTCTCGTGGGAAAGTCAGGCGCGAAGGTTGGTAAAGTCAGTCATTGACTTCTTCGCCGGCGGATAAGATTGACGATTCGCGAGAATGGCGCTATCTTTACTTGTGTTGTTTAGTAAAGAGACCTCTATGCCCATCCTTAGCCCCAAACGGCAGGTGACGCTACCGAAAGAGTTGTGCGAAAGGCTTCACGTGCATCCCGGCGATGATCTCGACATCCTGGAATACAAGGGACGCATCACGGTGCTGAAGAAAACCAAGGGTAGGAGCGCCGGCGTCGTCAAACACCTGCAAGCCGATAGTCGCTACTCTGACGAGGAATCGCTGGTCGATGCAGTTCGCGAAGGCGGGCGGCCGGCTGCGCGATGATTGCCGTCGATACCAATGTCCTCCTTCGCCGACTATTGGATGACGATGTTGTGCAAGCAGAAAAGGCGCGCCGGCTAATCGAGGGAGCGCGCGAGGTGCTGATCACCGACGTGGTATTGGCCGAGACCATTTGGACGCTCAAGGGCAAGCGCTACAAGTCAAGCAGGGACGACATCGTTGCCGTTGTCACAGGACTGCTGGAAGAACCCAACGTCGTGTTCGAAAGCCGTCAGGCGATTTGGTCGGCGCTCAACGATTACGTGGATGCGAAGCCCGTCGGCACGGCCGACGGAATCCGCAGGGCAGATTTCGCCGACACGTTGATCGTCAATAAGGCGAGGATCACGGCCGAACATAAAGGTCGAAGGTATCTCGACACCTATACCTTCGACCTAGCGGCGCTGGCGCTCAAAGGGACCAAGGCGCCGTAGTACGACGCAGTGCCGACTCGCGAGAATCGATGTAAGTGAGGCTTGACTTTAGCCTCCAGCTGCTTTGTTCTGACTGCCAGCGGCGCAAGCCTTCAACCACGACGCCGAACCTGACTCTCCTTTACGCGCCGGATTTATTTCTGCTTCGTGTAGAACCCGTCGAACGCCGTCTTCCACGTCTTTCTCTTGTCGGTCGACGCTTCCCACAACTGGCGCACCCGCCCATCGGGCAGCGGTTGCCACGTGATGCGATTGACCGTGACCTGGCCCGGCTTGTCAGCGTCGACTGCCTCGCTGGTCAGCACCATTTTCCCGTCACTTAAACCTCCCTCGAGCGTGAGCAAACCGCCGCCGCTGTCGACCCACGTCTGGTGCCATATCTTGCGATCCGCGTCGAAAACATTGAGGCTCGAGCCGGAGAAGCCGCCTGCGCCGGTCCAGTTCTCCAACATGACGCAGCCTTTGTGCAGGCTCGTCAGCACGTTTCGTCCGACGACCTTGCCAGCGGGGTCACGAACTTCCCATTCGCCAAGCCAGAAGTCGAACTGGCGATGCTCGGGTGCCACGCACGGCGGCTTGGTCGGCGGCTTGGAGTCGTCGGCGCGCGTGCCGGCCGCAGGAAAGAGCGCGAGCCAGAAGACCGCAAGCGAGAGCGTCGTTATCGAAGCAAAACGAGAGTGGCGGCGGGGCATAGGATCTCTTGAGTAGCGATGATGCGGGCGCGTGAGCGGCGGTGTGAGCGGCGGTGTGAGGGGCGAGCAGGGGCCCCACCTGTGGGGATGCGAGCAAACGCGAATCACCGCCAGAGGCCGACACGTTAGCGTCAGGGCCTTGCACTCTGCGTCCGACGAGGCCGAGCGAGCAGGGGCCCCACCTGTGGGGATGCGAGCAAACGCGAATCACCGCCAGAGGCCGACACGTTAGCGTCACGGCCTTGCACTCTGCGCCCGAGGAGGCCGAGCGAGCCGGGGCCTCACCTGTGGGGATGCGAGCAAACGCGAATCGCCCCTCAAACTCAAATGATGCCATCCTATCCCTTTGGGGCGGCTCCCGTGCCCGTGCTACCGTATGAACTTAGCAAATCCCTGGCGTCCCGCAACGCCGCCGCGAGGTCATCGCCATGCCCAGCATCAGCGACAAGCGCCGCAACTTCCGGAAGTTGCACGAGAGCGGTTGCTTCGTCATTCCCAATCCCTGGAACGTTGGCAGCGCCTGCTATCTGCAGGGTCTCGGCTTCAAGGCTCTGGCCAGCACCAGCTCCGGCTTCGCCCATGCGCAAGGATTGGCCGACGGCGACGTGCCGCTCGACCAAATGCTCGCCCACTTTCGCGAGATCGCGGAGGCGACTGACGTGCCGGTGAACGCGGATTTCGAGGGCGGCTTTGCCGACGAGCCACGAGGCGTGGCGGAAAACGTGCAGCGCTGCATTGAAACGGGTGTCGCCGGATTGTCGATCGAGGACGCGACCAGCGATCCGTCGGTTCTCTACGACTTCGATCTGGCACTCGCGCGCGTGAAAGCGGCACGGGCGGCGATCGACAAGACGGGCGGCGAAGTGGTCTTCACGGCCCGCACCGAGGGCTTCATCCGCGGACGGCCCGATCTCGACGAGACCATCCGCCGGTTGAAGGCTTTCGCCAACGCCGGCGCCGATTGCCTCTACTCGCCCGGCATCAAGACGCGCGAGCAGATCGAGGCGACGGTGAAGGCGGTCGCCCCCAAGCCGGTCAATTTCCTCAACAGCGGTCCCTTCGGCTTCACGATCAGCGATCTCGCTGCGATGGGTGTGCGCCGCGTTAGCGTGGGCGGTACGCTCGCGCGCGTCGCAATGGATGCATTCATTCACTCGGCGCGCGAAATTGCGCAGGAGGGCCGATTCGACAGCTTCGGCGGCGTGCTGACGAACGCCGAACTGAATGCCTTCTTCCGCGACGATCTCAAGCGGCGATCGTCGTGATGTGTGCTGATGCGCCCCGGGAGGGAGCCAGCGCTGCGTGCTGGTCGTGACACGCGCAAAGCGCCCTTCACGATGGGGCTTTAAGCGAGACAAAAGATCGCGAACACGCAGTCGTTGGGCTATGGCGGCACGGGGTCTTGAGTGAAGCGTGCCCTGAAAGCAAGTCAATCGAGCGCATCAATTGCTGGCACCGTTGCCGCCGGCACGCTTTAGAAGGCCGTTCGCAGCGCCGATCGTGAGAGCGCTTGCGCATTGCTCGGCGGTGAGTTGCGTGTTGCCGGCAGCGGTGTCCTCGCGCATGAGATTGTCCGCTGCGTCCGAGTGAGCGCCGGAGTCGGCAAGGACATGGACGAGTTCGTGCGCGAGAGCAATCGGCAGGTCGCGCGTAGCCGCAGTAACCCAGATGGTATCGGTCATCTCCGGACGCGTGCCAGCGTTGGCGCGGCCAATCGCTTCGGCATCAAACGCGGGCCGGTGAAGCGTGTCATCGACAAAGAATATCGCCGGCCTCCCGAGGCGCATCTTGCGCGCCAGCTCGCGCGACACGGGGCTTGAGAGATTGCGATATCGACGCGGTCCGTCGAATTCGTGAAGGTGCGCGATGGTTTGCACGCCGCATTGGGCGAGGATCGCCGCTGCGCGCCGAACTGCAGCAAGAATGACGTCGGGCGCCCAGCGTGTGCCGCTCTGCACCGCCATTTCGAGGCGAAGCAAGTGCGTGCGGCGCGGTCCGTGCGCCGGTTGCGCTGCTTGCTGCGGAACGGGTTCCCGAACGTCCAGCGTCCAGGTGCGCGCGATCCGCACTGCGGCGTCTTCCTGCGCCAACGCTAGAGCTGGCGCAGCGAAAATCAGGCTCAGCACGGCAACGTGCAAACGCCGCCGCAGACCGAGCATGGGCAGTATCGTCTGCGCTAAAGGATGCCTGGCGTCGGCAATGATCCGCGGCCTTCAGCAATCAGGCGTCGGTCGTCTTGTCAACGGGCGGCTTCAAGGGGTCCTCCGGCGGCTGTCCCTGCTGAGCTCCGGCTTTGCGTTGTTGCTTTTGCTCCTTCTTCTGCTTTTTGACGAGGTCTCTCTGGCGCTTCGCGAACTCATAGTTGGGTTTAGGCATTGGCGACCCTATGCAATGGGATTGAAGGTTCGGGAATAAGACCTCCATTATCCTTGGTTGTTGGCCACCGCGGAACAGCGCAGGCGCGGCTTTGTCTCATTTTCGCTATTCCTTACGTATTGCCAACGACCCATTTTCCCTCACGACGACGAAACGATCGCCGCTTCCTGGTTGTACGGGCGGCACCTCGCCTGCGCTTCCGGACGGAAGGAGCGTCAATTGCGTGGGCCGGCAGCGCGCGTGCAAACGGGTCACCCGAGGCGAGAGAGGAAACCTCTGGTCGTCGAGCTTGTACGTGACCGTCGTCCCGGACCGGTTCGCGATCGTAAACGCGATGCTGCTTGCCTTGGCCAGTCCAAACATCTGCACAGCATAGTAATAGCCAGTTTTGGCACTGCGTGCGACAGCGACACCGGTATCGCTGACATCGGGGTCCAGCATGTTTCTGCGGTGACCGGGGGATCGCTTCCAGCCCTCGACCATGCCCGAAGCCAATTCTCGAGGCATGAATCCTTCCGAGCTGTATGATACGCGATGTTCTCGGAGATGATGCAGTGCTCGTAGCCGTGCCGGCTCGCCCGGCTGGCGGGCGTACCTCCGTCCGCCTCGTGCCCATATTGACTCGTGCGGGCCATGTAATCGGCAAAGTATGCTGCTGCTTCGCTGAGTCGCGGATCGGCTTCGACCGGTCGACGATTCTCCTGTTTGCGGAACGCGTTCGTTCGACCGATGACCTGCTGCATGACTAAAGACAGGTCCGGCAGAACGTCCGGTGCGCTGGCGACTGCCCAGGGCTTGTGTGGTTCAATTGGATTCTGCGCGGTAACCGCTATCGCGCTCGTGGCGCCCACGGCGATAAGCAGCAGGCTCGCCGGGAAACGAAAGAACAATGGCGTCATCTCTTGTGGGCAGGCGCCGGAGACTTCGGACGCCTAAATTAGACTGCTGCCGGCGCGAAAGGTGCAGCGAGAGACTTGCGGTATTCTTGATCGATACCACCGGCTGCATTCGTTGGCTGCAGGGCTCGCCCGCCCGCGCCGGCGGCGATTCGCTGTACATTTTTCGCAGTGCTTCCCCACCAATGACCAGAAAACTCACATTTGGCCGGACCGCGAAGGCGATCGCGAAGGACCCCGGTCCCTTCATCAAACGGGTCGCCAAAGGATTTCGCGCGAACCAGGGTTTTTTGCTGGCCGGGGCGGTTGCCTATTACACGCTGCTGTCGCTCGTGCCACTGACGATTCTCGTGCTTATCGGGTTGTCGAGTTTCGTGGAAGAAGCGGAGTTGCTGCGGACGATGGATCGCTACCTCGAGCTCGTCGTTCCGGGGCAGTCCGACGCGATCATGGCGGAACTCACGGCCTTTCTCGACCATCGCGATGTCGTCGGTTGGGTCTTGATCGTCACGATCATTTTCTTCAGCTCGTTTGCGTTCACCGTGCTGGAAAATGCGATGTCGGTGATCTTCCACCATCGGGTCGCGATCAAGCGGCGGCATTTCCTCATTTCCGCGCTCATCCCCTACTGCTTTATCCTGTCGCTGGGAATCGGTTTGCTGGTCGTGACCGTCGTGTCCGGGTCCCTTCAGACGATGGGTACCGAGGACATCGATCTATTCGGCAAGACGTTTTCGCTGGGGGGGCTCTCCGGCTTTCTGTTCTACGCAATCGGCGTGGTCGGCGAGATTCTCGTCTTGTCGGCAATCTACCTGGTGATGCCGGTGGGCCGCTTGTCTTGGCGTCACGCATTGATCGGCGGCGTCACCGCGGCGGTGTTGTGGGAAATCGGCCGCCACACGCTCGTCATCTACTTCTCGACGCTGTCACAGGTCAGCGTCGTGTATGGTTCGCTGACTACTTCTATCGTCGTGCTGCTAAGCCTGGAAATCGCGGCGATCGTGTTGCTGGTCGGCGCACAGGTGATCGCAGAATACGAGCGATTCCGCAGCGAGAGGATCGACGCGGCGCCCAAGCCGATGCGTACCGATTGATGTAACGGAAGGTTTGCTGGGGCCGACCTGCAACTCCAGGCTGCGCAAGACCGTATCAGGAGACCGAACTCTTAGGCCGGTCGGCGCCAGACACTCGCCAGCCACGGTTGCTGTTCGCGCGGCAATCCTGCCGGGCGGTAATAATGCGTCAGCTCGACGAATCCCGCAGCGGCAACGAGCTGGCGCCAAGTGTCGAGGTCATGGTACGCGCCATAGCGTCCACGGTTCCAGCCCTCAGTGTTGTCGCCGCGCGGGTTCGAACTGAACAGCACGCCTCCCGGTTTCAACGTGGCATGCAGTTCGTTCAATACCCGCGGCAATTCCTGGCTGGGGACATGGAACAACGCGGCGTTCGCGAATACGCCATCAAAATGTTCCAGGGGCAGATCGAGCTTCAAGAAGTCTTGCTGCCAGACTTCGCAGCCGCTATGCGCGTGCGCCATTTCCGCGAAGCGGGCGGCGCCCTCGAGGCCGATTGCCTCGTGGCCGAGGTCCGCGAATGCTTTGAGGTCGCGTCCCGGCCCGCAGCCTAGATCGAGAATCGTAAACGGCGGTGCACCGGCGATGTAGCGCAACAGCGCAGCGATGTTCTGTCGGACGTCGTGATCGCGCGTTCCTTCCCAGAAATCTTGGGCGCGCTGATTGTAATGTTCCAGTGTGCCTTCGGCGATTTTTTTGAGGTCCTGCGGATTCAGCTTCATGCTACGCATCACCCACGACTTTCATCGTTGCACGCCAAGACCCCGGATGCAGCATGGTTAGTGCTTGTGCCCGGTCCCTTGCGCGCCAGCATAGTGTTCGCGCAGCAAATCGCGCCCGAAGTCACCCTTGAAGTCGCGCCATACGGTATGTATGTGATTGCCGTCGTTCTGCGAAGAGTCGTACTCGATGAGAAATGAGGGCCCCTGAATTCGGTAATAGTGCGGTTTGCGGCGTTCCGTGGCTCCTGCCCAGCCGAAGCGAATATTGGCAATTCCTCCCTCATGCACGCGTTTCGTGCGTGCTGCAGCGAGGCCAGGCTCGAAATTGTCGGCATACACGCCGATCAGTTTCATGAGCTGCGCGCGCTGCGCGTCGTTGAGTTTCTCGGCGCCGATGCCTTTTGCCTCCAACGGCTCGACTTGGTCTTTGGCGCCGGTGACGATGTCGCCATAGGTGCGGATGTCAAAAACAGCTTCCTTGCGTTGCGCTTCGGTCAGCGCGCCGAGCAGAGCACGCGCTTCATCTTCTTCCTCCTTGAGCGTGCGCAGCCCCTTTTTCGCTCCGCTTTTCACCTCCGCCGGATTAGCGCCGAAAAAACTCGGCGTGTCCACGACCATGAGGTCGCCCGCGAGTGTGAAGTTGAGCGACAGGTGATGCCCCTCGAATCGCCAGCCCCAGGCTTTGCGTGCATCGGGTGTGCCGTAAATGGTGATGTGATACTTCTCCGGGTCGCGCAGCAGGCCGAAGGTCTCGATTTCGCGCAGCACCAATTCCAGCTCGATGATGTTGGTCACGCGCCGGTAACCCTGGACCGAGAGCGCCTGTTTGAGCAATGCGTGGACGGCATCTTGCTGCTTGGGGTCAAGCTGCTTGAAGGAGACGCCGTTGCGGCTCCGGGGCGTGAAATGCCAGTTCACCCGGTCGGCATCCGCGAAGGGGCGCAACGCTTCGCCCGCTAGCTTGTCCGGCAACGTGGCCATGAAATGGGCGGCGGCGAGACGCATCTTGCCCGCCGTCGACCGCGTGGGATGCGAACGATCCTGGCCGGTAGCCGCACTACTCAAGGTAGCTATCGCGAGGAGTAGCAGTGCGTGTGGGAAGCGCATAGCACTTTCCTAGTGGGAACTCGAGGTGCCGAGCTTGACGCCAAAGTAGACGAACAATGCTCCTACCGTACGGTTGAGCCATAGCGCGACGTGGTTCGTCCCGCGAAGTTGTTTGGCGGCCGCGGCAGCCGACCACGCCACCAACAAGTTCCACAGCGTCCCGCTGCAATTGAAAATAAGCCCCAGAAACAGAAAAGCCATCGTTTTGCTCGGAGCGTCGGGTGCGATGAATTGCGGCAAAAATGCCAGGAAGAACAGCGCCACTTTCGGATTCAGGACATTGGTCAGAAAACCCTGCAAAAAAACCGTCCGCAAAGTGGCGGCTCGCTGCGCCGGCGGTGGCGCGACGATTTCCGGCCGCGTGCGCAATAACGCAATGCCAACGTAGATCAAGTACACAGCACCCACCCATTTGATGAGGGTGAACGCGGTGGCGGACGCGGCGATCAGCGCCGATAGGCCAAGAGCCACCGCCAGGATGTGAACAAAGCAACCGGCGCCGATTCCCAATGCAGCGACGGTGCCGCCACGCCGCCCATGTGTCGCGCTGCGACCGAGGATGTACATCGTGTCGGGGCCGGGCGTGACATTCAGCAGCAGCCCGGAAACCACGAAGAGCGCGAGATCGATCGTGCCAAACATGAGAGCAATCGTCCAGGTCGAGAAGCGCGCCGCTAAATAGCGCACTCAATTTTGACAGACACCCGGGCTTGCGTATAATGCCATCCATACGGATGGTAAATGGATGGTATAGGGATGGCGTACGAACCAACTGACGGGCGTTCCAAAGGCGTTGACAGCGAGAAGATCACGATCAATCTCGGCCTTGTCGACCTGGGTCAGATCGACTTGCTGGTGCAGGAGAATTTCTATTCCAACCGCACCGATTGCATCCGCACGGCGATTCGCAATCAGCTCGCGACGCATGGCGAATTCGTCAAGCAAACGATAGCGCGGCGCACGCTCGCTCTTGGGTTGCAGCGTTTCACCCGCCAGGATCTCGAAGCGGCAAAGTCCTCGGGCCGCAAGCTGCGCATTCAAGTGCTGGGTCTCGCCGTTATCGCCGCCGACGTCACTCCCCAACTCGCGCGCGCCAGCATCGAATCGCTGGTCGTGTTGGGCGCATTGCACGCGAGCCCGGCGGTTAAAGCCGCGCTGGCCGATCGCATTCATTGAGCTTTAAGAAAGCGTGAAGGACAAACTGAACGTGAATGAAAACGTACATGCAGAAATGCGCGAGGCGACTCGACTTGTCGGCCTCGGGCGCCTTCTCGATGCCACGGCAACCATTCAGCGCGCGCTTGGAGGAAGGTATGCCGGTGCATCGTCGTCACACCAGGAGGCCGGACATGGCAAGCCACCGCTGGAAGGCAGCTTCAGCGTAGTGGAGAGCAGCGTCGAGCAAGGCGCATCGGAGCCCTCCACAGTCCCGTCAACCGATGCAGGCGCGAACACCGAAGAGGACGAAGTGATTGTTTCGGTGCCGACGCGATCTCCACCTGTACACCCCGAGTCGTGGCAACACTCGACTCCGCGCAATGGATCTGAGCGCAGTTACGCGGCGGCTGGCGGTGCGCGGTTTCTTGTAGGTTCCTATACGGGTTCGACAGGTACGCGTCGCTATAAATTGTATGTACCGAGCAACTATTCCGGACGCGAGTTACCGCTTCTGGTCATGTTGCATGGCTGTACGCAATCCCCCGACGATGCCGCCGCGGGCACCGGCTTCAATCAGTTGGCCGAGGAGCGCGGATGGCTGGTGCTGTACCCGGCGCAGGCCCAGGCGGCCAATCCCCAGAAGTGCTGGAACTGGTTCAGATCAGGCGACCAGCACCGCGACGGCGGCGAATCCGCGCTGCTCGCGGGCATGACCCGCGAGATCATGGCGACGTATGCCGTGGACGCGCGACGCGTTTACGCCGCAGGCCTTTCGGCGGGTGGCGCAATGGCCGCAGTCCTCGGCGCTACGCACGGCGATCTATATGCGGCCATCGGCGTGCATTCGGGACTCGCCTATCGTGCCGCGCATGATCTTCCCTCTGCGCTAGCGGCCATGCACGGAGGAGCCTCTTCGTCGCCTGCCGCGCAACCGAACGTAAGGACAGAAACTCGCCAGTATTCGCTGAAGGTGCCTACGATCGTTTTTCACGGTGATCGTGACTCCACCGTGTCTCCCGCGAATGGAGAACGAATCACTGCGCAATGCGCCGCCGCATTGTCAGAGGAGACGAATCTGCGCGTTGCATCGATCTCGGGCCAAGTACTCGGAGGTCATGCGTACACACGACGTGTCTACGCAGATTCGACCGGGCACCCGTGGCTCGAGCACTGGCTGATTCACGGTGCAGGGCACGCGTGGTCCGGCGGCAGTTCGAGCGGCACCTATACCGACCCCCAAGGTCCCAGCGCCGCGCATGAAATGATGCGGTTCTTCTCCGCGCATCCACGGGCCGATACCCTACAGCGCTAGCAGCCACTGCAGCGAAGCGCGTTCGTCGGCGCCCTCTGCAGTGGAAGCGAAACAGCGGATTTTCATTGTGTCGAACCGTGATGTAGGATTTGCGCCGCGAAGCGCCAAAACGGCCGAATCGGGATTTGACGAACCTTCACATGGACAGGAGGCGACATGCACCTAACCCTACATCAGATCGAAACGTTCGAGCGCGATGGTTATTTGTTTTTCCCGAGCCACTTCCAGCCGGACGAGGTCAAAGTCCTCGTTGCCGAAGTACCGGGCCTATACGCGCAGCGACGCCCGGAAAACGTGCGCGAGAAGGGCAGCGAGGCCGTACGCACCAATTTCGCCGCACACCTGTACAGCTACCCATTCGCCAAGCTCGCGCGTCATCCGCGCATGGTCGAACCGGTCATGCAGTTGTTCGGCGAATCGGTCTACATGCACCAGTTCAAGATCAACGGCAAGGCTGCCTTCGATGGCGACGTCTGGCAATGGCACCAGGACTATGGCACGTGGAAAAACGACGATGACATGCCGGAGCCGCGCGCAATGAACGTCGCGATCTTTCTCGATGAAGTCAATGAGTTCAACGGCCCGCTGATGTTCATTCCGGGGAGTCACAAGCTAGGCATGCTCGAGGCTGGGCACGATACGGCCACTACCAGCTACCCGCTCTGGACGATCAACCACGACACGATCGCGAAGCTCATCGAGCGAGGCGGTATCGTCGCGCCCAAGGGGTTGCCGGGGTCGATGATTCTCTTCCACTCCTGCCTTGTGCACGCATCGAGTTCCAATCTTTCTCCGTGGAATCGGACGAGCGTGTATTTGAGTCTTTGCGCGGTCTCTAACCACATCCGCCGCTTCAAGCGGCCGGAGTACATCGCGCATCGCGATTTCGCCCCGATACGTTGCCTCCCCGACGACTGTTTGCGCAGCGACTACGACGTACCGCTGCCGTGGAAGGACGGAACGCCGGAGACGGCGTTGGTTGCGCCGCTCGCCGCCTGATGGTGGACCGGAGCCGCTGCACTCACTTGTCAGCACGCTGACGAGCGCGCGCCTTTCGTTGAATGCGAAGACCACGGTGCAAGCCCAATGAGGCCCAATGAGTCTTTACGCAAAGCTTAAAGAGCGCGAGGACCAGCGCAGACCGCTGCGCATCGGCTTGATCGGTGCCGGCAAGTTCGGCACGATGTATCTCGCGCAAGTGGGGAAGACGCCGGGTGTGCATCTCGCGGGCATCGCCGATCTCGCACCCGCCAGCGCGAAGACCAACCTCGCGCGCGCCGGCTGGAAACCCGGGCGCTATGAAGCAACTTCGCTCGATGACGCGATCGCCAAGGGCGGCACGCATGTTGGCGAGGATTGGGAAGCGCTCGTCCGGCATCCGCAAATCGACCTTATTGTCGAATGCACAGGCCATCCCATTGCGGCGGTCGAGCATTGCCTGGCAGCGTTTCACAACGGCAAGTCCGTGGTCAACGTCACGGTCGAGGCCGATGCATTCTGCGGGCCGTTACTGGCGCGCAAAGCGGCCGACGCGGACGTCATCTATAGCCTCGCGTACGGCGATCAACCGGCGTTGATCTGCGACTTGGTCGATTGGGCGCGCGCCGCGGGTTTCGCTGTCGTATCCGCCGGTCGCGGTCACAAATGGCTGCCGCATTTTGCCCAATCGACTCCCGAAACGGTTTGGGGCCATTACGGTCTCACGCCCGAGCAGGCGCGAGTGGGCGGACTCAACCCCAAGATGTTCAACTCGTTTCTGGACGGGTCCAAACCGGCGATCGAGTGTACGGCGGTGTGCAACGCGACCGGGCTCATCGCGCCTCCCGACGGGCTTACGTATCCGCCCGCGTCGATCGACGATATCCCGTCGGTGTGCCGTCCGCGCGCCGAAGGCGGAGTGCTCCATCAGAAGGGGCAGGTCGAAGTCATTTCCTCGCTGGAACGCGACGGTACCGCGATCCCCTACGATATCCGCTTTGGCGTCTTCGTCGTGTTCGAGGGCGATACCGAGTACATCCGCAACTGTTTCACCGAGTATATGGTTCGCACTGATCCTAGCGGCCGCTATGCTTGCCTGTACAAGCGCTGGCATCTGATTGGGTTGGAAGTCGGAATTTCGGTGGCGTCGGTTGGTTTGCGCAGCGAAGCTACTGGCGCGGCCACTTGCTTTAACGCCGACGTAGTCGCCACCGCGAAGCGCGACTTGAAGCTCGGAGAAGTGCTCGACGGCGAAGGGGGATACACCGTCTGGGGCAAGCTGTTGCCATCGCAGAAGTCGCTCGAAGCAGGTGGATTGCCGCTCGGGCTCGCGCACAACGTTAAGCTGGTGCGCGCGGTCCCGCAAGGACAATCGCTGACCTGGGCCGACGTCGCTATTGACGAGAAATTGCCTGCGTACCAAATACGACGCGAGATGGAAGCGTTGTTTGCAAAGGAGTCGGCGTAACCCGCGGCGCGCGGCTCGATGACCGCGTGCGGCCTTAGCTACGTTAAGCGGCGGATGCAGCGGGCATCTTGCGTTTCCATCCGCCCATGATCGCCCCTGCTATGACCAGGCCGACCAGCGCATAACCTGCGTTGATCAGCCACAACGTGATGTTGCGCGCCTCGAAGCCGTAGTTGAGCGCGAGCATCGCGGCGATAAAGCCGAGCGCCACGACGGCGCCCGTCCTCGCCCCGGCACCGGCTGATTGCGCCCCGAGGCGTCCGATGAGCCACGCCAACGTGTAGCACATCACGAGAATCGCGACAAAGCCAACGACAAACGGAAGCGGCGAGCCGCCGTTCTGACGCGTCATATCCTCCATCGACTTGCCGATACCGGCGAGCCATGCCGTTGCGAACACGTTGTACCAGCCCGCGCCGATGGCGAAAAAAATGAGCGCCGACACAACGACGGCAAAATGATTGAACACTGGCATGGGTGATTCTCCCGGTTACTAGAAGAGATCGAGTTGGCGTTTATCGTCGCGTGCGACCACGGCTGCCGTGCCTGTGTCGGCAGGCGACCGAAACTGCGAGGTGTCGAGTGGCGCGCGTTCGCGGTTCAGTCCGAACCGCTGGCACGCGAGAGCGAAACGCTTTGCGATCAACTCCGCGAACTCGCCGGCTCCGCGCATCCGCGCTCCGAAATTCGGGTCGTTGTCGCGTCCGCCGCGGATCTGCTGTACCAGACTCATGACGTGCGCCGCACGCAGCGGGTAGTGTTCGTCCAGCCACGCGCGGAATAACGGCGCCACTTCGCGCGGCAACCGCAGCATGATCCATCCCGCGAAGCGCGCTCCGTTCGCGGCGGCGGCTGCAAGGATCGTCTCCAGATCTTTGTCGGTCAACTGCGGGATGATCGGCGCGGTCAGCACACCGACGGGAATTCCGGCTGCGCTTAGCGTCTTCACGGTTTGCAACCGCCGGTGTGGCGTCGCGGCACGGGGTTCCAGCGTGCGCGCGATGTTCCGGTCGAGTGTGGTGATCGAGAAGTACACGCGTGCCATGCTCTTGGCCGCCATGGGTGCAATCAGGTCGAGATCGCGCTCGATCAGCGCTGATTTGGTCACGATCGAAAATGGATGCTCGTGCTCGGCGAGGACTTCAAGTATTTCCCGGGTAATCTTCCATTCGCGCTCGATGGGTTGATAGGGATCGGTGTTGGTGCCCAAGGCGATGGGATCGCAGCGATAGCCCGGTCTGGCCAGCTCCGCACGCAGCAGCGCCGCGGCGTTCGGCTTGGCGAAGAGTTTGGTCTCGAACTCGAGTCCGGGCGATAAATCGAGATATGCGTGCGATGGCCGCGCATAGCAATAGACGCAACCATGCTCGCAGCCCTGATACGGATTGATCGATTGCGTAAACGGAATATCCGGCGAAGCGTTGCGCGCAATGATCGTTCGCGCGCGCTGGATTGCAACAGTCGTCTTGAGCGGCAGCGGGCTCTGCAGTGCGACATCCTCTGCGGATAATTCGGCACCGTGCCAGCCGTCGTCATAGGCTTCGCGATCGTCGCGGCGAAACCGGTTCGCCGGATTGAACGTCGCGCCGCGTCCGCGTTCCGCCGCATTTCCCGGCGCCCGGCGCAGAGGGTCGGGTAATGCCGTCTTCGAATCGATTTGGGACGCCGGATGCTTGTTCACGCCGCTCCAGTTTACGCTGTTGCCCGCCGCGTTGGAGCGTCCGGAATCGTGGGTAGCAGCGGGCCGCTAAAATCCGCCTAGAATCGGTGCGAATTCTTCCTCGCGCAGAACCATGAATAGACCCAAAACGCATCGCTTCGATACGCTGTCGCTGCACGCCGGCGCTCGACCCGATCCCGCAACAGGTGCGCGCGCGACGCCGATTTATCAGACTGCATCGTTTGTGTTTCCGGATAGCGACCATGCGGCGGCGTTGTTCAACATGGAGCGAGCGGGGCACGTCTATTCGCGGATTTCCAACCCGACGGTCGCGGTACTCGAGGAACGGATCGCCGCGTTGGAAGGCGGCGTGGGTGCCGTCGGGACGGCGAGCGGACAAGCCGCGTTGCATCTCGCGATCGTCACGCTTATCGGAGCGGGGGCGCATATCGTTGCATCACGCTCGCTTTACGGCGGCTCGCACAATCTGCTCGACTACACGTTGCCGCGGTTCGGCGTCGAAACTACTTTCGTCGATCCGCGCGACCTCGACGCTTGGCGTGCGGCGATTCGCCCGAACACGCGACTTCTGTTCGGCGAAACGCTCGGCAATCCCGGCCTCGACGTGCTCGATATTCCGCGGATCGCAGACTTGGCGCACGAGCACGGACTGCCGCTGCTCGTCGATGCGACGTTTACAACACCCTATTTGAGCCGTCCGTTCGAGCAGGGGGCGGATCTGATTTTTCATTCGGCGACCAAGTTTCTGTCGGGGCACGGTGTTGTGATCGGCGGTCTCCTGGTCGATTCCGGGAAATTCGATTGGAACGCCGATGTATCGCGCGACAAATTTCCGACGTTGACCCAGCCGTATCACGGCTTTCACGAGATGGTGTTCAGCGAGGAATCGACGACCGGCGCGTTTCTTTTGCGGGCGCGCCGCGAAGGCATCCGCGATTTTGGCGCGTGCATGTCCCCGTTCACGGCGTTCCAGATTCTCCAAGGCATCGAGACGCTGCCGTTGCGCATGCAAAAACATGTCGCCAACACGCGGAAGATCGTCGCATTCCTGGTGGAACACTCGCTGGTCGCGGCAGTTGGCTATCCAGAGCTGCTGAATCATCCCGATCACGCGCTGGCGCAACGCCTGCTGCCGCTCGGGTGCGGTGCGGTCTTCTCGTTCAACCTGAAGGCGTCGCGTGCCCAGGGCCGCAAGTTCATCGAATCGCTCAACGTTTTCTCGCATCTCGCCAACGTCGGCGACGCCAAATCGCTGGTCATTCATCCGGCGTCGACGACGCACTTCCGAATGTCCGCGCAGGATCTCGCGCAAGCCGGCATCACCGAAGGGACGATTCGCCTCTCCGTCGGTCTTGAAGATCCGGACGACTTGATCGAGGATTTGAGCCGGGCGCTGCACGCGGCGGCGAAAGCTTGAGCGCTCATCGAATGCCGGTGGCGCGCGCGCAATGCGTTTGACGGTTGACGACGCCGGTGTTTATGCCTACACCGGCGCGCGTGCGCTCGCCGCCTCGCTTCCTACAGTTGTCTTCGTTCATGGCGCAGCGAACGACCATAGCGTATGGGCGCTGCAGTCGCGCTATTTCGCGCATCATGGCTTTAACGTGCTCGCGGTGGATCTGCCGGCGCACGGCCGCTCGGGGGGAGTGGCGCTTGCCAGCATCGAGGCGATTGCCGATTGGATCCCGCGAGTGCTCGATGCGGCGAACGTCGACCGTGCTGCCATTGTCGGCCATTCGATGGGATCGCTCGCGACCCTGGCGTGCGCCGCGCGCCATCGGGAGCGCGCAAGTAAGATCGCGTTATTTGGTCCCGCGGTACCGATGCCTGCCAGCGACGCGCTTCTCGCTGCGGCGAAGCTCAACGATCACGTGGCGTTCGAATTGATCAATAGCTGGTCGTATAGCGCAGGCAAGCAGTTGGGCGGCAATCAGGTGCCCGGGATGTGGATGACCGGGAGCGCGCTGCGGCTCTTGGAGCGAACGCGGCCCGGTGTTCTACATACCGATCTCTTGGCCTGCCACACTTACTCGGCCGGACTCGAAGCCGCGAGTGGAGTGTGCTGTCCGGCGCTCGTAATCCTCGGTGCCCGTGACATCATGGCGCCGAACAGGAACGCGCGAGCGCTGATCGAGGCATTGTCCGACAAGCGCGTCGTCACCCTTGCCGACACCGGGCACGCGTTGATGGCCGAGCAGCCCGACGTCGTGCTTGATGCGTTACGCGATTTTCTTTGAAGTTTTTGACGAGATCGGTCACCCGCCAGCAAATGATGAGTTGTTATTCGCGGATCCCGGGATGAGCGCGCCGCGCTTTTTCTGCCCGCTGCAATTGGGCGTAGGCGCGGTGGCGAGCGAGATTGCGTTGCCGGATTCCGTCGCACATCATGCGCTGCGCGTGCTGCGCCTTGCCGTCGGCGCCGAGCTGACGCTCTTCACGGGAGCCGGCGGTGAATTTGCGGCGACGCTTACGCGTGCAGGCAAGCGCGACGCGTATGTGCGGCTTGACCGGTTCAGCGCAATCGAGCGCGAAGCGCCGATCACCGTAACGCTTGTGCAAAGTGTGGCGGCCAACGACGCGATGGACGCCACCATTCGCCACGCGGTCGAATTGGGCGTCGCGGCGATAGCCCCGATCGTGACGTCGCGCAGCGCGCGAGTGCCTGCCGGCGAACGGGCGGAAAAGCGCCACGCGCATTGGCAGCAGATCGCGATTGCCGCGTGCGAACAGTGCGGACGCAATCGCGTGCCGCCGATACTGCCGCCGCTGTCGCTCTCGGCGTGGTTAACGAATCGAAATCAAGCGGCAAGCGGATTTTTGCTCGCCATTGCCGAAGCTACGAGCTTCGCGCATCAGGCGCGTCCTCAAGGCTCTATCGATCTCTTGATCGGTCCCGAGGGCGGATTTGCGCCCGATGAGATCGCGGTCTGCCGCGGTGCTGGGTTGGCGATGGTGGGACTGGGCACGCGCGTGCTGCGCACCGAAACGGCGGCGCTGGCGGCGCTCGCCGTGATCAGTTTGCTTTGGGGCGATTTCGCGTAATCGAACCGCCGCCATTTCGCCACAGCGCGCGCTCAGTGGTGTGCGGGGCGCGTACTAAAGGGACAACGGGCGCGGCGATTTGCCAGCCAATGTCAACGCGAGCGCGGTCAGCTCATCCCAAACGTTGCCGCGGCCGATGCCCTTTGCCAGCGCATCGAGGCGCGCCAGCGCAAGCAACAGGATCGGAACCAACTCGGGTGCGACCCGCTTGGCGGCGCGTTCCAATGCAGTTTGCCGCTTGCCCCACACGCGCGCATTGCGAACCGCGGAGGTGATCGGCGTGCCTTCGCGAACCTGCCCGTGCACGTTGGCCAGCGCGTGCACGTCTTCGCCCAATTGCCACACCACGAGCGTGGGGGCGTCGCCTTCGGCCCGCAACGCCGTCAGGATGCGGAGCATGCGGGCGGCATCGCCGGCAAGCCAAGCCTCCGACAACTCGAACACATCGTAGCGTGCGACGTCGGCCACGACGCGCAGGACTGCCTCCTGGTCGATCTTGCCCTCCGGCAGCAGCAGCGCGAGCTTCTCGATCTCTTGCCGGGCAGCCAGTAGGTTGCCTTCGCACAAATCGGCCAGCAACCGCAGCGTCTCGCGGGAAACGCTTTGCTTTTGTCGTTTGAGCCGGCCGGCGATCCATCCGGGCAGCGCCTCGCGCTCGATCGGGTAGACAGCGATTGTCGTACCGGTGCTGGCGAGCCCTGCGAACCACGCGGCGGATTGCGTCACGCGGTCGATTTTCGGCAATGTTATCAGTGTGACATTGTCGGCATTGAGGTTTGCCGCGTATGTCTGAAGTGCCGCGCTGCCCTCCACACCCGGTTTGCCCGACGGGATGCGCAGATCGACGAGCTTGCGCTCACCGAAGAGACTCAAGTTCGCGTTGGCCGCGAGTAGCCCGTCCCATTTGAAGCCGGATTCGACGACCAGCACTTCGCGCTCGGTGCAGCCGGCGCGCCGCGCCGCGGCACGAATCGCGTCGCCCGCCTCAAGCGCGAGCAACGGTTCGTCGCCGTGCACGACATAGAGCGGCACGACGCCGCGGTGTAGATGGCCTGCGAGATCATCGACGCGGACCTGCATGAAATCAACCTACCGGTATTCTGACCGGCGGTTTGAGGCGCAGCTTTTCTGCGCGGCGTGCGAAACCTCGGTCAGCGAACGTGAGCGGTCCGCTGCACGATTCGCTTGCCGCGAGATGCAGCGCATCGGCAAAATTCAGGCCCTTCTGACAGTGGCTTAGCGCTGTTTCGATGTCTCTCGATCCTTGGCAGTAATCCCCGGTAGGCCGAGCAGATGCACCAAACAATCAATAACATTGGTTGCCGGTTGTTCGCGACCTGCCGCAGCACCCATTCAAGCTCCAGCATCACGGTCTTGGCCACAAACACATCGCCGGCCGAAAGAACCTCCGAGTAATACCCGGTAAGAATGTCATAAGATTCCGCGTCTGCTGGTTAGCAGCTTAGCGTATTGCAATGCAACGGTTTGCAGAAATCATGGTCTGTCGCTTGCGTGCGGCTCTCCACTCGATGGAGGGGTTCGCCGTTTCATGCTCGACGCTCGAACGCCAGCTTGACACCGAGGCCGATGAGAATGGCGCCGCTCGAGCGATAGAGCCAAGTGAGGACGCCGGGGCGCGAGCGTAGCCAACCCGACAACAAGCCTGCGAAGAAGCCGGGGCTATGCCCCAGCCCTGACCGGAGAGGCAAGTTCATACAGGACATCGGGGCACCGCTCCTCATTTGCATCAGCAGGTGTGGCTTCGCGCAGGGAAACGCTTTTATGGGGCTCGCCATGAACCCAGTTCATTCCAGGTCACGCGACGGATCGTGCGCACCACGCCCCACTCAATTGGCCGGTGCACGCTTGGCTGCTTCCTCCCGCCAGACTGCAGCAAGCCCCTCGCGCATAAATAGGGGATAGCCAAGCACTGGATACTGGCGCTCGATAGCGTGCTGGAGTTTAAGCTTTGTGTACCAGCCGAGTGGTCCATTGGGTCGTTCAGCTTGTACGAGCCTCTGCACAAAGCGGAGGTATTCGGCCTGTCGCTCGATCAATTCCGGGCCGCCGGGCTTGCCTCGCCCGGGAAAGATGCGGACAGGTTTCATGGCTCGAATGTCATCGAGCCGCCGCAACCAGTCGTCGATGCGCCCCAGTTCCAGCCAAGCATGATTGTCCACGTTGACGAGGTCTCCGACGAACACCGCGTCGTCCACCTGGGCCACGACATGAGCGGCTGAAGATCCTGGGCCTAGAACGTGGAGTTTGATTTTGACGCCCGACCAATCAACTTGCTGAGTGCGATCACCAAAGGCGGTGGGCATTGCCGCCTCGCGAGGATAGTCGGGCTTGTATTCGTCCGCGAACCAAACAAGACGAATGCTGTGGACCGCCGGTATCTGATCAGCCACCTGCGCGGAGGTCATTACCCGCACGCCGATTGCTTGCAGGGCAGCTGTTCCGTTGAACTTGTCAGGATTGGGATGCAGCACGAGTGCGTGAGACACCTTCTTGCCGCTGCTGCGTTCGGCTTCGCGCAAAGCCGCAACACCTTCTTTCGGCAGGAACTGCGTGTCGACGAGGATCGTGGATTGCGGCCCTGCAATCCAGTAGGTCACGGTGGAGAACGACCGTTGCGGGGATGTGTAGCTTCCGACCTCGTGTGTCTGCGCGTTGGCGATGGCTGCAAGCCCAGTGGCCGTTACGACCGTCAGGAAGATATTGCGGAACTGCGAAGGCATATCTGGTTTCCGAGAGATGATGCGTACCGGTGCGTCTCAACTTTGGCTGGGCGCCTCACTCATTCCTAGGCCGGTCCCTTCGCCGCTTGCAGCCTGCGGACCAACTGCTGCACAACGTCGGTCTGCATATCGCGCCGCAGTCGTTGCTCCTGCAGATCGCGTGCGAGAACTTGCGTTTCGTTGAACGTGTAACTGCGCCGGATGACGATTTCTCCGGGAGGCAGCCAGTCGTTGCCCTGCTTGTCGTGCAGGCGGAACGCGATGCGCGTTATGAGCTGGTATTCCCGCACCGAGCCGCCGCCAGTCAACGAGAGCACTTCCTTATCGTCGAGAACCGAAGGCAGTTCGAGCACGACTTGCGCCGATTCGGCGCTTGTCGCCAACCTCGCACTGCTGCCGCTGGCGATCGCACGGTTCAATTCGCCCGCGAGCGGCAGTGCGGCGGGCGCGTTGACGAACACCGATTCGAACGAATACGCGGCGGTGCCGCGCAACTGAAACCCACAAGCCGCGAGTCCGGCTGCAAAGGCAAGCGCAATGCATACGCGCGTAAAGGTCGATTGGGTTGCGGCGAACTCATCGTGCCCGCGCCGGCGACGACCGCATTGCTGCGCAGCACGCCCGTTTTTAGCGTGCAGAGAGTTCGTCATGACGAAAGAGTGCCGACGCATGCGGCGCAGCCGCGCTGGGTTCTCCCGCTCTTCCCGCCGGGAATCGACTGGCTCAGTTGGCAAATGAGCCAGCGATTCGCGGGTGACCAATCCGACAAAAGTAGGGGTGTACTTTTGTCGGCATGTCTAGACGACCACATTGACGAGCCGCCCCGGAACGATGACGACCTTGCGGATCGGCGCGCCGTTCGCGTGCCGGGCAACTTCGCTGCTGCCGCGCGCCGCTGCTTCGATTGCCGATGAGTCCGCGGTTGCGGCCACTACAAGCTTGCCGCGCAGCCGGCCGTTGACCTGCAGCACGAGCTCCAATTCATCCTGGACGAGTGCCGCGGGATCGACCTGCGGCCAGGCCGCGTCGAGCAGGTCGCCGTACAGTCGCTCGAACCCCAGTTGCTGCCACAACACCCAGGTGATGTGCGGGACGACCGGGTAGATGATTCGCAGCAACAGCGACAGCCCCTCGTGCAGCAGCGCATTCCTCCCTCGCGCATCGACGGGCGCCGCTTCAAGCGTATTGAGCATCTTCATACCGGCTGACACGACCGTGTTGTACTGGATCCGCTCGTAATCGTGGTTCGCCTGCTTGAGCGTAAGGTGCAACTCGCGCCGCGCGGCCTGCACGGATCCGTGCGCGCCCTGGAAATGCGCTGGACCCGCAGGCATCTTGACGACGTCGGCGTGCGATTGCGCGAACGTCCACAGGCGTTTCAAAAAACGGTACGCGCCTTCGACACCTGCCGTTGACCACTCGAGCGTTGCCTCCGGGTGAGCCGCGAACATCACGAACAGCCGGCCGGCGTCCGCCCCGTATTGGTCGACGATGTCCTGCGGATCGACGCCGTTCAACTTCGACTTTCCCATCGCACCGACGCCGCCGTACTCGACCGGCTTTCCGTCGGCTTTTGCGTGAGCGCCGACGACCTGGCCCGAAGCGTCGTGCTCGATAGCGACGGTGTCCGGCGCGAAGTACTCGACTCCTCCCTTGGCGTTGCGCCGCAGGTAAATGTGATTCAACACCATTCCTTGCGTCAAGAGGCGCGTGAACGGTTCGTCCATCTTCACCAGGCCCATGTCGCGCATCACTTTCGTCCAGAAGCGCGCGTACAAGAGATGCAGAATCGCATGCGTGATGCCGCCGATGTACTGATCCATCGGATTCCAGTAATCGTTGCGGCGATCGACCATCGTCTCGGCGTCGGGGCACGCATAGCGCATGTAATACCAGGAGGAGTCGACGAACGTGTCCATCGTGTCCGTTTCGCGCCGCGCCAGCTTGCCGCATCGCGGACAGGGCGCGTTCACGAAATCGGCGCGCTTGGCCAGGGGATTGCCGGTGCCATCCGGCACGCAGTCCTGAGGTAGAACGACAGGCAGGTCGGCTTCCGGCACCGGAACATCGCCGCACGCATGGCAATGGATGATCGGAATGGGCGTGCCCCAATACCGCTGCCGGGAGATGCCCCAGTCGCGCAGCCGGAACGTCGTCTGTTTTTCACCTAGCCTCTTGGCCGCCAGATAGGCGGCGATCGCGTCGACGGCGGCGGCGTAGGGCAGGCCATCGTATTCACCGCTGTTGACGCAGCAGCCGTCCTTGGTGTCATACCAACTTTGCCACCGCTCGGTAGTAAATGGTTCGACCTTGGACATGCCGGGTTGCGCGAGGCTCTGGTTCGCGTCGACGTCCAACGGCTCAACCACTTGCTTGATCGGCAGTCCGTATTTTTTCGCGAACTCGAAGTCGCGTTCGTCGTGCGCGGGCACGCCCATCACCGCGCCATCGCCGTAGCTCATCAGCACGTAGTTGCCGACCCAGACCGCGACCCGCTCGCCGGTCAACGGATGGGTGACGGTAAGCCCGGTCGGCATGCCTTTCTTATCCATCGTCGCGAGTTGGGCCTCGTCGACGCCGCCGCGTTTGCAGTCGGCGATAAACGCTGCGAGCGCGGGGTTGGTCTCTGCTGCGTGCGCCGCAAGTGGGTGTTCCGCCGCCACCGCGCAAAAGGTCGCCCCCATGATCGTGTCGGCCCGAGTCGTGAACACGTACATCTTCCCGCCGCCGATTGGCTCGCCGTCGCTGCCGGCAATTGCGTGCGTGAACGCGAAGCGCACGCCTTCGCTTTTGCCGATCCAGTTGGCCTGCATGGTTTTCACGCGTTCGGGCCAGCCCGGCATCTTGTCGAGATACGCGAGCAACTCTTCCGCGTAATCGGTGATCCGCAGGTAATACATCGGAATTTCGCGTTTTTCGACGGGCGCACCCGAGCGCCAGCCGCGTCCGTCGATCACCTGCTC
>Ga0136617_10001057_pt1 | contig 24092 bp, 23 predicted proteins | sample AntDrymUQ3222106_2_FD_129672 | JGI IMG/M metagenome (GOLD analysis project Ga0136617, IMG submission 129672) | Polar desert sand microbial communities from Dry Valleys, Antarctica - metaG UQ322 (21.06) | ecosystem: Environmental > Terrestrial > Soil > Desert | place: Antarctica: Dry Valley...
CATCGAGTGTGTTGGCCTGCAGCACGAACTTGCGGATGTTCACAGCCCAGTGCAAACGCGTGATGTCGGGGATGACCACATGCAGCCGCGACCCGTCGGGCAGCATGGCATCGACGAACGGGGTGGAAAGGTCGACACGGCGGCCGGAGGACTTCAACATCCGCTCCACCAGTTCCTGTACGTGCGCCGACGTCAGGATCGTGGTGGTCAGCTCGCTGCGGCCCCGCCGGGCGACGAACACCCGGCCGGGACCGTTGACCCAGATCTCCTCGATCGTCGGGTCGTCGAGAAACCTTTGCAGCGGGCCGAAGCCGGCGACTGAGTCGTGCACCACCCTGGCCACCCGCTGGCGGTCGCCGAGGGCGGGCAGAGTCGCCGTGAGGGCCCGGACTTCGTACTCCGTGAGAACGTCGTCGATCAACGCTCTCACACTGCCCGGCTCACGGGCGGGGTCGAGGCCGCGGCGACGGATGAGCTCGCGTACCTCCGCGTCGATGATGTCGACCGCACCCATGCCTGCCCCCATACGGACGACGTTCTACGACCAATGGTCAAGGTGCGGTGACCCTACGTGGTGTCGCTTATCGGGGCAATCCGCTATTTTGCCTGTGGATAACAGGTGGGCACTCGAGGCAGCCTCCCGGCACCCAGCAGCTGAGTGCCGGGAAGGCCAGCCGTGCCCAGGCCTACGCCTGGAAACTGCTCGCGATGCTGCGCTCGGCCTCGGCGTACTGCGTCCCTGCCTTGCCGAGAAGGTGACTGATCCCCTGCAGGGCGGCGTTGAGATCCTTTGCCGAGCGCTGCCACTTCGTCCAGAGCGCGTTGAACTGCTGAGAAGCGGCGCCACCCCAGTCGCTCGCGACCAGCGGTGAGATCTGCCCACTGAGTGATGACAGGGTGCCGTCGATCTGACCGGACCCCTTCTGCACGTTGCCAGACAGGGTCTGAAGTTGCTCCGGGGTGACCTTGATGCCGCCTGCCATGTCCGAACCTCCGATGACGTCGAGGGCCGGCCTGCCCGGCGCCTGCGTGGTCAACGGTAGGGCGGAATGGGACCGGAACGGCTGACGACTTTGCCGCCTGTGGACGACGGGGATCGCGGCCGGGTCAGCGCTTGATGAGAGCGAGGTCCGCTGTGGTGATCAGCTCCGCACTGATCGCGTACTCCGCCAGCGCCGACAAGGCATTCCAGCCCATCAGGTTGGGCACGCCGGCATTGGTCAGCCGATTGCGGAGGTACTCGACCCGCTTGATCAGCGTCGGCTTTGGCCAGCCGAGGCGAGCCGCCGCTGCGGCGTATGTGTTGGGCTGAGGGTCGTGCCGGGGGGCGCCATCGAGGTAGCCGGCGAACAGCGCCACCATGGCCAGCCGGTCGGCTTCATTGATCAGCACGCCATTGCCGATCGAGGAACGCGTGCCGTCCAAGGGCTCCTGATCCGGCGGCTGCCCAGCCGTCCGGGGCACCACAATGACGATCTCATGCAAGACTTTCATGGCGTCGATGCCGACAGCGACAGGGGCGTCGAGAACGATCCGGCGGCCCGGTGGCAACACGTTGCGGAAGCCGAGTTCGTCAACGACGGTCAGCGCCCGGACGTTGCTGCGGTTGATCAGCCACCACGCGCCCTTGTCGTACTCCACTGAGCCGGCCAGGCGCGAGATCATGATGTCGTCGGGGTCGAGGACGACACTGCAGGTTTCGGCACGACCGAACGTGAACGGCTCATCCTCACTGAGCGCATGACGCGCACGGCCGACCCTCGCCCAGGCGGCGGTCAGCATGGCCATGCGGTCCCTCCCGATATCGGCTCGAGCACCGTAGGGTCCTGCGCAGACGCTTCCGTACGAGAAGTCCAGCCGACGTTACAAGCTGATCGTCATTCCGGCATTGAGTCGGCCTTCACGGCGCCACGCTGACCCAGCGGTCGCTCGGGGCCCTTCGTACTGTCTCGCGCGGTCTGCTGCTCGGACTCCGCGTTGATCTCGGCGCCCAGCAGCACGATGTAGCAGGTCAGATACAGCCACAGCATGAGTACGGCAACACCGGCCACAGCGCCGTAGGTCTTGTTGTAGTTACCGAAGTTGCTGACGTACAGGGAGAAACCGACACTGCCAAGAGCCCACAGCACCGTCGCGACGATCGCCCCGAGACTGACCCAGCGGAAGCGCGGGGCGTCTCGATCAGGTGCGACCCGGTAGAGGATGGCGAGCGCGACGATGACGGCAAGAACGAGTGCCGCCCAGCGAACTACCTGGGCAAGCACTCGGCCAACCACGTCGAGTGAGAATTGGTCGAGAACGGCCGGAACGACGGCGACCAGGCCAAGGGTCAGGAGCATGAAGAGCACCGCGCCGAACGTGAGCATCAAGGCAAGCGCCTTCTGCTTCACGAACCCGCGCTTCTCCCTCTCGTCGTAGGCGATGTTGATCGCCTTCATCAGGTTGCCCACGCCGCCTGACGCGCTCCACAAGGCGAGCAGCACCGCTACGACCAGGCTGATGCCCAGCGACCGGTCGCTGTTCTCGGTGATGGACCGGAGTTGATCGGCCAGCACCTGTCGGGCCTCACTGGGCAGGGCGGAGGCGTACTCGTCGACCTGCGCACTGGCCTTTGCCGGTGTGACCAGCAACCCGTAAATGGTCAGCGCGGCGACCAGCGCAGGAAACAGCGCCAGAAAACCGAAGAACGCCACTCCGGCCGCCAGTAGGGAGACGTTGTCGTCCTTGCTCTCCTGCCAGGCCCGCTTCACGATCTGCAGCCAGCCGCGAGGAGGGATCTCGCTCGGTCGGTCGGCGTCGGTGCCGGCGAGTCCCTGCTTGGCCGGTCGCCTATCCGTCTGGTCGCTCATTGGCTGTCCCACCCGTGGAGTGCCTGCTTCTGAGTACGGCGTTGTACCCCGTCGGCCCGGCAAATACCACCTGAGCCAGCAAAGTTGTGGACGTACGGGGGCCTGTGGATGACCGCCCCGCGACCCGGCCGCAACCCGTGAGACTTGGCCACGCGACGCCAATCGACGGAGGCATGACGTGCAACTACGGCTCACGGTGGGGGGCCCGGTGTCGGACCGGCCTGCGGTGGACGTGGAGGTCACCGCTGCCGCCGGCACGACCTTGGGCGAAGTACGGGCAGATCTGCATCACGCCGCGGGAGTGGCCGCCGCTCCTGGCCCGGTCTGTGTCGGCGAGGCCGCGCTGCCACCATCGGCCGTTCTCGGCGTGACTCCGCTCACTGAGGGTGCGTTGTTACAGCTTGGCCGGCCGGTGGCGGCGGCGCCGATGGTCGGCTTGCTGGCGCTGTGGGTCGTCGGCGGACCCGACGCCGGCGGCGTGTTCCGGCTGGGGCCGGGTGAGACCCGGATCGGCCGCGACCCCGATGCCGATATTCCGCTCGACGACCCGGATCTCTCCCGGTCACACGCTGTGGTCACGGTGAGTGCCGACGGCGTCGACGTGCACGATCTCGATTCGACCAACGGCACGCTGATCGACGGCCAGCAGGTCACCGGCAAGCCCCGACCACTTCGGGTCGGAGCTCTCCTACGGGTCGGCGAGTCGACACTGACCCTGATGGCACCTGATGACCCGCCGGTGGCCGTGCAGGCAGACCGCAACGGGCGGCTCGACGTCAACCGGCCGCCACGTCTGCTGCCGCCGATGCCCGAGGTGGAGGTCGCTTTCCCGGCGGAGCCGAAACCGCCGGACAACCCGCGCTTTCCCGTGCTCATGCTGCTGATCCCGCTGGTGATCGGCGCGGTGATGGTCAAGGTCATGGGCTCGTGGATGTTTGCGATCTTCATGCTGTTGTCGCCGCTGATGCTCGGCTCCAACTACATCAGCGACCGGGTCGGCGGCCGCAAGGGCTACCGCAAGGCCCGCGCTGAGTACGAGCAGGCCACCGCGCGGGCACAGGTCCGGATCGACGCAGGCCTCGAAGCTGAGCGTGCGCTGCGCCGGCTGGCCCACCCCGATCCGGCAACGCTGCTGCTCGCTGCCCTCGGGCCGCGGCAGCGGTTGTGGGAGCGCCGGCCCACCGACCCGGACGCGCTGACCGTGCGCCTGGGCACCGCCGATCTGCCGGCCCGGGCGACGGTCCGCCCTGAGACACCGGGCGAGCAGCCGCGCCACCCGACGGTCACCGACGTTCCCGTCACGGTCCCGCTGCGCGAGGTGGGGGTCCTGGGGCTGGCTGGTCCGCCCGCGCAGCTGGCCGGGCTGGCCCGGCACGTCGTGGCCCAACTCGTCGCCCTGCACAGTCCGCGCGACCTCGACTTGGTCCTGCTGTGTGACCCGGGTGGCGACGCCGCGCGCCGCTGGCACTGGGCGCGCTGGCTGCCTCATCTGGCTGCCGTCACCGGCGAGGATTGCTCGCTGCTCGTCGGACTCAGCCCGGAGCAGATCAACGTACGTGTCGCCGAGCTGGTGGCCGCGGTCGATGCCCGTGCGGCAGCGTTGCGGGAGTCGGTCTCGCGAGGTTGGACCGGCCGGTCGACGGTGCTCGTGCTCGACGGTGCCCGGGCGCTGCGTGCCGTTCCGGGGGTGGCGCGCCTGCTCGAGAGCGGTCGCCACGTCGGTATCTACGCGGTGTGCTTATCCACCGATCCCCTTGAGCTGCCGCAAGAGTGCGGCGCGACGGGGGTGATCACCGGTGCGGTCAGCACCCGGCTACGGGTCAACCGCACGGGTCATCCGCCAATCCTGGCGGCCGTGGCCGACCTGGTGGGCGAGGTCTGGGCGCAGCGCTTCGCGCGCGCGCTGGCCGCGCTGCGCGACGCCACTCCCGAGGGCGGCCAAGCCGCCCTACCGGCCAGCGCCCGACTGGTCGATCTGCTCGCCCTGGACCCACCCACCGGTGAGGTGATTGCCGCTGGCTGGCAGGCCGGCGGCGGGTCCACGACAGCCCTGCTGGGAGTCGCTGCCGACGGCCTGTTCGGCATCGACCTGCGCCTTGACGGCCCGCACGGGCTGGTCGCGGGCACCACCGGCGCGGGCAAGTCCGAGTTGCTGCAGACGCTGGTCGCATCTCTCGCGGTGGCCAACCGGCCCGACCAGATGACGTTCGTGCTGGTCGACTACAAGGGCGGCTCGGCCTTCAAGGACTGCGCGCGGCTGCCGCACACCGTGGGTATGGTCACGGACCTCGACGGACATCTGACTGAGCGGGCACTGTCATCCCTCGAGGCTGAGCTCAAGCGCCGCGAGCGACTCCTCAAGGACGCGGACTGCAAGGATATCGAGGACTACGTCCTGACCGGATCGCCTCGCGGGGCACTGCCCCGGCTGGTCATGATCATCGACGAGTTCGCCTCACTGGTGCAGGAGCTCCCCGATTTCGTGACCGGCCTGGTCGACATCGCGCGCCGGGGCCGGTCTCTCGGTGTTCACCTGATCCTGGCGACCCAGCGGCCCGGCGGCGTGGTGTCCGCGGACATCCGGGCCAATACCAACCTGCGGATCGCGCTACGAGTCACCGATCCGACCGAATCCCAGGACGTGATCGAGGCCAAGGACGCGGCACTAATCAGCCGGTCCACCCCCGGCCGGGCGGTCTGCCGCACGGGGGCCGGTGGCGTCGTAGCTTTTCAGAGCGCCCGGGTGGGGGGCCGGCCGGTACGTGAGGACGCGATCACCCCCTCCGTGCGACAGCTGCACTGGTCAGGCGCCGGCGATCCGCCGCCCCGGCCCCCGGCACCAGCAGACGACGACGTCCCGACAGATCTGGCACTGCTGGTCGAAGCCATGCGGGAAGCCGCCGCTGCGACCGGCATCTCTGCGCCCGCCAGCCCGTGGCTGCCACCGCTGCCGGACCTGGTTGTCGTACAGGATCTCCCCCCGAGCGGTCCGGAGACGATCCCGCTCGGGCTGATCGACCTGCCCGCTCAGCAGGCCCGGGCGACGTTCGAGCTCGACCTGGCCCACGGCGGGCATCTGCTGCTCATCGGCGGCCCGCGCAGCGGGCTGACGACGCTGCTGCGCACGCTGGCCGGATCAGTCGCGATGCATTGCGATCCGGTCGATGTCCACCTCTACGCCCTCGACTGCGCCAGCGGTGGGCTCGCGCCGGCCGCAGCACTGCCGCATAGCGGTGCGATCGTGGCCCGAGACGACGTGGAGCGCGGGGATCGGTTGATCTCCCGGCTCGCGGCGGAGGTGAGCCGGCGCCAGCAGATCCTCGGCCGCAGCGGGTTCGGCTCGCTCGCCGAGCAACGCGCCACCGCCGTCCCCGATGAGCGGCTGCCCTGGCTGTTACTCATGCTCGATGGATGGGAAGGCTTCATGTCCGCATACGACATGATCGACGCCGGACGTCCAGTGGAGACGATGCTGCGGCTGTTGCGTGAGGGACCGGGCGTCGGGCTGAGGGCGGTGGTCGCCGGCGATCGTAGCGCGTTGACTGGCCGCGTCTCCTCACTCATGCCGGGCCGGATGGTGCTGCGGATGCCCGACGACATGGACTACGCCCTCGCGGGCCTCTCCCCGCGGCAGATCCCCGGTTCGTTGCGGCCGGGACAGGGGCTGCTGCCAGGCGACGTCGTCATCGAGGCCCAGGTGGCATTGCTGTCCAGCGACCCCGCCGGCCCGGCGCAGGTGGCGGAGCTGACCCGGCTTGCCAAGGTGGCCACCGAGCGCGCTGCCGGCCTGCCGCCGTCGCAACAGCCCTTCCGGATCGACGCTCTGCCCGACCGTGTGTCTTACGAGAGTGTCGCGGCATCGGTGACCGACTCCCCGGGTCCACTGTGGACTCCGATCGGCGTCGGTGGTGACGATCTGTGTGTAGCCGGGATCGACCTCGATGAGGAGGGGCCGGGGTTTGTCATTGCCGGTCCGGCGCGGAGCGGCCGGTCCTCAGCGCTGGTGACAATCGCCCGGTGGCATGTGGAGCATGGCACGCCGGTGCTGGTGGTCACGGCGAGGCGCTCCCCGCTACGTGAGGTTGACGGCCTGATCGGCCGCTACGGACCTCTGGAGGTGGACGAGCTTCGCGATGCCGTCGGAGCGGTGGCCGGCCCGATGGTAGTCCTCGCCGATGACGCTGACGGCCTGCTGGACACCCCGGTGGGCGACGAGTTGTGCGAAATCCTGCGTCAGGCCGCCAGTCGACCCTGGGCAGTGATCATCGCCGGGTCCACTGACGACACGGCTGCGAGCTATCGCGGCATCATCGCTGAGGCCCGCCGGAACAAGGTGGGGCTGCTTTTGAGCCCGAGCGGCCCCGTCGACGGCGACGTGTTCGGGGTCAGGTTGAGCCGGGGAATCGACCAGCGCCCCGGGCGAGGTGTGTTGTGCGTCCGCGGAGCGGCCATGCTCGTGCAGGTCGCCCAGGCAGGCGCGCGTTCGCGCACGCTCGCTGGCTCACCTTAGAGCGGAGCCGGAGCGCCTACTGTGTGGCGATGAATTCATGCTCTGAATGCGGCTACCTGTACGCCAGCACGGCCCGGCACGACATCGCCGCGACTCTCAGCGCTCTCGCGCGGTCCTACGCCGACCGCCTCGCAGCCTCCAGCGATGACGTCCTGCGATCGCATCCGCTGCCGCGGACATGGTCCGCTCTGGAGTACGCGTGCCATGTGCGTGATGTCCTCACCGTTCAAGACGAGCGGATTCAACTCGCCCTGACCGAGGACGAGCCCACGCTGACCCCGATGGGACGGGACGAACTCGTCCAGGAGCGGCAGTACAACGCCCAGCAGCCAGGCACGGTGGCCGAAGAGATCACTGCGGCAGCCGCTGAATTGGCTGTATCACTGGAGCGGTTGAGCGACTCTGACTGGCGACGGACCGCCGTTTATGCATGGCCAAATCAGTCTATCCGGACGCTTAAGTGGATCGGCCGGCACACCGTGCATGAAATGCGACATCACTTGATGGATTTCGACCGCAACACCGAACGAGCGGCGTCAGAATCTCGCTGATGCCGGTGAGGAGGAGCTCACATGGCACACGATTCAGCGAACGATCGAGACGATCCGTCCGAAGGGCAGGGCGACGAATCGGCCTACGACGGGCTGGCCATGAAACACCTGAACAGCAAGGCGGGCCGCGCCGAAATCTCCGCGCACGACCCGCCTAGTCTTGATGATGAGGTGACCGTGTGAAGTTCCACACCAACCTTGCCGCGATTGCCCGCAACACCGGCTTTCCGGTCACCGAGGTCAGTGGCTGGGAGACCCGTGGCCTCAGCGGCGCGACCGGGAGATCAGCGGGTATGGTCAACAACCCGCGCACGGCTTTCGGCCATCGAAGCCGCGATTGCCGCGGATCCGAACAACCCGGTCACTCAGGAACAGCTCAACAAGGCTGTGGCCGCGGGGTTGGCCGGTGCGCAGATCACCCTTCAGCCTGGCTCACGTGGCGGGCGCAACAGGTAAGCAGCTACCCCATGTGCGGGTAGCGGTGATCGGTGGGCGGCACGAAGGTCTCCTTGATCGTGCGTGGGGAAACCCAGCGCAGCAGGTTGAGGACGGAACCCGCCTTGTCGTTGGTGCCCGACGCACGCGCGCCGCCGAAGGGCTGCTGGCCGACGACCGCTCCGGTCGGCTTGTCGTTGACGTAGAAGTTCCCGGCAGAGAAGCGCAGCACTTCACTGGCGTGGTCGATGGCGACCCGGTCGGTGGCAAAGATCGCTCCGGTCAATGCGTACGGCGCTACATCGGCGGCCTGCCGCAAGACTGAGTCGTAGTCGGCATCGTCAAAAACGTGCACCGACAGGATCGGGCCGAAGTACTCGGTCGTGAAGACCTCATGGGTTAGGTCCGTGCACTCCACGACGGTCGGCCGGATGAAGAAGCCCTCGCTGTCGTCGTACGAGCCGCCGGCGATGACCGTACACGTGGCGTCGTCGTGGAGCCGGTCGATCACCGCGGAGAGCCGCCCGAACGCCCGATCGTCGATGACCGCCCCGCCGAAGTTCGACAGATCGGTGACATCGCCGTAGGTCAGGCTGTCGGTCGTCGCGGTCAGCCGATCGCGCAGGCCAGCCTCCCACAGCGACCGGGGGACATACGAGCGCGACGCTGCCGAGCACTTCTGACCTTGATACTCGAAGGCGCCCCGGATCAACGCCGTGTGCAACGCGTCGGCGTCGGCGCTGGGGTGTGCGATGACGAAGTCCTTGCCGCCGGTCTCCCCCACCAGCCGGGGATAGGTCCGGTACGACGACAGGTTGGCACCGACGGTCTGCCACAGTCGCTGGAACGTGCCGGTCGAGCCGGTGAAGTGAATTCCGGCGAGATCCGGGTCGGCCAGCGCGACCTCTGAGACCGCCTGGCCGTCGCCAGTCACCAGGTTGACGACACCGGCCGGCAGGCCGGCGGCCTCGAACATCCGCATCAGGAAATGGGCCGAGAACTGCTGGGTCGGCGAGGGTTTCCACACCACCGGATTGCCCATCAGGGCCGGCGCCAGCGCCAGGTTGGCGGCGATCGAGGTGAAGTTGAACGGCGCGATGGCCAGGACGAAGCCTTCGAGCGGCCGGTGATCAAAGCGGTTCCACGCCGCTGACGTCGACAGGGGCTGCTCAGCCCGAATGCGGCGTCCAAAGGCGACGTTGAAGCGCAGGAAGTCGACGAGCTCGCAGGCGGCATCGATCTCGGCCTGGTAGACGGACTTGGACTGGCCGAGCATCGTGGCGGCGTTGATGGTGTCGCGCCAGGGGCCGGCGAGCAGCTCGGCGATCCGCAGCATGACCGCGGCCCGCTCGTCGTAGGGCAGCGCGCGCCAGGCCCGCGCCGCCTTCTTGGCTGCGGCCACTGCGGCGGTGACGTCGCCGGCGGTCGCGTTGTTGAGCGTGCCGAGCACCGCGCTACGCCGGTGTGGCTGCACCACATCGACCGGCGCCCCACCCGCCATGCGCTGCTCGCCGCCGACGGTGATGGTCAGGTCGATCCGCTCGCTGGCTAGCTCCTTGAGCCGGGCTTCCAGGCTGGCCCGCTCGGCACTGCCGGGGACGTAGGAACGGATCGGTTCGTTGGCCGGCGGAGGTACGGAGGTCACAGCGTCCATCGCTTCATCGTGGCATGGACCGCGGCCTCGAGCAGCCCAAGCAGGCCGCGCAGAACCCGAACCACCGCAACGTGTCATGGGAAGTGTGCGCCATGGCGCCCGCTATCCATGACAGGTGGGGGTGGGGGCGCGTGGCGGACGTGCGGTTGGGGTGAGGCGGGGTCAGGACCAGGTGAGGGCAACAGCCAGGGAAACGAGCGCGCCGGCGAGCAGGACGGTCCCGGTCGCTGCCCCGGTGACGGCGCTGAGCGGCAGAGAGCCAGACCTGGCAAGCGGGGCCGCGGCAAGCGCCACGAGGGTCACCGACACCGCCCACAATTGCGGTCAGCACCGACAGGACGGCACCGGCGATGAGTGCCGTGCTCCAGGCGGGTGGTGGCTTCTCCTGCGCTCAGCCGAACCACGACGAGGCGAAGAAGCCGAAGATCGCCGCCGTCGCGGCGGCATCGCGCACAAAGGCCGCCTTCACGAAGCGTCTGCCTCCGGCCACAGCTCGAGCAGTGGGCCGATCTCCTGCACCGCGTACCACGCGAGTTCGTGACCCTCTGCCCCATCGACGACGAACTGGGCGTCGTCACTGCCGAGCTCGGCCTCGAGGATCGCCGCCGATGCGGCACGCACGTCCGGCTCAGCGTCCACCCCGTCCACGTGGACGGCATCGATCCCGCGCAGGGTCACCGGGGCCGACACTCGTACGGCAGATCTGTCGAGATCGGTCAGCAGGCGGGTGTCGCCGTCATCGAGATCCACGGCGACCACGACGCGGCGCCGGGGCGCCAGCGGATCGGCGTCGAGCAGCCGCAGGGATGCCCGGGCAGCATCGGTGAGGGCGGCGTACTCCAACTCCTCGGTGTCGCCGCTGGCGTACCACTCGCGCAGCGTCGGTGTCACCGCGAAGCCGGTGAGCGGGGGCGGCAGCTCGCCCGCGTCAAGGAGCTCTCGCAGAAGGGACACGGTGCCAGGCAGATAGACCCGCATCACACCGCGCTGGGCACGTCAGAGGGTGACAGCTCACGGAGGCTCCCGGCGCTGGTCCGCAGTGAGGTGTCGAGCACCTGCTGCCGCCGCCGCGGGTCCATCAGGTTCGGGCCGATCGTTGCGAGATCCTCCGGACCGGGCCCTAGCATCACCACGTCGGTGCCGGCCTCCTGCACCTTCTCGGCCTCGCGCCGCAGCCGCCTGGTCACGATCCGGCGGAACCGCCGCTCGAACTGGCCAGCCACCGACCGCGGCCGGTCGTAGGCGAACGACGCCATCGGCGCGACGACGAAGATCTCGTCGAGGCCGAGCCCGGCCAGCAGATCCACTGACGTCGACGAGCAGGTACCGCCGTCGACATAGCAGCGGTCGCCGATCAGCACCGGGGCGTACCACCCAGGGATCGCGCAGGACGCCATCACCGCATCAGGCAGCGCGGCCGCAGGCGCACCCTGGCGGCCAAAGGGCACGCGTCGCCCGGTGGCGTAGTCCATGGCGACGACCCAGGTCGCCGGATGCGGTGTCCACTCCGAATCCCCCGCAATGTCGCCGACGATCTGGCCCACCGGCTCGAGGCTCGCCCGGCCGCGGGGAAGCACCGCCGACAGGGCGGCCAGCGGCGTGATCCGGCGCGGGTGCAACGCGGTACGCAACAACAGGCCGGCCGAGCCGATGCCCGGCGCCGGGATCGGCGGCAACGGCCGCCCACTGCCGTCGCTGTCGTAGTCGTACTCGATCACCGGATCAGTGGGGATCGGTATGCCGCTCTGGTGGCGCAGCATCACCTCGACGCTGACCCCGCAGCCGAGCAGGGCCGCCGTTATCGACCCCGCCGAGGTGCCCACGATGTATTCGGCGTCGCGGCAATCGAAGCCGTACTCGTGCTCCAGCGCGGTCAGTGCACCAACCGCCCAGGAAAATCCCAGCACTCCGCCGGCCCCGAGCACCAGGCCACGCCGGGGCGCGGCAGGTGTGCCCGCTGCAGCCGGGAGGTCTACTGCGGCCGTTGTGCTCACTGGCAGGTCTCCACCAACTCGGCCAGGGATTCCTCGATCAGCGCAGCGAGGGTGTCGACATCGGGCATGGCATCGCGGTCGGCGTTGAGGCCCCAGTAGATGCCGCCGTTGTAGGATGTCGCCCCGATCGAGAGCGCCTGACCCTTGGCCAGTGGCACCACCGGAAAGACCTCGAGCATCCGGGCGCCGCCCGCGTACAGGGGGAACTGGGGTCCGGGCACGTTGGTGACCACCACGTTGAACAGCCGGCGCGACAGGTCATTTGCGGCGCGCGCCCCCAGGCTGTGCAGGTTCGGCGGTGCGAATCCGGACAGCCGGACCAGGGCGTCAGCCGCAACGGACTGGCCGGCCTCCTTGTGCCGCTGCGTCTTGAAGCTGATCTCGTACAGTCGCATGACCGGGTCGCTCTCGCCGACCGGCAGGTCGACGAGCAAGGTCGACACGCGGTTGCCCAGCACGCCTTTTTCCGCTTCGGTGCGGATGGACACGGGAACCATCGCGCGCAGGCTCGTCGTCGGGTGCACCGGCTCGCCGCGGGTCATCAGCCAGGAACGCAGGGCGCCTGCGACCGTGGCCAGCACGACGTCATTGATGGTGCCGCCGTGCTGCTTGCGTACCCGCTTGAGGTCGTCGAGCTCGGTACGGGCCATGCCGAACCGCCGCTGCTCACCGATATCGACGTTGAGTGGCGTCTCGGGCGCCGGTGAGGCCGCACTGCGAGCGGCGGCGAGCAACCCGCCAAGGTGCCCGGCAAGGTGATTGACCGTCGACTTGACGTCGTTGAAGCCCATCCGCACGGCGTCGAACGCCACCGTCGGCTGCGCCACGATGCCACTCACGGCCTCGACGACCAGGTCAATCGGCGAAGGTTCGGGCTCGGGCAACCAGACGTCCTCGGGAACCTCGCGTGGCTCCGGGCCGATGTCGAGGATCACCTGGCCGATGTCGACAGCGCTGATGCCGTCAACCATGGCGTGATGGGTCTTGGTCACGACGGCGATCCGGCCGCCTGCGAGGCCCTCGACGAGGTACATCTCCCACAACGGCCAGTTACGGTCGAGCCGGCGGGACATGAGGCGTCCCACCAGCTCACGCAGCTGGTCGTCAGACCCCGGTTTGGGTAGCGCGCTGCGGCGAACGTGGAAGCCGACGTCGAAGGAGCTGTCGTCGACCCACACCGGGTTGGCGAGGTTGCCGGGCACCCACTTGATTTTCTGCCGGAAGCGCGGGACGAGCGCGATCCGTTCCTCGATGATCGACACCAGCCGGTCGTAGTCGAACCCGTCCTCCGGCGGCTGGAACACCGCGACGCCACCGACGTGCATCGGAGTCGTGGACTCCTCGAGGTACAGGAAGGAGACGTCCAGCGAGTTGAGCCGGTCAGTCATCGCGGCATCATCTCCTCTTGTCCTGCCTATGGTGGCACGACGGCGCCAGACTGCGACGCCGGTTAGCTGAAGCTGCGCTCGAACAGAATCTCGAGCTCAGCCAACGTACTGTCCACATCGGTGTGGTGCACGCCCACCATGCCGACCTCGGCCGCGGCTCGCACGTTCGGGGCCAGGTCGTCGACGAAGACGCATTGGGTCGGCGCCAGCCCGAGCACCTCGGTTGTGTGCAGGAAAATCTCCGGATCCGGTTTGCGCATCCCCACCTCACCGGAGATCACCACAGCATCGAAGAGCCGGTCCCAGCCCTCTCGGGGATAGTTCAGGCCCCACGAATTGGACAACAGTGCGGTACGGATTCCGCCAGCGCGAGCTGCGGCAACGACGTTGACCATCGATGGCTCGGGCCGGAAGCCGCCGAGCATGCGCTGGAGAAGACCCTTGGCCGGCACTCGGGCCCCATCGGCGCGGACCAACTCGGCGGCCATGGCGATTTCAAAGTCCTCAACCGACAGACGTCCAGTCTCCAGTTCGTGCACGGGGGATCCGCTGGTGGCTGTGTCGTGCCATCGGCGCATGAGGGCGAGATATTCCGACTGGTCGATACCGTCGACCTGAGCCCAGTGCGCGAGCGTTGCCTCTAGAGGGGTGGTGAGCACGCCGCCGTAGTCGACCAACAGCCCGCGCAGTTCGCTCACGCAGGAGATGCTAGGCCGCTGACGCCGTGCAACGGTCCCGTTGCGCGCCGGGACGGTTACTGCTGCGTACATGACCGAGCCGAGACCCGATCCTCGACTGCTGGAGGCGACCATCTCTGTGCTCGCCGAAACCGGGTGGGACAAGATCACCCTGAGCGAGTGGCAGAGCGAGCCGGCCGCTCACGGTCCACCGTGTGGCGCCAGGGCGTCACCCTGGAGTCGTTGCTCGCAGTCTTGCTCGACGACATGGCTGATGACTTCCGCCGGTCACTGTGGCCGCTGCTCAACTCGGACCTGACCGGCGGCGCCCGGCTCGAAGGCGGCCTCGCCGCCCTCTGCGAGTTGATCGACCGCCATCTCCCGCTCGTACTGGCCTCCGACACGGTCTTTCACCAAGGCGATCCCGGACAACGGCAGATCAACTACCTCGAGCCCTACCGCCGCTTCGTCCGCGAGGGCCAGGCAGACGGGTCACTGGCGAAGGGTGGGGAGGCGGGGGAGATCGCCGAGTTGGCGTTCAACGCGGTGGCCTGGACCTACACCCACCTGCGCGGGCGGCACAGCTGGGCCGCTGGCCGCGCCCGCGAACGCGTGGTCCGCCTCGTGATGGACGGTCTCTCACCCCGGTGACTGTCCCTGGAGCAGCCTGTGGAGCATTTTGCGAGTCATAGCTCGCAAAATGCTCCACAGGTTCCTGGATGCGATCTCGGCGACGAGGTCTCGGAGATCGGCCCCGGTTATGGCGCGGCAACTGCGCGGTTGATGGCCAAGAACCGCCGTCTGACCGCCGTAGAGATCGACGTTGCGCTGGCCGACGGGCTGCGAGCGCGATTTCCCAGCGTGAAGGTGGTGGACGGCCGCGGTGAGGCTCTGCCCTTCCCCGACTCAGCGTTCTCGGCCGTCGTCTGCTTCACGATGTTGCATCACCTGCCACTCCGCACCGGCCCAGGACCTGCTGTTCGACGAGGCCCGCCGGGTGCTGCGGCCTGGCAGGATCTTCGCCGGCTCCGACAGCATTGCCAGTGAAGATCTGTGTGGCTTTCACGATGGCGACATCTACCCGCCGGTCGATCCCGAGAGTCTGGCCAGCCGGCTCGGTGTCGTGGGCTTCACGGCCACCAAGATCCAGTTTGCACGAGACGGCGGGTGGTTCGCTTGTTCGGCTCGCCCGGCGCCACTAGCCGGCTGACCCAGCGGGCGTCACAGACCCACGTCGGCCAGGCCGGTCAGGTGCTCGCGGGCGGCCGATCGTGCGTCGCCGGCGGTGACCGCGGCGCGGGCCGCGGTGGCCGCAGCAGCGCACTGGTCGGTGGTGTGGCGGGACAGCGCAGCCCGCACCAGGGCGATGGATGCGGCTCCCATCGACAGCGTGTTGACGCCCATCCCGACGAGCACGCAGGCCAGCGCCGGGTCGGCCGCCGCCTCTCCGCAGACGCCGGTACGCCTCCCGGCCCCCGCTGTGGCGGCGGCCGTGAGTGCGACGAGGTCGAGCAGCGCCGCCTGCCACGGGTCTTGCAGGTGGGCGAGGGCGCCGAGCATGCGGTCGGCGGCGAAGGCGTACTGCGCCAGGTCGTTCGTGCCGATCGACACGAATTCCACCTCGGCTGCGATGTGGACAGCTCGCAGCGCCGCAGCCGGAACCTCGACCATGACACCTACGCCCTCGGTGAGCCCGGCAGCCCGGCAGCGACCGGCGAACCACCGGGCCTCTGCCACATCGGCCACCATGGGCGCCATCACCTCGAGCCGGGCACCGCCTGCGCCTGCGGCTGTGACCAGGGCTGCGAGTTGGCGGTCGAGCAGACCCGGACTGTGCCGCAGCATGCGGATGCCGCGCACACCCAATGCTGGGTTCGCCTCCGCCGACGGCGCTGGCAGGAACGGCAGCGGCTTGTCCGCGCCAGCATCCAGTACCCGGACAACGACCTTGCCGTCGGGGAAGGCCGCCAGCACCTGCCGGTAGGCCGCCTCCTGCTCCTCTGCGGTCGGCTCGTCCGCCCTGTCCAAGAACAGGATTTCGGTACGGAACAACCCCACGCCCTCGGCACCGGCCGCGACCGCCGCCGCAATGTCGCTCGGGCCGCCGATGTTCGCGAGCAGGGGGACCTTATGCCCGTCGGCTGTGGCGCCCGGCCCGGTGACGGCCTGTGTCGCGTGCCGGGCGGCGGCGGCCTGGCGCACCGCGCCCAACTCGTCCGCGGATGGATCGACCCGCACCTCACCACTCGCGCCGTCAACGATGACGACCGTGCCGTCGACAATCGTCGTTGCTCCGGGGCACGCCACGACCGCGGGCAGGCCGAGCGAGCGGGCCAGAATCGCCGAGTGGCTGGTCGGACCGCCTTCCTCGGTGACGAACCCGCGCACCTTCGCGGGGTCGAGAAAGGCCGTGTCGGCGGGGGCCAGGTCGTGCGCCACCAGCACGAACGGCTCAGCCGACTCGGGCACGCCGGGCATCGGCACGCCGAGCAGTCGCGCCACCACCCTGTCTCGCACATCGTCGAGGTCAGCGACCCGCCCGGCCATGTACTCCCCGGCACCGGCCAACACGTCGCGATAGGAGCCGAACGCCTCGAACACAGCGCGCGCGGCCGAATGTCCCTTGTGGATGGCCTTGTCAACCGCCTCCGCCAGCCCGGGATCTCGCGCCATCATGGCTTGCGCGGACAGCACATCCTCGGCATCACCGCCGGCTCGCTCACCGCGCGACTCCAGGTCAGCGGCCACCGCTCCGAGTGCGTCCGTTGCCTCGGCAATCTCAGCGTCGGAATTCCCCGCCGTCACATCGTGCGGGGGTTCCGGTACGCGTTCGCCCATGCGGCGCACCGGCCCCGCTGCCATGCCGGGGCTGACGCCAAGTCCGCGCAGGTCAGCCACCGCCGGACTCGCCGGCTTCGATCATGGCCGCCAACGTGTCAAGGGTCTCGTCGGCGCCGTCACCGTCGGTGCTGAGCACGATGTCGGCGCCGCCGCGCACGTCGAGGCCGAGCACCGCGAGGATGCTCTTGGCATTGACCGGCTCGCCGCCCAGTGTGCCGATCCGTACGTCGCCCGGAGCCTTGCTCGCCGCCTTGACGAACAGCGCAGCGGGCCGCGCATGCAGCCCTACTCCTGGTCCGACGGTCACCTGACGCTCGGGCATGGTCTCCCCTCTCCTTCACAACGCCGCAAGCTGCCCTGATGGCGGCCAGTCAACCTGGGTGAGATCGGCCACGACAGCATCGGCTGCCGATAGTGCCTCTGCGGTCTGCGTTGTCGTGACGCCGATGCAGCGCAGTCCAGCGGCCTTGACCGCAGCCACCCCCGCGAGTGAGTCCTCGAAGGCCAACGCATCAGCGGGATCGACACCAAGCCGCGAGCAGGCCAGCAGGTATCCCTCGGGATCAGGCTTGCCGGTGTGTACGTCCTCGGCCGTCACGACGACGGGGAACAGCTCGGCCACGCCGAGCCCTGCTAGCGCGGTTTCGGTATAGCCCCACCCGGCCGACGTCACGACAGCCAGCGGCGTGCCGGTCGCGGCGATCCGGCGTACCAGCTCTGCCGCGCCCCGCACGGGCTCGATCGGGGGCAGGTCCAGCTCTGCTTCGACCTCCCAAATCTCCGCGGCAAGTTGCTCGATGGTCCGGCCCCGGAACAGGTGGAGCAGTTCGCTGATCGAATCATGGCCCCGGCGACCGGTGACATGGGTGAGCAGTGCTTCGTCGACTTCGATGTCGTACCTCGCAAAGAAAGCGGCCCAGGTCACCCGATTGCGTGTCTCTGACAGCACCAGCGTGCCGTCGAGGTCGAAAGCGACGGCCGCCGGAGTCACGGCCACGAGAACAACCGTGCTCCGGCCCGCACCGAGCCACCATCGACGACATCGGTCAGCGCCTCCGGGGGCGCGTCAAGTGCGACCACGGGGGACACCGGGGAGCGGCCCGACGCCTCTACCGCTGCCGGATCCCAGCGCACCAACGGCTGACCCGCCTGCACCTCGTCGCCTTCGGCGACCAGCAGCGTGAAGCCCTCGCCCTTCATCTGGACGGTGTCGATCCCCAGGTGGACGAGAACACCGTGCCCGGCGGGATCGACGACGACAAAGGCATGGGGGTGCAGCTTGATCAGCTTGCCAGTGATCGGAGCTACCGCGTCGGCGGGCTCGCGGCCGGGATCGACCGCCGTACCCGGGCCCACCATCGCCTCGGCGAACACCGGATCCGGCACGCCCGCCAGGCCCACCACTTCCCCGTCCATAGGCGACCCGACATCGGTCACGCGAGGATGTCCTCGATGTCGCTGGCGAGCGTGTCGGCCTCGGGACCGACCACGACCTGGATGATCGTGCCGCTTTGCAGGACGCCGTGCGCACCGGCAGCCTTCAGCGCCTTCTGGTCCACGAGCGAGGCGTCACGCACCTCGGTCCGCAACCGGGTGATGCAGGGCTCGATCTCGACGATGTTCCCGGCGCCGCCGAGCCCCGCGATGATCGCCTCCGCCTTGTCTGCCATGGGCCGTCCCTCCGGATTACCTGGTCATCAGTGTCGGCTACCGAATGCCATCCTGCGCCACGTGTGACGGCGTCCGCGGACAGCCACGGAGTACGCATAGACCAGATCCGGATCGGTGCCTCCGGCCAGGCCGGCATCGCCCACGTGGTGGACGTCGACGCCGATTTCCTTGGCGACCAGAGCCAGGGCAGTCGCGATCGACGGATGTGCTCCCTCCTGACTGGTGCCGATGTTGCCCATCACCAGCCCGCCCGCGTCATGCACCGCGCTGCACACCGCCGCCGCGACCTCGCGGGTCACGCCCGGCACAGTGCCGGGAAGTGGCAGCAACGCGCCGTCGGCGCCGGCACCGATGAGGGCCGCGACAGGCGCCGCCATGACCGGCTCCGTGGCGCCGGCCTGATGCATCTTCCCGGCCCAGATCGACGGGCCCCCACCGACAGCGGCCCGCAGTGTTTCGGTCACCCGGGCGAGGTCGGCCAGCGTCGTGCGGGTGCCAGGATTGGCGGTCAGGACGAGCAGGGTCGCGCCGGCCTCGACCATGCGCCGGGCGGCCTGCGGGGTGGCCCGGCGTGGAGCCGGGACGTCCCCAGGCTCCAGGTTGACACCGATCGGGCGGCCGACGGTGGTGGCGAGCGCCCGCAGGTCGGGCACGGCCCCGAGGCAGGGCAACCGGAAACCCTCATCTTCGATCAATTCGTCAATGAGATTCAGCACCACGATGTCGGCGCCCATGGCAGCGACCACCTCGAGGTTGTCGACCCCATCGACGAGCGGCCCTCTCGACGGAGTCACCTCGGCGAGGATGGTGCGCCCTTCAGCACCGGCTATTGCCGCAGTGAGCCCACGGCCATCGAGCGATACGAGTCCGGCCCGGTCGAGGTCGAGGATCCGCCGGCTCATGTCTGCGTACTCATGTCTGCGTCACCTTGCTCAGCCCGCGCGGCTCGTCGGGGTCGATGCCCAGCTTGCGGGCCAGCACTTCGACCAGCAGCTGGCCCGGCACGATCAACGCAATCGGGGCGAGGTCCTCGCGCAGCGACGTGCCCGGCAGCGCCATCGTGCAGGCCACGCGCAGAGCGTCGCCGCCCCCGATTCCGTACGCCGGTGCGCCCGCCGTACGCACCCGCTCCGCCAGCTGGGCCACCTGGTCGACCATCGGGCCATCGTCCGCAGCGACCAGCAGAGCCGGGGTCGCCGCGTCGAAGACCGCGATCGGGCCGTGCACCAGGTCGGCGTAGGACAGCCCGGTGGTATTGACGTAGCACGCTTCCTTGAGCTTGAGCGCCAGCTCGAGAGCCGTCGAGTAGGCGTATCCGCGCCCCGACACGACAATCGCCCGCGCCCCGGTCAGCGCTTCGGCCATGGCATCGACGTCGCCGGGATCGGCGAGCACCTCGGCAACCGCCTCCGGCACCTGCTTCAACGCGTCGGCGAAGCCGTCGCCATCGTCGCCCAGTGACAGACCGAAGACGGCGAGGGCGGCAAGTTGCGTGGTGTAGGTCTTAGTCGCCGGTACCGCCCGCTCCACTCCGGCCTGGGTGATGAGCGAGACCTCCGCGATCTCGCTCAATGGCGAGCCGGCCGCATTGGTGACCGCCACCGTCCGGGCTCCGCAGTCACGGGCCCAGGACAGCGTGTCGATGATCTCCTCGGTTCGGCCCGACTGCGACAGCGCGACGGCCAGCACGCCGGCCAGGTCGAGCCGGCGCCGATAGGCGGTCGTGACAGATGGTGAGGCGAGCGTCGCCAACCGCCCGCCGCGTACCTCGGTCAGATAGCGGCCATACACCGCAGCGTTGTCCGATGAGCCGCGGCCGATGAACAGCACCTGCCGCGTCTCGCCCACGAGTGCACGCAACGGCCGCACGGCGGGCAGCAGCGCATCGATCGTGCGGCGCAACACGTCGGGCTGCTCGTCGATCTCCGCACGCATCGTCGTCGTCATCTCGCTCCGCGCCTCGCTCCGCTCGATGCTCACCCGACTGGTCCTCATCTCGCTCCGCGCCTCGCTCCGCTCGATGCTCACTCGACTGAGCCGTAGACCAACTCGCCGTCCTGCCAGACGGCCCGGCAGCGCAGGTCATCGCCCAGCCAGACCAGATCACCCGCGGCGCCGGGAGTGATCCGGCCCAGATCGGCGCGGCCGATCAGATCGGCCGGCACGCGGCTCGCGGCGTCGACCGCGGTGGACAGGCTCAGTCCGAGACCGACGATGTTGGCGACCGCGTCGTCAAGGCGCAGCCCGGAGCCGGCAATCGTGCCGTCGATCCGTCGCGGTGGCCCGCTGGTGCCGGTGACCACCTGCTGCCCGCCCAGCTCATAGGTCCCCGGTGCCATCCCGGCAGCAGCGACGGCGTCGGTCACCAGCGCGATCCGGCCGGGCGCCGCCGCGAATGCCACCTCGATCGCCGCGCCAACTACGTGGTGCAGGTCGGCGATCAGGCCCGAGGTGAGCCGCGGATCGGTCAGCGCCTGACCCACCACACCGGGCTCGCGGTGGTGCAAGGGGCGCTGGGCGTTGAACAGGTGCGTCACCATCCGGGCTCCGGCCCCGGCCGCAGCGGCCACCTGCTCGGCGATGGCGTCTGTATGGCCCACGCTCACCAGAACCCCGGCTGCGGTCAGCGCGCCGATCGCCTCCAGTGCCCCCGATCGCTCGGGCGCCATGGTCAGCACCGCCAGCGTGCCGGGAGCTGCTGACAACAGGGCATCGACCCCCTCCGGTGTCGGATCGACCAAAAACGCCGGATCGTGCGCACCGCGGCGGCGCTCCGACAGGAACGGGCCCTCCAGATGCGCCCCCAGAGAGCGGGCCGCGCCGCGGACACCCTCGAGCCGCTGGCCCGCCTGAGCCGCCCTGCGCAGCGCCTCGACCAGCGCCGGCACCGGCCCTGTGATGAACGTCGGAGCGAATGACGTGACGCCGGTCGACATGAGCCGAACGGCAACCTCCTCCCACTGCGCCGGTGTGGCGTCGACCAGATCGATGCCGAAGCACCCGTTGATCTGAAGGTCGACGAGACCGGGCACCAGCACACCGTCGGGCAGCACAACATCCGCGGCCGAGCCTCGGGCCGAGGGCCGTACCCCGCCGATCCGGCCGCCCCGAACAGTCACCTCCGCATCAGGCAGCACCTGGCCGGGAACGACCACCCGCGGCGCCGCGATGACCGTCACGCACGCCCCCCTCTTCCGCGGCCCGTATTGACAGCTCGGCCAGCGAGGTGGTCTAGTCCGGCCTAGTCCGATACGGACACCCTAGCGAGACTGCTGTCAGCGTCAACCCTGGGAAGGCCTGCCATCCCCAAGCAGCCGGTGCAGACGCCGACCATCGACCCGGGCAGCCCGGTGCCGAAGTTCTTCCAGCTGCGCGAGATCCTGCTCGATCTCATTGACCGCGAGCTCGCAGTTGACGCCGCCATTCCCAGCGAGCGTGACCTGTGCCAGCGCTACGGCCTGGCCCGGATGACCGTGCGGCATGCGATGGACCATCTGGTGTCCGAGGGCCGGCTATACCGCGTCCCGGGCAAGGGCACCTTCGTGGCCCGGCCCAAGATCGACCTGCCGCTGCGGCTGGCGTCCTTCAGCAACGACATGCGTGCGCGTGGCCTGCAGCCCGGTGCGATCGAGCTGGCCCGGCGTACGGTCGGTGCGGGCCCGACGCTGGCCCGTGAGTTGCGCATCGAGCTCGACGCCCCGGTGCACGTGCTCGAGAGATTGCGCACCGCGGACGGTGCCCCCATGGCGTTGGAACGCGCCCACATCTCCGCAGCGGCCGCGCCCGACCTGATACATGAGGATCTGACCGGGCGCTCGCTGTACGCAGTTCTCGAGGAGCGCTTCGGGCTCATCTTCGACGCGGGCGAACAGACCATCGGCGCGGGCATCGCCAAGTCCGCCGACGCGCGCCTGCTCAACGTGCCGCACGGCAGCGCCGTACTGCTGCTCGAACGCCGATCATCGGTAGCCGGGCGCGCAGTGGAGTACACCGTCTCGACCTACCGGGCTGACCGCTACCAGCTCCACGCGGCTCTGGAGATCCCCCGCCGCGCCGGCTCCACCACGCACCGAGGAGGAATCGCATGACCGCGACCACTGCTGACGGCGCAACCGCCCCGTCCGGCCGCTCCCGCATCTTGGGGATCGGCCAGCGAATCGGCCGCAGCCTGCTCCTGCCCATCGCCGTGCTGCCGGCGGCCGGGCTGCTGCTGCGCTTCGGCCAACCGGACATGCTCGGCAGGTTCTCCGCCTTCGAAGACGTCGCCAGGATCATGGCGGCGGCCGGTGACGTGTTGTTCTCCAACCTGCCCATCCTGTTCGCCATCGGCGTGGCCATCGGCTTCGCCCGCAAGTCCGACGGGACCACTGCCCTCGCCGCCCTGGTCGGTTACCTCGTCTTTGATCGGGTGACCCGGGTGATGTTCTCCGGCTCGCAGATCAAGGACCTGGTGCTCATGCCGGCCAGTGCGGATGGCGCCCCTCGCGCGCTGAACTTCGCCGCGCCCAACCCCACCGGGGTCATCGGCGGCATCATCATCGGGATCACCGCCGCCCTGCTCTGGCAGCGGTACTACCGGGTCAAGCTGCCTACCTGGCTGGCCTTCTTCGGCGGCCGGCGCTTCGTACCGATCATCACAGCCTTTGCAGCCCTGATTCTCGGCGTGCTCTTCGGTTGGCTGTGGCCTCCGATCGGTACCGCGCTGTCGAACTTCGGCGAGTACCTCGCCGGAGCCGGCGCGCTCGGCGCCGGCCTGTACGGCGCCGCCAACCGCGCTCTCATCCCGCTCGGTCTGCACCACATCATCAACAGCATCGTGTGGTTCAACCTGGGCGACTGCACAACAGCTGGCGGCGGCAAGGCAGTCGGTGACATTCCGTGCTTCCTGCAACAGGGCACCTACACCAACGGCGAAAAGCCAGGCATCTTCCAGACCGGGTTCTTCCCGATCATGATGTTCGCCCTGCCCGCGGCCTGCCTCGCGATGATCCAGGAGGCGCGCGGCGATGTGCGGAAGAAGGCGACCGCGGGCCTGCTCATCTCGGCCGCGATCACCTCGATCGTGACCGGCATCACTGAGCCGATCGAGTTCGCGTTCATCTTCGCGGCGCCGCTGCTGTTCGTCGTACACATCGTGCTGACCGGCACCTCGCTGGCCCTGGTCACCGCGCTGGACATCAGGGACGGTTTCAGCTTCTCCGCCGGGCTGATCGACTACCTGATCAACTTCAACATCGCCACGAGACCGCTGCTGATCATCCCTATCGGTCTGGTGTACGCAGTCATCTACTACGTCGTCTTCCGGTTCTGCATCCGCAAGTTCGACCTGCTGACGCCGGGTCGCGAGCCGGAGGAGGACGTGGACGCTGACGGGAGACGAGCTACCGCGGCCACCTAGTCCTCATCTCGCTCCGCGCCTCGCTTCGCTCGATGCTCACTTGACCAGCCCTCATCTCGCTCCGCGCCTCGCTTCGCTCGATGCTCACTTGACCAGCCCTCATCTCGCTCCGCGCCTCGCTTCG
>Ga0136617_10001058_pt1 | contig 24091 bp, 19 predicted proteins | sample AntDrymUQ3222106_2_FD_129672 | JGI IMG/M metagenome (GOLD analysis project Ga0136617, IMG submission 129672) | Polar desert sand microbial communities from Dry Valleys, Antarctica - metaG UQ322 (21.06) | ecosystem: Environmental > Terrestrial > Soil > Desert | place: Antarctica: Dry Valley...
CGGGCTTTGTGGCGGGAGCTTCGCTCGTTTTCGTGAAGGTGTTCGACGATCTCGGGACGCCGCTCGTGCTGGGGCAGACGAATATGCTGGCGCCGCAGGCGTACCTGCGCATCACGTCGGTCGGCATCGAGGATCCGATCGGCTACGTCATCAGCGTGATCATGGTCGTGTTTTCGGTGGCGGCGCTCATGATGTCCGCGCGCATCTTGAAAGGCCGCGACTACGCGACGTTGCAGCGCGGCGGAAGCTCGCTCCAGAAGCGCGACCTTACGCGTTGGCAGAGCGTGCTCGCCTACGGCTGGATCGTTGCCTTGCTGCTGCTCGTACTCTCGCCGCACATCGGCATTCTCATGATGTCGCTTTCCAAAGTCTGGAGCTTTAGCGTGCTGCCCGAAGGCTTCACCCTAGCCCACTACCAAACGGTGTTCACCCAGTCACCGCACATGATCGGCAACACATTGCTCTACTGCGGCCTCGCGGCGGCAATCGACGTGATCGTCGGCACCGCGATCGCCTACATCATCCTGCGCACGCGGCTACCCGGACGCCAGATGCTCGACTGGGCGGCGTCGGCCGCGCTCGCAATTCCCGGAGTGGTGCTGGCGATCGGCTACCTGCGCACGTTCCGGGGCGTCGACCTGCCGTTCGTCGACGCCGCGTTCACTTCCACCTGGGTTGCGTTGATGATTGCGTATGCAGTACGGCGTCTGCCGTACGCGTTGCGCTCGTGCATGGCGGCGTTGCAGCAGCTTCACGTATCGCTCGAGGAAGCGGCGGAGAATCTTGGCGCGACGAAAGGACGAGCGATCCAGCGCATCGTCGTGCCGCTGATGGCGGGAGGCATACTCGCCGGATTCGTCACGAGCTTTATCACCGCGGCGGTGGAACTGTCCGCCACGATCGTCCTGACGGCGTCGGCAAGCCAGGCGCCGATGTCGTACGGCATCTATCTCTACATGCAGAGTATCGCTGGGCGGGGGCCGGGCGCCGCGCTCGGCGTGATCGCAGTCGTAATCGTTGGGCTTGGAACCTATTCGTCGCACCGTCTGCTGCAATGGCGTGCTACGAACGTCGCGCAACACGTGACGAACACGTGACGCAAACCATGGAAAAGGTCAGCGTCGAAGTGCGGAACGTCGAGCTATCCTACGGGGCGACGAAGGTGCTGCGGGATATCTCGCTGAAGGTCGAGCCAGGGGAATTCTTCGCGCTGCTCGGTCCGTCGGGATCGGGCAAGTCGACGCTGCTTCGGCTCATCGCGGGATTTACCCGTCACCAGGCGGGGCAACTCCTGGTCGGGGGACGGGACGTCACCGGCATTCCGCCCTGGAAGCGTAACGTCGGGATGGTGTTCCAGAATTACGCGCTGTGGCCGCACATGACGGTCGAGCGCAACGTCGCTTTCGGCCTGGAAGAGCGCAAGTTGCCGCGCGACGACGTACGGCGGAAAACCGAGGCGGCGCTCGATCTCGTTGGACTCAAAGGATATGCCTCGCGCCGGCCCAACCAACTCTCCGGAGGTCAGCAGCAGCGCGTGGCGCTGGCGCGTACCTTGGCGATCGAGCCACAGGTGTTGCTTCTGGATGAGCCGTTGTCGAACCTCGACGCGAAGCTTCGCGTGCAGATGCGCCACGAGTTGTTGGGCCTGCACAAGCGCCTCGGTATCACGACGATTTTCGTGACCCATGACCAGGAAGAAGCGCTGACCATCTGTGATCGCATCGCGGTTCTGGACCAGGGTGTCATCCAGCAGGTCGGAACCCCGGTGGCATTGTTCGATCATCCGGTGAACCGCTTCGTCGCGCAGTTCGTGGGGTCGGTGAATCTCTTCGAAGGGGAAATTCAGGCGGGACCAGTGTTCGTATCCCCCACGCTTGGCCAATGCGCGTTGCCAAACACATTGGCGAATCCCGGAAAATCGCGCGTCCACCTGGCATTCCGCCCCCACGCCGTGCGTTTTGACGCAGCCCCGGGTACCGGCGATCTCGAACTCGATGGCCGCATTGCGGGCGGCGAGTTCCTCGGGGAGTTCATGCGCTACGCAGTTCGCGTCAACGAGGCGATCGTGACCGCCGATCAGCCGCATCTACGCGGCACGGATCGCATTCCGGAAGGTACGTCGGTGCGCCTGAGCATCGCGTCGCGGGAGCTGCGGCTCATCGACGCGTAGTTTTCGACGCGAAGCGAACGGGGGCGCGACCGACACGTCTGGCAAAAGAAAGTGAAAGGTGCGGGCGTTTTTCGCGGTGCTTACTGGATCTTCGCGCCGTCCTCGAGCAGCAACGTCAGCATGTCGTTCAGCACGACTTGGGGTGCGAGGAACGCCGTCGAATAGATTTCGCGGACCTGACCCTTTCGGTCGAGCAGGAACACCTTCAACATATGCGCGAGCGTGCGTGTGGGTCTTCCTTGCGCATCGCTCTCGACGGCGATTTCCTGGCCAAAGCCGTCGAGCAGCGGGGCGAGGGTGGAGAGTGAGCTCGTGGTCAAAAACGACCACTGCACGGGCGCGGTTCCCGCGAGCGCCGAGCTGAACGCTTTCATGACATGCGGCAAATCATGCAGCGGATCGAAGCTCAAGCTGACGAAGCGGACCCGGTCGCGCAGTGCCGGTTGCTCGACGAAGCGCCCTCGGACTTCGGTCATGGTCGTGTGCGCGAGCGGACAGCCGGTGGCGTCGCGGCAGTACGTGTAGATGAACGATAAGAGCGTCACCTTGCCGGTCGTGAATTGCGACAGTGCGCGGGTGCGACCTTCGCCGTCCAGCACAATGCCGAACGGCGCGCGCTGGATCACCGGCAATGCGTACGTTCCGGGAGTTGGTGGCACGAAGCTAAACTGAGGAGGGCCGGGAAGCGGGTCGGGGGCGGCGCATGCGACGGCTGCAGCGAGCGCAGTTGCGACCAACCCGCACACTCGACCCGCATGCAGCAACAGTGTTCGAGTCGCTGCCGCCATTCCGGCTATTCGCATGGTGCGGCGAATCCCATCAACGAGCTTTGCCCTACCGCGTGTGCGGTGCCAAGCTAGCCATCGCTGGCGTGCCTCGCATCGCGGTTTTGGTTGCCCCCGGCGAGAATTTCATGTGGTGCGCACGGCCAAGCTTCTCCTTCGCAAAATCGACCTCGAAGGTCGGCACGAGCTCCTTGCCGTCCCAGTTGAACGCGCGCAAGAACTGCTCGTTGTCCGCGCCGCCCTTGTCCCAGTTCGCCAGCAGTGACGACGTTATATAGACCCGCTTGCCGTCCCAGCTTTGCGAAATCATGTTCACCTGCGATCCGGTCTTCTTCTCATAGACCTGTTTCGGTTGCTCGGGATTGGTGAGATCGAAATAGCGGGTCAACCCGTCCATGAACGTATTCACCCATAGGCCCTTGCCGTCGCGCGTGATGCTGATGTCGACGGGCAGCGGGATCTTCGCGGGATCCCCGATGGTGCCGACGTCCTTGGCGATCCACTCGCCTTTGGCATCCTGGCGGATGAGCCAAAGCTTGGACGTGAGTGCGGTCGCGGTGATGGCCCAGCCGTCGCCCTCGTTCAACGACCAGCGAATTTCGAGCGGCGCGCCGGGAACGCTCAACACTTTCCTTGGTTGCATCGCCTTCAAATCCCAAACGACCATCGTATTGCCGAAGCGCTTCATCGCGTCGGCATCCTTGACGAGCGAGCCTAGGTCGCGCATGTAATTGGCTTTGCCGGTAAAGCTCGACGTTAGCAAGACGTTTTTCTGCGGGTTGATCGCCAGGTCATAACCGTAGCCGTCGCCACCCTCGGTCGTCGGCATTGCATATTTGGCCACGAATCCGCCCTTGTTGTTGTAGACGGCCATACCAGTGACGCCGCCACCGTCTTTGGCGTTCGATAGCATCTGGATCAACATGCGACCGGGAATCGCGTAAAACGTATGCGGGCCAACGTAGCCCGTTTTCTGCGGCAGATCGGCGATCGTACGCACGAGCTTTGGTTTTGCCGGGTTGCTGCCGACGTCGAAGACGTAGATCTTGCTGTCGTCAAGGCCGCCAGCCCACAAATATCGGCGGTCGTCGGTGAATCCCATGTGGTGAGCTTCGCCGCGCGATTTGACTGACAGCGAATGCACGACCTTGCCGTAGGTCTTCGACCCGGGCTTGGCGTCGATCGTGACGAGCTTGTCGAAGCCGTCGCCCATGCCGTTGACGCCGAGCGTCCAGACGTGGACGAATTCTTCTTGGCCCTTGATCAGGTTCGCCATGTAGGGCGAGTTACACGTTTCGTCGGCGATCGCCGAACCCAGTGGCGCAGCGAGCAACGAGAAGGCGATGAGAGCAGTCGTAACGAAGCGCGGTTCCGCGCAAATACGGTTTTTCATAGGGTCCCCTTTGGCAGTGGTTTGTTGCGCCGCATGACGCGAGTAAGCTCGGTGGGCGCGGTCAGGGCCCGGAGAGAAGTAGCGGGCACGTCCGAGGGCACCTGACGACTCTTCCCACCACATTCCGTCGCGCTAACGTCGGCAGCGCTAGCTTGCTACAAAGGGCGGTTAGCCGTCAAACTTCATTTTTTTTGGCGCGTCCGCGAATCCGCCGCGCCACGTCCGCGCATCCAACGCTCAAAGACCAATAGGCCGCGGAACGCCGCCCGCGCACCCATAAGGTGTGCTGGGCGTGTCAAGCATGGAGCAAGAAATGGGCACGACGCTCAGTCGCCGCCGGGTTATCGGCGGCTTGATTGTATTGCTGATCACCGGCGGGATTGCGGCCGCGGTTGCGCTGCGCATCGCTGGCAAAGAGGGTACCGCTCCAGCAGGTACCCGCGCGCCTAGCGTGCTCGAATTCACGGCCTCCGACCTAGCGTCGGTGCAGGCGAAATCGCTCGCCCGGTGGTTGCCGGTATCCGGCACGCTCGAACCGGTGCGACAGGCGACTGTCAAGGCCAAGGTATCGGGCGAGGTGCGGCAAATCACGGTACGCGAGGGGGAACCCGTGAAGGCTGGGCAGCTCCTCGCGCGGATCGACACTTCCGATCTCGATGCACGGTTGATCGAACGCCAGGGGCAGCTCGAGTCCGCCAAGGCGCAGGCGGCGATGGCGGAGAAAACGCTGCAAACCAATCAGAAGCTCTTGAAGCAAAACTTCATCTCGCAAAATGCGTTCGACAGCGCCGAATCGAATCTCAACGTGACCAAGGGCAGCGCGATGTCGGCGCAGGCGCAGGTTCGCCTGGCACAAAATGCGCTCAAGGATGCGATCGCGTCGTCACCACTCTCCGGCATCGTCGCCAAACGCCACGTGCAACCAGGCGAGAAAGTGGGGTTCGACGCGCCGCTCGTGACCGTCGTCGACTTGAAGGATTTGGAGTTGCAGGCGCTGGTCCCCGCGATGGAAATCCCCGAGTTGAAATTGGGGATGACTGTCGATCTGACCGTTGACGGCTTTGGCGAGCGTAAATTCACCGGTCGCATCGAGCGCATCAGTCCGTCCACGGTTCCCGGCACGCGCGCCATCCACATTTTTGTCGGCATCCCGAACGCGAGGAACGAGTTGCGTGGCGGCATGTTCGCCACCGGGCGCATCGCATTGGGCGAGAGCGGCCCAACCATGACATTGCCCGCAACGGCCGTGCGCGTCGAGGCCGGGCAGCCTTATATTTGGCTGATCGACAATGGAAAACTCGTCCGGCGCAGCGTGACGGTCGGGCGCCGCGACGAAGAAGCGGGCCTCGTCGAATTGAAGTCGGAGTTACCCGCCAATGCTCAAGTGCTGGCCACGCGTTTCGAGAACTTGAAGGAAGGCGCGCCAGCGGTCGTGCGTGCTCCTTCCATCACTCCGGCGAAGACCGGCTAGCGACGGTAGAGTCAACGCCATGTGGATGACGCGCGTATCGATCAACAATCCCGTCTTTGCGACGATGGTGATGGTCGCGATCACCGTGCTCGGTCTCTTCTCGTATTTGCAGCTGCGCGTCGAGCAGATGCCGGACGTGAGCTTGCCGTTCGTGTTCATTCAAACCAATTATCCGGGCGCCTCCCCGGAGTCGGTCGAGTCCGACGTCACCAAGCCGATCGAGAATGCGATCAACGCTGTGTCCGGCGTCAAGCTCATCCGGTCGAACTCACTCGAAGGGTTGAGCCAGGTCTTCGCCGAGTTCCGCCTTGCGACCGACATGGCAAAAGCGATGCAGGACGTGCGCGACAAAGTCGCCTTGGTGCGGCCGGCATTTCCACGCGATGTCAAGGACCCATTGATTGTCCGCGCCGAGCAGGAGAATCAGCAGCCGATCGTCACCCTCGCGTTGATGTCGCAGACCGTGGGCTTGCGCGAGCTGACGTCGTTTGCCGATCAGACGCTCGAGAAAGCGGTGCAAAACCTCCCCGGTGTCGCGCGGGTCGAGTTGAACGGCAGGGTGACGCGGCAGATCCTGGTGCAAATCAAGCCCAACGCGCTCACCGCCTTGGGCATCGGTGTCGACCAGGTGATGAATGCGATCCGCGCCGCGAACCAGGATGTGCCAGCGGGACGGCTGTCGCGGGGCATCAGCGACACGATCGTACGCATTGAAGGCAAGATCAAGGACCCGATGCAGTTCAACCGGATCGTTGTCGCGCAACAAGGTGGATCGAAGGTTTATTTGTCACAGGTTGCCGACGTCATCGATGGCGAGAAGGAGGAAACGTCGCGCGCGCGGATCAACGGCCGGCCGGCGATTACCGTCGATATTCACAAGTCACAAGACGCGAACATCGTCGAAACCGGGCGCAACGTCGTGGCTGCCGTGGACGAGCTCAAGAAGCAGCTGCCGCCCGACGTCGAGTTGCGCGTCGCCTTCAACTCGGCCGAGAGCGTGGAGAAAAGCGTTAACCGCGTCAAGCAGACGATCCTCGAAGGCGCAGGCCTAACGGTGCTCATCGTGTTCCTGTTCCTGCATAGCTGGCGCAGCACGGTCATTACTGGCCTCACGTTGCCGATTGCCGTGATCGCGACCTTCATCGCGCTCAACGCATTCGGATTCTCGCTTAACTTTTTGACCCTGATGGCGCTCTCCCTATGCATCGGGCTCTTGATCGACGATGCCATCGTGGTCCGTGAGAACATCGTGCGGCACCTAGGGATGGGCAAGGATCACAAGACCGCAGCGCGCGAAGGGACCGACGAGATCGGTCTCGCCGTGATGGCCACGACCTTCGCCATTGTCGCCGTCTTCGTGCCGATCGCATTCATGAGCGGCATCATCGGCCGCTTCTTTTTTCAGTTCGGAGTCACGGTTACGGTAGCCGTCCTCGTGAGCCTGTTCGTGAGCTTCACGCTCGATCCTATGCTCTCGGCCGTTTGGCACGACCCCGCAGGGTCTAGGTTCAAGCGCGTGCCATGGCTTGGGCGGTTGATGGATAGCGTCGAGCGCGGTGTGCAGTGGATGCACGAGTTCTATGGCCGCGTGCTCGAATGGGCGCTCAAGAACAGGATCAAGCTCTTGGCACTCGCCGTCGCGACGTTCATCGGGAGCTTTGCGCTCGTCCCATTGATCGGCACCGAATTCATCCCCGAGGCCGACCAAGGGTTGATCTCGTTACGCCTCAATACGCCGGTCGGCTCGAGCCTCGACTACACCGACAGCAAGGTCCGCCAAGTCGAAGACAAGCTCAAAGCCTACTCCGAGGTTGCGCTGGCGATGACCACAGTCGGGACGGAAGAGGGGCGCAACTATGCGCGGATCAATTTGAAGCTGGTCGAGCGTCACGCTCGCTCCCGATCGCAAAAAGAGCTCGAGAAGGCGATCCGCGACACGCTGAAGCCCGTCGCCGGAATCGACTTGACACTCGGCTTCAACCGTCCGATTTTCGTGAACGTGCTGGGACCCGATCCGGCGATACTTTCGGTGTTGATCGCCGAGCTGAAGGAGAAGGTGGCGGCAGTCCCGGGGATTGCCGACCTGGAAACCTCCGACAAGGCGGCTAATCCGGCGCTTTCGATCCGCTTGAATAACGATGCCGCGGCCGAGCTTGGCATTACCGTGAGCCAAGTCGGCGCAACGCTGCGACCGCTGCTGGCGGGCGACACGGTCAGTTATTGGGTCGCCCCCGACGGGCACAATTATGAAGTCAACGTGCAGCTTCCCAAGGACCAGCGGCAGCTCGCGTCCGGATTGGGCAATTTGTACTTGTCGACCGACAAGCGCGGTCCGGACGGCGCGCTGCGCATGGTCCCGCTGCGGCAGGTCGCCGAGATCGTCGAATCGACGAGCCCGCAGATCATCAAGCGCCAGGATCTACAGCGCCGCGTCGCGCTGTATGCCAACGCCGAAGGCCGGCCGTCGGGCGACGTCGGCAACGATGTCGACAAGATCGTCAAAGCGACGGTGCTGCCGCCGGGCTATCGCTTTTCGCTGGGCGGGCAAACGCAGGAAATGCAGGAATCATTCAGCGCCGCGGTGGCGGCATTGGGCCTTGCGGTGATCTTCATTTACTTGATTCTCGCTTCGCAATTCGCGAGTTTTACGCAGCCATTGGCAATCATGGTGTCGTTGCCGCTGTCGCTGATCGGAGTTTTCTTAGCGTTGCTGGTCACGGGCACCACCCTCAACATTTTTTCGATCATCGGTTTCATCATGCTGATGGGCCTCGTGACCAAGAACGCAATTCTGCTCGTCGATTTCGCCAACCGCGCGCGACGCGGCGGCGCATCGCTTTCCGAAGCGCTCATGCGTGCGGGCCAGGTGCGGTTGCGCCCGATCTTGATGACTACGGCGGCGATGCTCGGCGGCATGTTGCCGCTGGCGCTTGGATTGGGAGAAGGTGGGGAAACGCAGGCGCCGATGGGGCGCGCCATTATCGGGGGGGTGATCACATCGACATTGCTGACCTTGGTTGTCGTACCTGTGCTTTATACGTACCTTGATCAGTGGGGTGAAAGGCGGCGCCAAGCGGTTCGCGCGAAAACGGCTCGGACTGATGCTGCTACAGTCGGCGCTTCAGTGTCGAGTCAGGCCGCGGATGACTAGGGGTTGCTCCTCGGCCTCAACGCCGTGGCCGTCGATCGCCGGCTCCCGCTGGCCGCCTGTCGCATCCGAGCATTCCAAGCCATGTGCCGATAAGCCCCAGGGCGCGCGGCGAAGAACGGCATTGGCCCACCGCCGATGGGTCGCGCGCGGGAGATGGCCGCTTTTGACGTGCGATAATGCCGCAACGCAAAAAGACTGACCCCGAGTCCGTTTTGACTTCGGCTTGGCCGCTCTCCCGGCGCCCACTCGAAGCAGACGACGCGGCCACCGACTCGAGCTCCTTAGCCTCTCCACTCGGGCATCGGCATGGATTTCGAACTGGCACGCTTCAATATGGTCGAGCAGCAGATTCGCACGTGGGAGGTGCTCGATCAGAACGTTCTCGATCTTCTGTTCGTCGTGAGGCGCGAAACGTTCGTGCCGCCGCAGTGGCAGTCACTTGCGTTTGCCGATCTCGAGCTGCCGCTTCCCAATGGAGAGAAAATGTGGGCACCCAAGCTCGAGGCCCGCGTGTTGCAAACGCTGCAATTGCACGGTGGAGAGAAAGTGCTCGAGGTGGGGACGGGTAGTGGCTATTTTGCAGCCCTTCTTGCAAGCCGCGCGGCGACGGTGACGTCTGTGGAAATCGATCCTTCTCTCTCTCGCGACGCGGTGCAGAAGCTTGAACGCTCGGGATTCTCTAATGTGCGCTGCGAGGTCGGCGACGCCGCACGCGGTTGGGGAGAGGATACCTACGACGCGATTGTCCTGACCGGTTCGACGCCGCTCTTGCCTGACTCGCTGTTCGCGCAACTGCGGCCGGGAGGACAGCTATTTGCGGTTGTCGGCGACTTGCCGGTGATGACCGCGCGCCTCATTCGCTGGACGGCACCTGGTTCGCGCGTGTCGACTGATCTCTTTGAGACGGTCGTTGCTCCGCTCAAGAACGCGGCTACTCCTGCGCGGTTCCAGTTTTGATTGTCCGGACCGGATTGCTCGCAATCGCGCCGTGGCGAGAGCCGGCGTCGTTGGTGAAAGGTCCGATGCCATTTCATATGAAGTCTCCTCCATGACGCAATCGATGAGCTCTTCTCGATGACGCCATTGCGCCCTTTTTGTATGCGGTTTGCCTTGCCCCTCGGTTTGGCCGCAATGCTCATCGCTGGCGGCGCATCCGGCGAAGATTTGCTGCAAATCTATCGCGAGGCGCAGGCATCCGACCCGCAGCTCGCCGCGGCACGTGCCAATTGGGGCGCAACGCAGGAGCGCGTTCCGCAGGCGCGCGCGGGATTGCTGCCGAGCGTCACGCTCGGGAGTGCGGCCAACATCAACAGTTCGGAGTCAACCTTTCGCACCGATCCCAAGATCCGCAACAACAACGAGTACAGCCAATTCGGCTTCACCGTATCGGCGTCGCAGCCGCTTTATCGGGCGCAGTCGGTGGTCACGCTCGCTCAGGCACAGGAGCAGGTCGCTCAGTCCGATTACAGCCTCGCCATTTCGCAACAGGACTTGATCCTGCGCACCGCTGTCGCCTACTTCGATGTGTTGCTCGCCGAGTTCACCGTCGAGCTGGTCGAGCAGCAGAAGCTTGCGGTGGAGGAGCAGCTCGCGCAGGCTAAGCGCAACTTCGAAGTCGGCACCGCGACCATCACCGATACCAACGAAGCTCAAGCGCAGTACGACCGGATCGTCGCAAACGAAATCCAGGCACGCAACGACTTGGATCGCAGGCGCACGGCATTGCGCGCCATCATTGGTCGCCTTCCGCGAGACTTGAATCGCGTACGGCGCCCGTTCGAACCGCAACTGCCGAACCCCAATTCGCTCGAGTATTGGCTCGATAAGGCACTTGCGGACAACTTGGTCGTGCGCGTCGCTCAAGCCAGCTACGATATCGCGGCGCTCGAGGTCGACCGAGCGCGCGCGGCGCACTACCCGACGGTCGACCTCATTGCGAGCTATGGGGTGAGCGGGGCCACTGGCGGGCCCACCAACAACTTCAACAGCGATCAGCGGTCGGCATTGCTCGGCCTGCAATTGAATGTGCCTCTGTACCAAGGCGGCCTCCTAACCTCGCGCGTACGCGAAGCAGTCGCGCTGCAGGAGCGGGCTCGACAGGATATCGAGTTCGCGCGGCGCAACGCGATCACGAGCGCGCAGGACGGCTACTCGGGGATCAACAGCGCTGCCGCCTCGGTGAAAGCGTTCGAACAGGCGCTCGTCTCGGCCGACACGGCGCTGCAATCAAACCGGCTGGGGCAGGAAGTCGGCATCCGGACCAACCTCGACGTGCTCAACGTGCAGCAGAACGTCTTTTCCGTCCGGCGTGACTTGGCCAATGCCTACTTCCAATATCTGCTTGCGATCCTGCGCCTCAAAGCGGCTGTCGGCACGTTGACCGAAGCCGACCTGATCGAAATCAATCGGTATCTCACTGTCTAACGCGCGCCGTTTGTTTGATGACGGTTTGGGCGCGGATGAGTGGCGCGAGCGAAGTCGACTGCACCGCCGCGATGCCTAGCGTCTCGCTCCACTATAGCTTGGATGAGAGCCATCGCCATGTACGGTCGGCGGCACCTTGATGCGTGGCGTGAAACGCGAGTGCGGCCTCGCGCATCTCCCCTCTTCGTTCGGGATCGGCCAACAATGCCGCAACTTCGCGCACCAAAGATTCGGCATCCGGCACGCGCAGCGCCGCGCCCGAGTCGATCGCGAGCGCCGCAGCGTCTGCGAAGTTGAATGTGTGCGGACCGATCAGCGTCGGTAGGCCAACGGCGATCGGCTCGATCAGATTCTGCCCGCCGGTCGGCACCAAGCTTCCGCCGACGAACGCGACATCAGCTGCTGCGTAGTACGTGAATAGCTCTGACAGCGTGTCGCCTAGCACGAATGCTCGATCGGACGGAACGGGCAAATTGTCGCTACGGCGGACGAAACGCAGACCCCGCGAGCGAAGCAACTCCGCGACGGCGTCAAAACGTTGCGGATGGCGCGGCACGATCACCGTGATCGCAGTCGCGGGCAACGGATTGCGCTCCACTGCGTCGAGTAGGAGTGCTTCCTCCCCGTCGCGGGTAGACGCGGCGATCCACACCGGACGGTGAGTACCTAGCGTCCGGCGCAGCTCGGCTCCCCACTGGCGTGCTTGCTGAGGAGGGGCAACGTCGAACTTCAAGTTCCCGGTGACGATCACGTCGCGAGCGCCCAATCGCGTCAGCCGGGCTGCTGCCTCCGATGTTTGCGCCGCCACGCCGGAGAGTGCTGCGATCATTGGAGTAGCGAGCGGTGCGAGCCAAGCGTAGCCGCGCGCGGAACGCTGCGAAAGACGCGCGTTCACGAGGTAGACCGGAACTTGCATCGCGTCGCAGGCGGCGATCAAGTTCGGCCACAGCTCGGTTTCGACGAGCAAGCCCATACGTGGGCGGAATCGTTCGATGAATGCCCGGACGGCGAATGGCACGTCGTACGGCAACCACGCCTGAACGACGCGCTCTGCGGCAAATGCGCGTCCGGCGGCGCGGCCGGTCGCCGTCATGTGCGTCAGCAAAATCGTGCTCGCCGGTCGCTCCCGCAGCATTCGCTCGATCAACGGCGCCGCTGCGCGAGTCTCACCCAGCGAGACTGCGTGAATCCAGATCACCTCGGTCGCGGGAGCGATCACAACGTCGTGATAGCGTCCGAACCTTTCCCGCATGTGTTCGCGATATCCCGGTTCCTTGAGTCCGCGCCACCACAGTTTGATCGGCAGTAGCGGCAGCACGAGCCACCAGATGGCCGTGTACAGAAAGAGCGCCACGCTATTGATGCCGGCAAAAGTGAAACCCTACTTTTGTCGGGTTAGCTTCCCACGAATCGCTGCTCATTTGGCAACTGAGCCAGTCGATTCGCGGGCAGAAAAGGCAACGAATGATCACCCAGTGCTCCGTGTCTTATGTCGGAGTGCTTAAGTGTCGCGGCGGGGGTCGCATGAGCACGCGGGCGACGTCGAAGGCGTCAGCGGGCGTTGGCACGTTGCCTTTGCCGCCCAGGTCGCGCGCGTGCGCACCTATCCGTGCCACGCCAGCGCGCGCAGGGTCGGTGCTGGTAAATAGTGAGACCGTCGGCGTGCCAAGCGCCGCGGCCAAGTGCGTCAAGCCGGTATCAACGCCAACCGCCAGGTGCGCGTGACGGATCAGTGACGCGAGCTCTGGCACCGTCTGTGCCCCCAGGGCGATCGATTTGTCGCTTCCTTGCGCGATACGACGGCTGCGTGCGGCCTCATCCGCGTTGCCTGACGGCAACAGTACGGCGAACCCTGCACTCGCAAGATGGGCGAGCAGATGCCGCCAGCTCTCCTCCGGCCACAACTTGTCGGAGCGGCTGGTCGCATGGAACGCGATGACATACGGACAGGCCGGCATCGCCGCTGCATCGGGCGGCGTGCTGATGCGCCAAAGTGGCGAGCCCTCGGCGGCGTAACCCAGCGCCGCGCCGGCGAGCGCGCGGCACCGATCGAGGAAGTGCAATTCGCGCGCGACGCGATGGTGTACATCGTCAAGCAAAGACGCGACCGGTTCGCGGATGCTGGCGCGATCGAAGCCGTGGCGGAGTCCGCGTGCCATTCGCGCAACGACTGCGCCCTTGATCTGCTCCTGGAGGTCGAGGATCGCGCAGTAACTATCGCGCCGCAAGTCAGCGCGAAATACGGCAAATTCGCGGCGAGTTTCCCGCGCAAGCGGCGTTCGTCGCCAGCGCCGCAACGCGAGCGGAATCACGCGGCGGATGCGCGGGTCGAGCCGCACCAGAGGCGCGTAGGCTTCCTCGGCGACCCAATCGACGGCAAATTCCGGACAATGCCGCTCAACATCGGAAACCAAAGCCAGCGCATGAACGACGTCGCCCAACGAGGATGGGCGCACGACGAGCACGCCGCTCATCGTGGCGCCTCATGCGCCGCGTGCGTCGAAGGAAGCGGGCAAACCACGTAAACTCTAAAAAGACCACGTCATGCGGCGCGAACGGACTTTCCGCACGGACGGACGCCTCCCGTACATGCACGAGCCGCTCCCTTTATCGCTCATCGTCATCACACGTGATGCGGCGAATGTACTTGCGGATTGCCTGGCGTCGGTACCTTTCGCCGACGAAAAGATCGTCGTCGACTCCGGCAGCGAGGATGATACCGTAGCGATTGCCGAGCGCTTTGGCGCACGCGTGCTGCTGCACGAGTGGTTAGGCTTCGGCCCGCAGAAAAATTTCGCCGTACAGCAGGCAAAGAATAATTGGGTGCTTTGCATCGACGCCGACGAGCGCGTGACCGAGGAACTAACTGCTGCGATTCGCGCGGTATTTGCGACACCACCAGCCGCCGCCGCCTTCGCATTTGCCCGTCGCAACCGGTTTCTCGGACGATGGCTTGCATACGGTGAAGGCTATCCTGATTGGAGCGTGCGGCTTTTCGATCGTGCCCGCGCTCGCTGGACGGATGATCCGGTGCACGAGCACGTCGTGACCGATGGGTCCGTCGTGCGCCTGCCCGGCGATCTGCTGCACCGGTCGGCGGAATCGATCGAGACTTACGTGGCCAAGCAAAATCGATATACGACGCTGCAGGCGCAAGCCATGCATGCCCGCGGCGAACCGGCAGGTGCATTGCAGCTTGGCTTGTCGCCGCTCGTGCGGTTTCTGCGCTTTTATGTTCTGCGACGAGGCTTTCTCGACGGAGCTCCCGGTTTCGCCCACATTTCGATCGGTGCCTTCGCGAGCTTTCTCAAATACGCAAAACTGCGCGCGCTCCGAGCCGACAAAGGTGAGCGATGAGCATGCGCGTGCTGGTTACGGGCGCCGCCGGGTTCATCGGTATGCACACGAGCCAAGCGCTCCTTGCTCGTCATGCGGAAGTCGTCGGCGTCGATAACCTCGACCCCTACTACGATGTGGCATTAAAGGAAGCACGGCTCGCAACGCTGTCTGCGCAACCGGGATTCTCGTTCTTACGTCTCGATTTGGCCGACGCCGACGCAACACTTGCGCTGTTTCGCGACCAAGGTGTTACGCACGTCGTCCATCTCGCAGCGCAACCCGGCGTCCGCTATTCGCTTTCGCATCCTCGCGCGTACTTGCGCAACAACGTCGACGCATTCGGCAACGTGCTCGAGGGCTGCCGCGCCGCCCGGGTCGCGCATTTGGTCTACGCGTCGAGCTCGTCGGTCTACGGAGCCAACCACGTCCTGCCTTTCTCAGAAGACCAGCGCGTCGATGAGCCGGTGAGCTTATACGCGGCGACGAAGCGCGCGAACGAGCTCATGGCGTACAGCTACAGCCATCTCTTTGGCTTGCCCGCGACGGGTTTGCGCTTTTTCACCGTGTATGGTCCCTGGGGCCGTCCGGACATGTCGCCGATGCTATTCACCAAGGCGATTCTCGCGGGTGAGCCCATCAAGGTTTTCAACCATGGGAAGATGCGCCGCGATTTCACGTACGTCGACGATATCGCAGAAGGGATCGTGCGCACGTTGGCTTTGCCGCAAGATGCACCTCCGGCGGCGGGTGTTGGCGGTGCGCCACACGCAATCTACAACATCGGCAATCATGAGGCGATCGAGCTCGAAACGTTCATCGCGACACTCGAGCGCCTGCTCGCAAGGACCGCGATACGCGAGTATCAGCCGATGCAGCCGGGCGATGTGCCGGCAACCTTTGCCGCAATCGATCGGCTGCGCGCGAGGACCGGTTTCGCGCCACGCACACCGCTTGTCGAAGGACTTGCGCGTTTCGTCGATTGGTACCGCGGCTATTACGGTTAGAATCGCAACAGTCACATCTTCCGTTCATTCGATCATGATTCTGGTCACCGGCGGCGCCGGTTTCATCGGCGCCACATTCGTCCTGGACTGGCTCGCCGCAAACGATGAGCCGCTCCTCAACCTCGACCTCCTGACCTATGCGGGCAACCTGGGCAACCTCGAAGCGCTGCGAGGCGATGACCGGCATCTGTTTGTGCGCGGCGATATCGGCGATCGGGATTGCGTCCAATCGTTGCTCGCGCGCCATCGCCCGCGCGCGATCGTCAATTTCGCCGCCGAGTCTCACGTCGATCGATCGATCCACGGTCCGGCGTCATTTATCGAAACCAATGTCGTCGGAACGTTCAATCTGCTTGACGCGACAAAGGCGTGGTGGACGCAGCTGCCCACGGCTGAGCGCGCGGCGTTCCGATTCGTTCACGTTTCGACCGACGAAGTCTATGGCTCGCTAGCGGCTGACGCCCCTGCGTTCTGCGAGACGACTTCGTACGCGCCGAACAGTCCGTATTCAGCGTCGAAGGCGGCGTCCGATCATCTTGTTCGGGCTTACCACCATACGTACGGGCTGCCGACGTTGACCACCAATTGCTCGAATAACTATGGCCCGCGTCAGTTCCCCGAAAAGCTCATTCCCTTGACGATCGTCAACGCGCTCGCCGGCAAGCCGCTGCCGGTCTATGGCGATGGGCAGAACGTGCGCGACTGGCTCTTTGTCGGCGATCATTGCACGGCGATTTGCGCGGTATTGGCGCGGGGGCGCCCCGGCGAGGTCTACAACATTGGCGGCAACGCGGAAATGAAAAACTTGGACGTCGTCAGCACGATCTGTCGGCTACTCGCGGAAACACAGCATGGGCGCGACTACGCGACTCAGATCAGCTTCGTCAAGGATCGCCCTGGGCACGATCGCCGCTACGCGATCGATGCGACGAAGATCAAGCAGGAGTTGGGGTGGTCGCCGCGCGAGACGTTCGACTCCGGCATGCGGCGCACGATCGCCTGGTACCTTGGCAACGATCCGTGGTTGCAAAGTGTCGCAAACCGCGAATATCAACAATGGATTTCGCTCAACTACGCAACGGCTTGATGCGCCTAACGCGATGCGACGCAAAGGCTTGATCCTCGCAGGCGGTTCGGGAACTCGCCTGTATCCGGCAACACAGGTCGTCTCGAAGCAGCTGTTGCCGGTGTACGACAAGCCGATGATCTATTACCCGCTGTCGACGCTGATGCTGGCCGGCATCCGCGACATTCTCGTCATTTCCACACCGGAGGACACACCACGGTTCGCGCAGTTGCTAGGCGACGGCGCGCACTGGGGTTTGCACTTGTCGTATGCGGTGCAGCCGTCACCCGACGGATTGGCGCAAGCTTTCGTCATCGGCCGTGACTTCGTGGGCGGCGAGGCCTCGGCATTGGTGCTCGGCGATAACATTTTCTACGGTCACGACTTTCAGCCGCAGTTGGGTAAGGCGAACGCTCGAAGCGAAGGCGCCACTGTATTCGCCTACCCGGTCGCCGATCCCGAACGCTACGGTGTCGCCGAATTCGACCGCACCGGCCGCGTGCTGTCGCTCGAGGAAAAGCCCAAGGCGCCGAAATCGCGCTATGCCGTTACGGGTCTTTATTTTTACGACAATCAAGTGCTCGATATCGCCCGGGATTTGCGGCCGTCAGCGCGAGGCGAGCTCGAGATCACCGACGTGAATCGCGCGTATCTCGCACGCGGCCAGCTCTCGTGCGAAGTGATGGGCCGGGGCATGGCGTGGCTCGATACGGGGACGCACGAATCGCTACTCGAAGCCGCGCAATACATCGAGACGATCGAGCGCCGCCAGGGGCTCAAGGTCGCATGTCCGGAGGAGATCGCCTACCGGCTGGGGTATATCGACGCGGAGGATCTCGAGCGATTGGGTATGGCGCTCTCCAAGAACGGCTATGGCCAGTATCTGCTCGGCCTGTTACGCGACCCGGTCGTCAGGTAACGCGGCTCTTTCATGCGGGTCACAGCGAGCGCCCTGCCGGACGTCAAGTTGCTCGAGCCACGCGTGTTTGGCGATGAGCGCGGGTTTTTCTTCGAGAGCTGGAATCGCCGTACGCTTATCGACGCCGGCATCGACGCCGACTTCGTGCAAGACAATCATTCCCGATCTCGCCAAGGGGTGTTACGCGGCCTGCACTACCAGGTCGAGCACGCGCAAGGCAAGCTGGTTCGGGTCAGCGAGGGTGAAGTGTTCGACGTGGCAGTTGACTTGCGGCGCTCTTCGGCGACTTTCGGGAAAGCTATCGGCGTCGTACTGTCCGCGGCCAACAAGCGAATGCTATGGATCCCGCCGGGATTTGCGCACGGATTTCTCGTCACCTCCGAGGTTGCCGAATTCTTGTATAAAGCCACCGATTATTACCATCCGGAGCATGAGCGAACACTGTTGTGGAACGATCCGGCGCTTGCGATCGCCTGGCCGCTCACCGGTGAGCCGATCCTTGCGGCGAAAGATGCCGTCGGGAAACCGCTTGCCGATGCGGAGCCTTATGTTTAGGTGCATAGCGCAGGTGTGATGACGCGGCCGCTGATTCTCCTGACCGGAGCGAGCGGTCAGCTAGGCTTCGAGCTCGCGCACCTTCTGCGAGCGCATGCGACGATCACTGCGGCGGATCGCGCCGCGCTCGATCTTTCCGACGCGGATGCGATCGTCTCTGCGGTTCGCTCGGCGAAGCCCGATCTGATCGTCAACGCGGGGGCGTTCACTGCCGTAGACCTCGCGGAGAGCCAAACCGAAGTGGCATTCGCCGTCAATGCACGAGCGCCCGGGGTGCTCGCGGAAGAAGCAAAACGGTCAGGCGCGATGCTCATTCACTACTCGACCGACTACGTCTTCGACGGGACGAGCGACACTCCCTACGATGAAACCGCGGCAACCAATCCGATGAGCGTGTATGGCGCAAGCAAGCTCGCCGGGGAGGAAGCCGTTGGTTCGACGAACGCTCAAGCACTCATCTTTCGCACGAGTTGGGTGTACGGGCTGCGCGGCAAGAACTTTCTGCTGACGATCAAGCGCCTTGCAGCGGAACGCCCCGAATTGCGGATCGTCGATGACCAAACCGGCACGCCCAATTGGTCGCGCACGCTCGCGCACGCAACTGCTGTAGTCATCGCTCGCGGCTTGCCGTACCTCGCCGAGCGCACGGGCTTGTATCACCTGTCGTGCACAGGCGCGACCACGTGGTATGAATTTGCGCGTGCGATCGTGGCTAGAGGGGCCAAGATGCCATCCAGTAATGCACCCGCGCCGCGCGTCGTGCCGATCGCGACCGAGGACTATCCGACGCCGGCACGCCGGCCGGCGTACGCAGTTTTATCCACACGCAAATTCACGGCAGTGTTCGGCGAGACATTGCCGGATTGGCGCGAGGCGCTTGCGGCGTGCCTGTCCAGCACGTCGCCAGTGGACACCATGTCGGCGCAACCGCGCGATTAGCCGTTAGTTGTGCGGCCCCCAAGGGCAAAACGTTTTTCGATTGTCGATGTCCATCAAGACGCCCTTGACGGAGAAACCGATGCGTTGCCGTTCCGATTACCGTCCTCGTTGTCGTGCTCAGTGTCGACCAAAATGTCGTCCTCATTGTCGTTACCTGACGACAGGTGTGATGCTTTTCGTAGGATTGATTTCATCGCCGCTCTTCGCACAACGCATCGCTGCATCTGGCGCAATCACCTCGGTTCCGCCCGCCGAGTACCGTCCGCAATTGACCAAGAAAAGTGCGCCCGCAACCATGTTGTTGCTGGACCGTGCGAGTGCACGCCGCATCGAATTGCCGGAGCCGAGTGTGGCGGAGGCGGGTAAGCTCAAAGCGCAGAATGCGGCGCCTCCCTCCGGCCTCCCTGGTCAACCCAACAAGGTCCAGCCGCTTTATATCGCTTACGGCCGCGACGTGCCGACGGGTTCCCGCGACGTCCGACTGTCTGACCTGACTTGGGTTGCAACCGCCGATGGCGGGCGCGCAGCGCGTATCGAAATCCGCTCGCCAGGTGCTGCCGCGATGCGAGTTGCCATGACGCTCGGCACCGACGTTTCGTTAACGTTGCGATTCTTAGGCCAAGGAACGGATGGGACAGTGTTCGGACCAATCGCAGCCAGAACGCTCAGCGACGATACCTTACGCTTTGGACAGTTCTGGTCGCCGGTCCTCGAAGGCGACACGGCAACCATCGAGGTTCACGCACCAGCGGGTGCAATTCTCGACGCGATTGTCGTTGGCATTCCGCGGATATCGCACCACGTTGTCGAGAGCGCGAGCTTGCAAAAGCTAACGGCCAAGCGAGCGGCCGACATCGGGAAGGCGGCATCGTGCGAAATCGACCTCGCGTGCGTAGCGCCTTTGACCCAGCCACTGCTCGAGGCAGGAAGAGCCGTTGCGAAATTGGTGTACACCAGGGCTGATGGAATTGGAGCGGCGTGCACAGGCACTCTACTCAACGATTCGTTGCAGTCGTTCACGCCGTATCTCTTCGCCGCCAGCCACTGCATGGAATCGGCGACCGCTGCGCGCACGCTCAATACGTTTTGGTTCTTTAGCGCGCAGGTGTGCGACAGCTTAGAAGTCCCGCCGTTCGTCCAACTCACCGGCGGCGCGCGGTTGCTCGCGCGCAGCACCGACAACGACTGGGCCCTTGTGCAGTTGAATCAGGCGCCGCCAGCGGGCGCTTTTTTCTCGGCGTGGCGCGCCGAACCGGTGCCGCCCAATGCCGTGATGACCGTGCTGCACCACGCCCAAGGTGATCTTCTGAAATGGAGCCAAGGATCGGTGATAGGGCCGGTCTTCCACGATTCGTTCGATTTCATCAAAGGTACGTTCACCGACGTTCGCTACAGTCGGGGGACCACCGAAGACGGCTCGAGCGGTGCGGCGCTCCTGACGTTTCTGGCCGAAGGCGGCTATTACGAGGTTCGCGGCGGGCTCACCGATGGCGATGCCGCGTGTTCGTTCCCGGCCGGGCGAGATTGGTTCTCGCGCATGCAAGACGCACTGCCGTATTTGCGTGAATACCTAACACCAAATGCTGCCGCGCCGGAAGGCCAAGTTGTCGCGGTCGAGTTCTATAACCGTGCGTTCGATCACTATTTCATCTCGACCAATCCGATCGAGATCAACAACCTCGACACCGGAGCAACCGTCGGGTGGGAGCGCACAGGCTTACGCTTTTTTGCCTACGATCGTCCCTTGGCAGGGACGAACCCGGTGTGCCGCTTCTATTTGCGTCCGGGCTTCGGCGATTCACATTTCTATTCAGGCGATCCGCAGGAATGCGCCGAAACGCAAATTCGCTTCGGGCACAACTGGATTTACGAAAGCCCGAATGTTTTCTATATCCAATTGCCCAACCGCACGACTGGGGTTTGCCCGGCGGGAACCAAGCCGGTTTATCGTTTCTTCGATTTTTTTACGACCAATCATCGTTACACGACGGAAGAGATCGAGCGCGACCGTCTGCGCGTGACGCCGGGATACATTCCGGAGGGTTACGGCCCGCGCGGTGTCATCATGTGCTCGCCTCTTGGATGATTCGTCGTGACGACGCGCCGGCGCCGGGTGATCGCTAGAACCGAAAGGTCACGCGCGCATCGCCGCCCCGCGAAAGCGTTGCGCCGGCGCCCGCGACCACGATTGCGTTCATCCCGAACGTGACGCCGCCGGAGCGCTCGTCCATCCGATAGCTGGAGAGCGTGCGCAATGGCTCGACGCCAACGTGCGCAGTAGCCTGATCGGTTGTCGTCACTTGGCAACGTGTGCACCGCTTGACGCATCGCAGGACGACCCCGCCGGCTTCGATCGTGTCGATGTAATCCTCGGCATAGGGATCGAGCCCGGCGAGCACCAGGTTGGGACGGAAGCGGTTCATCGGAACTTGCTTGAAGCCGCCTGCTTCAAGACGCGCATTGAGATCGTCTAACGACGCGAGCCCGATCACAAGCACCGGATAACCATCGGCGAAGAGCGTGTGCGCGCCGGAGGTGCCGACGAAGTCGGTGTTGCAGCATCTTCGTCTCGTCCGATCGAAGCGCACGAGCCGCACCGGTGCCTCGATTGCGCGCGACATCCAGTCAGCAGCAATGTCCCCTGCGTCGAAACCGCGAACGACGCTGCGCCAAACGCAAACCTCGCGCGCCTCGGACGGGTCACTTGCCAGCGGAATCAGCAAGCGAGAAAGGCCTGGGGTCATCAATGCAAGCGCGTCGCCGGCGGTACTCACCTCGACCAGCGCTAACCGCGGGAACTCGCGTTGCGTGACAAACCGTGCCTGCGAGTCGATCACCATCCATTCGCGGTCAGCGAGGCCGTCGGTTGCGAAACCCGTCGCCGCGACATCAACGCGCTCCGGCGCCAACCCCCGGCAGCCTTTGACCGGGTAGACATGCAACGCGTCGACGACAGCCGAGGTCATCGAAAGTTTGCAATCGAACTAGAACTCATCTCAAAAATGCAGCAACGGCGTTTCCCCCTCACCCTAACCCTCTCCCCGCTGGGAGAGAGGGAACGCAAGCTCCCTCTCCCGCTTGCGGGAGAGGGTTGGGGTGAGGGGACCAAGCGATTTTGAGATAGGTTCTAGAGAGAGCTGGACACTGCCCGACCAGGGTCGGTTGGCGGCTCGGTGCGGTCAACTTCGGCTCGAACAATCGGCTTGCCCGGACGCGGGTAAGAGGAGTGCGCCCCCTTCTCGTACTAGCGCAAACCGGCCGCATAATCCGCGGCGGCCTTCATGTCGGCCTCGGTCATTTTTTGCGTGATGTCAGCCATGATTCGGCCCTGCGCATCCTTGCCATCCTTATCAGCGCCGCGCTCGCCGGTCTTGAATGCCTTGAGCTGCGCATACGTGTAATCGGCGTGCTGCCCTGCAAGGCGCGGATAGTTCTTCGGGATGCCGGCGCCGTTAGGGGCATGGCACGCCGCGCACGCCGGTACACCTGCGCTGTTGCCGCCGCGGAATAGCGCTTGGCCGGCTTTCGCAAGCTGCATGTCACTGGCGCCGACAACCCGCGATTTTTGGCGCGAGTAATATTGACCGAGAGCCAACATTTCCTCGGGGGTCAGCGTCGCCGCCATCGCCTGCATGATGGCGTTGACGCGCACACCACTTTTGTAATGCGCGAGTTGCCGGCTGATATACTCCGCGCCCTGTCCGGCGAGGCTCGGATTTGCAGCCAACGGGCTATTGCCGTCGGCGCCGTGGCATGCGGTGCACACCTGCTGGGCGATTTGCTGGGCGCGCGCAAGATCGAGCTTGGCAGCCTGCGCCATAACCGACGCCGGAAGCAGCGCCATTGCCAGTGCGGTTAGCGCGCAAGCGGCACCGATGAATGGCCCGCGCGTCATCGCATCAGCCGATCGCAGATTCCCACTCGTTGCAGATTTCGATTCATCGCGGATACCCCGTGAAAAAACAGCGCATTGTAGCGGACCCGCGCGAACGCTCGAAGACAGCACCTGCCGGCTCGCGGCGCCACGGCGCCGCGCCTCACCCATTGCTGGGCGCGGAGTTCGTGACCGGAGTTGCCGAACCGGATCAGCTTCCCGGAATCGACGTCCCGGAGATTGCGTTCGCTGGCCGCTCCAACGCGGGCAAGTCGAGTGCCATCAACGCCCTTGCGCAGCGCACACGGTTGGCGTTCGCGAGCCGGACTCCCGGACGGACGCAACAAATCAACTTATACCGTTTACGCTCGGGCGCCTTGGTCGCCGATTTGCCCGGATACGGCTACGCGGCGGTGGCGAGGCAAGTCAAACGCGGATGGCAGGATCTATTGTGGCATTACGTGACGACACGGCCGACTCTCGCTGCGCTGGTCCTCATCGTCGATGCGCGCCACGGACTCCAGGCACTGGATCGTGAGCTTCTCACTGGCTTTGTGCCATCGGGGCGCCCGGTGCTCATTCTCGCGACCAAAGCGGACAAGCTTAAAAAGTCCGAGCTGGCCAGCGCGGTCGCGGCCGTCGTGTCGGAACTGCGCAGCTTGTTCGAATTTCCTCCCACCAATGTCGCCGTGCAACTCTTTTCAGCCGCTACTCGGCTGGGAGTCAGCGAGGCGGAAGCGATCATCGCGCAATGGTTGCCCATCACGGAACGCTCGTGATCGTAAGTTGCTTTTTCGCCGCGAATCGTCTGGCTCAGTGCCAAGTCAGTTGGCAAGACCGCCAGCGATTCGCGGGAAGCAATCCGACAAAAGTAGGCTCACTTTGGTCGGTCACTTTTGTCGGCACCCAAGAAAAGGCCCCGGGATCAAGGGGAGTGACCCGGGGCCTCAAAACACCCGCCACCAGCTGACGCCGGCAGCGGGCCCCGCCTCAGGGAGGGA
>Ga0136617_10001059_pt1 | contig 24089 bp, 24 predicted proteins | sample AntDrymUQ3222106_2_FD_129672 | JGI IMG/M metagenome (GOLD analysis project Ga0136617, IMG submission 129672) | Polar desert sand microbial communities from Dry Valleys, Antarctica - metaG UQ322 (21.06) | ecosystem: Environmental > Terrestrial > Soil > Desert | place: Antarctica: Dry Valley...
CTGCGCGTCTACACCTTGCCGGTCGACCGGCCGGGCCTCGCGCTTCAGATCGCGCGCCCGCTCGACGAGGTCGATGCCGCCCTGGAGCGGATCCGCGGCCTGCTGGTGCTGATCGCGGCCGCCGGGATCGCGCTCGCCGCCGGGCTCGGGCTCGTCGTCTCGCGCGCCGTGCTCGCGCCGGTGCAGCGCCTGACGCGCGCGGCCGAGGACGTCACCGAGACGCGCGACCTCTCTCGCCGCATCGACGACGACGGCAGCGACGAGCTGGCGCGTCTCGCGTCCACGTTCAACACGATGCTCGCGGCGCTCGAGGACTCGGCGCGCGCCCAACGGCAGCTCGTCTCGGACGCTTCACACGAGCTGCGCACACCGCTCACGAGCCTGCGCACGAACATCGAGGTGCTGAGCCGGGACGTGGCCCTCCCCGCCGGCGAGCGGGAGCAGCTCCTTCGAGACGTGACCGAGCAGCTCGGCGAGATGACCGCGCTGATCGCGGAGCTCGTCGAGCTGGCCCGGGGCGACCAGGCTCCGGTCGAGCCCGAGGACGTTCGGCTCGACCTCGTCACGGCTGACGCGATCGAGCGGACGCGCCGAAACCGCCCGGGCGTCTCCTTCAGCGCCGAGCTCGAGGAATCGCCGATCCGAGGCGTTCCGGCGACGATCGAGCGGGCGATCTCGAACCTGCTCGACAACGCGGCCAAGTGGAGTCCCGCGGGCGGCGAGGTGGAGGTGACGGTGCGCGACGGCGAGGTGACGGTCCGCGACCACGGGCCGGGGATCGACGAGGAGGATCTGCCGTTCGTCTTCGATCGGTTCTATCGCGCGACCGTGGCGCGGAGCATGCCCGGTTCCGGGCTCGGGCTCGCGATCGTCCGCCAGGTGGCCGAGGCCCACGGCGGCGCCGTCAGCGCCGAGGCCGCGCAGGGCGGCGGCACGCGACTGCGGCTGCGGCTGCGCCCCGAGCCGCTCAAGTCTTAGGCGATCCTTAGCTCGATCTCAGGCTCGCCTTAGGCGGCGATGGTCTGCTGGAGCCATCACCCTGAATCGAAAGGACTCCTGAGATGAAGAACTTCTTGAAGCGCCCGCGAGCTCGAGGAGCGGCGTTCGTCAGTGCAGCGCTTCTCGGCGCAGGCGGCGGCGCTGCCGTCGTCGCGGCGACCGATCGGGGCGCGACCGTCGTCCGTCAGGTCACCGTCGGCGCATCGGCCCAGCCGGCGGCGAGCTCGACGTCCACCGTTGGCGAGATCTACGAGCGCAGCGCCCAGAGCGTCGTCGAGATTACCGTCGGCGAGGGAAGCGGCGCGCAGTCGCAGGGCTCCGGCTTCGTCTACGACGACGAGGGCCATGTGATCACGAACCAGCACGTCGTCGCCGGCGCGAGCGCGGTGTCCGTCAAGTTCGCCGACGGCTCGACCTACGACGCGACCGTGGTCGGCACCGATCCCTCCACCGACCTGGCGGTGCTCGACGTCGACGCGCCGGCCTCCGCGCTCGAGCCGCTCGCGCTCGCTGAGTCCGAAGAGGTCGAGGTCGGCGACGGGGTGATTGCGATCGGCAGCCCGTTCGGGCTCGAGCAGACCGTCACCACCGGCATCGTCAGCGCTCTTCATCGCCAGATCAACTCGCCGAACGACTTTGCGATCGACGACGCGATCCAGACCGACGCCGCGATCAACCATGGCAACTCCGGTGGCCCGCTGCTCGACCTCGACGGACGCGTGATCGGGGTCAACTCGCAGATCGAGAGCGAGTCGGGCGGCAATGACGGCGTCGGCTTCGCGGTGCCGTCGGACACGGTGGCGAAGATCGCGGCCGCGCTGATCGCCGACGGAGAGATCGAGCACGCCTACCTCGGCGTCGCGACAGAGGACACGCCCGCCGACGGCGGCGCGAGCATCGCCGAGGTGCGGCCCGGAACTCCCGCGGCGGCTGCCGGCCTCCGCGACGGCGACGTCGTGACGGAGCTCGACGGTGAAGTGATCGGCGACGCCGACGAGCTGCGCCGCCTGATCGACGCGCAGCAGCCGGGCGACTCCGTCGAGCTGACGGTCGTCCGCGACGGCGCCGAGCGCACGATCGAGGTCGAGCTGGCGGCACGTCCGTCGGCCTGAGGCAAGCACACCACCAACCGAAAGGAGCACAGGATGAGGAAGAGAACGAGACGAACGCTGATCGCCGGGGCGGGTGCCACGCTCGCGGTCGTCGGCGGCGGGGCGGCGTTTGCAGCCCAGTCGGGCGGAGACCCCAGCGCCGAGAGCAAGGCAGTCCTGAACGACGCGGCCAAGCAACTCGGCATCGACCCGACAAAGCTCAGCGACGCCCTCAAGCAGGCGCTCGCAAACCGGGTCGATGAGGCGGTCGAGGCGGGGCGACTGACCGAAGCCCAGGGCAGGGAGCTGAAGGCCCGGATCCAGGCGGACACCTTCCCGCTCCTCGGCGGTCGCGGCCTTTCGCACCGTGGACATCACGGCTTCGGGCACCTCGACGCGGCTGCGAGCTACTTCGGCGTCACAGAAGAAGTGCTGCGGACGAGCCTCCAGAGCGGCAAGACGCTCGCCGAGGTCGCGAAGGAGAAGGGCATGTCGGTCGACGGCCTCGTTGCCGCGCTCGTCGCCGACAAGACGAAGGAGCTCGACGCGGCGGTGACGGCCGGACGGCTGACGAAGGCGCAGCGGGACGAGCGCGTCGCCGGGCTGGAGGAGCGCCTCAGCGCGTTCGTGAACGGCGAGCGACCGTCACGCGGCCCTGGCTTCCGAGACAGGCCCGGGTTCGGCGGCGGGCACGGCTTCGGAGATCCCTCGCAGCCCGCTCCACGAGCGGCCTAGAGCCGAGGGACAGTCCCTCTGACACGTCCCGTAAGGGCATGCCTGCAAGGGACGTGTCCGAGGGACTGTCCCTCAGCTCGCGCGACGCTCGAAGACGAGGAGCTCGCCGTGCTCGTCGTCCGCGATCCGCTCGCCGGTCTGGGTTAAGCCTGCCTTCTCGGCGACGCGAATCGAGGCCGTGTTGTCCGGGCGAATCGTCGCCCGGACGACGTCCACCTCGGGCCGCGCGAGCGCCCACTCGGTCAGCAGCTCCAGGAGCTCCGTCGCATAACCCCGACCACGGTGCTCCTCGTGCACCGCGTAGCCGACCGTCAGCCGCCGGTTCTCGGTGGGCCTGCCCCCGAAGCCGCCGTTGCCAATCTCGGTTCCGTCCCCGAGCGCCGCCGTCCAGACCCAGAAGCCGCGCGCGCCGGGGTCGGCCCGGAGCCGGCTGACGAAGAGCTCCCGAGCGTCCTCGTCCGCCGGGTCCCACCTGATCGACTCCAGCTCGTCGGCGCCGAGCGCCGTCAGCGTCAGCCGCCGCCCCTTGATCTTCAGTCGAGGATCCTCAAGTAGGCGTGACCCTGTACGCATCGAAGACCGCGTCGAGGTTGCGCAGCGCGGTGAGGAGCGTCCGCAGCTCCTTCACCTCGCCGACCTCGACCGTGTACCAGTTGCGCGCCATCCCGTCCTCGACGACACCGCCATAGGAGACGATGTTCGCGCCGTGCTCGGCGAAGGTGCGTGCGACGTCCTCGAGCAGGCGCGGCCGGTCGAACGAGTCGAGGGCGATGGCGACCCGGAAGCTCGTCGTCGTGCCGCCGTCCCATTCCACGGGTGTGAAGCGCTCCGGGTTCCTCATCAGAGCGCGGACGTTCGGGCAGTCCTCGCGGTGGATCGTGATCCCCCGCCCCAGCGAGATGTAGCCGAGGATCGGGTCGCCCGGCACCGGTGTGCAGCACTTCGCCATCCGCACGAGCACGTCCTCGACGCCCGTTACCTTGATCCCGAGCGTGTCGCCGGCGACTGTCGAGCGCGCGCGCGGCGCCTTCAGCGGCACGGCCGGCTCCTCCGCGACCTCCTCGGTCTTCAGCCGCTGGAGCACCTTGTTCACGATCTGACCGGACTGGAGCTTGCCGGCGCCGAGCGCGACGTAGAAGTCCTCGGCCTTCTTGAAGCCGGTCTCGCGAATCACCTGCGCCAGGACGGCCGAACCCTGGAGCTTGCGGTAGGGGAGACTCTGCGCCTTCAGCGCCTGGTCGAGGATCTCGCGGCCCTTGGCCTCCGTCTCACCTCGCGTCTCGCGCTGGAAGAACTGGCGGATCTTGTTCCGAGCGCGCGACGACGCGGCAAGCGCGAGCCAGTCGCGCGACGGACCGCGGCCTGACTTCGTGGTCAGGATCTCGACGAAGTCGCCGTTCTTCAACCGGTAGTGGAGCGGCACGATCCGGCCGTTGATCTTGGCGCCGACCGTCTTGTGACCGACGTCGGTGTGAACGGCGTAGGCGAAGTCGATCGGCGTCGCGCCGGTCGGGAGCGTCTTCACCTCGCCCTTCGGCGTGAACACGTAGACCTCGTCGTCGAAGAGATCGGTGCGGAACGTCTTCATGAACTCGCGCGGATCGGCCTCGTCCTGCTGCCAGTCGAGCAGCGACTTGACCCAGGCGAGCCACTCGTCGTCGGTCTTGCCCTTGCCGCGCTTGTAGAGCCAATGGGCGGCGATCCCGTACTCCGCCTCCTCGTGCATCTCGCGCGTCCGCACCTGAATCTCGAGCGGCGTCCCCTCCGGCCCGATCACAGTCGTGTGCAGGGAGCGATAGCGGTTGAACTTCGGCATCGCGATGAAGTCCTTGAAGCGCCCGGGCATCGGCTTCCAGAGCGCGTGGATCAGGCCGAGCGCGCCGTAACAGTCGCGCGTCCCCTCGTCCCCCGAGCGCTCGACGGTGACCCGCATCGCCGTCAGGTCGTAGATCTCGTTGAACTCCCGGCCCTTCTTGGCCATCTTGTCGTAGATCGAATAGAAGTGCTTCGCGCGGCCGGAGATGTCGGCCGGGATGTCGACCTTGTCGAGCTCGGCCTTCAGAACCTGCCCGGCGAGCGCGACCTGCGACTCGCGATCGTCGCGGCGGTCGGCGACCATCTCCCGAATCTCCGCGTACTTGCGCGGATGGAGGACCTCGAACGATCGGTCCTCCAGCTCCCATTTGAGGGCGTGGATCCCGAGCCGGTGGGCGAGCGGCGCGTAGACCTCGAGCGTCTCCTTCGCCTTGCGCACCTGGGTCTGCTTGCCCTGGTACTCGATCGTGCGCATGTTGTGAAGGCGGTCGGCGAGCTTGATCAGGATCACGCGGACGTCCTGCGCCATCGCCACGATCATCTTGCGGTAGTTCTCGGCCTCGGCCTGCTCGCGGCTCTGGAAGCTCGTCCGCGTCAGCTTCGTGACGCCCTCGACGAGCACCGCGATCTCGTCCCCGAACTCCGCGCGGATGTCGTCGAGCTCTACCTCCGTGTCCTCGACGACGTCGTGGAGGAGCGCGGCGGCGACGGACTGCTCGTCAAGGCGGAGCTCGGCGCAGATCTTGGCGGCGCCCCAGGGGTGATGGACGAACGGCTCGCCGGAGCGGCGCACCTGGCCCTCGTGAGCGGCGGCCGCGTAGTGGAACGCGCGGGCCAGGAGCTCCTTGTCGACGCCGGGGTTGTACGCCTCGGCAGCGGCGATCAGCTCGTTGACGAGGTCCTGGTGATGCCGTTCGACGTCGAGCACGGCCATATGTCCAGTGTACTCAGCGCCTTTCCAGTCGAACCTCCCCCGGAGGAGTGTGCGTTCGAGAGGGGAATGGAGACGCCCGTGCTTCGCCGACGCAGACAGATCCGGAAGGCGACGAAGCTCGCGCGCGTTCTCGTCTCGCTCGACGATTCGGCCCGCGCCGCCCGTCACGAGGCGCCGCGAAAGACGCTCCGTGCGTCGTTAAGCGGCGCGCGGTAGCGATTCGGCCGCGTCGCCGGCGAGCAGCGCCCTGAACGCCTCCGACTCGTAGAGCTGGCGCTTCGCCCCCGCATCGAGCTCGAGCTCTGCGAAGACGGTGCGTGCCTCGCCCGTCCAGGCGCTCTCGCCCTGCTTCCACAGGCGGACGAGGTGATCGCGGAGATCCTCGTAGCCGTCCGGCGCGTCGAAGAGGCGCCGGATCACGAGCTGCGGCGCGACGGTGCCGTTCCAGCGGTTCTCCTTCAGGCGGCAAGCGAGGTCGTAGCGGACAGGCCTGAGGAGGCGGTCGAGCTGGGAGCCGAGGCCGAACGCGATCGCCGAGCCCGCGTCGCGGCCCTGGTGCCGGACGCGGAAGCGCAGGTGCTTGCCGTCGCCGACCAGTCCGGGATTCACCGGCTCGCAACTCGGCACGAGCAGCGTCACGTCGGGGTTGCCGAGACCGAAGGGCGCGAGCCGCGCGAGCTCCTGCGCGAGCCCGAGCGTGAGCGACGCGCCGGGCACGATCGCGTCGATCCTCGTCAGCGGCGCGAGCTCGTCGTCACCGAGATGCGCGTCGGCGTGCGCGGCGAAGTCCGTCGCGAACGCCTCGAGGTTCTCCGGAAGGATCGAGAGTCCGGCCGCGGCGCGGTGGCCGCCGAACCGCTCGAGGCGGGCCGAACAAGCCGCCAGGCCGCCGTGCAGGTCGAACGAGGGCACCGAACGCCCCGAGCCCTTCCAGGCGCCCTCGGCTCCGGCGATCATCACGACGGGTCGGTTGAAGCGCTCGACGAGCCGCGAGGCGACGATCCCGATCACACCTTCGTGCCAGTCCTCGCCCGAGAGCACGTAGCCGCGACGGCTGCGCTTGGGCTCGGGCCAGCTCTCGACCTCCGCGACGGCGGCTCGCAGGATCCGGTCCTCGACGGCCTGCCGATCGCGGTTCAGCGTCTCGAGCTCTCCGGCGAGACGTGTCGCCTCGTCGTTGTCCTCGGTCAGCAGGAGGTCGAGCGCGGCATCAGGACGTCCGAGCCGGCCGGCGGCGTTGATCCGCGGCGCCAGCCGGAAGCCGACAGAGCTCGAGTCGACGGCTGCAGGATCGACGTGCGCAGAGCGCATCAAGGCGCGCAGTCCGGGCTTCTGGGTGCGAGCAAGCGCGCGCAGGCCGGCAATCGCCAGCGAGCGGTTCTCGTCGAGGAGCGGCACAACGTCGGCGATCGTCGCGAGCGCGACGAGGTCCGCGTGTCGCCTGACCGCTGCGTGGTCGACTCCGAGCAGCGCCTGCGCGAGCTTGTGCACGACACCCGTGCCGCAGAGCTCCGGGAAGGGGTAGTCGGAGGGACGGGTTGCGACGATCGGGCAGTCGGGCAGGGTCTCCCCCGGCCGGTGGTGGTCGGTCACGATCACCTCGAGCCCGCGCGCCTTCGCCGCGGCCACCTCGGCGACGGCGGTGATCCCGCAATCGACGGTGATCAGCAGGCCACATTCTTCGTCCGCGAGCCGCGAGATCGTCTCGCCGGAGACGCCGTAGCCCTCCTCGAACCGGCTGGGTAGGTGCCACTCGACGTCTGCGCCGAGCTCGCGCAGGGTCAGGATCGCGAGCGCCGTCGCGCAGATCCCGTCCACATCGTAGTCGCCGTGGATGCAGATCCGCTCGCCGCCGGCAATCGCGGTGCGGATCCGGGCCACGGCCTCGGTCATGTCGCCGAGCAGGTACGGGTCGTGCGGAGCGCGCTCGCCCTCGAGGAAGGCTCGCGCCTCCTCGACGTCCGTGTAGCCGCGCCGGACGAGGATCGAGGCCGTCGTCTCGCTGATCTCGAGCGCGGACGCTAACGCCGTGATGTCGGCGGCGGAGCAGCTGTCGATCGTCCAGGAGCCGTCGCGCATCGCCTTTCGACGGTACGGCCCACGTCGGACGGTATCGATTCGCGAGAGACCCCCTGAAGGGTCGCTTCGATGCCCGAGCCTATGTGTCGGGCGTACTGCGGCCGCGCAGCGAATCGCGCACGATCTTCACCCAGAGGAGGACGATTCCGGCGAGCGCACCGAGCGCGGCGACCGCGATCGGCGTGTAGACCGCCATCTCCTCGAGCGAGTACTTCGTTACCCACGTTCCGAGCAGCCAGACCGCCAGGACGACGCCGATCATCGGGATCACGAGCCGCCTCTCCACGGTCACTAGGGTAGCGGGCGTGAGGGTACGCTTCCGGCCTATGACCGAGGCGAACTACGGCTCCGGCGAGGACTACGTGGTCGAGTTTCTCGGCTACCGCTTCGGCTTCAACGTGGACGACTTCGAGGAGCGCGTGACCGCCGCCGCCGTGAAGCTCGGGCTGATCGAGGGGAACGATCTGGACGAGGACGAGACGGCCGATCTCGTCGAGCTCTCGGCCGACGGCAGGATCGCGGATGCGCGGAGCCAACTCGGTCGCTACCTCGTCCGCCACTGGGAGCGCGTCGGCCTGCTCGAGGGCGAGTCGCTCGTCTACTGGCTGCGGAAGCTCGTCTTCCGGGGCGCGTGGCTCGACCACCGCGTCAAGGAGGGGCTCCTCGAGGTCGCCTGGGACGAGGACACCGGCGACTTCGGGTACGCCGAGCCACGCGGCGGGCGCGCGCTCCTAGAGCTCGCGCCGGTGCCGTCGTGGCACGAGCTCCAGTTCAGGCGCTGAGCTCCCCGCTCGTCACCAGACGAACGAGCTGTTGCGCTCGTGCCGAGGCTTCGTCCCCAGCTGATCGGGTTCCGTCTCGAGCTGATCGGGATCCGTCTCCGGCTGATCGGGTTCGGTCTCGAGCTGATCGGGTTCTCGCTTCGACTGATCCGGTACCTGGGTCGGGAGCGGCCGCTCGGGGGCTTGCAGGCCGGCGGGCAGGAGCCTGAACCGATTCGAGAACCACTGCGAGCCGCGGCCGTCCGGTTCCCAGCCGGCGGCAACGAGCCTTTCGACAAGAGCCTCGTGCGCGGCGACAACCCCGCCGCTTTGCTCGGGAGCGTCGGTTCCATGCGCCCTGAAGGCCGGCGATTCGATCTGCGCGAGCGGTGGGTCGGCTTCGACGTAGAACCGAGACTTGAGGTAGCCGCGCCACCACCGGATCTCGCAAACCTGTGCCGCGACGTCCTTCGGTGCGCCTCGGACGGGCTCGACCTGCCTCGGCGGCTCGACCCTCCTGGCCGGCTCGACCTTCGCGACCGGCTCGACCTTCGCGACCGGATGGACGTCCGCGGCAGGCTCTACCTTCTTGGCCGGTTCGACCTCCTTGGCCTGCTCGACCTTCGCGACCGGTTCGACCTTCGCCACCGGCTCGACCTTCGCCACCGGCTCGACCTTCGCGACCGGTTCGACCTTCGCCACCGGCTGGACCTCCGAGACCGGCTCGACCTGCTCGTCGAGGCGAAGAGGCGGGGAGAGGAGCTCGACGAGCGTGAGCTCGGCTCTGGTCGACGCCGGCCGGCTGGGAATCTCGGCCGGCGACGCTGCAACTCGACGGCGCCTGCTCGAGGCTGCCTGCGCGGGCGAGGGCGCGGACGAGGACGCGACCGTCGGCGACCCTCGGTTCGGGCCAGGCCCGTCGCTCGGGCGCAGCGCCGGCTGCGCCTCGCGCCGCTCCTCCGGGACAGGCGGCGTGACCGTGGGCGCGACCGCGCGAGGGCGTCCCCGGTCGGCGCGCCAGCGGCGGTACGCAAGCGCGACGGCAACGCCGACCGCGAGGGCTGCGAGGCCGAGGAGGATCCACGACGACCGATCGTCCGAGTCGGCCGTCCGGGTCGAGCCCGACGGCGACGCCGGCACCGTCTTCGGCGAGGTCGGGGTGCCTTCGACCGGGGTCTGCCCGCCGGGAGGCTTCTCGGCGGGAGGCTTCTCGGCGGGAGGCTGCTCGGTGAGGCTTGGCTGGGTGGGAGTCTCGAGCGGGAAGTTTCGCCAGAGCTCCCCCGGGGCGGGCGCGGGGGCCGGCGCCGCCGCGGCCTGCGCGAGGCCGGCCGAAAGCGTAAAGACTGAAGCCGCGACCACAAGTGCGACGATCCCGCGCATCAGCGGATCGTGAGCGGCGTGCCGATCGGCAGCAACCGCGCCAGTCGAAGGATGTCCGGATTGCGGAGTCGGATGCATCCGTGCGAGATCCGGCCCGGCAAGAGCTCGGGCTGGTTCGTGCCGTGGATCCCGACGAAGCCGCCCGCGGGCCAGTCGGTCAGCACGGACGAGCGCGCGCTCGTCCCGAATGCAATCGGGCCGTAGAACGGGCTGCTGTAGCTCGCGAGCCGGTTGCGGACGTAGAACTCGCCGCGCGGGGTCGGCCACTGCGACTGGCCCACTCCGACCGGCGCACGGAAGATCTGCCGTCCTCCGCGATAGAGCGTCGCGGTCAGGTTCCCGAGGTCGACGACGAGACGCGTCCGCACCGTGTTCAGACCCCCGAGCGCAGCGCGGGGGACCCAGCCGACTGTGTTGTTCGGCAGGACTGGGAGCCGGACGCGCGTCCAGATCGTTCCTCGAGCGTCCTTCCGCCGGCCGAGCGTGAGGACGAGGTTCGCAGTCCCTTCCGGCGTCAGCCTCGCCAGCCGGCCGACCTCGGGCGCCGTCGCCACAGGCGCCGAGCGTGCCGTGACTGGACGCGTAACCGGGGCCCAGTAGGCGAGGTCGCGGGTCGCGTGCAAGGGCACCGGTACACCAATCCGGAGCGCCGGCGCCGGAGTGGCCGCGAGCTCCGGACTTGCGGTGCGCTCCGGGGACTTGCCGGGAGCAGTGCTCGGGTCGTCCCCTCCGCGAGTGGAAACCGCAATCAAGGCGGCGGTGACCAAGGCGAGGGCGAGAAGGACCGGCAGGATCAGCCGGTGAATCTCGGCCCACCTCTCGCACGTGTCTGCGGTCGGGCGACAACGAACGACGTCGACTGGACGATCCGGTCGATCTCGGCCTTCGGCTTCGGCTGGTCGAAGGCGCTCGCCGCGGGCCGGATCCCGAAGAGGTGACGCGCCCACGCCGCGTGCCTCGCCTCGACCGAGTGGATCGAGACCGCCGCCGCGAGCACGGCGTCCGACTCGATCAGATGCGCCTGGCCCTTATAGGCGGCGACCGCGAGATCCTCGAAGGCGACCGCAGTCTTCAGGAACGCCTGCTGATCCTCGGTCGTGCCGCGGAAGTCGAACGTGGGTCGCTTGATCGCCTTCCGTCCGAGCAGGTCGCGGAAGGCGGAGACGTGGGCGCGCTCCACCGCCCCGACGACGCGCGCCACGCGAGCGGCCTGACCTCGCACCGCGGCAAGACGCTCGGTCTCCGTGTAGAAGGCCGACTGGAGATACTCGAGCGCAAGCGCGTAGTTGAGGATCGCGATGTCGCCCTTCGTCACTCCTCGCGCGGGAGCGGCGAGCCCGCCGAACGCCGCGGCGCCGACGGCGGCGAGGCCGAGGAAGCGCCCGCGCGGGAGCCTGGAGCCGGCCTCGCGCAGGGCGCCGTCGCGGTCGAGCTCGTCGAGCGTGACCTCGACAGCCGTGAGCTCGAGATCGGCGGGGAGCGGCAGAGTCATCCTCCCGCCTTCACGAAACCGGTCTTGGCTACCGAAGCCTGCACCTGACGCTCGGTCGCGGGCGCGTCGGTCGCGTCTGGCGCCGCCGGCTGGCCGACGATGTCGCGAATCCACGCGGCGTGCCTCGCCTCGACGGAGACGATCGTCGCAGCGGCCTTCAACACGGGCTTCGTCAGGTTCACAGCCTGCCCGTTATAGGCGGCGATCCCGGTGTCCTCGAGCATCGCTGCGGTGCTCGCGAACCGATCGGGGTCGCTGGTCGTGTTCCCGAAGTCGAACCGCGGCTTCGCTTCGGCCTTGTCGCCGAGCGCCTTCCGCACGAAGGCGACGTGGGCACGCTCGTGGTCGCCGACGATCCGGGCGAACTCAGCCAGCTCGCCGCGGAGCAAGCCGCGATCCTCGGCGTCGCCGTAGAACGCGGCCTCGAGCTCTTCGAGAAGCAGCACCAGGTTGAGGATCCGTACGTCCTGCTCCGGAGAGCGGGCCGCGCTCGCGAGAGCCGGCAGGCCGCCCAGCAGAACCCCACCCGCGATCACCGCGCCGCCGCCGACGACCGCGCTCTGGAGCAGGCGGGTCCGGGTCAGGCTCGGTTCGGTGCGGGCGGCGACCGCCGCAGCCTCTTCATCGAGCACCCTGAGCGTGAGCTGATGGATCGAGTCTCCTCGTCGCCGCGGGACAGGAAATGCAGTTACTGCTTGTAGCAGCTTCCCGTAGTTGTTACTAGTCCTTCACGCTTCTCGGCGACGGTTGTACGCTGGTGACGATGAGCCGCTCGCAGCTTCGCCGGGCCGGGCTTCTGGTCGCCTGGTTAGGGCTCCTGCTCGCGGTCGACACCCAGGTCGACGCCCGGCAGCAGCTCGCGCTCGGGTTCCTGACGTGGGTTGCTCTCTGGCTCGCCTGCCGGCGGGTACCGGCCGAGCTCCGTGCGCAGGCGCTCGTCGTGGTCGTCGTCGCGACCTGCGCCGAAGTCATCGGATCGCTGGTCTGGGGCGTCTACACCTACCGGCTCGAGAATCTGCCGAGCTTCGTCCCGCCCGCCCACGGGCTCGTCTATCTCGCTGGGACCGCACTCGCAGGCTGGGCGGCGTCGCGGCGAGCGCTGCTCGTTCGAATTGCGCTCGTGCTCGCGCTCACCTGGGGGATCGCGGGCATCACCGTGCTCCCCCGCCCGGACGTCGGCGGGGCTCTCGGCGCGGCGCTCCTCGCCGTCTACCTCCTCCGAGGTCGCGCGCCGGAGATCTACGCGGGCGTCTTCCTCGTCGTCGCCTGGCTCGAGCTCTACGGGACGGCGATCGGAACGTGGCGCTGGGCCGCCGAGATTCCGGGGACGTCGGTCTCACTCGGCAACCCGCCGAGCGGCGTCGCCTCAGGCTATGTCTGGTTCGACATCGTCGCGCTCGCCCTGGCGCCGCGCCTGCTGGCCCTCGCCCGGACCGTCCGGAAGGGACGCGTCCCAGGCTTGAAGCCCCGGACTCGTCCTACGTAGTGGGCAGCGAGAAGCCGATCCGCCGCTCCGGCTCGGCCGCGCCGATCGTGAGCTGGCGGATCGCGCCGAGCGGGACGATCAGCTCCTGTGGGCCCTCCGCAGTGTGCGGCCGCAACGTGACGAAGCCGAAGCCGGGCTCCGCGGAGATCGACTCGAGCCGATGGAGGGCGCCGTCGGAGAGCTCGATCTCGACCATCGCCTCCACCCCGTGCTCGGCCGCGAAGGCCTCGATCCGACGGTGAATGCGGCCAACGAGCTCCTCGAGCGGTCCGGCCATCCCGGGTGTCCAGAGCTCCGGCACAGCCGCGACTCTATGCCGTCCGGCGCAGCTCCCGCGGGAGCTCGCGGGCGTGGACGATGATGAGCGTCTTCGTCGGCCGGGTCAGCGCGACGTAGAGCTCGCGTAGACCCTGCTCGCGCTCCGCGAGGAGCGCCGGCTCGACGACGATCACGTGGTCGAACTCGAGCCCCTTCGCGCCGCGGGCGGTGAGCAGCGGAACGCCCTCGTAGGCCGCCTCGTCGGCGAGAGCGGGCTCGAGCAGCTCGTCTGGGACGATCACCGCGACGAGGCCGTCCTCTCTCGCGAGCCGAGCGGCCTCCCGGTACGCCTCCCGCAGCAGCTCCGCGGCAGGCACCCGAAGCACGAGCGGCTCCGCGGCGCCCCTGCGGTACGAGAGCGGCGCCGCCACGTCCGGCGCGATCACGTCGAGCAGCGGCAACGCGACGTCCATGATCTCGCGCGGCACCCGGTAGGCGTGGCGGAGCTCCTCGATCTCGGCCTCCGCGGCATGCGGCAGGTGCGGCAGCACTTCGTCCCAGCTTCGATAGACGACGGCGCCGGTCGCCTGGGCGACGTCTCCGAGCAGCGTCAGCCCACCTTCGCGGGCCCGCCGAGCGATCATCCGCAGCTGCATCGGGGTCAGGTCCTGAGCCTCGTCGACGATCACATGGCCGTAGCTCCGCGGAGGTGTCCCGACGAGCGCGTTGGCTTCGTCGAGCAGGGCCAGATCGCCGTCGCTCCAGCCCGTACCGCGGCGTCGCAGCAGTGCTTGCTCCTCATCGCTGAGGATCCCGTCGGAAGCCTCGGCCAAGAAGGCCGGCTGTGCGAAGAGCGCCCGCAGGAGCTTCTCGGGCACCAGCGCCGGCCACGCGCGCTCGAGGACCCGCGCGAGATAGCCGTTCGCCTTCAACGACTTCTCGATCTCCTCCCCGTCGCGAAGGGCGCTTCCGCCGAGCGTCTCCGAGTAGGCGAGGTAGAACCGGCGCACGAGCGCCATCCGGAATCGCTCGCGGGCGATCGCGTCCGTTCCGTCGCGTTCGCGTGCCTCGCGCAGGAGCTCGACGATCTCACGTACTCGAACGCGGACGTACTCGCCTCCCAGGCGCAGGTTGATCTCCTCCGGCTTACTCTCGAGCCGGAGCTCCACGGCGCTGGCCAGCACCTCGGCGAGCCGCGTGTCAGCCTTCAGCCGCGCCACCTCCGGCGGGTCGGCGAGCGTCGGAGCCGCGCCGTCCACCAGGTCGTCGACCGCTCGCTGCTCGACGGCGTGCTCGCCGAGCGCGGGCAGGACGTGCGAGACGTACTCCATGAAGAGCCGGTTCGGGCCGACGACGAGCACCCGGGAGCGTGCGAGGGTGCCGCGATGGGTGTAGAGGAGCCACGACGCGCGGTGGAGGCCGACCGCGGTCTTGCCGGTTCCAGGCCCGCCCTGGATCACGAGCGGCTGGTCTGGAGCGTGTGTGATCAGGCGGTACTGGTCGGCCTGGATCGTCGCGACGATGTCGCGCATGCGTGTCTCGCGGCTGCGGTCGAGCTCGTCGAGCAGGAAGTCGCCGACGCTCGCGCCGTCGAGCGTGGAGCCGTCGAGCGACTCGTCGGCGATGTCCGTGAGCCGCCGGCCGGCGGTGCGGAAGCGCCGGCGGAGGGTGACGCGCTGCGGATCGACCGGCGTCGCGGTGTAGAAGGGCCGCGCGGCCGGCGCCTGCCAGTTGACGACGAGCTGTCGTTGCTCCTCGTCCTGCACCCAGCGGCGACCGACGTAGAGCGGGCGCTCGATGTCGTCGAAGTCGAGCCGGCCGAAGAGGAGACCGCGCTCGGCGTTCTCGTAGGTGACGAGCCGCCTCGCGCTCCACGCCTCGAGCGCCAGCGCCGCGACCTCCTGGTCGGTCGCCGTCGCCGCGCGCGAGACGACGTCGCGCATCTCGTCGAGCGCTGCGTAGGCACGGTCGACGTAGGCCTGCTCGGCGGGCAGATCCGGGTGCGCCACACGATGAGGGTACGGCAGTCACGTTTGTGGGCGAGGAGGCAGGGAGAGGTCGATTCCCAATCTCGATCCAAGGAGGAAGCATGGTCACCGTCGGTCTCTGGGTACCGCTCGAAGCCAAGCCGGGCAAGGAGCAGGAGGTCGCCGACTTCCTCGAGAGCGGCCGCGCGCTCGTCGACGAGGAGCCGGGCACGACCGCCTGGTTCGCCGTCCGGCTCGGGCCGACCTCGTTCGCGATCTTCGATGTCTTCGATGACGAATCGGGCCGCGACGCGCACCTCTCCGGCAAGGTGGCCGAGGCGCTGATGGCCAAGGCCGATGATCTGTTCGCGACGCCGCCCGACATCCAGAAGGTCGACGTGATCGAGGCGAAACTGGCTTCTTAGCGTCGTAGGGAAAGGCGCGAATCTGCCGCGGATGGCGGGTGAGCTCGGGAGCGATGCAACTCTTCAGGGGTCTTGCGCGAACTGGATCTGCTCCTGCAAATCCAGTTCCTGCGCGGAAATGTGCGCGCGGCCGAGCTTCGTGATGATTCGGCCGCGCGGCGTCCGCTGCAGGAAGCCGAGCTGGAGTAGATACGGCTCGTAGACGTCCTCGATCGTGTCCGTCTCCTCGCCGAGCGTGACCGCGAGCGTGGAGAGCCCGACCGGGCCGCCGTCGAACTTGTGCGCGATCGCGTGGAGGAGGTCACGGTCGGTGCGCTCGAGGCCCTCTTCGTCGACCTCCAGCAGTTCGAGCGCCTCGCGCGCGATCTCGTTCGTGATCGCGCCCTGATGCCGCACCTCGGCGACGTCGCGGACTCGGCGGAGGATCCGGTTGGCGATGCGCGGTGTGCCGCGCGAGCGGCGCGCGATCTCACGCGCGGCGTCGTCCTCGATCGCGATCCCGAAGATCCCTGCGGAGCGGTGGACGATCGCGCCCAGCTGCTCGGCGTCGTAGTAGCCGAGCCGGAACGTCATCCCGAAACGGTCGCGCAGCGGCGTCGTCAGGAGGCCGGTGCGCGTGGTCGCGCCGACGAGCGTGAACGGCGGTAGGTCGAGCGTCAGCGTCCGGGCGGCGGGGCCCTGGCCGACGATGATGTCGAGCCGGAAGTCCTCGAGCGCCGGGTAGAGGATCTCCTCGATCGCACGGTTGATCCGGTGGATCTCGTCCACGAAGAGCACGTCGCGATCCTCGAGCCCGGTGAGGATCGCGGCCATGTCGCCCTTGCGCTCGAGCGCTGGCCCGGCAACGGTGCGGATCCCGACGCCGAGCTCCTCGCGGACGATCTGCGCGAGCGTCGTCTTGCCGAGCCCCGGCGGGCCGACGAGGAGGACGTGGTCGAGCGCCTCCCCGCGGGCCTTCGCGGCTGCGAGCGCGATCGCGAGCTGCTCCTTCACGCTCTCCTGACCGACGAAGTCCCTCAGCGTTCGCGGCCGCAGCGACAGCTCTAGGTCCTGCTCATTCCCGTCCTGAAGGACGGGAATGAGTAGATCGCTGCTCATGCGGCGGTCCTCAGAGCGAGCCTGACCCGCTCCTCGGCCGGCAGCGCCGGATCGATCGAAGCCAGGGCGGATTCCGCCTCTACGAGCGAGTACCCGAGCTCCATCAACGCCTCGCGCTCCACCTGCGCGCCCGTCGCCTCGCCTATCGCAAGCGCGTCGGCGCTTGCGATACCCACCCTCCCCTTGAGCTCCAACACGATGCGCTCCGCTGTCTTCTTCCCAATCCCGGGAATCGCCTGGAAGCGGGCGACGTCCTCGAGCGCGATCGCGCGACGCAGCTCGCCCGCCGACGAGCCGGAGACGATCGCGAGCGCTACCTTCGGGCCGACGCCGTTCACGGTCAGGAGCTGGGTGAAGAGCTCCCGCTCGGAGGCGTCGACGAAACCGTAGAGCTGGAGCGCGTCCTCGCGAACGTGGAGATACGTCTCGACGACGACCTCCGCTGCGCCGTCGGCCTTGCGGAGTGCCGCGGCCGACGCCGCGACGAGGTAACCGACCCCGTTGACGTCCAGGACGAGGCCGTCCGCGTTTCGTCCGGCCGGTGCCCCGCGCAACCGCGAGATCATTCCGCCACCCCATTCATCCGGCGACTCTGAGCAGCGGCGGCGCGAGCGCGTGGCAGATCGCGACGGCTAGCGCGTCGGCGGCGTGATGCGGGGTGGGAAGCGCGTCCAGCGCGAGGATCGCGCGAACCATCCGCTGCACCTGCGCCTTCTCGGCGCGGCCGTAGCCGCACACCGCCTGCTTGACGCGGGCCGGCGCGTACTCAACGCACTCGACTCCGGCGCACGCGGCGGCGACCAGCACGGCGCCGCGCGCCTGGCCGACGGAGAGCGCGATGCGGGCGTCGGCACCGACGAACGACTCTTCCAGCGCGACGCCGTCCGGCTCGTGCGCCGCAATGAGCGCCTGTACTCCCTCGAAGATCGTCTTGAGCCGAAGCTCCGGGCGCTCCGCCGCGGGGGTCTGCCACCAGCCGTGGTCGACTCGCCTGATCCGGCCGCCGCTTCCGTGGACGATCCCGTACCCGCACGCAGCTATCCCTGGGTCGATGCCGAGAACCTTCACGAGGAAAGGTTAGGCACCCGGTCGGACGTTCCTCTACCCGGCGACGGCCTCCAGAACCTGCTCGGGAATGTCGAAGTTGGCCGACACCTCCTGGACATCGTCGTTGTCCTCGAGCGCCTCGATCAGCCGAATCAGCTTCCTCGCGGAGACCTCCTCGGCCACCTCGACGGTCGTCTTCGGGATCATCGTCAGCTCGGCCGACTGGATCTCGATCCCGGCTGCCTGCACCGCCTCGCGCACCGTGGCGAGGCTCTCGGGGGCCGACGAGACGACGAAGGTGGAGCCGTCGCGCTCGACATCGTCCGCGCCCCCCTCGGCAGCGGCGAGCACGAGCTCGTCCTCATCGACGGTCTCCGCGTCCACGAGCACCACCCCTCGCCTCTCGAACAGCCAGGCGACTGCGCCCGAGGTTCCCAGGTTGCCGCCGTTCTTCGCAAAGGTATGGCGCACGTCCGACGCCGTGCGGTTGCGGTTGTCGGTCAGCGCCTCGACGAGCACGGCGACGCCGTCGGGGCCGTAGCCCTCGTAAATCACCGTTTCGTAGGAGGCGCCGTCGGCGTCGGTGCCCGCGCCTCGGGCGATCGCCCGCTCGATGTTGTCCTTCGGCATCGAGTAGGACCGCGCCTTCTCGATCGCGTTCTGGAGCGAGAGGTTGGCGCCTGGATCAGGCCCACCTTCCTTCGCCGCGACGATGATCGCCTTCGAGAGCTTCGTGAAGAGCTGGCCGCGTTTCGCATCTGCCGCGCCCTTCTTGTGCTTGATCGTCGACCACTTGCTATGCCCCGACATGCGACTCCTCTCTGACCAGCTCCAGAAACCTCTCGTGCACACGCGTGTCGCCGATCAGCTCCGGATGGAACGAGGCGACGAGGATCCGGCCGTCACGGAGCAGGACCGGCTCGCCCGCGTGCTCGGCGAGGACTTCGACGTCCGGGCCGTGGTCTGCCACCCGCGGCGCCCGGATGAAGACGCCGCGCAGCGGCTCGCCGTCGCCGGCAAGCTCCAGGTCGGCCTCGAAGCTCGCGAGCTGGCGGCCGTAGGCGTTCCGGTCGACCTCGAGGTCGACGAGGCCGAGATGAGCCCGGTCGAGCAGGATCATCCCGGCACACGTGCCGAAGATCGGCTGCTCGAAGCGGCGGATCGGCTCCTCGAGCCCGTAGAGGCGCATCAAGCGCGCGATCGCCGTCGACTCGCCGCCTGGGATCACGAGCCCGTCGAGCCCGTCGAGCTGCTCGGGCAGGCGCACCTCGACGACGTCCGCTCCGAGCCGGCGCAGCATCGCCGCGTGCTCGCGGAAGTTCCCCTGGAGGGCGAGGACGCCAATCGTCATGTGGACAAGTGTAGAAGCGCTCGCGAGGTGCGCTTGTGCGCAATGAACACAAGCTCTCAGCCGCGCCGCTCCTCGAGCCACGCCGCGAGCTCGCCCTCGGCAACGTCGAGAAAGCGAGGCTCGATCTCGGCTCCCGCCTGTACGAGCAGCTCTGCGACCGCGACGTAGTCGCGGCCTGGAAGCAAGTGGTACTGCGAGCCGAGTGCGGCGCAGCCTAGCGGCGTCGAGTACGTCGCGAACGATGTGGCCGCCGCGTCCGAGCCGGCCGCCAGCAGCCTTGCGACGATGTCTGGATTTCCGACCCACGCGGCGTGGTGGAGCAGCGTCCCCTCCGGGCTGCCGCCGACGACGCCGCGGAAATCGACCCCCACCAGTTCCACGACGAGGTCGACGCGACCAGCGAGCGCGGTGAGGATCAGCACCTCCTGGGCGTCCGGATCGAGCTCGGGCGGCAGCCACCGCTCCGGCTGCTCCTCACGGGTGACGGCCGCGATCGCGAGATCGGCCGGCGCCACCTCGTCGAGGCGCCGAGCCCTGCCAGCGTCTCGGCCACGTCCAAGCGGCCCCTGAGCATCGCGTGCTGATAGGCGGTGCGAAGCGGCACGTCGCCGCGCCACGTCTCTCCGCCGAGCGCGTCGAGGTCGGCGCCGTGCTCCGCGAGCAGGCGCACGAGTTCGGATCCACGCCCGCGGCGCACCGCATGCGCGAGGAGCGCGCCCTCGTTCGGGTCTGCACCCGCGTCGAGGAGCAGTCGTACGTGCTTCAGCCGCTCGTAGTCGAGGGCGTGGGCCAGCGCGTTCGTCCCGTTCGGCTCGGCGCCGTGTTCCAGCAGGAGGCGCAGGCACTCGGTCGACTCGGCCTCGCAGGCGTGGTAGAGCGCGTCGCCGCGCCGCGGCTCGCCGTTCGGATCGGCGCCCGACCGGAGCAGCAGCGCGGTCAGCTCCGGATCGTGAAGCACACCCGCCGCGCCGTAGAGCACGGACATCGGCCCGTACTCGTTCGCGTAGTACGCGTTCGGGTCGGCGCCGCGCTCGAGCAGCTCCCGTGCGAGCGGCACGCTTGCGAATGCGGAATGGCAGACGTAGTGGAGCGGCGACCAGCCGCGCGGCCCGCCCGGCTCGTTCGGATCGCCGTTCCACCCACGACCGAGGACGAGCCACGCCCAAGGATCCCGCTCGAGCTCCGGCCGCGCGGCGAGCAGAGCCTCGGCACGTCCGCGCGGTCCCTCGGTCGCCGCGACCACGAAGCTCTCGAGATTCGCCTCGAGGGCGTGCACGAGCGCCGGCCAGCTCGAGTAGCCGTGCTCCCGCGCGAGCACGAGTTGCCCGTTTGCGAGAATCGGCTTCAGCTCACCGAGGCGCGCGAGAACCCCCTCGTCGCCGGCCCGCGCGGCGCGGATGAGCTCCTTTGCCTGCTTGCGAAGCTGCTCGAGATTCACTGCGACCTCCTCCCGTCGTGCCCGGTGTCCGCGTACTCGGGCGGGAAAGAGATCGAACAAGCGCTGCGACGAAGCTACGAGGTGGGCTCTGCCCTGCCCGCGGACCGGCTGCGTCCTCGAACGCGCTGCGAGCCTACCAGCGCTTGTGTTCATTGCGCACAAGCGTCTTCAGGCCCGCGAGCGCCCGCGCGTGGTTCGCCCCGAAGGTGGTGGCGCGACGCAGCTTGGTGGCTGTGAAGGCGCGTGACGCTGACCACGGTCGCTTCCTCCCGCGCGCCGACAAGTGCGCGCCGTCGAAGGACGAGACGGATCCCTTGGTAGCCCGGCGTTTGGCTAGGACGGCGCGGTGTGGCCGCCCTACGGCGGCTCGTGCGGATCAAACACGAGACCCGTTCGCCAGCCGATCCGCTCGAGATCGGCGAGCAGCGGTCGAAATGGGGCGCGGCCGGCGGCGAACCCCGAGGCGGCCTTCTTCAATGCAGCGATCGTCTCGTTCCGGACTCTGCGCCGAAAGCGCTCGAGCCTGACCAGTTGACGGACGAGACCGTAGCCGGGACGCCTGAGCCCGAGCCGGTTCGCGCCGGCGCCGACCGCTCGCCACGTCTCCGCCATCGAGACGCCGTCGCGGTCGAGCCGGCGGACGAGACCGACGAGCCGAGGATCGTTTCCGGGTACGGCAAAGCGCACGAACCAAGCGTGCCCGAGAAGTTGCTACCGAAGAGTCACGAGAAATGAGCGAAAGAGCAGCTTGTGTGCAATGAACACAAGCATTCTCGTCGCGCGCTTTTCGGCCGCGCGCCTCCGCTGCGATCTACCAGCCGCGGGTCTCGAGCAACTCGCTGGGCTCGAGCGTCGAGGTCGAGATCCCGACCATCGGCTCGCCGAGACCGGCTGAGACGCGCGCGAGGATCTCGGCGTCGGCGTAGTGCGTCGTCGCCTCGACGATCGCCTTCGCACGCAGCGCGGGATCGCCCGACTTGAAGATTCCGGAGCCGACGAACACCCCGTCCGCGCCGAGCTGCATGCAGAGGGAGGCGTCCGCGGGAGTCGCGATCCCGCCGGCGGTGAAGGTGACGACCGGGAGGCGGCCGTTCTCCGCCACCCAGCGAACGAGCTCGTAAGGCGCGCGCAGCTCCTTCGCCTCGGCGTAGAGCTCCTCCGTGCGCAGCGAGCCGAGCCGGCGGATCCCGCCGTAGACCGCGCGCATGTGCGTGACCGCGTTGACGACGTCGCCCGTCCCCGCCTCGCCCTTCGTCCGGATCATCGCCGCGCCCTCGGCGATCCGGCGCAGCGCCTCGCCAAGGTTCGTCGCGCCGCAGACGAACGGAACCGCGAACGCCCACTTGTCGACGTGATGCGCGATATCGGCAGGCGTCAGCACCTCGGACTCGTCGATGTAGTCGACCTCGAGCGCCTGCAGGATCTGCGCCTCGGCGAAGTGGCCGATCCGGCACTTTGCCATCACGGGAATCGAGACGGCCTCCTGGATCTGCTCGATCATCGCCGGATCGGACATCCGCGAGACGCCTCCGTCGCGGCGGATGTCGGCCGGGACGCGCTCGAGCGCCATCACCGCGACGGCACCCGCGTCCTCGGCGATCTTCGCCTGCTCCGCGTTGACGACGTCCATGATCACGCCGCCCTTCAGCATCTCGGCGAGACCACTCTTAACCCGCATCGTGCCGGTTTCGCTCACGGGAATGAGTGTAGCGCCCTGGTATCCGACCGCCGGATATGACATGGATACACGACCGGGCGCTACTCCTCTCCCCCTCCAGACGTTTCTTCCGCCCGTCGGAGGAGCCGTCTGGCCCAGAAAAGGAGCGTTCGGGAGAGAGGCCCGCCCCCGCGCGGGCCTCTCGCTTTCCCGAATCTTGCTCTAGAGGATGCCGCGCGCCTCGAAGGCCAACCGCACCTCGGCCGCGATGCCAGCGTCGTAGAGCTTCTGCGCGGTCTGCACGATGATCTCGGCCGCGTACGGCATCGTCGTCACGACGCCCATCGAAAAGTGCGCCTCGAGGATCGTCGTGTCCGCCTGGACGCGACCGATCGCGTTCCGGATGTCCCAGAGCGACGCCGACCAGATCAGGCCGTTCCGGTGCACACTCGTCGTTGAGAGGCTCTCCGGATAGTGCGCGGACGTGTCGATCCGCCGCAGGCAGTGGGGAACCGTCGACGTGTACGAGACCGCGTCCCAATCGGCGACGCACGGCGCATCCGGCGTCGGCGCAATGTGGTTCGAGATCGTCACGGCGAGGTAGTCGCCGAAGCCCTCGCCGATCCCGCCCGCCTCGACACCCTGGAGGTCGACGCCCTGCGCGTCGTGAACCGCGTGGCCGTATTCGTGCAGGATTACCTCGGCGTCCTCGGCATCGTCGACGCCGCCCTTGCCGAGCCGGATGATGTCGTGCTTGTCCCACGAGTACGAGTTGTCGGCGCCCCACTGGTTGATCCGCAGATCTTGGGACTCTTCGTTGACCGGCCGATAGGTCTTGCCGCTGCCGAAGCCGAGATCCTGGAAGTACTTCTGTGCCTCCGTGATCCAGTAGTACGCCATCACCTGTTCGAAGCGGTCGTCGCTGCGCGTGTAGACGAAGACGTTGTCGGGCGAGTACGCGTTGTTTCCGGTCTCGTTGCGGATGTTCGCGTAGTCGCCGGTTAGCGTGCCGCTGCCGTCAAGGTTCGTGAGCGTGACGCGTCGGTACGCGGGCTGGAGCGCGGCGTAGTCGGCGTCCTTCTGGTCGGTCAGCGTCTGATCCTGCAGAGACGCGACCGGATTCGGAAAGAACACCTGGCCCGTGCCCGTCGAGGCGCCGTTCCCCGGCTTGGCGGCGCCGGCGGCCGTCGCGAAGACGACCAGGGCCAACGCGGCCAGGCCGAGCATGATCGTGCGTGTGCGAGTCAAGTCCTACCTCCCCCTCGGATGCAAAGAGAACGGGCGAACTGTACTCGCCTTTTTCGCAAACCCTATTCGGGAGCTGAAACCGGATGTCCGAGCTGTTTCGCCCACCAATCCGACTCGCGCCGCTCCATCTGGCTCTGGAGCTGGCCGACGTACTGGGCGAGATCGGTCTCCTTCTTGCCGAGGCGCTGCTCGAGCTCGTTGATCGTCGTCTCCCGCTGCTCGAGCTTGACGTCGCGGAGCTCGAAGTCCGCCTCGAGCCGAGCCCAGCGGCCCTCGATCTCGCCCTCGCGCTCGTCGAGCTCGCGCATCCGGTCGGAGATCGACTCCTCGGTCGAGCCGAGCCGCTGCTCGCGCCGCTCGACGCGCGCCCGATGCGATTCGAGCAGCGTCTCGCTGGAGCTGACCTCGGCCTCGCGGGCTGCCAGCTCGAGCCGAAGATCGTCGAGGCGTCGTGCCTCCTCCTCCAGGTGGGCCGCGCTCTGCTGATCGGCCTCGTCGCGGCGGAGCTGCGACGCGCGCCGGTTCAGCTCGGCCTCTCTGGCTGCGAGCTCGCTCTCCTTGGCGGCGAGCTCGGTCGAGCGGGCAACCACCTCGCCGTCCGTCTCGACGACGCTCGTCCGGGCCTCGTCGAGCCGTTCGAGATCTGCGGCGAGCCGGTCGGACTTCGCCCGCAGCTCCGCCTCGCGCGCCTGGAACGACTCCTCGCGCGCGCTGACCGTGGCGCGAGCCTTGACGAGCTCCCGCTCGCGCTCGGCAACCGTGCGATCGCGCTCGCCGAGCTCCTGCTCCTGCTCGCGCAGGCTCGTCTCGCGCGTCGCGAGGACGAGC
>Ga0136617_10001060_pt1 | contig 24085 bp, 17 predicted proteins | sample AntDrymUQ3222106_2_FD_129672 | JGI IMG/M metagenome (GOLD analysis project Ga0136617, IMG submission 129672) | Polar desert sand microbial communities from Dry Valleys, Antarctica - metaG UQ322 (21.06) | ecosystem: Environmental > Terrestrial > Soil > Desert | place: Antarctica: Dry Valley...
AAAAGCAGAAAGCGGAAAGCAGTCTTGTCAAAACGCTTTCCGCCTTCCGCGCGTTAATTTTTGCAAGGGCTTCTGGCGCTAACAGGGGAGTTCAGGGATTGCTGGAGCGAGGGGCATCATAGCAGATGGGTGGGCGGTTTCCAATTTTTATCCCTCGCTAGTCCGAGGCGGCACGTTGCGCGGGTGCAGTTCGCGCGGCGTCGCTTCATTGGGCGCGAAGCAGAATGCGCTGACGCGATTCCGACCGGACTGCTTGGCATGATAAAGCGCGGTGTCGGCCAGTTCGATGAGTTCGATGGGGTCACGCGCGTCATCGGGGTAGGCGGCGACGCCGATGCTGATTGTGATGCGGAGCGTGCGATTCTCGTCGGGAGATGCGCCGTGGCGGGTGGCTGAAAAGGTGTGATCTTCAATCGCCGAGCGGACGCGCTCGGCGGCGACGAGCGCCTGCGCGCAGTCAGCGTCTAAAAGGAAGGCGGCAAACTCTTCGCCGCCGAAGCGCGCGGCCACGTCGCCCACGCGCAGGGCGTGCGTGATGAGACCGCCGATCTCTTCGAGCGTCTGGCTGCCGACGAGGTGGCCGCAGGTGTCGTTCACTTGTTTGAAATGATCAATGTCCATCATTAAAACGCAGAACGGACGGTTTTCGCTCTCGGCGCGCGCGGATTCACGACGCAGTTCGGAGAAGAAAGATTTGCTTGTGAGCAGTCCGGTCAACTCGTCGTGCGCGATGAGGCGATAGAGTTGGCGTTGAAACTCACGGTCAAGATCGTCGAGCAGATCGAAGCGGATGAGATGTTCGCCGATGGTAAGTTTGTCGCCGTGTTGGAGGAAGGCATCCGTTGCGGGTTGGCCGTTCAGGAGCGTGCCATTGGTCGAGCCGAGATCGGTGAGACGGTAGCGGGTCGCGTTCGTGTCCGGGTCGTGCTCGGTGCAGATACGCGCGTGCAGGCGCGAGGCGCGTGCATCGTTGACGCGCACGTCCGCTTCGAGCGTGCGCCCGAGGACGACTTCGTCGCGTTCGAGCGGGATGGGCGCGGCCAGTTGTTCGCCGCGCATGAAGACGAGCGCGGGACGGCGTTCGTGCGGCGTGGGCGGATCGGCGGGAAGAGTGTTGTGAATGTGATCTTCCATAATAGCCAAGAGTAACGCGGAAAGAATGAGGGATGGAAATGAAAAGATCAATACTTATCTCGCGCCCGAATATTTTTACGACCGAAAGGCTCGTGCTGTCGTCTTGTCGCTGCCCGCACAGGAACTTATAATTCGTGCCGGTTAAATTATTTCACAACAGATCGCTGCCTCGCATTTTTCGAGCGGGAGATGAGCGAACAGTTTTGAGCGTTGTTCTGAGGAGTAAGAAATTTGGAAGAAGCACAGACCAGTAGCACCACCGCCTGCCAATGGGCGACGACCGAACTCTCGGTCGAGCGCGTGTCGGTGGCAAATTTACCGACCGAATACGGAGAGTTTAAGATCGCGGGCTATCGCGCGCGCGAATCGGGCGAGGAGTTTGTCGCCCTCTTCAAGGGTGAGCTCGAGCGCGACACGCCGACGCTGGCGCGCATCCATTCGCAATGTCTGACGGGCGATGTGTTCGGCTCGCTCAAATGCGATTGCGGGGCGCAACTGCACCGCGCCATGGAGATGATCGAGCAGGCGCGGCGCGGCGCCATCGTCTATCAACTGCAAGAGGGGCGCGGCATCGGCATCATCAACAAGATTCGCGCTTACGCCTTGCAGGACGGTGGCGCGGACACGGTCGAAGCTAACGAACAACTCGGCCTCGCCGTTGACCTGCGCGAGTATCGCCAGTGCGCCGAGATACTTTTCGATCTGGGTTTGTGTCGGGTGCGCCTCATCTCGAACAACCCTTTGAAGCTGCGCGCGGTGGAAGCGGCGGGCTTACAGGTAGTCGAGCGCGTGGCGATTGAAGTGCCGCCGACGGAGGCCGCCCTGCACTACATGCGCACGAAGAAAGAGAAACTCGGACACCTTCTGGACTCGATTAAATAGAGCAAAGGTTAATGGCGGTGTTTTTTGCCAGCCGCAGGGCCATTGCTCGCTTCCTTCAAAATTTCGTGTAATCCGATCCGAAATTTTGAATAAGACTACCCATCTCACGGCAAAAAGCGTTTACGTCCCTCATTTTCTGTGAGCTTTTTCAAGAAACACCCATTCCAATAATCTGGAACAACAGTTGCATTTCTAAAACATCTGTAATTCCAGAGCCTTTTCGCTAGGCGAATCTACAATCGCTAACTCTTACAGACCGTCACTCTTTGTTGTCGTTACAACAAATAGCTCACCAACCTCGACGCGGCCACCGAAGGCTGCGGCTTGATAACTGGAGTAGTCAAATGAAAATAGAATCCCGCTGGCTGGTTTTGCTCGTCGCCATTAGTTTGCTTTTGATGCTGCCCGTGTACACAAATGCACAGGAGGCCACAGGTAAAATCGTAGGTACGGTTACAGACCCAAGCGGCGCACTCATTCCCGGCGCCAAAGTTGTTGTCACAGACTTAACGATGAAAGTCAGCCGTGATGCGGTGACAGATGAGGACGGCAACTTTCAAGTCCTCTCACTCCCCATCGGAACTTATCAGGTGACGGTCGAACGCGAAGGCTTCAAAAAGGCCATCGGCGAAGAACAGAAACTTCTCATCAATCAATCGTTGCGCTTCGATTTCTCACTGGAAGTCGGTTCCGCCTCGGAGACGGTCACGGTGGCGGCGCAATCGGGCGGCGTGGAGACGATTAATCCCACGCTCGGCCAGTCCGTCACGAGTCGCCCGATTGTTAATCTCCCCCTCAACGGGCGCAACGTGCTGCAATTAGCGTTGCTCCAACCCGGCGTCACCGAAACCAATCCCGGCAACACGGGCGCGGGCGGATTCAGCATCGCCGGCAGCCGTAACGACTCCGTCACCTTCCTGCTCGACGGCGGCGTCAATAACAACCTGCTCAACAACGGCGTCGTCTTCAACCCCAACCCGGACACGGTGGCCGAGTTTCGCATCCTGACGAGCAATTACACGGCAGAGTACGGGCGTAACGGCGGCGGCATCATCAGCGTGGTGACAAAGTCCGGCAGCAACGATTTTCACGGTAGCGTGTTCGACTACGTGCGTAACGATAGATTCAACGCTAACAGTTTCTTCAACAACCGCGACGGCATTGCGCGCGAAGTTTTGAAACGCAATCAATTCGGCTTCACGTTCGGCGGGCCGATCATCCTCCCGCGCTTCGGCGAAGGCGGCGCCTCGACCTATAACGGGCGAGACAAAGCCTTTTTCTTCGTGGGCTATCAGGGTCAAAGGCAGGTGCAGAATTTGACCTCGCCTACGACCACCACCTTTAGCCCCGCCGAGTTGAGAGGTGATTTTTCCAACTCCGCCAGCCGAGCGGACGTGGCGGCGTTCCTGCAAGCCAATCCGTTCTTCCAATCGAATGCGGCGCTCGCGGCGCAGGGCATCATTGACCCGGCGCGCATCGATCCGGTGGCGCAAAATTACATCAGGGCCGGGTTAATCCCGACCTCCACGGCTCCCGGCGGACGCCTTGTCTCGCAAGGCAGCGCCAAGAACGACAACGACGAGTTGACCTTGAAGTTTGACTTCAACGTGAGATCGGCGGATCGTTTTGCGGTCACACTGGGAGCCAGCCGGAATCCGACGCTCTCGCCTTTCAGCGGCGTCAATGCTCCCGGATTCCCTGTCACCACCAGCTTTGATCGCAAATACGCCAACCTCGCGTACACGATGATCTTTTCGCCGACGACGCTCAACGATTTTCGTTTCACCGCCCAACGCTCCGGCCAATTGCAGAACGACCCGGCGGCAGATTTGCCGACCGCTACGCAACTGGGCATTCCCGGCATCAGATCGGACGCGCCGAACGGGCCGCCTAATCTGTCGTTCGGCAGCGGTCTGAACATCGGCTTCAACATCAACGGCCCGGCCAATCTGATCAACAACACCTTTAACTTCACGGACACGTTCTCAATGGTCAGAGGAAAGCACACCCTGAAGTTCGGCGGCAACTATTCGGCCTACCAGAACAACACGGCGTATGCCTTCTTTGTGAACGGTCAGTATTACTTCTTCGGCTCTTACGCTACCGGTGACGGCTTCGCAGACTTTCTGCTCGGCGCGCCCGACTTCTATCTCCAATTCGGAGATGCGCCCTCCGACATTCGCAGCAAGTCAGTTTATGGTTTTGCGCAGGACGAATGGCGTGTCCGTCCTAACCTGACGCTCACGCTGGGGGTGCGTTACGAATACAATCAGCCCAAGTATGACACGCAGGGAAGATCGTTCTCGCTCAACCCCGGCCAACGCTCGACGCGCTTCCCGAACGCGCCCGTGGGTCTCGCGTTCCCCGGCGATGCGGGCGCGCCCAGAGGCTCTAATCATTCCGACTTTAACGACTTTGCGCCGCGCATCGGTTTCGCCTACGATCCGTTTAAAGACGGCAAGACGAGCATTCGCGGCGGCTTCGGCGTCTTCTACGATATTCTCAAAGGCGAAGATAATCTTCAGTTCAACGGTCAACCTCCGTTCTTCGGCTTCGCCGATCTCGACTTCGAAGACGCTACGGCGAACCGCGATCCGAATTCAGGCTTCAACCTCCTGTCGAACCCGTTCGTGACCGGCGGCTTCCCGAATCCGTTTCCTTCGCGTCCGCCGGCTTCTAATATCGACATCACCGGCACCTTCGGGCCTTTCGCCGGCGGCGGCGTCTTCTTCGTTGATCCGAACATCCGCACGCCTTATAACTATCAGTACAACCTCAGCATTCAACGAGAGTTGATGCGCAACCTGGTTGCTGAAGCGAGTTATGTGGGCAGCACGTCACGCGGGCTGACCGCTCTCGTTGACGCCAACCCGTTCATTCTCGGAACCAGCAACCGCGTCCTGAACACAGCGCCCGGCAACACCGGTTCCAGCTTCAGCTACGTCAATGAGTTCCGCAATGCGGCGGACGCTCGTTACGACAGTATGCAGTTGAGTCTCCAACGCGCGGTGGCGGAGACCGGCTTCCTCGGCAAAACCTATTTCACGGCGTCCTACACCTGGTCGCATTCCATAGATGACGCTTCAGGCTTCCGCAACCGCAACAGCAAGGTTCCGGCCTACAATTACAGCCAGTTCCGCGCCGACTCGGATTACGATGTGCGCCAACGCTTCAGTTTCAGCGGCGGCTGGGACGTGCCCTTCGAACGCCTGTTGCCGTCGTTGCCGGAACGCCTGACAAAAGGATTCAGCATCTATCCTATCGTGACGTATCGCACCGGCTTTCCACTGGATGTCTTTGCCGGCTCGGCGTTCACCGATTCGAGAACCGCAGCGGGGCCGTCGGGCGCAGGCGACAGAGGCTTGACCAGAGCGAATTTCACCGGCAACGGCCAGATCACTTATTTCGATCCACGCCAGGTGCAATCGCTCACCAACTCGTCGGGTATAACCCGGTCGGGCAACTTCTACTTCAACCCCGGCCTCTTTACCACCACAGGATTCCCCACCAGCGCAGAGGCCATCGCGAACCCCGCCCTGCGCACTTATGGGACTGTGCCGAGAAATTCACTGCGCGGACCGAGTCGGACGAACTTCGATCTGGCGATGTCCAAAATCACTCCCCTCATCGGGGAGCGGCTCAGTCTGGAACTTCGGGCGGAAGCCTTTAACGTCTTCAACACGGCTCAATTCAGCGACCCGGTGACTAACATCTCAAGCCCGAACTTCGGGCGGATTACCAGCACGGCGGCTCCGCGCATCATGCAGTTTGCGGCCAAGTTCATCTTCTAACCTCTGTCAGACTTTCAGGCTGACATTACGGGCTGGGGCCTCTTCGGCCTCAGCCCTTTTTATTTCGCAGCCGAATTGTGGCGCATGACATTTCAAGCCTCACTGCCTGCCCGCTTCGATTCGCTCGTGGTTTAAAAATATGCGCTACGGAGTTATCATCAGTCGAACCATGAAACGTCGTCTTTATTTCTCGTTGCTGCTTGCCTTGCTCGCGCTTTCGCCGGTTAGCGGAACACTGGCACAGAGCGGCGCGGGGCATATTTTATACGGGGACTTCAAGGTTGACGAGAGCAAGGTCGGCGGCCTCAAGCCGATCAATTTCGACCTTGATCTCTACGCCGTGCGAGGCAGTCTCGTCGCCCGGCAGAAGGTCGGAAAAAACGGTCGCTATCGCTTCGACAGCCTGCGCAACGGGGAATACGTCATCGTCGTTCAGATGGAGAACGTTGAAGTGGCGCGCGTTCGCGCCGTCGTCTACGGCGCGACGAGCGGTGATTTCCGTCAAGACATTTTACTGGAATGGAGTCCCGCGCTGGCGCGCCGGAAAGATAACAAGCCCGGCGTCGTCGCCGCCCCGCAGCAGCACACCCGCACGCCCGCCAACAACGTTCTTTTCAACAAGGCGGAAGAAGCGCTCAAGCGGAAGGATCGCGTCCAAGCTCTCTTACTTCTTCGCCAGCTTGTCGAGGCCGACCCGAAAGATTTTGAGGCGTGGACGGAGATCGGAACGATCCACTTTATCGAGAAAAATAACGCCGAGGCGGAGAAGGCCTACGTGCGTGCGCTGGCCGAGTTACCAAGCTTCGGTCTGGCCTTATTAAATCTGGGCAAGCTGCGAATGGCGCAAAACAACTTCCCCGGCGCAATCAGCGTCCTGACTCGCGCCGTCAAAGCGCAGCCCTCGTCCGCCGACGCCAACCAATTTCTCGGCGAGGCTTACCTCTACGTCGTCCTGAACGAGATCAGGAAAAAGTCGGACACGATTGAGTATATGAACGAAGCGGCACGCAAGGCCGTCGAATATCTAAGTGAAGCGATCCGCCTCGACCCGACCGGCAAAGCGGAAATCCACTTGCGCCTCGCGGACATCTACAACGCGCTCGACCTCAAAGCCCAAGCCGTAGCCGAGTGCGAAAAATTCCTCGCCAAGAAACCTGACTACCCTTCCCGCAAAAAATTGGAGCAGTTCATCTCAGAGAACAAAAAGCCCTGATTCGCGGCTTACCAACTGGCACTCAAATGCCCTTGCCGAGGGCACAAGTTCAGCAGGCTTCTCCCTCTCAAGGCGGGCAGCGTCCGGTAGAAAGCACCCTGCTCCATTTACCATTTACCTTTTACCGTTTACCATTCTCCCTCAATGAGCGAACGCATCTACCGCGACCCAGTGCATAACATCATTCGCCTGCGCACCGACACGCGGGAGGGGCGGCTGCTCGTCAACTTGATTGACGCGCCGGAGTTTCAACGCCTGCGCCGCATCAAGCAACTCGGCCTCGCCCTTTACACCTATCAGGGCGCGGAACATTCGCGCTTTGCACACTCTCTCGGCGTGCTGCATTTGATCACGCGCGTGCTGGACCGTCTGGGTGAAAACTATTCGATTGACGAAGAAGACCGGGCGGCGGCTCGCGCGGCGGCTCTGTTGCATGATGTCGGGCACGGATCGTTTTCACACGTCATGGAAAACGTTCTCGGTTTTCATCACGAAGAGTGGACGGTGCGCGCCGTGCACGCCGAAGAGACTGAGATCAATCAGGTCTTGCGTGAATATTCACCGCAGCTTCCGCAACGCGTCGCCGAGATCATCGAAGGGAAATTCCAACCCGCCTTCCTCGGCCAACTCGTCTCGTCGCAACTCGACGTGGATCGTATGGACTATCTCTTGCGCGATTCGCTGATGACCGGCGCGAAATACGGCATCTTCGATCTCGAATGGATCATCAACGCGCTCGCCGTTGACGAAGAGAACGACCGCATCTATGTCGCGGCGCGCGGCCTTTACGCCGTCGAGGAATATCTACAGGCGCGCTATTACATGTTTCGTCAGGTTTATTTTCACCGCACGCTGCGTTCGGCGGAGGCGGTCTTGCGTTCGGTCCTCAGACGCGCGCTCGAACTCGTCGCGACGGGCGAAGAGGTGTGGTGCGCGCCCGGCACGGCCTTCGAGAAAGTGTTGCATCATCAAACGCTCACGCTCGAAGACCATCTGGAGATGGACGACTCCGACGTGCTTTTTCATCTCAAGCAATGGCGACGCGCGAAGGATACGGTGTTGAACGATCTCAGTCGCCGCTTCATCGGTCGCCGCCTTTTCAAAGCGATTGACCTCGACATGCCGGAAGAGGAACGCGCGCAGTTTCTCTCCCATGCTCGCGCCACTGTCGCCCGCGCCGGTTTCGAGCCACGCTTCTATTTCATCGAAGACCACGCGGGCGACGTGCCCTATTACAACTACTACACGGCGGAGGGCGCGGAACCCAAGGCGCGCATCTATGTCGAAGACGGCTACGCGCGCCCGCAGATACGCGAGATCAGCGAGGTCAGCGGCGCGGTGCGCGGACTCCGCCGTTATCAACTCGACCGCGTCTGCTTCCCGCCCGAAGTGAAAGAAGAAATTTACGCGCTCTACCACGCCACAGCCTCGCCCCCTTCGACGCGCGTCGCGAGCGATAACGGCGATTAGGAACAGACAACAAACAATGAAGACACGAAGACACAAAGTTACTCTTTTGAGTTTTCTTTACGTCTTCGTGCCTTTGTGGTGAATTTAATCTTTTCCGGTTGCTACTTGATCGCTTTGATGCTCACCGGTTTGGCGAAGAGCGCATCGGCGACAGGTTTGTTGAACTCAACCGAGTCATAGTTGATGCGGCTCGACTGCTCGCCCGCGCGGTAGTGGTCAATGATAAAGGGCACGGTCAAACCCGCGATGGCTTTATAACTGGCGAAGCGATCCTCTTCCGCCACTTCTTCGCCCGCGCCGTTCTTCCGCTTGTAAAAAGTTTTGGCGGGCAGCCCGTCTCTCGCGCCGATCTCGTAATCCACTGTGAAGCCGTCGGGGTAAGTCACCCGCACGGCTTCATTGCGTTTGGCGAGTCCGGCTTCGCGCCGACCGAGATAAGTGAGCCGCGCGCCTTCCTTACGCCACCAACCGCGCAACAAACTGTCGGTGCTTGTGCGCATCGCGAGACGAAAATCCTGTACCTGTTCCGGCTTCATGTCCGCGAGCGAGCGCGTCGAACGCTCGAACGTCCACCCGGTGTCGCCGTCGTTCGTCTGAATGACGAGACCGAGCGTGCCGCGAAACTCCGTGCGCTCGCGGTTGGGAAAAACGAGATAATCAACGAAAGCCTGCGGCAGCGTGGAGATGCCTTTGTCGTATGGCGTGTAATAACCGCGCCCGATGATCGTCTTTGTGCCGAGATACGCGCTTCCGCCCTGCGCCTCAATCGCACGTTTTACGATCTGTTCAGCCTTCTCATCGTTCGCGGCGGCCTGTGCCGTCACCTCGACCTTCGGCGGCGAATTAGCCGGCGGCGTTTGAGAGAAGATTGACACGCTTAAGGCGAATAGTAAGAGCAACGGCCACGCGAGCCGTGTGCTTTTTTGCAACGGGGGTGCTTTGAAGTTCATAAAACTCGTAAGTGTCCGGGCATTTTCTCTGGAGTTTATACAAGGTGAAGCGCGCAAGTTAAAGAGGGTTTCAGTCGATCTATAAATGATAGAAAGCTGAAACCCTCCGGTTCAAATCGAGCGCACAAACTATCCGCGTTCAACCACCGACGCCCGGTTTAGTTGACGCTCGGCGCGTCAATGGCCTTGATCGTGATCTCGCCGTCCTCGTAGTCAACGACGAACTGCGACGCGCCTTTCCACATCGCCGTGAGCGGCAGTTTCACCTTCTCGTCAATGTGGCGTTTGAGGAAGCGCGCGCCGTAGGCCGGGCTGTAGCCCTTCTCCGTAAGGCTGTCAATGGCGCGCTCCGTCACTTGCACGGTCTTGCCCTGCCGCTCCATCTGTCGGCGCAGTTTGTCGAGATAGATGACGGCGATCTGCCTGACCTCATCCATCGTGAGCGGCGAGAAGACGACGATCTCATCAATGCGGTTGCGAAACTCCGGCGAGAAACGCTGCTCCGCCGCCTTCATCACTTCGTTCTTCACCGCGCGCACGTCGCCCAGAGTCTTCGTGCCGAAGCCGAGCGGCTTCTCGTACTTCTTGAAATTCTCCGAGCCGAGGTTGGAAGTCATAATGACGATGGCGTCCGAGAGATAAACTTTCTTCCCCCGCCCGTCTGTCAACCAGCCTTCGTCGAACCCTTGCAAGAAGAGGTTCATCAACGTCGGCGAAGCCTTCTCAACTTCGTCGAGCAACAAGACAGTGTACGGGTTCTCGCGCAAACGCTCCGTCAAAATGCCGCCGCGCTCCGAGCCGACGATGCCGCGCGGCATGCCGATCAACTTCTCCACGCCGACCGTGCCATCGCCGTACTCCGACATGTCTATGCGCACCATCTTCTCTTCATCGCCAAACATAAACTCGGCGACGGCCTTCGCCAGTTCCGTCTTGCCGACGCCCGTCGGCCCTAGAAAGAGCAGCACGCCGTCCGGTTTGTAATGCGACTCCTTGAGCGGCCCCTTGTTCAAACGCAACCTTTGCGCGACGGATTTGACCGCTTCTTTCTGCCCGATCACGCGCTGGCCTACCTCTATTTCCATCTGCTGGAAGCGGTCGGTCGTATCGCGCGAGATCATGTCGAGCGGGATATGCGATTCCTGCGAGATAACCTCGATGATGTGTTCCGGTTTAACGACCAATGCCTCCGGCTCATTGATCTCTACCTTCACCGAAGCCGTGTCGAGCCAGCCAATGGCTTTATCCGGCAAATGCAAATTGCGGATGTACTTCGGAGCCATCTCCAGAGCCATGTTGATGGCGTCGTCAGAGATGGTCACCGAATAGTTTCTCTCAAGCCGCGGGCGAAGGCCCAAGAGTATCTCGCGCGTCTGCAACAGGGTCGGCTCATCAATTTTGACCATGCGGAAGCGACGCGCCAGAGCCTCGTCTTCGCCGATGTATTCTTTGTATTCGGTGATTGTCGTCGCGCCGATGATGCGCAGGTCGCCGCGCGCGAGCGAAGACTTGAACATGTTGGCCGCGTCCGACGAAGTGCCGAGCGCCGCGCCCGCGCCGATGATCGTATGAGCCTCATCAATGAAGAGGATCAAATCGGGGCGTTCTTTGACTTCGTCAATGATGCCCTTGATGCGTTCCTCGAACATGCCGCGCAGCATCGTGCCCGCAACGAGTCCGCCCATCTGAAGTTGGACAACATGCGCGTTACGCAGACGTGCCGGAACTTTCTCCGGTTCGAGTTCGATGATGCGGGCGAGTCCTTCGACGACCGCCGTCTTGCCCACTCCGGGTTCGCCGACAAGCATCGGCGAATTCGCGCGCTCGCGGTGGCAGAGAATTTCCACCATTTGTTGAATCTCGCGCTCGCGCCCGATGGTCGGCGGAATCTTGTCCATCCGCGCCAGCCGGTTCATCGAAGTGCCGAAGTGTTTTAAGTAAGGCGGCAGTTCAAACTTCTTGCGATACTGTTCTTCGTCCTGTTCGCGCATGCGCACGCGCGCACGCACGTTTTCCGTCAACGCTTCCGAATCCGCGCCGAGCGTTCTGAGCATGCCGCTCAAGATTCCGCCGTCCTGTGCGAGAGCCGAAAAGAGGTCGGTGGATTCGATGGTCTTGCGTCCCTGCGCACGCGAACGCTCCATCGCGCGTTTGAAGAGATCAATCGTCTCCGGCGCGATGCGCAGCCCTTTGCCAACGTGCTGAAAACGGTTGTCGTCCAGCCGCCGCTCGATCTGCATTTTGACGTGAAACGGGTCGAGCGAGAGATCGCGAATGGCAGAGTTGAACAGTTCGGCCTCTTCGTTGATAAAAGCATGGAGAATGTGTTCGACGGCAATGTAATTTTGGTCACGACGCTTCGACTCCTGCATCGCGTTTTCAAAAATACGCTGTCCGCTGTCCGCGAAGCGATCTTTATATGTTCCTAAATCAACCATTGTGTTCCTTTAAACTTGCTGGAGCGCAACCTTCACAGCGGCGCGTTATTCAATCGTCAAGTGCCATCCCGATCTATCTACGCTTGACGACCCGTTTCGGTTCATCGCGGTGAGATCAGTTGCCGTCTCTCTCCGTTTGGGGCGGCTAGTTTTAGATGCCTCGCGTCCATGTCCCGTTGTGTTTCGGGACGATTCAGCATAGCACAATTAAGGCTGCAATTTTCCGGCCACAAAAATTAAGTCTGGAGTCTGAACTCAACAATTCCTAAGTCACCGAAATGAGCAATGAACCGTGAATTTCAGACTCCAGACTCTAGTCTTTCCAGACTTCAGACTCCAGACTTTTTAGACTTCAGACATTTTAGTAGTCGTAATCTTCGCCGCCCCCCATCGGCGGCCCCCCGCCGGCAGCCTTCTTCGGTTCGGGCGCGTCCGTGATGGCCGCACCCGTAGTCAACAGCAAACCGGAGACCGATGCAGCATTTTGCAACGCGGTGCGCACCACTTTTGTCGGGTCAATGATCCCTGCGGCGACGAGGTCTTCATACTTTCCGTTGGCCGCGTTATAGCCCTGCTTGCCCTTCGACGCTTCAACCTTGCCGATGACAATCGCGCCCTCTACACCAGCGTTCTCCGCGATGCGCCGCAAGGGTTCTTCAAGCGCGCGACGAAGAATGCGCACGCCCGTCTGCTCGTCTTCGTCTTTCAACTCCAACTTATCGAGCGACTTCGCCGCCTGCAGGAGCGCGATGCCGCCACCGGGGACGATGCCTTCTTGCGCCGCCGCACGCGTCGCGTTGACGGCATCGTCAACGCGCATCTTCTTCTCTTTCATCTCCGTCTCGGTCGCTGCGCCGACGCGAATCACCGCCACGCCGCCCGCGAGTTTCGCCAGGCGCTCCTGTAACTTCTCGCGGTCGTAATCCGAAGTCGTCTCTTCGATCTGGCGGCGGATCGCCCCGACGCGCCCTTGAATATCTTTCGACGCGCCCGCGCCCTCAACAATCGTCGTGCTGTCTTTATCAATGATGACGCGTTTGGCCGTGCCGAGATCGTCTGGCGTGACATTCTCCAACTTCACGCCGAGGTCTTCCGTGATGACGCGTGCGCCCGTCAAGGCCGCGATGTCTTCGAGGATGGCCTTGCGCCGGTCGCCGAAGGCCGGAGCTTTGACGGCGCAAACTTTGATCGTGCCGCGCAAGCGGTTGACGACGAGCGTGGGCAAAGCATCGCCTTCAATGTCTTCGGAGATGATCAAGAGCGCGCGTCCCTGACTCGAAGTCTGTTCGAGCACCGGCAAGAGATCACGCATCGCCGCGATCTTCTTTTCGTGGATGAGAATCAGAGGGTCCTCCAGCACCGCCTCCATACGGTCGGGATTCGTGACGAAGTACGGCGAGAGATAGCCGCGATCAAACTGCATCCCTTCGACGATGTCCAACTCGGTTTCGAGCGTCCGCGATTCTTCGACCGTGACGACGCCGTCTTTCCCGACGCGTTCCATCGCTTCGGCGATCAACTCGCCGATCTCGCGGTCGTTATTCGCCGACACCGACGCGACGTTGGCGAGTTCATCCTTATCCTTGATCTTTTTCGACTGCCGCTCAAGGTCTGCGACCGCCGCTTCCGTCGCGCGCTGGATGCCGCGCTGCAACGCCATCGGGTTCGCGCCCGCCGTCACGTTCTTCACGCCCTCACGGAAGATCGCCTGTGCGAGCACGGTCGCCGTTGTCGTCCCGTCGCCCGCCGTGTCGTTCGTCCGCGTCGCCACTTCGCGCACCATCTGCGCGCCCATGTTCTCGTAGTTGTCTTCGAGATTGATCTCTTTCGCCACCGTCACGCCGTCTTTCGTGATCGTGGGCGAGCCGAATTTTTTGCCGAGCACGACGTTTCGACCCTTCGGCCCCAGCGTCACACGCACCGCGTTCGCCAGCGTGTTCACGCCGCGCAACATTCCGTGCCGCGCCTCTTCGCTAAACTTCAATTCTTTTGCCGTCACTTCAATTATTCTCCTCGATAAGATTGTTAATCGTCAGACCCCGCCGCTTGTGCTCCGGCTCGCGCCCGCCCGACTTGCACGCGCGCGGGGCGTAGCAGTTGACCATTCATCCGGTAGCCGCGACCGTACTCCGCTGTCACTAACCCGTCGCGCTCCGCTTCGACTTCAACCGTGTCAACCGCTTCGTGCATTTCCGGGTCAAACTGTTCCCCAATGGCCTTGACCGTTTCGATTCCACCGGATGCAAGCACATTCTCGAAACCGCTGATCGTGCCGCGCAGTCCGTCGAGCAGAGCTTCGAGCGAGCCGCCGCTTTCCGCCGCCTCCATCGCGCGCTGCAAATTTTCCATCACCGGCAGAAGTACGCCGACGAACGCGGCCTTCTCGCGCGTCGCGCGTTCATCCGCCGTGCGCGTGAGACGCTGCCTGATCTCGTCGGTCTCGCGCTTGAGTTCGCCGCGCACCTGTTCAAAACGCGCCTGCACGTCCTTCGCCAACCCCTCGGCGGCGCGGGTGCGCGCTTCGAGTTCCTCCACGTACTTCGGTTTCAAACTCGGCGCGTCCGCTGGCTCCTGCGCTTGCTGCGCGCCTTCGTCCGACTCGTCGAGGCTCACGCGCCTGCGATCCGTCACACGTATGCCTTCGGCTGCCGGGGCGTCCGCTTCGCGCGCGCGCGCCTCTTCAACCGACATTCTGTCTTGCATATCCCGCCTCTTCTTGAAAGATACCATGATGGTTAATAGTAAATCGTAAACCGTGAATACAGAAATGCAGCTTCACCCAATCGCGGAATGCGGATCGCGGAAGGCAGATTATGAAACACGGACTTACTTTTAATTCGTCTTCCGCAATCGCTCAGGCTGTTGCCGCCGCCGACTCACTCGCAAACTTCAAATCATCCGCGTCCGCCGAGACGCGGATGATTTGACCGGACGCGATCTCGCCGCGCAGCAGTTTCGACGCGAGCGGATTTTGAATCAACGTCTGGATGGCGCGTTTCAGAGGCCGCGCGCCGTACATCGGGTCGTAGCCCTCACGCGCCAGAAGTTCGCGCGCCGAATCGTCGAGCGTCAAGGTGATGTTGCGCTCTTGCAGCATGTGGTGCAGGCGTTCGAGTTGCACTTCGATGATCTTGACGATCTCTTCGCGCGAGAGTTGATGGAAGATCACCACGTCGTCAATGCGATTCAAAAATTCCGGTTTGAAGTGACCGCGCAACTCCTCCAAGACAGCTTCGCGCACCTGCCGCTCGTCGCCGCCCGCCGCCTGAATTTCCCGGCTCCCCAGATTTGAGGTCATGATCAAGACCGTGTTCTTGAAGTCAACCGTGCGCCCCTTCGAGTCGGTCAAACGCCCATCGTCCAAAATTTGCAACAGCACGTTGAACACGTCCGGGTGCGCCTTCTCGATTTCGTCGAAGAGCACGACCGAGTACGGCCTGCGCCTGACGGCTTCGGTCAACTGCCCGCCCTCCTCGTAGCCGACATATCCCGGCGGCGCACCGATCATGCGCGCGACGGCATGCTTCTCCAAGTACTCGCTCATGTCGAGCCGGATCATCGCGCGCTCGTCGTCAAAAAGAAACTCGGCGAGCGCGCGCGCCGTCTCAGTTTTGCCCACGCCCGTCGGGCCGAGGAAGATAAACGAGCCGACCGGACGATTCGGGTCCTGCAAGCCCGCGCGCGCGCGGCGCACGGCGTTGGCAACCGCCGTCAAAGCCTCATCCTGACCGATCACTCGCTGGCTCAGACGCTCCTCCATCGTCACGAGTTTTTGCATCTCGCCTTCGAGCATCTTCGAGACCGGAATGCCCGTCCACTTGGCGACTACTTCGGAGATGTCTTCTTCATCAACTTTCTGTTTCAGCATCACGCCGTCCGCCTGAAGCTCGCCGAGCCTAGCCTGTTCCGCCTCCAGCTTTTGTTCAAGCAAAGGGATTTCGCCGTATTGCAGTTCGGAAGCGCGCGCCAGATCGCCCGCGTTGCGCGCGCGTTCGAGTTCCAACTTTAATTCGTCCAGCTTCCCGCGCGCCTCCTCCATGTGCTTGATGGCTTCCTTTTCGGATTGCCATTTCGCCTTCATGCCGGAAGACTTCTCTTTGAGATCGGCCGCGCGCTGTTCGATCTCCCGCAGACGCGCCTTCGAGCGTTCATCATCTTCACGCTGCAAGGCCAGACGCTCAATCTCCAATTGCATGATTTCGCGTTCAAGCTGGTCTATCTCGACCGGCAAGCTGTCAATCTCAATCCGCAGGCGCGAGGCAGCTTCGTCAATCAGATCAATCGCCTTGTCGGGCAGAAAGCGATCCGTGATGTAGCGATTTGAGAGCGTCGCGGCGGCGACAATCGCAGAGTCTTTAATATCCACGTTGTGATGCTTCTCGTAGCGTTCCTTCAAGCCGCGCAAGATCGCAATCGTGTCTTCGACCGTCGGCTCGCCGACATAGACCTGCTGGAAGCGGCGTTCGAGCGCGGCGTCCCGTTCGATATGCTTTTTGTATTCGTTCAAAGTCGTCGCGCCGACGCAGCGCAACTCGCCGCGCGCCAGCGCAGGCTTCAACATGTTCGACGCGTCTATTGCGCCTTCAGCCGCGCCCGCACCGACGAGCGTGTGCAGTTCGTCAATGAATAAAACGATCTGCCCTTTCGCGTTTTCGATCTCCTTCAAGACCGCCTTCAGGCGATCTTCAAATTCTCCCCGGTACTTCGCCCCAGCGAGCATCGAGCCGAGGTCGAGACCAACCAGCCGCTTGTTGCGCAAGGTTTCGGGCACGTCGCCGGAGATGATCCTTTGCGCGAGTCCTTCGACGATGGCTGTCTTGCCGACGCCGGGTTCGCCGATCAAAACAGGATTATTTTTTGTGCGGCGCGAGAGGACTTGAATCGTGCGGCGTATCTCGTCGTCGCGCCCGATGACGGGGTCGAGTTTGCCCTGACGCGCGAGGTCGGTCAGGTCCTTCGCGTACTTCGCGAGCGCCTGATAGTTCGACTCGGCGTTCTGATCCGTGATGCGCGAATCGCCGCGCATCTCGCCGACGACCTTCGAGAGATCGTCGCGGTTCACACCGTGCTGTCTGAGCAGGCGACCCGCCACGCCGTCTTTCTCGTCAACGATGGCGAGCAGGAGATGCTCGGTCGAGACGTACTCATCCTGCATCGCTTCGGCCTGCTTTTGCGCGGCGGTGAAAATTTGCGTGAGGCGCGGGCTAAAATATTGCTGCCCGCCCTGCACCTTTGGCAGCCGACCGATGGCCGCGTTGGCGTCGTTCAAGACAACTTGCAGGTTCGCGCCGAGTTTGCCGAGCAGCGGGCGCACGATGCCTTCGGGTTGTTCGAGCATGGCGACGAGCAGGTGCTCCGGCTCAACCTGTTGATTCTGGTTGCGCTCGGCTCCTTCGATGGCCGTCTGAATGGCCTCTTGCCCGCGCAGGGTGAAACGTTCTAAACGCATAAGCTAAATTCTTCAAATTGACGAGCGCGGAACGATGAATGAGTTCAATGCTCATCGTTCCGCGCGCTTGAATTACCGACAGAGTTATCCGCTGGATCAGCTACCGGCGGTCGCAGTCTTACCTTTGCTCTCCACTGCGGCGCTGCTGTTCTGCCCTCCGGCCTTCGCTTCGATGGTCTTGGGCGCTCGCGCTTCCGTGCCCTCGCCCGCGATCTCGATGCGACGCGCTTTCAACGCTTCACTCTTTTGCAGCACGACGCGCAATACGCCGTTTTTGTATTCGGCGGCCACCTTCTCCGATGAGACCGTCTGCGGCAGCGTGAAGGAGCGCGAGAACGATCCATAGGAACGCTCGACGCGGTGATAGTTGTCCGATTCGTCCTTCTTCTCGAAGCGGCGTTCGCCGCGAAGTGTCAACACGTTATTTTCGACGGTCAGTTCAAAGTCCTCGCGGTTCATGCCCGGCAATTCGGCTTCGAGCACGATCTGATCCTTGTTCTCGTAAATGTCCACGGTCGGAGCCCAGGCGCCGCGCGCTATCCCTTCGTCGCCGAAGGAGCGGGACAAATTGCTGGAGAACAGGCGATTGACTTCGTCTTGCAGCATCCGCAAATCGCGGAACGGGTCGTAACGGGTAATAGACATGACGCATTTCCTCCTCTAACTCAACAAAAAGTTCTTTGCTGGACGCTCACAGGAGTCTCCGATTGATTGAATCAGCGTCTTTGACTTGTGAGCGTGCAGGGATAATAATATCTGAGTCCTTTCTTGTCAAGTACCTCCAAAAAGATTTTTTCGCCCGCTTTTATTCCGAAACGGGGAATGACGAGGCTCCCGTTGAAACTTTCTAACCCAAGCCAAAGAAACGTTTAATAGAAGTGATGACACCTGCAGAGACCTTTTCTTCGTCTTCGGCTGCGGCGGAAGCGGCGAGACCGGCACGGCGTTGGGCGATGGTTGCGCCGAGCGATTCGGCCAGATGCGGGTTGGTGTCGAAGACGGATTTCATCGCCTCGTGGCCGATTTCGAGCACCTCGGTCTCTTCGGCGGCGACGACGTGCGCCGAGCGCGGCTCGCCCGTGAACAGAGCCATCTCGCCGAAGAAGTCGCCCTCGCCGAGCGTGGCGACGGTGCGTGGCTGACCGTTATCGTTGATCTGCACGGAGACGTGGCCGTGATGCACGACAAACATGGAATCCCCCTCGTCGCCCGCGCGGATGATGGTTTCGCCCGGCGCGTAGGTGTGACTGCGTGAGGCGCAGGCGAGTTGCGAAAGCTCATCGGCGTTGAGCGGAGCGAAGATGCCGGTGGCCGAGAGACGTCCGGTTAAGGTCTGCTCCTCTGCTGCCAGACTGGCGATGGCTTTCGGCTGCTCGATGTAGAGCGTCTGCGTTGGATAGGCAAAGCTCAGCCCCGCGCGGTTGAAGGCATACCAGATGCGCTGGCGGATGAGCGCGTCCGTATCATTGAAGCGGGCATAATCTTCGAGCCAATACTTAATTTCGTAGTCCACGCCGAAGTCGCCGAGGTTGCGGATGCGCACGAAGGCGGCAGGCTCCCGACGCACGTTTTCCGCCTCGCGGATGGCGGTGCGCACGACCTGCATCACTTTAGCGGGTGAGTTCGCGTAGAGCGCGTTGAAAAAGATGAGGCGCGCGTTCGCGTTGTCGCGCGGGCAAACCTCGATGGCCTCTTTCGCGATCTGGCTGTTGCTCACCAGCACGATGTGATTGGTGAACGTCCTGATCTTCGCCGCGCGCCACGTCACGCTCTCGACGACTCCGGTCCACTTGCCGACCGTGATCACGTCGCCGACATCGAAAGGCTTGTCGGCGTGGAGCGAGATGCCAGAGAAGAGGTTGCCGAGCGTGTCTTGCAAGGCGAGGCCGAGGATAACGCCGAGCAACGCCGAACCGGAGAGGAGCGCGCCGAGCGACAGATCGAAATAGTATTTGAGGATGAGCGCGACGATGAGCACGTAGGCGACGATGGAGAAGAGGTCGCGCACGAGGCTTGGCGCTTCTCGGCCTTTGCGGAGGCGAAAGATGAGATCGAAGATGAACGCGCTGGCGAGCCGCACGCCCACGAACATGAGCCCAAGCCACAACGCGATCTTCGTGAGCAGTTGCACCCAGTAAAAACCGGGGGCGTCCGTCTTCAAGTTCTCGCTCGATGCCGGGGCGAACGCGGGCAGGACGAGATTGAGCAAGACCGCGAACATCGCAGTCGCAAAGAGGGGGAAGGCAAGTTGGTTTCTAAGACGAGAAGTCTTCATCAGCAAACGCGGAGCGTCAAAGGTCAAACTCGACTAGCACATTGGTTGGAAAAATCACCGGCTCATTCGCGGGTTAAAGCTCACCCCCGAACAGCGTGATCGCAACCAGTATGAGCGATAAACTGGAGACGACGAGCACCATCAACCACGCCAGCGCATTATAGACTGGCCCGTTCGCGTATTCACCCATCAAATTACGGTCGCCCGCCAGACGCAATATCGCGACGAGCATGACCGGCAAGAGCAGCCCGTTGATGAACTGCGTGGCGAGCAGCACGCGAATCACCGGCAGTCCCGGAATCATGGCGACGAACGCGCCGACGGCGATCAGGAAAGTAAAGATGCCGACGAAGATCGGGGCCTCGCGGAAATTGCGCGAGACGCCTTTCTCGAACCCCAGAGCTTCGCTGATCGAGTAGGCGGTGGCGAGCGGCAACACGCCGACGGCGAGCATGGCCGCGCCGAGGAGTCCCGTCGCAAATAGGGCCTGCGCGTACTGTCCGGCGATGGGAGCGAGGGCGCGCGCCGCGTCGGCGGCACTCTCCACTTCGATGCCGCGCTGGTGCAGCGTTGCCGCCGACGCGACGACGATGAAGAACGCGATGACGATGGCGAAAGTCGTGCCGCCCCACACGTCCGCGCGCACGAGATGGTAGTCCTCTTTGGTCAAGTTTTTTTCCACCACCGAAGATTGCACGAAGACCTGCATGAAAGGTGTGATCGTCGTGCCGATCAGCACGATCAGCATGAACAAATAGCCCGTATCCAGACTGAAACTCGGACGGATGAATTGCCGCCCCACCTCACCCCACACGGGACGCGCCAGAAAAGCCGAGATGATGTAGCCGAGAAAAACGAGCGACATCAATAGGAACACCCGCTCGACCCGCTGGTACGACCCCTTCACCACGAGCCACCAGATGCCGAAGGCCGCGAGCGGCACCGAGTAGAAGCGGCTGATGCCGAAGAGTTCCGTCGCCGCCGCGATGCCGACGAATTCAGAGACGATGACGCCGCCGTTGGCGACGAGCAGGGCGAGCATCACGACGGCAGTCCAGCGCACGCCGAACTGTTCACGGATGAGATCGGCTAAGCCCTTGCCCGTGACGACACCCATCCGCGCGCACATCCCCTGCACGAGTCCGAGGCTGAGGCCGATGGGCACAAGCACCCATAGGATCGTGTAGCCGTAACGCGCGCCGACCGTCGAATAACTGGCAATGCCGCTCGCGTCGTTCCCCGCGTTGGCCGCGATGATGCCGGGGCCAAGCACCGCCAGATACGCAAGCAACCCCGTCCGCCGCGCCACCGCATGCCGCACGCGCAGAGTGCCGCGCCGCCACAGGCGACGACTCTTCTCCCGCACCTCTGTACGCGACACGGCCACTTGGAGGTTCTCCGTCAGGCATAATTATTAGAATCCATCTGCGCGACCACTGATCACATAGTTGAGTTCTACGATCTTAACAGGCTTGCCTGTCTGCTCTTGCAACTGACGAGCGAGTTCCGGCGTGTATGGTACGTACTCCACCGGTATTTCTTCACTAACGCAATATGTCTTACCGAAAATCTTGAAGGCCACGCGCGGCAGCGACTTCGTCAGGATATACTTTCCGGCAGGTTTCGGCTTCTCATTCAACCAGTGCGTCAGCTTTTGACCTTTCGCCCGCCACCACAGGCTATACAATTCAAACTTGATGGCTTCCCTGATACCTTTATAGCGGTATTTGGGATCACCATACTGCAATACCCAGATGAGCCATTCCGTTCTCGTCATAGGTTCTCCGTCGTTCATTGGTATGTCAGAGGAGTTTGGAACTATATTCCCGGCACTTTAAGAAATCTGCTCGGCTTTCATCCGAAAGTCTAGTAATGCATTTGTCAGTGGATGTAGTTGCTGTGTTGACAGCTTTCTCAATCTGCTCTTCCCAACTTTAGCGTTCAGTACCGCAAGGGAGACAACGAGAGGATTCTCGCTATTAAGGGAATCATTGATACTCGAATGGACATACTCCCAGCAGGCTTCGTGCAAGTCGAATCTTGAGAACTCGCCCGGTTCTACTGCATTGCCTATCCCTCGCTCTTCATCTTTGACCGCAGGATGTTTAAGGCACTCAGTCTTGGTCGTCTCATGGTAAATGGCTCTATACTTTGAGTCAGAAAGGAATGTACAAAGATTTGCTAATTCCTTACCGTCAATCGTGACCCAACCCCGACCGCATGAACATTGATAGCGGGTGCTATAAACATGCACGCGCCCGCGCACGCTCTCGGCGAAACTATCCTCGACCAATTTTCTCAACTTACTCCAACGCATATTCGTCTATTTCACACTTCAACCGAACAGTCTCGGCAACCTCTGTCGCCAGCCTTTCGGCAATAACAATTCCATCGCGTCGTCAACGGTGACGATGCCCGCGATCTCGCCGAGGTCGTCAACGACGGGCAGGGCGAGCAGGTTGTAGTCGGCGATCTTGTGTGCCACGTCTCTGGCCGAATCGTCGGGGTGCGCGTGTTGATATTCGTCGCGCATGACATGTTCGAGCGGCGCGGCGGGGTCGGCGAGGATGAGGCTGCGCAGGGCGATCACGCCGGAGAGTTTCCACGAGCCTACCCGTTCAACGACGTAGAGGTAATAGATCATGTTTGGCGTCTCGGCCATCTCGCGCAAGGTGGCGAGGGCTTCGCCGACGGTCAAGCCTTTCGGGAGCGTGATGAACTCGTTCGTCATCAGGCCGCCCGCCGTGTCGTCTTCGTAGTGGAGGAGTTCGGCCACGTCCGTCTGCTCCTCGCCCTCCATGCGGCTGAGCAAATCCGTGGCGGTGGCTTCGGGCAGGTCGCCGAGCACGTCCGCCGCTTCGTCGGGCGACATCCATTCGAGGATGTCGGCGGCGCGCTCCTTGTCCATGTCGCCGATGATGCGCACCTGACTCTCGTCGTGCATCTCTTCCAGAGTCTCGGCGGCGGTCTCGTCGTCGAGCGCAGCGACGACCTCCGCGCCCTGCCGGTAAGACAGTGCTTCGGCGAGCCGCGCGATCTCCACCGGATGCAGACGCTTCAACTTATCGGCGGAAGACTTCAGACGCACCGTCGCCGCGTCGGTCGCCAGATAGCCCACGTCCGCCCAGTTGATCACTTCGACGGGGCGACTGCTGCCAAAGAACCCTGCGGGGGCGAGCCTGCGCCAGAGACCTTGCAAGCTCACGTCCGCGCCGGTCACGCGCCACTCGCCCACGACTTCGATCAACTGCACATCGTTGACGCGCACGACGCGCTTGCCGTCCACGTCAATCAACTGCTTGTCGAGCACGTCGCGCGCGAGAAGGACTTCGCCCCCGCGTCGCTTGAAGTCGCGCAAATCGAGCAAGTCGAAGTTGAGTTGCGCGCCTGCTTCGCCGAATTTGGCGATGCGCGTGCGCGGCAAATAGATGAGCCGCCGCGCATGCCGCGCCACTACCCCCGTCACGGGCGGGTGGTCTTCGCCGAGCCGCACGATGACATCCTTGATCGAGGCCACCGGGCGGCCTTCCACATCGCGCACAGGACGCCCCAGAATTTGTGAGAGGTACAGCATAAAAACTTGAAATTAAAGTTCGGCGTTGCGGGCGAAATGATACCACGCCGCCCACGCAAAAGAGTCGGGTAAAAAACCGCCGCGCGCTTCGTTCTCGAATCATACAAACCGCGACGGCGCGCGCGAAAAGATGCTTGACACAGTCGCGTGGTGGGACTAGCTTAACGGCGTTTGTATCGCCTCGCTGCTTCTTCGCCAACCCCCTCGAAGTTCAGGCTTCGACCGGCAAATCTCTTCTTCACACTCTTAAGGAGCAAACTCATGTCTAAGATTTTTCGCCCCCTCATCCTCGCCGCGTTGCTGCTCTTTCCCGCTACTGCTTTCGGTTGGAATGCCAGAGGCCACATGATCGTCGCCTACATCGCCTACAACGATCTCCCACCCGCGACGCGCAGCAAAGTTGACGCTCTGCTGCGTGAGCACCCCGACTTTGCCAGACTCTCCAGCGGTCTCAACCAGAATAGTTCGACCTTCGGCTTGAGAGTTTTTATGGTCGCGTCAATCTGGCCGGACATCATTAAAGGCGACTCGCGTTTTCACGAAGACCATCGCCCGCCAACAACGCCCATCGCGGGCTTCCCTCCATGATGCGCCACCGCCCGTGGCACTTCATAGACCTCCCGTTCACGCAGGACAACACGACGACCGCGCCGCCCGAATCGCCAAACGCGATGGAAATAATGCCGCGCCTCCGGCAACAACTCGGCGTTGCCGGACTGCCCTCCCCTGAATGCGCTTACAACCTGTCGTGGTTGATCCATCTCGTCGGCGACGTGCATCAACCGTTGCACACCGCCGCACGCTTCACGCGCCTGCACCGCGCCCCGAAGGGCGACATGGGCGGCGTCCTCTTCAAGATCAACGACGAGTCGGACGCGCTGCACTTCTTCTGGGACGGCGCGCTCGGTG
>Ga0136617_10001061_pt1 | contig 24065 bp, 29 predicted proteins | sample AntDrymUQ3222106_2_FD_129672 | JGI IMG/M metagenome (GOLD analysis project Ga0136617, IMG submission 129672) | Polar desert sand microbial communities from Dry Valleys, Antarctica - metaG UQ322 (21.06) | ecosystem: Environmental > Terrestrial > Soil > Desert | place: Antarctica: Dry Valley...
GCCCCCAGGTCGACCGAGTACTGGCGGTGGGTGAGGCGGGTGAAATGGGCCACCAGATCGCGCTCGGAGATCTCGGCCACCGCCGCCGGCTCGGCCCGGAGGTGCGCGGCCGGCACCAGTTCGTCGGCCGCCCACTCCGGCACCCCCGTCTCCCGGAACGAGCACGCCGCCCGCCCGGGTACCGACAGCTCGAAGATCGTCGGCTCCCCCTCGCGACCCATCAGGGGTGCGCTCGACGCCCGCCCGCCCGGCGCGGCGGCGGCCGTCAGCAGACGACCATCGTCGACAGGTGTCATCTGATCGCCCTCATCGGATGGCCCTCATCGGATGGCCCTCATCGGATGGCCCTCATCGGATCGCCGTCATCGAATGGCCCGTCATCGGATCGCCCTCATCGGATCACCTTGTCGAGGGCGGCCACGTAGGCGTCGATCTGGGCCCGGGTGCGGCGCTCGGTGACCGCCACCAGCAATCCCGAGGGGCCGGCGCCGTACTCCTCGCCCAGGGGCACGCCGGCGAGGAAGCCGTTGTCGGCCATGCGCTCCACCACCACGTCGGCGTCGACCGGCAGCCGGAGGGCGAACTCGGCAAGCACCGGCCCGCCGGCCAGGGGCTCGATGCCGGGGATGCCCAGCACGGCCTCCCGGGCGTACCGGGTGCCCCGGGCGCACCGGATCGCCAGCTGGTGTAGACCCTCGGTGCCCAGCCAGGCCAGGTGGACGGCGAAGGCCACCGCGATCAGGGTCTGATTGGTGCAGACGTTCGACGACGCCTTCTCCCGGCGGATGTCCTGCTCCCGGGTGCGAAGGGTGGTGACGTAGGCCCGCCGCCCGTCGACGTCGACCGTCTCCCCCACCAGCCGGCCCGGAAGGCGGCGCACGTGCTCCTTGCGGCAGGCGAACAACCCCAGGTAGGGGCCGCCGAACGACAGGGGCGTGCCGAAGGGCTGCCCCTCCCCCACCACCACGTCGACCCCGAAGTCCCCCGGCGGCTTCAGCAGCCCGAGCGAGACCGGGTCGGCGGCGACCACCACGTGGGCGCCCACGGCCCGGGCCACCGCCACCGCGCCGGCCACGTCCTCCAGGCATCCGAGGAAGTTGGGCTGCTGGAGGACGATGGCCCCCGGCGGGCCCCCGTCCCCGCCATCACCATCTCCGGCGCCGGCCCCGGGCCAGGCCGTCAGCCCGTCGGCCAGGTCGACGATCCGCAGGCGGTGGCCCGACCCGGCCGCGAACGTGGCCATGACCTCGCGCCAGTGGGGGTGGACGCCCCGCGAAACCCACACCACCGGGCGGCCGGTGGCGGCGACCGAAAGGTTCACCGCCTCGACGCAGGCCGAGGCGCCGTCGTAGAGCGAGGCGTTGGCCACCTCCATCCCGGTGAGCCGGCACACGAGCGTCTGGTACTCGAAGAGGGCCTGGAGAACCCCCTGGGCCACCTCTGGCTGGTAGGGCGTGTAGGCGGTGACGAACTCGGAGCGGAAGGCCAGGGCCGCCACCACCGACGGGATGTCGTGGTCGTAGGCGCCCGCCCCGGCGAAGCAGACCAGGTCGGCACCCGTCGGACGGTTGGCGCCGGCCAGGTGGTCGATCCGGTCGAGGACGTCGGGCTCGCTCAGGCCCGGGTCGAGCGCCAGCCCGTGGCCCCCACCCGCCAGCCGCAGGGCGGCGGGGATGGCGGCGAACAGGTCGTCGAGCGACGACAGGCCCAGGGAGGCCAGCATCCCGGCGATCTCGGCGTCGGTGTGGGGGACGTAATGGCCCACTCAGCGGCGGTCCTTGCGGACGAACGGCGGCGCTACGACCCGGCCCGGCAGGTGCTGGCCGCGGGCGTCGACCGTGACCTCCTCGCCGGGACGGACATGGGGGCGCAGGAAGGCGAGGGCGATGCCCCGGCCGAGGGTGGGCGAGAAGTTGCCGCTGCTGACCTCGCCCAGGGGACCGTCTCGGCCGGCGACGCCGTACCCGGCCCGGGGCGGCTGGCGACCCTCCACCTCCAGTCCGGTGAGCAGGCGGTCGACGCCGTGGGCCCGCTCCGCCTCCAGGGCGGGCCGGCCCCGGAAGTCGCCCTTGTCCCAGGCGACGACCCAACCCAGGTTGGCCTGCAGGGGCGTGATGCCGGGGCCCAGCTCGTGGCCGTGCAGGGGCAGCCCCGCCTCCAGCCGCAGGGTGTCCCGGGCACCCAGGCCGGCCGGGAGCAGGCCGGCGTCGAGCAGGGCGTCCCAGAACGCGGGCGCCGCCCCGACCGGCACCGCCACCTCCACGCCGTCCTCGCCGGTGTAGCCGGTACCCGCCGAATACCCGGAGGCCCCTTTCCACTTGAACCGCGTGACGTGGAAGCGGCCGACATCGGCCGCGTCGGGGGCCACGTCGGCCAGCCACCGCCGGGCCTCCGGGCCCTGCACGGCGATGATGGCCCGCGACCCGGTGACATCGTCGCCGCCCACCGCTTCCACCACCCGCTCGGTGTTGGAGGCGTTGGGCATCACGTGGAACTCGTGGTCGTCCACCCACCACACGATGACGTCGTCGAGCACCGACCCGTCGGCCTCGTCGAGCAGGTGGCTGTACTGGGCCCGCCCCGGGCCGATCTTGCCCAGGTCGTTCGTGAGCGTGCGCTGGAGGCGCTCGAAGGCGCCGGCCCCGGCGACGCGTACCGAGCCGAGGTGGCTGACGTCGAACACCACCGCCCCCGTCCGGCAGGTGCGGTGCTCGGCCAGGGTGCCGGACGGGTACGACAGCGGCATCTCCCACCCGCCGAAGGTGACCATCTTGGCCCCCAGCTCCCGGTGGGACTGGTCGAGCGGGGACTGGCGGAGCATCGCCGGAGAGTATCGGCCCGGCTGCGGGCCGGTGCACCTCCAGGGTCGGGCCGCCGCGTTGCGTCGGCGGTCGATGCTTTTCCGCCCGCTCCCCGTTACCATCCCGCCGTGCAGTGGCGGCGGGGGCTGGTGGGGGCGGCGATGGTGATGCTGGCCGCGGCCTGCTCGTCGGCCGATCCTGCGACGCAGCTCACCGACTCGGGATCCCCCCAGACCACCTCGCCCCCCGGCTCCTTTGGCGGCCTCTCCGCCGACCCGATCCCGGCGCCGTCCACCCCCACGGCCGCGGTCCCGACGGCGACCGGACTGCTGACGTTCCGGGGCAACGCCTCCCGGAGCTTCTACGGCACCGGCCCCCTGCCCGCCCGGCCGGGCGTCGACTGGCAGTACCCCGCCTCCGACCTGCAGAAGATGTGCTCGATGTCGACCGTGGGGGCGGAGACGTCGGAGTGGTGCGGCACGGGCTGGACCGGCCAGCCGGCGGTGGTGGAGCGCGACGGCCGCACGTGGGTGATCTTCGGCGCCTACGACGGCGCCGTCCACTTCCTCGACGCCGACACCGGCCGCCGCCTGCTCCCCGATTTCAATACCGGTGACCTGGTGAAGGGGAGTGTCACCGTCGACCACGACGGCTACCCGCTGGTATATGTCGGCTCCCGCGACAACGCCTTCCGGGCCATCGCCATCGACCGGGTGGTTCCCACCGAGCTCTGGCGGCTCGACGCCGGCGACGTGTCGCCGACGCTGTGGAACAACGACTGGGACGGCTCCCCCCTGGTCTCCGGGGGCTACCTGTTCGAGGGCGGGGAGAACAGCCAGTTCCACGCCGTGCAGCTCAACCGGTCGTACGGTGACGACGGGTTGGTCGCAGTCGACCCCGTCCTGGCCTTTCACACGCCCACGTGGGACGACGAGCTGCTCGCCGGCATCGGCGACCACAACGTGTCGGTCGAGGGCTCCGTCGCCCTGGCCGGCGGAGTGGCCTGGTTCGCCAACTCGGGGGGCCTGGTGCAGGGCTGGGACGTGTCGGGCCTGGCCGCGGGCGTGCCCCCCGAGCGGGTCTTCCGGTTCTGGATGGGCGACGACGTCGACGCGACCGTGGTCGTCGACGACGAGGGGATGCTCTACGTGGCCGCCGAGTGGGAGCGCCACACGGCCCGGGGCCGGACTGTCGGCCAGATCGTCAAGCTCGACCCGTCCCGGCCGAACCCCCTGGTGTGGTCGGTCCGCGACCAGGCGGGCGAGACGGCCGGCGTGTGGGCCACACCCGCCCTCTGGAACGACCTGGTCATCGTGCCCACCGACGGCGGCCGCCTCCTCGGCATCGACCGGGCCACCGGCCGCATCCGGTGGACCAAGACCCTGCCCGGCCCGCTCTGGCAGTCACCGGTGGTCGTCGACGGCGTCCTCCTCCAGGGCGATTGCCACGGCGTGCTGCACGCCTATGACCTGGCCGACACCACCGTCGACCCCCCCGAGCTGTGGACTGTCCGCCTCCCCGGCTGCATCGAGTCCACCCCCGCCGTCTGGAACGGACGTATCTACGTCGGCACCCGCGAAGGCCACGTCTACGCCATCGGCTAGGCCGACCGGCAGGCCCCGAAGGGGCCGATGCGCCTGTCGAAGTCGGGGGGCAGCGCCCCCCGACTGTCAGCTCTTGACTCGGGGGGGTGTCAGGGGGGTGTCGGGGGGGTGTCGGGGGGCAGCGCCCCCCGACTGTCCCCCGACTGTCACGAGACGTACGGCACCGGGTTGACCGGTACGCCGTCGATGCGGACCTCGAAGTGCAGGTGGTCGCCGGTGCACGTGCCGGTGCAGCCCACCCGGCCGATGACCTGGCCCCGGCTCACCCGCTCGCCCTCCGAGACCGAGATCCGGCTCTGGTGGGCGTACAGGGTGGCGATCCCCCCGCCGTGGTCGACGATGGTGGCGTTGCCGTAGCCGCCCAGCCACCCGGCGCTCACCACCACCCCGTCGTCGGCGGAGTGGATGGCATCGCCCTCGGAGGCGCCGATGTCGACGCCGGTGTGGATGCGAACGCTGCCGAACACCGGGTGCACCCGGGGCCCGAACGGCGATCCGTAGGAGTGCCCGGGCATGGGGTCGGCCAGCTGACCGCCGGATGCGGCGGCCGACGCCTCCGACACCGACGACCCCGACGATGACGACGCCGACGATGCCGACCCGGTCGACGCGGCGGCTCCCCGACGGGCCTGCAGCGTCTCGGTCACGGCCGCCGACTGGGTGGCGAGGGCGGCCAGCTCGCCCTCGAACTCGGACTGGCGGCCCCGGGCCTCGCCGAACAGCTGGTCGCGTTGGGCGACCTCGGCCTCCGCCTCCTCCAGCAGTCCCACCCGCACCCGCTGTCCGTGCTCCACGTCGGCCGCGTCGGCGGATGCGCCGGCCCGCTTGGCGCCCATCTCCCGCCGCACCCCGTCGAGCTCCTCCAGCAGGTCGGCGACCTCGTCCCGGAGCCTTTCCTCCTCGGCGAGGGTCTCGGCCCGGCTGCTGCCCAGGAAGTGCACGTACGAGCGCCGGGCGGCCAGGGCCCCCAGGTCGTCGGCGTAGAGGAGCGACGTGGCGTAGGTGATGGCGTTCGACCGGCCGGTGTAGGCGTCGACGGCCAACTGCTGGCGGTGGACCCGGGCCTCGGCCAGCTGCTGGTTGGTGGCGTCCAGGCGGTGCTCGAGCGTCCACTGCCGGGCCTGGAGGGCGCCCAGATGGTCCTCCGCGGCGTTGAGGTCGCTGCGGAGGTTCTCGACCTCCCGGTTCACCCCCGACACCTCCGACTCGAGCTGGCGGGTGCGGGCCTCGGCGGCCTCGATCAGCTCCAGCAGTCGGGCCTCGCTGGCCGACGCCAGGTCACCGGCATCGGCCGTCACCACGGGCTGGCCGCCGGCGGCCGGCGCCCCCGTCAGGCTCAGGCAGGCCAGGAGCAGTCCGACTGCGACCCGTGCGGCTGCCCGACACACGCCACGCCCCGCGGCCACGCCCGCCCCACCAGGAACATCAGCCACAGGAGGCACAGTATGCGGCGTTATCCACAGGAACAACTCCGCCTGTGGATGCCGCCTGTGGACGGGGCCTCCGGGTTCTACCGCAGGGCGGCCAGGACCTCCTCGTGGAGCAGGCCGTTGGTCGACACCGCGCTGCCGCCGTCGGCGCGGGCCTCGCCGCCGAGGTCGGTGAAGCGGCCGCCGGCCTCCTCCACGATCACCTGGATGGGGGCCACGTCCCAGAGCGACACCTCGGGCTCGGCGGCGATGTCGACCGCCCCCTCGGCCACCAGCACGTGCGACCAGAAGTCACCCAGCCCCCGGCTGCGCCAGCACCGCCCGGCCAGGCGCAGCAGCCGGCCGTCGGTGGGGCGGCCGGCGGCGGTCTCGCTGTCGAAGCGCTCCAACCCGTCGTAGCTGATGAAGGCGTCCTCGACCGCTGCCACCCGGGACACCCGGATGGGCCGCCCGTCGGCCCAGGCCCCCTCCCCCCGGGCCGCCCACCACCGCCGGCCGAGGGCGGGAGCGGACACCACGCCGACGACCATCCGGCCGTCGCGCTGGAGGGCGATCAGGGTGGCCCACACCGGCACGCCCCGCACGTAGTTCTTGGTGCCGTCGATGGGATCGACGATCCACCGCTGGGCCGACCCCGACGAGCACGCGTCCTCACCCCCCTCCTCCCCGAGGATCGCCTGCCCGGGACGGGCGACCCCCAGCCGCCGGCGGAGGGCCCCTTCCACCGCGTGGTCGGCCTCGGTGACGGGGGTGAGGTCGGGCTTGGTCTCCACCAACAGGTCGGTGGCCCGGAACCGGGCCATGCTGATCGCGTCGGCGATGTCGGCCAGCTCGAGGGCGAGGGTGAGATCGGGGCCGAACGTCACGCCGGCTTGCGGCCCCGACGGTCTCCGTGCTGGTCGCCCCGGTCGGCCTCGCTCTCGGGATCGTCGAAGCGCAGCGGAAGGGGCTCAACCGACTCGTCGGCCACGACCTCCTGCGACGGAGGTTCGAGGCCGTACTTCACCAGGAGGGCCAGGTAGTCGCGCTGGTAGAAGACCTTGATGCGCACCTCGGGGTAGAGCTCGCGCAGGCGGCGGGCCTTGCGATTCTTCTTGGTGACCAGGTTCTGGTTCATGGTCGTGATCTCGATGAACAGGTCGTAGGCCGGCAGGTAGAAGTCGGGGGTGAAAGCCTGGGTGGGCCGGCCTTCACGGTCGGCCTCGAGGATGAACGACCGGGGCTCGTACTCCCACACGATCCCGTAGAAGTCGAGCAGCTTGCCGAACTGCAGCTCCGAGTTGTGGGCGAAGCGCACGGTCGTGTGCGGCAGCGGCGGTGCCGAGGCCCCTTCGAGCTCGCGGAGGCCGCCCCGCGCTGCATCCGGCTCGGGGGACGACGGAGCGCCGGGCTGGTCGCCGCCGACCGGCCCGACGTCGCCTGCTGCGGACCGGGCGCTATCCCCCTCCACCACCGGCGTTCGCAGACGTCGCCGGGTGGGCGGGATGAGAGGCCTTGGGGACGGTTACCGGCAGGTCGGTGATGGCCGCGTCGAGCGCCTGCTTCACGCCCCCCAGGGCCACGATGCTCAGCACGCCCTGGCCCCGCCGCACCAGGTCGACCAACTCACCGTCGGTGCGCACCAGCACCGCGCCGTTGCCGTCGGTGACGAGGGTGGCGGAGGCGATGTCGTCGCCCAGGGTTGTGCGGAGGTATTCCACCGCCTTGCGGGCCGACTGGAGGGCGACGCCGGCGTCGAGCAGGCCCTTGATGACCTTGAGCTCGACCAGGTCGCGGTAGGAGTAGCGGCGCTGGGTACCACTCCCCTTGGCGTCGGCGATCGACGGCCGGATCAGGTCGGTGCGGGCCCAGTAGTCGAGCTGCCGGTACGTGATCCCTACGATCTTGCAGACCTGCGGACCGCGAAACCCCTCGTCCTCCGCCATCTGCACCTCACTCTCGCTCGTCGTCCACAGCACTTACGTGGCCGTAGTTACGCTGGTGTGAGGAGAATACCGCACCTGCCGCCAGGCGTGGCGGCCCGACCATCTGAGGATCGGTGCTAGCTGGCGAAATCCTCGGGATTCACGCCCTCCAGGAATTCCCGGAACTTCTCGACCTCGATCTCCTGCTCGTCGTCGTCGCTGACGGTTACTCCGGCCTCCTCCAACACCGCCTCCTGGGCGAAGATCGGCGTGCCCAGCCGGGCGGCGAGGGCGATGGCGTCGGAGGGGCGGCTCGACACCTTGGTGCCCGAGCCGGAGCCGGTGAGCTCGATCTCGGCATAGAAGGTGCGGTCGCGGAGCTCGGTGATCACCACCCGCTCCACCCCGATCCCGAGGGAGACCAGCAGGTCACGCATGAGGTCGTGGGTCATCGGACGGGGCGTCTCGACCCCCTGGAGGGCGAAGGCGATGGCCGTGGCCTCGACCGCTCCGATGAAGATCGGCAGGACGCGGTGCTCACCGTCGGCCTCCCGCAGGAGGACGATCGGGCTGTTGGTGGGCATCTCAACTCGAACGCCGACCAGATGCATCTCGACCACGCTGCGACCTTACCGCCTGATCGGTCGGCTACGAGCTACACGCGCCCCGCCCCATGGGTCGGCCACCCCGACCGGCTCCTACCGCGACCGGGCGTACAGCTCGGGCACGTAGGCGTCGGGATCGGCCTTGAGCACCTTGAGGTCGGCCGCCAGCACCCGGTCGAGGTCGCGGTAGCGCTGGGCGAAGTCGAGGCCGTAGCCGATGACGAACTCGTCGCCGATCTCGAAGCCGCGGTACTCGATGGGCGTGGGCACGATCCGCCGGGCCACCTTGTCGAGCAGGGCGCAGGTGCGGATGGAGCGGGGCCGACGCCCGGCCAGCTCCCGACGGAGCCAGGTGAGGGTGAGCCCGGTGTCGACGATGTCCTCGACCACGATCACGTCGCGGTCGTGGATGTCGAGCTCTATGTCCTTGACGATCCTGACCCGCCCGGTGTCGGGGGCGTAGCTGGAGAGGGCCATGAAGTCGACCAGCGGGCTCACCGTCAGCTGCCGCACCATGTCGGCCAGGAAGGGGATGCTGCCCTTGAGCAGGCCGATCAGCACCACCCCGTCGTCGGCCGTGGCCGAGATCTCGGCCGCCACCCGGCCCACACCGGCCGCCAGCTCGTCGGGCGGGATCAGGACCCGCAGCGGCCCTCCACCCATCTGCGCAGGGGCCGTGGACTAGCCCTCGAAGTAGTGGCGGAGCAGCTGGCGGAGCATGGCCGTGCGCAGCCCCTGGCCCAGCTGGGTGAGCTCGGCCAGCGCCTCGGTCGCCTGCCGGCGGGCCTGCGGATTGCGCTGCTTGAGCATCGGCATCACCACCTGCTCGAAGAATCCGGCCTCCCGCTCCCCCGCCGTTTTGTACATCCGCAGGTGCCGGGCCTCGACGCCGTACTTCATGAAGCCGGCGGCCAGCATGGCCACGTTGAGGGCGTCCTCGTCGTAATAGACCGAAGACGCCACCTTGCGCCCCGACAGGAGCCCGAACTTCTCCAACTCCTTCAGCCGGTCGTCGTCGAGGCCGGTGGCGCCGCTCAACTCCGAAAGGGTCATGCTCACGCCGGTGGCGGCGATGGGCAGCGGCGGCAGGTCGATGTAGCCCCCCGAGCCGGGGAAGGACGAGCCGCCGACGGTGGGCGCTGCGGCGGTGGCGGTCGCAGTTGTGATGGCGGGGGCCGGCGCTCCCGACCCGGGGTCGCCGACCTGGCCGTAGCCGAGGGGCGGGCCGGAGGCCACCGCCAATGCGGGCTCGGCGGATGTGGACGTCGAGGTCCCGGTCGAGGTCCCGGTCGGGGTCCCGGTCGAGGTCGCGGAGGAGGCTGGGGCTGTGCCCGCGAGGGCCTCCTGGAGGTCGGCCAAACCGTCGGCCGAGGCCACCGACCCTTCGACGACCGACCCGTCGGGCCCCGGGCCCTCGTAGGCGCCGTCGTCGCCCGATCCGTCGGAGCCGCCCCGGAGGCGCCCCTTGATGACCTTCAGGGGCAGGAAGTGCTCCCGCTGCTGGCGCAGGATCCAGCGCAGGCGCTCGACGTCGGTGTCGTAGAACTTGCGGTAGCCGGACGGCGTGCGCTCGGGATCGAGCAGTCCCTGGCTCTCCAGGAAGCGGATCTTGGAGATGGTGACGTCGGGGAACTCCTCCTTGAGCAGGGTGAGGACCTCGCCGATCGACAGGTACGCCCGGTCGTCCACCCTCGCCCTAGCCCTCCACCTGGGTGCCGCCGGCGAAGAACACCAGGCGGAACTTGCCGATCTGGAGCTCGTCGCCGTTGGCCAGCGGCGCCTCGTCGATGCGCTCCCGGTTGAGGTACGTGCCGTTCAACGAGCCCGCGTCGCGCACGTGGTAGCCCTCCTCCCGGCGGACGACCTCGGCGTGGCGGCGCGAGACCGTGATGTCGTCGAGGAAGATGTCGCTGTTGGGATGTCGGCCGGCCCGGGTGACGTCGCTGTCGAGGGCGAACTTCGACCCGGCGTTGGGGCCCCGCTTCACCACCAGCATCGCCCCGCCTTCGGCCAGGTCGAGCGAGACCGAAAGGTCGTCGTCGCCAGTCTCACCCGCCGACTCCACCGGAAGAAACGTGATGGTGGTGTCGTCAGGCCGTTCAGGCTCTATCAATGCCCCGCACGACGAGCAGAAATTGGCGCCGTCGGTGTTGAGGTGTCCGCACTGGTTGCAAAACACGAAGCCCAAAGCTAGTGCCCAGCCCGACCGAGGTCGATGACCCACCGGTCGGGTGCGCCGAAAGGCGTCCTCGAGCTCCCTTTTGGGCCGGCTCGGCAGGCCCGGTACGGGCGCCCGTCACTCGGTGATGAGGGCCAGGTAGGCGGCGGCGTCGAGGAGGCCGTCGTAGGCCGTGGGGTCGTCGGGCTCCATGACGCAGATCCACCCCTCGCCGTACGGGTCCTCGTTGAGCCGCCCGGGGTTGTCGCCCAGGTCGGAGTTGACCTCCAACACCGCGCCCCGTACCGGCGCGTAGACGTCGGACACCGACTTGGTGGACTCCACCTCGCTCAGGGGATGGTCGGCCTCGAAGATGGCCCCCACCTCAGGGAGCTGCACGAACACCACGTCGCCCAGGGCGTCCTGGGCGTAGTCGGTGATCCCCACCCGCAGCCGACCCTCCTCGGCCAGGGCCCATTCGTGGTCGGCGGTGTACCGGCGGTCGTCGGGGACGTTCATCCGCCCGAACGTACCGGACCGGGACGAGGGCCGGCGCGGGGCGCCGCCAGGAGGCCTACCGGAGGATCTGGCGGCCTACCGGAGGATCTGGCGGATGGTGCGGGCGTAGCGCTGGGCCAGCTGGCGGGACTCGGTGGCGCTCGAGGCCTCGGCCCACACGTGGGTGACGGGCTCGTCGGGGTCGGGCAGCACCAGGGCCCAGGCCCCGTCCGCCTCCAGGACCTTCACCCCGTCGACCAGCACCACCTCCCGGTCCTTGGCCTCCTCCACCACCCGGCGCATGACCAGGCCCTTCTGCTCCCACGGGGTCACGATGCTCTCGTGGGCCACGTGGACGCGGGGCAGGCCGCCCGCCACCTTCGACAGCCGCAGGCCCGATCGGCCCAGCAGCTCGAGCAGCTTGACCAGGGCGGCGGTGGCGTCGAACGCAGGCAGGAAGTCGGGGAAGATGAAGCCGCCGTCCTGGCTGGCGGCGAGGGCGATCCCGCCCGACTTGGCTACGTCCATCAGCGAGGCCGCCGACACCTTCGTCCACACGATCTCGGCCCCGGCGTCGGTGGCGATGCGCTCGGCGGCCGACGTCACCGACACCGGCAGGGCGATCCTCATCGGTTCGGGCTCGACCCCGTCGTCGTCCGATGCCGCGGGGGGCGCCGAGGCGGTGGCGGTGAGGGTCACCATGGCCAGCAGGGCCTGCACGTCAGTGAGGATGTGGCCCTCGTCGTCGACGAGGATGATGCGCTCGCCGTCGGGGTCGAGCACCGCCCCGAGGTGGGCCCCCGAGGTGCGCACCAGCTCGGCCACCCGCTCGGCGTGCACCTTGGCGTCGAAGGCGGCGGCCCCCGCAGTCGAGGTGTACGGGTTCACCGACAGCACGTCGGCGCCCAGCTTGGAGAAGACGTTGGCCATCACCAGCGAGGTGGGCCCGAAGGCGTAGTCCATGACGACCTGGTAGCCGACGGCGCGGATCACGTCGCCGTCGACGTTCTCCATCAGCGCCGCGCTGTAGTACTCGAGGGCCCGGGGCGGGTAGCCGATGTCGCCGATGTCGGCCGCGAAGGCACGGCGGAAGTCCTGGCGGTAGAAGATGCGCTCGATCTTGCGCTGGGCGCCCTCGTCGATGTCGGTGCCGTCGGCGGTGAAGAAGCGGATGGTGACCGACTGGGGTTCGCCGGGGGTGAGCCGCACCGTGATCCCACCCTGGGCCCGCTGGATCCGCACCTGGAACCGGCTGACCGGCACGGTGGCCATCTCGAGGTCGTCGACGTTGATCCCGGTGGAGTTGAGCCCGGCCATCACCGCCCGCTTCAACGCCCGGGCGGCCCGGCTCGAGTCACGGGAGGTGGTGACGGTGGAGCCCTTCTTCATGGTGGTGCCGTAGGCCATGGCCACCCGGACGGCCAGCTCGGGGGTCACGTCGACGTTGGCCAGCCCGCTCAGGCCGTTGTGACCGAACAGGCTGCGGGCTCCCCGTGACTCCCACACGATCGAGGAGTTGATGATGGCGTTGGGCTCGACGTTCTTGAAGGGGTACACCTTCACCCCGGAGTTGATCACCGCGTGCTCGCCGACGAAGCAGTTGTCGCCCAGCACCACCGCCTCCTCGCACCGGGCGTGGGCCCGCAGGTCGCACGAGCGGCCCACCACCGCCCCCCGCAGGCGGACGCCCTGGCTCAGGTAGGCGTTGTCGTGCACCACCGCCCGCTCGAGGAAGGCGTCGGAGCGCACCATCACGTTCGACCCGAGGACGGTGTACTCCCGGATCTTGGCCCCCGCCTCCACCCGGCAGTAGTCGCCGATGACGGCCGGCCCCTCGATGGACGCTCCGGGGTCGACCTCGGCCCCCTCGCCCAGCCAGACCCCCTTCGACATGCGGAAGCCGGGGATGTCGATGGCCACCTTGCCGTCGAGGACGTCCTGGTGGGCCTTGTGGTAGGCCTCGAGCGTGCCCACGTCCTCCCAGTAGCCCTCGGCCACGTACCCGAAGAGGGCCTTGCCGTCCTCCAGCAGCCGGGGGAACACGTCGGACGAGAAGTCGACCGGCCTGCCCTCGGCGATGTAGTCGAACACTTCGGGCTCGAGCACGTAGATGCCGGTGTTCACGTTGTCGCTGAAGACCTGACCCCACGTGGGCTTCTCGAGGAAGCGCTCGATCGACCCGTCCTCCCTGGTGATGACGATGCCGAACTCGAGGGGGTTCTCCATCGACTTGAGGGCGATGGTGGCCATCGCCCCCTTCTCCTTGTGGAACGCGACCAGGGCCGACAGGTCGATGTCGGTGAGGACGTCGCCGGAGATGACGAGGAACGTCTCCTCGAGCTGGGCCCGGGCGTTGCGCACCGACCCGGCCGTGCCCAGCGGGGTCTCCTCGGTGGCGTAGGCCATGCTCACCCCGAACTCGGAGCCGTTGCCGAAGTAGGTGCGGATCGTCTGCGGCAGGAAGGCCAGGGTGACGACCACCTCTTCGAAGCCGTGCTCCTTCAACAGGTGCACGACGTGCTCCATCATCGGCCGGTTGGCCAGGGGCATCAGCGGCTTGGGCTGGTTCGACGTGAGGGGGCGCAGGCGTGTGCCCTCGCCCCCCGCCATGATGACGGCCTTCATCCTCTGCGCTCCCGGTTCTCGGTGTGCTGCGTGGCACCCCTACCCTCCCGCAGGGCCTTCAGCCCCTGGGGTACATAGAGGAGATTGGCGTACCAGCCGGCGATCAGGCCGGCGATCGACACCACCAGCGCCACGGCGTGGGCCGGCCCGCGGCCATCGCCCAGGAGGAAGAGGGGGAAGGCGATCATGAGGAGGAAGGTGCCCGTCTTGCCCCACCAGATCACGTCGATGCGCTTGGCCCCCAGGGCGGCCAGCATGAGCGCCAGTACCGCCACCGACCCCTCCCGGGCGATGGCCAACCAGGCGATCGCCGGCGGCACCGCCCCGTAGACGAGGATGGAGACGACCCCGACGACCAGCAGCAGCCGGTCGGCGATGGGGTCGAGGACCTTGCCCAGGGTGGACACCTGGTCGTACCGGCGGGCGATGAAGCCGTCGACCCAGTCGGTGCCGCCCAGGACGGCGAGCAGCCAGGCCGCCGCCACCCGGTCGTCGCGGCCGAAAAGGAGCCAGAGGAACAGCGGCACGCACAGCAGGCGGACGAGGGAGATGACGTTGGGGATGGTGACCACCCGGCTGAGGTCGGCTTCGGTGGTCGAGTCGCCACCAGGTCCGTCCGGTCTGGTCATGGCCGCACCCGCATGGACCGAGGCTACCGGCCCGGTTTGGCCCTTCCGCCCCAGGACGAGGTGCGGGATGGTCGCCAAGCGTCCTGTGACGAACCTGTGACGCCAATGACGCGGAGTGGTTACCGACTTCGGGCAGGCTCACCCCATGACCGAAGAGCGGAGAAGCGCGACGATGCACCTGAAGGGCCTGAACCGGCTGGCCATGGGCCTGGTGGCCGTGGTTGCCCTGGCCGCCTGTGGCGGCGGGGACGAATCGGGCACTTCCTCGCCCTCGTCCATCACGACCACCACCGTCGGTGCAGGTGCGACGACGACGCCGAAGCCGACGACGGGGGCGGGGGCGGCCGCGCCGGTGACTGCGTCGACCCGCCCCGCGGCCCCGACCCCACCGGCGACGGATCCCACGCCTGCGAGCGCCGAGGCGGTGGCCCGCCGCTTCTGGAACGCGACCTGGGCCGCCGACCGGGCCGAGGCCCTGAGTGTCGGCGTCGCCGACGTCTACGACTACCTGCGGTCGTTCGTGTCGTCGGAGGAGAGTCGGATCGACCCGTCCACGTTCAGCTTCCTCGGCTGCGAGGCGGAAACGGCCGGGAGCTACACCTGCGAGTACCGCTCCACCGCCGGCTCGATCGTCGATCAGGTCTTCCTGACAGTGGGCGAGGACTCGAACGGGCGACTTTCCGTCGGCTCCGTGCGGCGCGACTGCATGTCGGAATACGGGCCCTGCCCCTGACCTCGGCCGGGCGCCGGCCAGGTTTGGCCTCCCAGGGACAGGGGGACGCGAGAAGTATGGAACTCCTACTTGTGATTCTCATCGTCGTCGCGGTGGTCGCATTCATGGGCCGTAGAGGACCGACCTGGTACCGACGGGGCCCTCGCTCCGTCGTCCGGCCCGACCTTCGCCGGCGGGTGCACGACGAGGCCGCCATCAGCGACCAGGTGCTGGCCGACGAGCCCGTCCGGCACCGCCGCCGCACCGTCATCGACGAGTACTGACCGTTCCGATCCCCGATCGACCGACCCGCGGGTCTCCCGCGGGTCGGTTCGCGCCGGTAGGTTTCGGCGGCCATGGAATCGCCTGCCCACGCCGAGTCGGCCGATCACGGCCTGCGTGATGACGGACTGCCTGATGACGGACTGCCTGATGACGGACTGCGTGATCCCGGGCTGCCTGATGATGGACTGATCGTCGCCGTCGTGTTGGCGGGGGGCGCCGGCCGCCGGATGGGGGGCGTCGACAAGGCCGGGCTGGAGGTCGGCGGACGCTCGCTGCTCGATCGGGTGCTCTCCGCCGCCGCCGGGGTCGCCGGTCGACTGGTTGTGGTCGGCCCACCGCGCCCGGTCACAACTGACCGAGCGGTCATCTTCGTCGAGGAGGAGGCGCCCGGCGGCGGGCCCGTCCCTGCCGTGAGGGCGGCACTGGACTCGACCGGGGGGGCTTCGGTGGTGATCCTCCTGGCCGTCGACCTTCCGCTCCTGACCAGCGCCGACCTGTCCCGACTGGTCGGCGACCTGATGGCCGCAAATCCTCCGGTGGCGGCGGTCGCCGCGTCCGACCCCTCCGGCCGGCCCAACCCCCTGCTCGCCGCTTACCGGGCAGCGGCCCTGCGCCGGGAGGTGGCGGCCGTCGACACCCCGTTCGGCGCACCGGCCGCCTGGCTCCTCCCGCACGACGTCAGGGTCGTCGACCTCGGCACCGAGGCCACCCTCAACGTCAACACGCCCGAAGATCTCGACCGGGCCGTCGAACTGGCCGGGCGGCCGGTCCGCGGCCACTCCGGCGGGGCGTGCTAGGCAAGGCCATGCCCGGAAACTTCGCCGACGACTACGCGGCCGCCCTCGGGCGGGCGGCCATGACCGAGATCAGCATGGGGCCCGACGAGGTCGACGCCCTTCTCGACCTGGCCCGCGACGTGGCCCACGGCACCGAGCGGCGGTTCGCTCCCCTGGTGTCCTACCTGGCCGGCAAGTACGTGGTGGCCCGCACCCGCGACGGCGCCAACGTGCGCCAAGCCGTCGACGAGGCGGTCGACGTCGCCAACCGCCTGCTGGCGGCCAAACTGGAACCATGACCGTTACCACCGACTTCGAGGCCCGGCGCCAGGAGCTGTGCCGGACATACCTCGAGCCCGCAGCCCAACGACCGACGAGCACCGCCCAGGGCGTGCACCACCTGGCCCTGATCTGCAGCGACGCCGAGCAGACCGTCCGCTTCTACCAGGACCTGCTCGGCTTCCCACTGGTAGAGATGTTCGAGAACCGCGACTACGAGGGGTCGACCCACTTCTTCTTCGACATCGGCGCCGACAACCTCCTGGCCTTCTTCGACTTCCCCGGCCTGGGGCTGGGCCAGGCGGTCGAGGCCCACGGCGGGGTGCAGCACATCGCCCTGTCGGTGAGCCAGGAGGCGTTCGACCTGCTCAGAGACCGTCTCGACGCGGCCGGCGTCGAGTACCTCGGGCCCGACCGCGGCCTCACCCGCTCGATGTACCTGAAAGATCCCGACGGCATCCAGATCGAGCTCCTCGCCGAGCCCCTGCGCATCATGGACGACCGCTACCTCGGCTGAACGCTCCGACGAGAAAATCCCGGGCCGGGTGTCGAATCCGGCGGTGGCTGTTCGTAGACAGGGTGAGCACCCGGCACCGTGCCGGACCGTTGCATCCGCCGCAACCGACCTGGCCCCTACCAGCTCCAGGCCGCCGTCAACGCCGTGCACAGCGACGCCCCGACCGCCTGCGACACCGACTGGGGGCAGATCCTCCAGCTCTACGACCAGCTGCTCGACGTCTCCCCGACGGCGGTCGTCGCCCTCAACCGGGCCGTCGCCGTGGCCGAGGTCCACGGACCGGCCATCGCCCTCGCCTCGCTCGAATCGCTCGACCTCGGTGGCTACCACCACTTCCACGCCGCCCGGGCCGACCTGCTCCGCCGCCTCGGCCGCACCGAAGACGCCGCCGACGCCTACGACGCCGCCCTCGCCCTGGTGGGCAACGCCGCCGAGCGCCGCTTCCTCGAGGAGCGCCGCCGGTCGCTGCGCGTCTTCGGTGACAGCTGCAGGTCGCCTGAGGACGAGCGTGGGCGATGATGGAGGGGTGATCAACGAGGACGACGTCCGGCGGGTGGCGTTGTCGTTGCCGGGGACGACCGAGAAGCCGTCGTACGGGCAGCCGGGATTCCGGGTGAAGGACCGGCTGTTCGCCCGCATCCGGGAGGAGGGCGACCTCCTGGTGCTGTGGGTGTCCGACCTCGACGAGAAGGCTGCCCTCCTCGCCGCCGATCCGGCCAAGTTCACGACCACCCCACACTACGAGGGCCATCCCCTGGTGCTGGTGCGGATGGAGGCGGTGGAGGTGGACGAGTTGCACGAGCTCCTCTCCGAGGCGTGGATCGTGCGGGCCCCGAAGCGCCTGCGGGCCGAGTTCGAAGCCGGCACCTGACGGCCGGCCCCCTGGTCGAGAAGCTGCTGGTGCTCGGGGGAACGGGATGGCTGGGGCGTGAGGTGTCCCGGCAGGCTGTGGATCTCGGGCACGAGGTCACCTGCCTCGCCCGCGGCCAGGCCGGGCCGGTCGCGCCGGGAGCCACGCTGGTGGCCACCGACCGGAGCCGCCCCAGCCGCCGCCACGGCCGCCGACCTGCACCATCGCCCGCGGGAGGCCTTGCTCGGCGACGTTCTCGAATGGGAACGCCAGGAAGGCCTCGACAGGCCGCGCGCCGCCGGTCTGAGCCCGCAGCGCGAGCGCGACCTTCTGGCCGCCCTGTCCCGGTCCTGACCGGAATCCGCCGGAGGCCGGCTACGCGGGCGGTTCTTGGCTGTGGTCGAGCACGGCGGCGTAGGAGCCGCTTCCGAGCAGCGCGGCGGCGGGGATGTCCCGGTCGCCCACCACGAGGGTCTCCAGGGCGCCGGTCTGGGCGTCGAACGTGACGTCGTCGACTGTGCCCAGCTCGTTTCCGTCCTCGGTGAGAGCCAGCTTGCCGACGAGTTCAAGCTTGCCATCGGCGGCGTGGCGCTCCCGGCCCTCGGCCGGCGGGCGCAGGGCGGCCTCGTCGCCCACCATGACGGCATCCGGCCCGAACCCGCTTATGGCCGGCCAGTCGACGAGGCGGGCCTTCTTGCCCCGGCCGATGATGACGGCCACGACCCGGCGGTCGAGGGCGTCGACCAGCAGATGCGCCACCACGCCCAGCTCCTGGGCGCTGGCCCGGCTGACGACCTTGCGGCCCACGGTGTGCCGGAACGAGTCGCTCATCGCAGACCGAGCCGGGCCCGGAAGTCGTCGACGGCGGCCCCGAGGCCCACCAGGTCGTCGCGCACGAACTCCTCCGTCATGTCGGGAACCACGAGCGCCGACCCGGACACCGCCAGCTGGGCGGGCAGAGGGATGTAGCCCGATCCCCCGCCGGCCTTCTCGATCTGGTAGCCGACCACTTCGCCGGTGCTACCCACGAGCAGCGCCAGGTCACGCACCGCACCCAGGCTCACCCCGCTCTCGGTGAGCACGTCGTCGCCCACCACGTTGCGGTCGGTGCCGGGCCGGGCGACGTCGTCTGGAGCATCCTCGGGCAGCACGAGGCTCGACTCGTCGGCCACCATGACCGCGTCGCGGCCGATGGCGTGGATGGCCTCGGCCGGGAGCACCTCCCGCCGCCGTCCGGCGAGGAACCCCCGCTTGTTGAGGGTGAGGCCGACGAGCCGGCCCGCCTCCGGGCTGTAGATCACGTCGCGCACCTCGGCCATGTCCTCGCCGCCCCCCACCGTCACCACCGGCAGGCCGTTTATCTGCGACGCGTTCATGAGCAGCTTCACGGCTTCCTCCTGGTGGCGAACACGCCGCCTGCCCGGCGCCGCCGCTGGACCACGACGAAGGCGACCGCGGCCAGGAGGAGGACGATGAGCACAAGGATCAGCCAGCCGAGAGAATCCATCGCCCCCACCCTGGCACAGCCCGCAAACGCATCGGACGGAGGCGCGCATTCTCCGGCTGCTACCGCATGGTCGAGCCGGTTCGCAGCACTCTCGCCAGGGCGAAGGCGGTGACGAACGCAGCGAGAGCGCCCAGACCCAGGAGAAGGAGGCTCACGGGCCACAGGACGTCGTCGGCGCCGATGATCCGGTACGTGAAGACCACCAGCGTCGTGAGGAAGGCGGCCACCACGAACGCCTGACCGGACGCCCGGTCGGCGAACGCCACACCTCCCCCCGCCGCCGCGGCCATCGCGGCGACCAAGGCCCCCTGCAGGAAATGTCTGGATGAGCTCTCCGAGAACGCGCCCGTGAGCGCGACGAAAGACCACAGGCCGGCGGAGACACCGGCGCCGGCCAATGCCGCGAGCGTCCACCTGCGGCTGCGACCCTCCGCGTCCCGGTTGCCTGTCATGCGTCGCATCATGGACGCCTGTCCCCGGACCGGGCGTAGGGGAGGACCCCCAGATCCCCCTGGGTGCCAGATCCCCATGGGTGGACGACACCGAAGCGTCCGCCCATGGGCTGGGGCCGGGTTGTTCACGCCTCCCGACGGCGCCGGGTCGCTCGGAGCCCCATACCGCAGACCGGCTTACGCCCGGGCGGGGCCGCGGGCATAGCCTGGGCACCTCAGCCCCACGCCAGAAGGAGCAGCACATGGAGACCGTCGCACGGGTGACCGAGATCAGCGCCATCTCCTCGGTCGGATTCGAGGACGCGATACGGGTGGGGATCGAGCGTGCGTCGCAGACGCTGCGCCACGTCACCTCGGCGTGGGTGAAGGAGCAGCGGGTGGAGGTCAGCGACGGCGCCGTGACCACCTACCAGGTGAACATGCTCGTCACGTTCGTCCTCGACGACTGAGGTCGGCTTGCGGGACCCGGCAGGTTCTTCTCACGCGCCGGAAGCACTCGCACCCCAGCGATCTCTTGTACGCCAGAATCGGGACGTGACGACTGACGACCAGCTCCTGGCGTCCGCCACGGAGGCGCGTGTTCGGATGGAGGAGGCGCAGCGGGCGCTCCTCGAGAGACGATCGGAGTTCGATGACGCGGTTCGACAGCTCCACCGCGGCGGGGCCTCGCTGGGCGAGGTCATGACTCGGCTGGGCATCAGCGAGGTCGAGGCAAGCCGCATCCTCGGACGGGGCCCGAAGGACCTCTTGGTATGCAGCTTCTGCGGGGCGTCTCAACGCGACGTGACCAGCCTCATCGCCGGCCCCTTCGTCTACATCTGCAGCGGTTGCGTCCTCGAGGCCATCGAGGCCATCGAGGCCATCGAGACCGAGCCCCAGCGCGGACCCGAGGCAACAGCGATGATCCTGGTCCCAGCTGCGGAGATGGGTGACTGCGCGTTCTGCGGAAAGGAGCGATACCAAACCGAACACCTCGTCACGGCCCCGCGAGGAGGTCGGATCTGTGACGAGTGTCTCGACCTCTGCTCGGAGATCACGGCCGAGGAGCAGGGTTTGAGCGGGTGAAGGTGAGCGGCCGGGTAACCCGGAGCGTTCTCACGGGCTCCCGAGCTCGGAACCGAGCGGGAACGCCGGGTGCTTGCGGGGTCGCAGCTGGTGGTCAGGCCGGTTCGGCCTCCAGGACGATTGCGATGCCCTGGCCGACCCCGATGCACATGGTGGCGAGTCCGTAGCCGCCGCCCCGCCGCCGCAGCTCGTGGATGAGGGTGGTGATGATCCGGGCCCCCGAGCAGCCGATGGGGTGGCCGAGGGCGATGGCCCCGCCGTTGGGGTTGACCAGGTCGGGATCGAGATCGGGCCATTCCGCCAGGCAGGCAAGGGCCTGGGCCGCGAAGGCCTCGTTGAGCTCGACGACGGCCAGGTCGGCCCACCCGATCCCGGCCTTGCGCAGGGCCCGCTCGGACGCCTCGACCGGGCCGAGGCCGAAGAAGGGCGGTTCGATCGCCGACACCGCCCGGGACACCACCCGGGCCAGCGGACGGGCCCCCATGGCAGCGACCCCGGCCTCGTCGGACATGAGGAGGGCCGCCGCGCCGTCACTCAGGGGCGAGGAGTTGCCGGCGGTGACCGTGCCGGAGTCCCGGAACACCGGTCGCAGGCCGGAAAGTGAGTCGGCGGATGTGTCGTCTCTTATGCACTGGTCGCGGATCAGGGTCACGCCCGGCACGTCGACCACCTCGGCCGCCATGCGCCCCGACTCCCACGCCGCCGCCGCCCGGGTGTGGCTGGCCAGGGCGAACAGGTCCTGGTCGTCGCGGGAGATGCCGCCTTTGCGGGCCAGGATCTCCGCCCCCTCCCCCAGGGTCACCGTCCAGTCGTTGGGCATCGCCGGGTTCACCAGCCTCCAGCCGAGCGCGGTCGTCACCAGCGGCTTCTCGGCGACCAGCGTCACCAGCGGCGCCCGGCTCATCGACTCGACGCCGCCGGCCACCCCCACCCGGGCGTCGCCCACGGCGATGGCCCGACTGGCCTGCACCACCGCCTCCATACCCGAGCCGCAGAGGCGGTTGACGGTGACACCGGGCACCGTCACCGGCAGACCGGCGAGGAGCACGGCCATGCGGGCCACGTCGCGGTTGTCCTCCCCCGCCTGGTTTCCCGCCCCCAGCCACACGTCGTCGATCGCCGACCGGTCGAGACCGGGAACCCGATCGACGAGCGCCTTGACCACGACCGCCGCCAGGTCGTCGGGCCGGACCCCGGCCAGCGCGCCGCGGTACCTTCCGATCGGAGTCCGCACCGCTTCGACGACGTACACAGCTTCGGTCACAACACCAGAGTGGCGTACTTCTGAGGAGTATGGGACAGCGGGGAGGGTACGTTGCCCGTAGATGGACCCGGACCGGACTCCCGCGCCCACACCGGGGCGGATGCTTCGCCGAGGGCTGACCAAGCGTTGCCCTGTCTGCGGGAGTGGCCACCTCTTCGAGAGCTGGTTCCGGATGAAGGAGCGCTGCCCCGGCTGCGGCTACAAGTTCGAGCGGGAGGAAGGGTTCTTCCTGGGGGCCTACACGATCAACCTGGCCATCGCCGAGGGCCTCCTGCTGATCCTGGCTATCGTCCCCCTGATCTTCCTCCTAACCACGAACCCCGATCTGAACGTCTGGCCGATCGTGGTGATCGGGCTGGTGGCGGCCATCGCCGCGCCGCTGGCCTTCTATCCGTTCTCCCGCACCATCTGGTCGGCCATCGACCTGGTCCTGCGGCCCCCCGATCGCACCGAACCGGCCGATCGCCACCACGTCCGGTCCGCAGCGTCGAGCAACGAAGGGTCGCAATGACCGAGCAGGTGCTGGGCGGCCGCTACCGCATCGTCCGCCACGTGGCCAAGGGCGGGATGGCCGAGGTGTACCTGGGCCACGACCAGCTCCTCGACCGTCCGGTGGCGGTCAAGGTGCTCGTCCCTGACCTGGCCCTCGATTCCACCTTCGTGGAGCGCTTCCGCCGGGAGGCCCAGGCCGCGGCCGGTCTCAACCACCACAACATCGTGTCCGTCTTCGACTTCGGCCAGGACGACGGGGCCCACTTCATCGTCATGGAGTACGTCGACGGCCCGACGCTGCGCGACGTCATCCGACGCGAGGCGCCGCTGCCACCGACCAAGGTCATCGAGATCGGCGCCGAGATCGCCGCCGGGCTGGCCGCCGCCCATCTGCAGGGCATCGTCCACCGGGACATGAAGCCGGCCAACGTGCTGATGGCCACCGCGGGCAGCGTGAAGGTGGCCGACTTCGGGATCGCCCGGGCCGCCCAGTCGGCCCGCGAGGGGCTCACCATGCCGGGCGCCGTCGTGGGCACGGCCACCTACCTTTCCCCCGAGCAGGCCCTGGGCGAGAATGTCGACCACCGCTCCGACGTGTACTCGCTGGGAATGGTCCTCTACGAGATGCTGGCCGGGCGGCCGCCGTTCAGCGGCGACTCGCCGGTCGCCGTGGCCTACAAGCAGGTCAACGAGGTTCCGCCGCCCCCGTCGATCTTCAGCTCCGACGTGCCGCCCATCCTCGACGCCATCGTGATGAAGGCCATGGCCAAGGACCCGGCCGCCCGGCAGTCCTCGGCCGAGAGCCTGCGGTCGGAGTTGCTGGCGGTGAAGTTCGGGCCCGGCGAGTCCGAGCAGACTGTGGCCGCAGGCGGACCGCTGGCTGCGGCTGCCGCCGGTGTCGGCGCGGCGGCGGCGATCAATGACGCCACCGCCACCGCCATCGCCGGCGGACCGTCGACGTCGATGTTGCCGCCCCCCACCGGCGTCGACATCGGCGGTCAGGGCCCGAGGCCGCCCGTGGCCCCGATGCCCGGCGGGCCGGGGCGCGACCCGGGCGTCTACCGGCGCCGGCAGATGGTCGTGCTCGCCGTGGTGCTGCTGGCGGCGGTGGCGCTGATCGCCCTGGTGAGCTCGATGGGCGGAGGAGATGGCGGAGAGGAAGCCACCGTGGCCGTGCCCAGCGTGGTGGGCAAGGGCGTCAACGACGCCGCCGTCGATCTCGACCGGGCCGGCCTGAAGTCGAGGGTCGAGGTCAAGGACGACCTCGCGGGTCCGGTCGACCGGGTGGCCGAGCAGGACCCGATCGCCGGCACCACGGCCAAGAAGGGCGACACGGTGAAGCTGATCCTGCCCGCGGGGAGCAGCGCCACCAGCGTCACGACCTCGCCCGACACGACCGACGCGCCGGCGACGACCGACGCCCCCGCCACCACCCAGGCGACGACCGCGACCACCCAGCCGCAGGCCACCACGCCCCCCACCCTGCCCCCCCCCCCCCCCCCCCCCCCCCCCCCGCCCCCCCCCCCCCCCACCCCCCCCGCCGCCCCCCCCCCCCCCCCCCCCCCCGCGGGCGGGGGGGGGGGGGGGGGGGGGGGGGGGGGGGGGCCGGGGC
>Ga0136617_10001062_pt1 | contig 24063 bp, 24 predicted proteins | sample AntDrymUQ3222106_2_FD_129672 | JGI IMG/M metagenome (GOLD analysis project Ga0136617, IMG submission 129672) | Polar desert sand microbial communities from Dry Valleys, Antarctica - metaG UQ322 (21.06) | ecosystem: Environmental > Terrestrial > Soil > Desert | place: Antarctica: Dry Valley...
GGTTTCTCGCCGGAGCCCAGCGAAGGGATTCAGGCCCTGAAGGCGTCTGCTATCACCGAACTGGCGGACACACCGGCCAAGGCAGTGCAGGGAGCTGAACTGGTCGTGCTCGCTGCTCCGCTCCGTCCTACCATCGATCTTATCACCCGGCTGGCATCGGTTCTGGGGCCGGCGGCGCTCCTCACCGATGTGTGCAGCGTCAAGGTGTCAGTGGTCAAGCAGGCGGAGGCGGCGGGGATCGGTGACCGCTTCGCCGGCGCTCACCCACTCGCCGGCACGCATGAGAGCGGGTTTGCCGCGGCGCGACCCGATCGTCTGCGCGGCTGCGTCGTATACATCTGCGAAGGTAGTACGCCGGCGGGCCATCGAGCAGCCGACCGCGTAGCCAGTTTCTGGGAGCGAACGCTGGACGCGTCGCCCATCCGGATCTCAGCGGAGAACCATGACCGGCAGCTCGCATGGACCAGCCATCTGCCTCAAGCTGTGGCCTATGCGCTGGCGCGAAGCCTGGCGGAGCACGGCCAGCCGGGAGTCTCGTACGGCAGCGGCGCCAGGGACACGACACGGCTCGCCGCCAGCAATCCCGATATGTGGGTGGATATCCTGCTCCATAACGAGCCGGCGGTCGGTGAGGCGTTGACGCGCACTGAGTCCCAGATTGGGGAGCTCAGACGCCTGATCGCCAACGGCGATGCTGCCGGCCTTCGAACCTATCTCACCGAGGCCCAATCGTTCCGTAGAGGAATCGACCGATGAAGGTGGCGGGCAGCGTCAGGGTGCCCGGGGACAAGAGCATCACCCATCGAGTGCTTCTGCTGGCCGGACTCGCCCGTGGCACCAGCCACATAGGCGGCGCACTAACGTCACTCGATGCCCAATCGAGCGCGCGGGTGTTGCGCCAGCTCGGCTCCGAGCTCTCGCCGCTCCGGAAAGGCACGACGGTAACTGTGCGGGGCAGGGGGAAATTCACTGCGCCAAAAGTCACCCTTTTCTGCGGAAATTCAGGCACCACCACGCGGCTCCTGCTTGGCCTGCTGTCTGCCCACCGATTCTCCGCCACCCTGACGGGCGATCGCTCGCTTCGCCGCCGGCCTATGCGGCGGGTTACTGTCCCACTCGCCACTATGGGAGCGCAATTCACCGAGCAGCAGGGCGACGGCCTGCCCCTCACCGTTCGGGGTGGGCGGCTGCAGCCGCTCCGCTATGACATGCCGGTGTCCAGCGCCCAGATCAAGAGCGCGCTGCTTCTGGCGGGGATGGCGGGGGAGGTGGGGGTCTCGCTCCGGGAACCGAAGGGCCGGTCGCGGGATCACACCGAGCGGCTGCTGCAGGCGTTCGGATTCGGGGTCACGGAGCGGGATGGATGGATCCACTTCACCCCCGGCGGGCGACTGGAGCCGTTCGACATCCAGGTGCCCGGTGACCCTTCGTCCGCCGCCTTTCTAGTTGGTGCGGCCACAATGGCGCAATCGGGTGAGCTCCGCGTCAGCGGAGTGGGCGTGAACTCCACCCGGACCGGCTTCCTTGACGTCCTGGGGAGAATGGGAGCGAGGGTCGAGATCGAGGAGCCCGCGACTCACTTCGGAGAACCGGTGGGCGATCTCATCGTCCGTCCCGCAGCGCTTTGGGGAACGGAGGTAACCGCTGGGGAAATACCGGGGCTGATCGATGAGATTCCGCTGCTGGCGATTCTTGCCTCGCGCGCGGTGGGCACGACGACGTTCCGGCAGGTGGGAGAGCTGCGAGTAAAGGAGAGTGACCGGCTGGGCCTGATAGCAGAGAATCTGAGGGCTGTGGGCGCCGGCGCAGAGGTGGTGGGTGATGACCTGGTCATAGAGGGCACCGATCGGCTGCCGCGGGGGAAGGTTCGCACCGCGGCCGACCACCGGCTCGCGATGGCCTTTGCGGTACTCGGCACTGTCACGGGCGCGCGCATAAGCATCGACGACATGGCGTGCGCCGCCGTAAGCTTTCCTGGCTTTACCGAGACACTCCGAGAGATCCGCGGGAGCGGCAGGTGAGCGGCGGAGTGGTTGCCATAGACGGCCCCTCCGCCTCGGGGAAATCCAGCACTGCCAGGGCGGTGGCGGAGGCCCTCGGGTTTGCTCATCTGGATTCGGGTTCCTTGTACCGCGGAGTCACGCTGGTTGGCTTGCGCGAGATGACCCGGCACGGTATCCCAGGGAACGATCCGGCGCGGGATCTGACTCCCGAGACCCTTCTCCGCGCCGCCGAGGACCGGGGTCTCATGCTCCAGCCGGATGGCGCCGGCTTCGCGGCCTACCTGGAAGGCGAGCCAGTGGACGATGAGCTCAGGTCGGCCCGGGTAACCTCACGGGTCTCCGCCATCTCAGCGATTCCGGTAGTGCGCGAGTGGATTAACACCCGCCTGCGGGCCATGGTGCGTGCCGGCCAGAATGTTGTGGTTGATGGGCGGGACATCGGCACGGTAGTGTTCCCCGACGCTGATCTAAAGATCTTTCTCACCGCTTCACCGGAGGCGCGCGCCGGGCGCCGGATCAGTCAGCGGGGGGCAGCAATCGAGGATCAGGATCTCGATGCCGAGGCGGCCGCCCTGGCCGCCCGTGATCACGCCGACTCGACGCGGACAGTGGCGCCGCTTCGTCCGGCCGAGGATGCCGTCCATCTCGATACCACAAGCATGGGATTCGAGCAGCAGGTTCGCTTCATAGTCGAACGGGCTCGACCGATTTTTCGCGGGGATAGTCGTGAGCCATCCGGATGAATAATGGAAGACGCCACGTTGCCTCGCGGGCAACACCGTGCGGAATGGACTAAAGGGTCGGCGCCACAGTGCGGACTGCAAGGATGGTCGAGAGGGGACCGCAGACCAGATTGTTGCTGTTATCCCGAAATCTGAACCCGGCGGAGCTTACTCCGCCGTTCCCGCCGGATTGAATCACTCTCTGATCGTTACGAAACTCGTAAGCATCGATCTCGAAGGTGCCGACTTTGATGTCGAGCCATCCGGCGTTGGGCAAGAGCACTGCCCGCACTTTTGCCACATCTATTGCTAAGCTCATTGGCACTCCCTTACACGAGGTCTTCCTGATAGGATCTGATCCCTGACGACCGTCAGCACGACTCGATCAGTCCACCGCTGGAAAAATATTCTAACATTGATCTTGGGGGAAACTCGTAAGCTATTCCTTTATCCAAGAGGTTGACATGGATTCCGCTGGGCTCGTTAGATCGAAACGGGTTGGTATCCCCCTGGGAATTGGCTTAGGCGGCTTCGTAGACGGCATTGTCCTGCATCAGATTCTACAGTGGCATAACATGGGCTCGGCGGTGGTGCCGCCGACCACGATGGAGGCCATGCGGCAAAACATGATCTGGGACGGACTCTTTCACGCGGCCGTGTGGCTCTGTACGCTAATCGGGGTCTATTGGCTTCTGAATGCCGCCCGTCGGAATGCTGCTCTTCCGAGCCCCAAAGCCTTTACCGGCCAGCTTCTTCTTGGCTGGGGGCTCTTCAACCTGATAGAGGGGATCATAGACCATCATCTGCTGGGGCTACACCACGTCCGTGACCTGCCGGTTCATGAGCCCCTCTACGATTGGTTGTTCCTGGCGGTCGGCGGGGCCGGATTCATTCTCCTGGGTTGGCTAATGGGGCGAGAGCGTACAGCGGCTTCCGGCTTTGCGGCTGATCGGGGAAAGGGGCCCTTATAGAGAAGCCACTTCTAACTGGTGCTGATCACCGACGCCAAGTGATTGGCGACTGACCGGCCGGTGCCAAACGATTGGCTGGCCTTGCGTTGTCCAACTTCGAGCGCTATCCTACCAGGCTCTCGCCGCGGCGCTTTGCCAGCGGCCGGCTACCCGAACCCGCGGTGTTGAAGCTGCGGCTTTTAAAGGACGGCAAACCTCCGCATGCTCGATCAACTCAATCCTTCCACCGACCAGTTCATCTCTCAGACCGGCCTCCGCGTTCGCCAGGATCTCTACGACGAAGATTACTCCGACTCCGACTACGAACAGATGCTCTCGATGTACGAGGGCACCATGTCGCAGATCGTCGAGGGTGAGATCGTCAAGTCCAAGGTTCTGAGGGTCACGGATAACGCCGTCATCCTGGACGTCGGTTTCAAGTCGGAGGGGTCGGTACCGCTGGATGAGTTCAAGGATCCCCACCTCCTCAAGCAGGGCGACGAGGTCGAGGTATTTCTCGAGCACCTGGAGGATCAGGAAGGCGCCGTCGTTCTGTCGAAGAAGAAGGCCGACTTCATGCGGGTCTGGGAGAAGATCCGCGTGGCCCACGAGAGCGACCAGCCGGTCGAAGGAACCCTGGTCAAGAAGATCAAGGGTGGCGTGGTCGTAAACCTGATGGGGGTCGATGCCTTTCTGCCCGGCAGCCAAATCGCACTCCGGCGGGTTCCGAACATTGACGAGCTGCTGGGGCAGACCTACGAGTTCAAGATCATCAAACTGAACAAGCGGCGCCGAAATATTGTGGTCAGCCGCCGCGTGATTCTGGAGAACGAGCGAGCCCACAAGCGCGAGCACCTGATGAAGGAGCTGGCTGTAGGTCAGGTCCGGAAAGGTGTGGTCAAGAACATCACCGATTTCGGTGCTTTCATAGACCTGGGCGGGGTAGACGGCCTGCTACATATCACCGACATGTCATACGGGCGGGTGTCCCATCCTACCGAAATGGTCACCATCGGCAAGGAAGTCGAGGTCAAGATTCTCGACATCGACTGGCAGCGCGAGCGCATCAGCCTCGGTATGAAGCAGCTTCAGTCCTACCCCTGGCAAAACGTCGCCGCCAAGTATCCCGTGGGCACCCGGGTCCAGGGAAAGGTCGTCTCGATCACCAACTACGGCGCTTTCGTCGAGATCGAGCCGGGAATCGAAGGCCTGGTGCACATCTCGGAGATGAGCTGGACCCGGAACGTCCGCCATCCCTCCAAGATCGTGAGCATCGGCGAGACCATCGAGGCGGTCGTGCTCAAGGTGGACGAGGCTGAGGAAAAGATCTCGCTCGGCATGAAGCAGACGGAACAGGATCCCTGGATGGTCCTGCCGCTAAAGTATCCGGTGGGCACCCGCATCAACGGCAAGGTTCGGAACCTCACCAGCTTCGGCGCGTTCGTCGAGATCGAGCCCGGCATCGACGGCCTGATTCACATTTCCGATATGTCTTGGACCAAGCGGGTGCAACATCCGTCGGAGGTAGTGAAGAAGGGCGACGCCGTGGACGTGGTGATCCTCAATATCGACGCCGAGAACAAGCGGATCTCCCTTGGCCTGAAGCAGGCGGAAGAGGATCCCTGGCTTAAGATCGGCGAGACCTATCCTATCGGTATGGAGCTTCGCGGCCGCTCGGTGCGGCTGATGGACAAGGGCGTGGTCGTCGATCTCGGCAACGACATCGAAGGCTTTGTCCCCATGTCGCAGCTCGGGGTGCCCGACATCGAGAACCCGGGCGACGCGGTGAAAGAGGGCCAGGTGCTAGAGCTGAAGGTGCTCGAGGTCGATCCTATCCATCACCGGATCGTGCTCGCGGTGATCGGGTATCCGGATGAGCCGATCATCCCGCCGGTAAGGCCGGTCTTCGAGGAGACCACCGCCAGCGAGTAGTTGGAGCAGCTCGTCGCAAAAGAGATGTCACCCTGAGGCGCGTCAGCGACGAGGGGGCCATAGCTCAATTGGGCTTCGGCCCCCTCGCTTCGCTCAGGGTGACAACTACGCAACTTCCTCGGCTCCGCCTATCTTCTACCCCGATGCCCGACCCCCGCAAACTCCTTGACGATCTCCACCACCGCCAAGTGCTCGCCGAACAAGGCGGAGGACCTGACCGCGTCGCCCAACAACATAAAAAAGGGAAGCTCACTGCCCGCGAGCGGCTCGATCTGCTGCTCGATGAGGCCAGCTTCGTGGAGCTCGACCGGTTTGTAACCCACCGGTCCAGCGATTTCGGACTGGAGCAGCAGGTGTTTCCCGGCGACGGTGTCGTGACCGGCTGGGGCCGGATCGAGGGACGCTTGGTTTACGTCTTCTCGCAGGACTTTACTGTCTTTGGGGGTTCTCTCTCCGAGGCCCATGCCGAGAAGATCTGCAAGATCATGGATCTGGCTCAGCGGAACGGCGCTCCGGTAATCGGGTTGAACGATTCGGGTGGTGCCAGAATTCAGGAAGGCGTCGTTTCGCTGGGCGGGTATGCCGACATTTTCCTCCGCAACACCCTCGCCTCGGGGGTAATCCCCCAGATCTCGGCGGTGCTCGGGCCCTGTGCCGGCGGGGCGGTTTACAGCCCCGCCATCACCGACTTCATCTTCATGGTCCGTGGCGTCAGCTACATGTTCGTGACCGGACCCAACGTGGTGAAGACGGTAACGCATGAGGAAGTGAGCTTCGGCGAGCTCGGCGGAGCCGACACCCACGGAGGAGTGTCGGGGGTGGCTCACTTCGTACACGACTCCGAGCCCGAGTGTATCCAGGCGATCCGCGAGCTGGTGGGCTTCCTTCCGCTCAATAACCTGGATCAGCCGCCCGAGCGGTCCAGCGCCGATCGGGCCGACCGGCGCGACGAGGCGCTGCTCGACCTGATTCCCGACAGTGCGAACAAGCCCTATGACATGCACGACGTGATTGGCCGGGTCGTCGATGACGGGGCTTTTCTCGAGGTGCAGCGCGGGCACGCCGACAACATTTTAGTGGGGTTTGCCCGGTTGGGCGGAAGCCCGGTGGGGCTGGTAGCGAATCAGCCGGCGGTTCTGGCCGGCGTGCTGGATATAAACGCTTCCATCAAGGCTGCCAGGTTCATCCGCTTCTGCGACTGCTTCAACCTGCCGGTGGTGACCTTCGTGGACGTGCCGGGGTTTCTGCCGGGCGTCGCCCAGGAGCACGGCGGCATCATCAAGCACGGCGCCAAGCTGCTGTACGCCTACTGCGAGGCCACGGTTCCCAAGCTCACCGTCATCACCCGGAAGGCCTACGGCGGGGCCTACGACGTGATGAGCTCCAAACACATCCGGGGTGACGTGAATCTGGCGTGGCCTTCGGCCGAGATAGCGGTCATGGGTCCCAAAGGCGCCGTGGAGATTCTCTTCAAGGACGAGATCGGTCGCGCGGACGACGCCGCCAGCGCCACTGGGAAGCTGATCGAGGAGTACACCGAGAAGTTCGCCCATCCCTACGCCGCAGCGGCCCGGGGCTATATCGACGATGTCATAGATCCCCGGGATACCCGCCCTCGGCTGATCGAGGCGCTCCGCACTCTCAGAGGCAAAAGGGACAAGAACCCGCCCAAGAAGCACGGGAATATTCCGCTGTGAGCCAGGAGTAGTGAGTCACGAGTCGCGAGTCATTGCGGTGGCGCAGCAGCCGAGGCGATTGGGTAGGGAACCTGCCTGAGCTGGCACCGCGTGAATCGCTCGGACCGCATGAACGGAGCGACGCATCATCAGGGTGGAACGCATGCTCCGTGCGGGGTGACGGGGAGCGCGCCGGGTTCTGAGTTGCGCGGCATGACGGAGCGGCTTCCAACTCCCCGCCCCGGTGCAGCCTCCGACCCCCGCCGGCGTCCCCCTACTAGCCAACTGCGGTCCGACGATCCATTTTTGTGACACATGTTTCAGGAACGTTTCAAGGGCACATTGCGACGAGCTAACCTATTGCTGCGTTTCCCCTGCCGGAGTGCGGCCGCGCTTGCCGTGGCCTCCCTCTTCCTGGGTGCCGAGGCCCGGGGGCAGGCGGCCGTGGACCCCAACGTCGCGCCCAGGGCCGCCGCTCTGGAGCGGGCCGGCGAGCGGCGCATGGCCATCGGATTGCTGGGCCGCTACCTCGCCACCGCGCCGGACGACGGCCGAGCCTGGTTCCAGCTGGGCCGCTTCTACCTTCTCGACGCGCGCGATTGGCATCTCCAGGGTCACCGGGGCGATCCCGATGGCATGCTCTATCTGGATTTTGCGGCCACCGCCTTCGATCAGGCTGTCCGACTCGCGGTCGACTCCGGCATGGTCTTTCGCGGGCTGGCTGAGCTGGAGCGGTCGGTAGTCTTCCTGGAAGACTCGGGCTGGGCGGCCGGCGGACACCGGCGCACCCGGTCCGGTGACCCGCCGATGCCGACGTTTATCATGGAGCTGGGTGCCAACCTGCTGAGCTCCTGCCCGGTTGGCGGCGTGCTTCTGGTGGGCAGTGACCTCGAGGCGCTTTCGGTGTGGTACGACAACATCGATCTGCGCTCCCGCAAAATCCTGCCTCTCCGTCCCGACCGCTACGCCACCGACTCCATGTACCGCCGCCGGATGGCGGAGGCCATGGAGACCGATCCCGGTCTCCCCATCCGCCACGCGCTTGCCGGCGTCGCGGTGCGCCGGCCCCTCTGCCTTTCGCCTACCGCCGACACCGCCGCAGCGCCAACGGCGACTTGGACCTCTTCCCGATTGGCCCGGGTGAGCCGCCCGGTGGATCCCGGTCCGGAGGCGCTCTCCTTTACCGAGCTGCTGGCAGCCGTACGGCAGGGAGAGTCGGTGTGGGTGGGCGAGGTGCGGCGAGTGTACGATGACGCAGCCCGCTACAATCTGCTCCTCTGCAGCAGCTTCCTTCCCATCTTCGGAGACGCCCCCCCCCCTGCATGCCGCCGGTGACGGGAAGGACGGAAAAGACGGGAAGGTTGGGAAAGAGAGGGAGGGCAAGGACTAGAGAGATTCCGCTTCTCTTAGCTGTCCTTCCCGTCCTTCCCGTCCGATGAACCGCGTCCTCATCGCGAATCGCGGCGAGATCGCGCTACGAATAATCCGCGCCTGTCATGAAGAGGGCTTGGAAGCGGTGGCCGTCTACTCAGCGGCCGACCGAGGCAGCGCCCACGTGCGTGCGGCCGATCGAGCCATCCCCATCGGGCCGGCACCACCATCCCAGAGCTACCTCTCGATTGACCGGTTGATCGCAGCTGCGCGTGAGACCGGCGCCGATGCCGTGCACCCGGGCTACGGTTTCCTGGCGGAGCGCGCCGCGTTCGCGGATGCGGTTCAGGCAGCCGACCTGATCTGGATTGGGCCACCGGCATCCGCCATTCGGGCCATGGGCGACAAGACGGAGGCCCGGCGGAGGATGCAGGAGGCGGGTGTGCCCATTGTGCCCGGTGGTATCGCGCCGGTTCAGGATCGTGCCGCGGCCTTCACGGTGGCGGAGGGGATCGGGTATCCCGTGATCGTGAAGGCCGTCGCGGGCGGCGGTGGCAAAGGTATGCGGGTGGTCCGGGACCCAGCGGGGCTCGAGGCGGCCCTGGGCACTGCCGCGTCGGAAGCGCTCAAGGCGTTCGGCGATCCAAGTGTTTACCTGGAAAAGTTTATCGAACGGCCGCGCCATATCGAGATTCAGATCCTGGCGGACGAGGAGCGGACCTTGCACCTGGGTGAGCGGGAATGCTCGATCCAGCGGCGCCATCAAAAGTTACTCGAGGAAGCTCCCTCGATGGCTCTCTCGATCGATCTGCGCGAGTGGATGGGGTCTGCAGCTGTCGCAGCAGCTCAGGCGGTTGGATACCGCGGGGCAGGTACTTGCGAATTTCTGCTGGCCGATGACAGCAGATTCTACTTCCTGGAGATGAACACCAGGATCCAGGTGGAGCATCCGGTCACCGAGCTGGTGTACGGTGTGGACCTCGTCCGTGAGCAGCTCCGGATCGCCGCGGGCGAACCGATGCGGATCCACGGTGGTTGGCTGACTCCGCGCGGTTGGGCAATCGAGTGCCGCATCACCAGCGAAGATCCGGCCAGCGGATTCCTCCCCTCCACCGGCCGGATCGAGTACCTGCGGGTGCCGGGCGGCCCCGGCGTGAGATGGGATGGCGGTGTAGACATCGGAGACGAGATCACGCTGTACTACGATTCGCTTCTGGCCAAACTGATCGTCTGGGCACCGGATCGGGCCCAGGCCATCCGGCGGATGAAGCAGGCCCTGGATGAGCTGGTGATCGCCGGAGTTGCCACCAATCAAGCCTTTCAACGCCGGTTGATAGCCGACTCGGAATTTCAGCGGGGCGAGATCGACATTCAATTTCTGGACCGGCGCCCTGATCTGCTAACGCCCGGCAAGGAAGCGGGCCGGATTCTCGAGCTGGCGGTGGCTGCGGCTCTCGCGGAGGACGAAGCGCGTCAGGCCAAGCGCCCCTCCGCTTCAATGGAGGCAGGAGCGCTCAGCCAATGGGCTCGGCAGGCGCGAAGTGAAGGGCTTCAGTGACGGCGGTACGTATCCTTCGCTTGGCCACCGGTGGAGACGGAGTGGGCAAGCTGCCGGACGGTAAGACCGTGTTCGTGCCTCGCACCGCCCCGGGAGATTTGATCGAGTTGTCCGAGCTTCGCGAGCACAAGCGCTTTGCCCGTGCCCGGCTCGGCCGGATTCTCGAGCCTTCCGCCGATCGGGTAGACCCCCGCTGTCCCCATTACGTCAACGACCAGTGTGGCGGCTGTCAGATTCAGCACGTGGCTTATGAGCTTCAGCTCGACAGTCGCCGCTCATTTGTGGGCGATGCCCTCCGGCGGCTGGGCAAACGTGACGTTTCCGATCCGCCGATCGTTCCTGCCCCGAAGATCTTCGATTACCGGACCAAGGTAACTCTACACGTAAGCCAGGAGGGCAGCCGCATCGGACTCCATCGCTACGGCCGGCCCGACCAGGTCTTCGATCTAGAGTGGTGCCACATCACGGTTCCCGAGCTGATGGAGTTGTGGCAGGCGATACGAGCGCTTCGGCCATACCTGCCGCCGCATCTGGCGCAGGTCGTTCTGCGATCCGACCGGCAGGGCGGCAGGCATGTGGTGCTTCGGGTAGGAGCAGGTGAGGTGTGGTCCGGGTTCGATCGTCTCCGCCGGGAGCTCGATCGCCGAGGAATTGTGGCTACCATCTGGTATCAGCCTGAGGGTGGAGCTGCCCGGGCCGTTGCCGGCACAGCGGAAGCCTTTCCCGCCACCGTGTTCGAGCAGGTCAATCCGGAAATGGGCGACCGGGTACGCAGCTATGCAATAGAGCAACTCGGCGAGGTGGCCGGCCGGCGGGTGTGGGACCTCTATGCCGGCATCGGTGAGACCACCCTTCAGCTTGCGGGGAGGGGAGCTATCGTCGAGAGCGTCGAGGTCGACCGGCGCGCCGTGGCGGAAGCGGAGACCAGAGGGCCAGCGGCAAGAAGGCTTACTGGACGGGTCGAAGACGCGCTCCGGGAGCTGCATCAGCCTGAACTGGTCATCGCCAATCCGCCGCGTGTTGGCATGGACCAGCGGGTGAGTGCTGAGCTGAGCCGACTGGCACCCGGACGGCTGGTCTACATCTCCTGCGATCCGGCTACTCTTGCCCGTGACCTGCAGCGCCTCGAGCGCTTTCGTCTCACTTCAGTGCAGGCATTCGATCTTTTCCCGCAGACCACCCACGTGGAGACCGTTGCAGTGCTGGAGCCGCTTTGAGATACGCCGTGCTCTTGGGAGGCCAGGTAATCGAGGTCGAAGTAGACCGCGACCAGGTTACCGTTGGCGGGGAGTCCTACACCGCCACCTTGGGCCTAATCCCCGGCACTCCACTGCGGCAGCTTCTGCTCAACGGACGTCCCAGCACGTTCTTGGTGGAGTCACTGGGCCGGGGCCGCTGGGCCCTGACCCCCGGTGGCGAGCGCTGGGAGGTGGAGGTTATGGACGAGCGCACCCGCCACATCCGGACCCTGACCGGAAGCGTAGATCGCCAGTTGGTGAGTCCTGTGCTAAAGGCGCCCATGCCGGGCCTCGTGCTTCGGGTGCAGGTTGCCCCCGGCCAGCAGGTGGCGGCTGGAGCCGGGCTCGTGGTGCTCGAGGCTATGAAGATGGAAAACGAGCTCAAGAGTCCGGCCGCGGCGGTGGTCAAGGCACTGCGAGTTCAGCCCGGAGAGGCGGTGGAGCGGGGGCAGGTATTGGTCGAGTTCGAGGGTCAGGGGTGAGAGTCCCTGGCGCAGAAAATGCAAAATCGATGCGCCTTGAGTTGAGCTCGGCAACCCTCTTCAGCGGCCGTGGTGGCAAATCGATGAGTTTCTTACCGTTCCCCTGGATCTTCGTCGGCCTGGCGGCCGTGGTGGACATGGTGGGCCTCTTCTATCTGTGGCGGCGACGCAATGTCGCGCTGGGCACGAACCACAGGCCGGCCCCGCGAATGCGGATCCCGCTGGCGGACCGGCGGCTGAGAAATCGGCGGAGATCGGAGCAGGCGGCCACCGCGTAGGGGCTTCCCTCTAAGACTGGCCGGGGCTGATATCCAGTCCCGGCTTTGTCGTGCTTTGCACCCGAGTATTGACCCAAGCTGTCGTACTCGGCTATCTTGTGAATCTGTTTCAGTTTGACTCGGCCAAAGCTCAAGGCAGCAGACCACATGAAGACCTTTACCGCCACCCCCGCGGACATCAGTCACGATTGGCATGTGGTCGACGCGGACGGAGTCCCGCTCGGCCGCCTTGCCAGCCTGGTGGCCCAGCTCATTCGGGGCAAGCACAAGCCCACCTACACCCCCCACATGGACGGGGGAGATTTCGTGGTGGTAATCAATGCCTCGAAGGTCAAGCTTACCGGCAAGAAGCTGACGAAGAAGCACTACTTCTCACATACCGGGTACATGGGGCACGAGCGGTTCACCGCCGCGCGGGATCTGCTGGCCAAGCATCCGGATCGGGTCATCGAGAAGGCCGTCTTCGGCATGCTGCCGAAAACTTCCCTCGCCAAGCAGCACATGCGTGGCAAGCTCAAGGTCTACGGCGGCGCAGAGCACCCGCACGCAGCTCAGCAGCCTAAACCGTTCTCCGTCACCCCGTCCAAGGTTAGCGCATGACCGCAGTGGTACCTCAGTTTCGGTGGCAGGCGGTAGGTCGCCGCAAAACCAGTGTGGCCCGGGTCTATCTTACCCCCGGCACCGGCAAGTGGGACATCAACGGCCGTACGCTGGGCGACTACTTTCCGAGGCCGTCGCTGGTGCAGCACATCCAGCAGTCCTTCACTGCCACCGACACTCTGGGCGCCTTCGACGTGAAGGCCCACGTGAATGGTGGTGGACAGGCAGGTCAGGCTGGCGCCCTTCGCCATGCCATCGCCCGCGCCCTGGTAGAGGCCGATGGGCAGCATCGGCTCAAGCTCCGCGCCGCTGGCCTGATGACGCGCGATCCTCGCGCGGTCGAACGGAAAAAGCCCGGCCGTCCGGGTGCACGGAAACGGTTCCAGTTCTCGAAGCGGTAGGCGGAATGAGGGAAGGAGGGAACGAGGGAAAGGCCGCAGGTCGCCCGTTACCATCGTTCTATCGTTTTCCACGTTTCAGTCATACCGCCACCACGCACACCGCCGGATCCTGCTGTGGGTGTCCTGACGCCGAACACGCTCGGGTAAGGATCGCAGCACGGAGATGAAGGTGGTGGACGCACAACCCCAAATAGGACGGGAAATCATCTAACGCATGGCACAGCCTCAACTGCAGGACCTGCTCGAAGCCGGTGTGCATTTCGGCCATCAGACCCGCCGGTGGAACCCGAAGATGCGGCGTTTCATCTTCGCCGAGCGCTCGGGCATCTACATTATCGACCTTCAGAAAACCCTGCGCCAGATCGGCAAGGCCCAGGAGCTGCTCAAGGGTGTGGTGCTCAAGGGAGAGGGTGTCCTCTTCGTCTGCACCAAGAAGCAGCTCAAGGCCGTGGTCCAGGCGGAAGCCGAGACCGCGGGCGCGTTCTACGTCACCGAGCGCTGGTTGGGCGGCATGCTCACCAACTTCCAGACGCTCAAGAAGCAGATCCGCCGGCTCCGCGAGCTGGAGCAGGGAGCGGCCGAGGGCGACTTCGAGAACTACACCAAGAAGGAAAAGCTGCTTTTCGAGCGTGAGAGGGTAAAGCTCAGCCGGAACCTGGAGGGCATCAAGGGGATGGGTCGTGTTCCCGGCGCTCTCTTCGTGGTGGACGCCAAGAAGGAAAAGATCGCCGTTGCCGAGGCCAACAAGCTGGGGATCCCGGTGGTGGCCATCGTGGATACCAACGCCGATCCGGACGTGATCACCGTGCCGGTGCCCGGCAACGACGACGCCATTCGCTCCGTCTCGCTCATTACTGCCGCGCTGTCCGACGTCATCAAGGAAGCCCGTTCCCAGATGCCGATGCGTGAGGTCACCGAGGACCTCGAGGCCGAGACCTACAGCACCGACGCCGGCAGCGAAGGCGACGATGCCGACCGGAAACGTCGCCGCCCCCGCCGCAAGCGCCGGCCGAAGCCCGAGGCCATCGCGGCCCGCCTCAAGACCGATGCCGATGCCGAAGGAGTGGCCGAAACTGCCGCGCCGGGCGCGGCGAGCGAAGCAGGCGCGTAAGCACTGCCCGTTGGTTCTCCGCCGCTCTCGGCCCGTGCGGGCTGTGAGCGGCGGCTTTACTATTCACCCCTGAGTTGACCCGAGCTGGAGACTATGGCAAGCACCACGATTTCCCCGAAAGATGTGAGTGAGCTCCGGACCCGCACTGGTGCCGGCATGATGGATTGCAAGCGGGCCCTGGAAGAGGCCGGCGGAGATATGGACAAGGCCGTTGAGTTGCTCAGGAAGAAGGGAATTGCCAAGGCAGAGAAGCGTGCCGGCAGGGTTGCTTCTGAAGGGGTGGTCGTAAGCTATCTCCATCATAACGGGCAGGTGGGCTCGCTGGTCGAGCTCAACTGCGAGACCGACTTCGTTGCCCGTACCGAAGAATTCCAGCAGCTCGCGCGCGACATCGCGCTTCATGTGGCCTCGGCTGACCCGATCGGAGTCAACCCGGAGGACATTCCAGCCGAGCTGCTGGATCGGGAGCGGCGCATTGCCGAGGAGCAGGTAGCGCAGGAAGGGAAGCCGGAGAACATCCGCGCCAAGATCGTCGACGGCAAGATCAGAAAGTTCGTCGCCGAGCGCACGCTCACCGAGCAGCCGTTCGTCAAGGACGACAAGACAACGGTCGGTCAACTGGTAAAAGAGGCTTCCAGCAAGCTGGGCGAGGCAATCTCGGTCCGGCGCTTTGCGCGGTATAAAATCGGGGAAGTTTGATGGCTCTTGCCTACACCCGCGCCTTGCTCAAAATCTCGGGTGAGGCGCTGGCCGGCGACAAGAGCTTTGGCCTCGACTACCTGGTGGTCGAGGCTTTCGCTGAGGAAATCAAGGCGGTGCATGCTCTCGGCGTGCACCTGGCGCTGGTGGTGGGCGGCGGCAACATCATTCGGGGCACAACCGCCAGCCGCGAAGGGCTCGATCGCGTTTCCGCGGATTATATGGGCATGCTCGGAACCGTCATCAACGCGCTGGCATTGCAGGACGTGCTCGAGAAGATCGGAGTCGACACCCGGGTGATGACGGCCATCCGAATGGAGTCGGTGGCTGAGCCTTACATCCGGCGCCGGGCAATCCGGCACCTTGAGAAGGGCCGGCTGATCATCTTTGCCGCGGGCACCGGCAACCCTTTCTTCTCCACCGACACCGCCGGCGTCTTACGGGCCCTGGAGATCGAGGCTCAGGTGATCCTCAAGGCCACCAATGTGGATGGGATCTACACCGGCGATCCGCGGACGGACTCAACCGCCACTTTCATCCCGGAGCTCACGTTCCAGGAAGCGATCGTCAAGAACTACGCGGTCATGGACGCGAACGCGTTCGGACTGTGCAAGGCCAATCAGTTGCCGATCGTCGTGTTCAACATCAACCAGCCCGGTGCCATCACGCGCGTTTTGCGGGGTGAGCGGGTAGGGACCATCGTCCGATGAGCACCATACCCGAACTGACCAAACACGGCCGGGAGTTGATGCACAAAGCGGTCGAGAGCACCAAGCGTGAGTTCAGCTCCATCCGCAGCGGCAAGGCCAGCGTATCCCTGCTCGATCTGGTGCGGGTGGAGGCGTATGGCAGCGCGGTGCCGCTGAACCAGGTGGCCATGGTGGCGGCGCCCGAGCCACGGCTTATCACCGTGCAGCCTTTCGATAAGGCGCTGACGCAGAGCATTGAGAAAGCCATACGCGAGGCCGACCTCGGCCTCAATCCCGCCGCCCAGGGCAATCTGATCCGTGTACCCCTGCCGGCGCTGTCAGAGGAGCGGCGGCGGGAGCTGGTGAAAGTGGTACATAAGCTGGGCGAAGAGGGTCGCATCGCCGTCCGTCACGCCCGAACCGAGACGCTCTCGAAGATCAAGAAACTGGAGAAGATCCCAGAGGACGACAAAGCTCGTGCCGAGAAGGACATCCAGAAGCACACCGACGAGCACATCAAGCAGATCGAGTCGCTCATTCACGCGAAAGAAGCGGAGGTCCTGGAAGTCTGACCGGATGACCAACGATCTGCTTCAGCAGCTGCGGGTACACGGGGCCGTCCCGGCTCACGTGGCCATTATCATGGACGGCAACGGCCGCTGGGCCAAAGGCCGCGCCCTGCCGCGCCCGCTGGGGCATCACGCCGGGATGAAGTCAGTACGCGAAGTGGTGGAGGGTTGCCTTGAAGCCGGCGTGGGGGTGCTCACGCTTTTTGCTTTCAGCCAGGACAACTGGAAGCGCCCCGCGGGCGAGATCGAGGCGCTGATGAAGCTCCTCGAGGAGTACATCGCCAAGGAGGCGAACGAGCTGCGAGCCCAGGGAGTGGCCGTCCGGATACTGGGCCACCTTGACCCGCTCGGTCCTGGTGCTCGCAACGCGGTTGACCGGATTGTGGCCGAAACCGCCGGCGGCCAGTCCCTCGCTCTTAACCTCTGCATCTCCTATAGCGCTCGCGCCGAGATTGCCCGCGCCGCGCGTCTGCTGGCGGAGTCTGCTGCCGCCGGGCGGCTCGACCCCAGGGACATAGACGAGGATGCAGTGGGCCGGATGCTCTACACCGCGGAGTGGCCCGATCCCGACCTGCTCATTCGAACCTCCGGCGAGATGAGGATCTCCAACTTTCTGCTGTGGCAGCTCGCCTACGCCGAGCTCTACGTCACACCCGTCCTCTGGCCCGACTTTACTCGGCGGCATCTCTTCGAGGCAATCGTGGAGTTTCAGCGGCGCGACCGGCGATTTGGGCGTGTCTCTGTCTGATGGATTCCAACCTCGTTCGGCGGGTCGGCTTTGCGGTCATCGCTATCCCCTTGGCTCTGGCCATCATCTGGTATGGCGGACTTCCGCTTGCCCTGGTGCTCGCCGTGGCGAGCACGCTAGGGACCAGAGAATTGTTCGACCTCGCTGCCCGGCATGGCATCCACCCTGCTCGGGCCCTGGGGTTCGTCAGTTCTGCGGCACTGGCGCCGGTCAGCTACGCCACACTGGCCGCACCTGACGTTCGAGCTTTCATCGTGCCGGCATGGCCCTACCTGGTTGCCGTTTGGCTTATCGCGTTGCTGACCTGGGCGCTGGCCGCCCGCGCCCCGGCCGAGAAACCACTCGAAGCGGTCAGCGTGACCGTGCTGGCGGTAGCGTACACCAGCGCGTTGCCCGCATTTCTGATCGTCATCCGGCATGCCGGATTCGCCGAGAGGTCGTGGGCGGCCGCGTGGCTGGTGTTCTTTCCGCTGGTGGTCACCTGGGTATGTGATACCGCGGCGATGTTCGGCGGCCGGCTTCTTGGTGGGCCGAAGCTTTGGCCCACGATCAGTCCGGGAAAGACGCGCTCTGGCGCCCTGGCTGGGGTGGTAGCAGCGCTGTTGGTGGCGCCCATCTTTGCCGCTATGGTCTTTCCGCGCGTTGGAGTCGCGACCACGCTCTGGCAGCTCCTGGCCATGGCTGCTGTGCTGTCGATAATCGGGCAGATCGGAGATCTCACTGAATCGCTCTTCAAGCGCCAGGCCGGGGTGAAAGACTCCAGCCAGCTGATCCCCGGACACGGCGGAGTGCTCGATCGCTTCGATTCGCTCTACTTCGTGATACCGGTGGCGGCGGCCATGTATCGCCTGTTTGGAATCATCTGATGAGCGGGTCCGGAGCTCAGCGGGGAATCGCCATTCTCGGGTCCACCGGCTCGATCGGTCGCAGCACGCTGGATGTGCTCCGAAGACAGCAGGACCACTTCCGGCTCATCGCGCTGGCGGCGGGCTGCAATCGGGGAGAGTTGGCTTCCCAGGTTGCGGAATGGCGGCCCAGCTATGCCGGCCTGGCAGGAGTGTCAAACGACGTTCGTTGGCCCAGCGGCCCCGAAGTCCTGGTCGAGGCTGCCACCCATCCGGACGTGGATATAGTGGTTAACGCGGTGGTCGGAGCCGCGGGCCTCGACGCTACTCTGGCCGCGCTTCATGCCGGTAAGCGGGTAGCCCTGGCCAACAAGGAAACGTTGGTGATGGCCGGCGATTTGGTTGCGCAGGCAGCATGTGCCGGGGGAGGTGAGATCGTCCCCATAGACTCCGAGCACAGCGCGGTGCTTCAGTGTGTCACCGGACGGGACGACGGGCTGGCCCGGCTCATCCTCACCGCCTCCGGCGGACCTTTTCGCGAGTGGCCAGCCGACCGGGTGCGGAGCGCGACCATCGAGGAAGCGCTGCAGCATCCCACCTGGCGTATGGGCAGCAAGATCACGGTGGATTGCGCCACCCTGGCCAACAAGGCTCTCGAGCTGATCGAGGCGCACCACCTTTTCGGGCTGCCGTACGATTCACTCGAAGTAGTAGTCCATCCCCAGAGCATCGTACACGCCTTTGTCGAGTTCCACGATGGCAGCGTGCTCGCGCAGCTGGGGTTCCCCTCCATGGAGCTGCCAATTCTCTATGCCCTCACTCACCCTCAGCGTCTTCCCGACACGGGTGTGCGCCGCTTCGATCCCGTCGCGGCAGGCCCGTTGACGTTCGAGCCGGTTCGGGCAGACGTATTTCCCGCGCTTGTCTCCGGCATAGCGGCTGGGCGGGCAGGCGGCACGGCGCCGGCCGTCTTCAACGCCGCCAACGAGGTGGCAGTTGCCGCCTTTCTCCAGGGCGCCATTCCTTTCGGGCGCATCAGCGAAACCATCGACCGGGCGCTCGACTCGCATGCACCGGCGCCGGCCAGCTCCGTCGAAGCGGTGCGGGCGGCTGACCGCTGGGCGCGGGAAGAGGCCCGGCAGAGTGTGAGGCAATAGTGTTGGTGACCATACTGGCCCTGATCGTCGTTCTCGGCGTACTCATCTTCGTGCATGAGGCGGGACACTTCGTTGCAGCGAAGTTGGCCGGCATCTACGTGCATCGATTCTCCCTCGGCCTCGGGCCTCCGATTCCGTGGCTCACCTTCCGGCGGGGCGAAACGGAATACTCCATTTCCTGGCTTCCCCTGGGCGGCTATGTAAAGATGGCCAGCAGGGAAGAGGACATTGGGAGCAGTGCGCTCGAGGGCGGCGCCCCTTCGACACAAGTGCCGTCTGACAGAGTGTTCGAATCCAAGCCGGTCTGGGTCCGGATGGTGGTGATCCTCTCGGGCGTGGCAATGAATGGTCTCTTTGCCTGGGCGGCGTTTGCCTTTCTTGCCTACAAGAACGGCCGCCAGATCGATCCCGTCACCACGGTGGGACGAGTGATGGCTGAGGTCGCTCCTCCGGAAGCGGCGGCATTGAAACAGATCCGCCCGGGCACCGCGATCATCCGCATAAACCGGGATACGGTTCGCACCTGGGACGACGTCGTGTCCGGAATGGTCAATACGCCCGAGTCAGAAGTGCGGATCGAGCTTTCCGACGGGTCAACCGTAGTTCTGCCGATCCATCCGGATGCGTTGGAGGAGCGGCTTAAGGCCGCTCAGGTCCTACAGCCATTCCGCGTACCCGTGGTTGGGCAGGTGCTGGCCGGCAAGCCGGCAGCGAAGGCCGGGATGGAAGAGGGCGATACCATCGTGGCCGTGAACGGCAAGCCGGTTCAGCAGTGGTATGACCTGCTCGAGCTGCTTCAGTCCAGCCCGGGCCAGCCGCTCGAGATAGAAGTAGCCCGGGGTGGACGCCGCCTGTCGCTGAACGTCACGTCCTACGTGGATTCGATTCCCGGACCCGACGGCAAAACCCAGGCTGTGGGACGTATCGGCGTCGCGGTTGGAACCGGGTTCACCTCCGAGCCTTTGACGCTTGGTGAGGCGATCGGCGAGGGGGGGCGGGGCACCGTCAGGGCCTCGACTCAAATCGTCCGCACAGTTCGTGGACTTTTCACCGGCCGAATTTCCGGCAGCACGGTCGGGGGTCCTATCCTGATCGGGCAGCTGGCCGGTGAGAGCGCACGGATGGGGCTAGACACCTTCCTCGGATTCATGGCCCTCATCTCGATCAACCTGGCAATTCTGAATCTGCTGCCCATTCCGGTTCTGGATGGAGGCCAGTTCGTCTTCCTGCTGGCCGAAGCCGTAATCCGGCGGCCCCTGCCGATGAAGCTGCGAGAGCGGCTCACGACCGTGGGCATGGTGCTGATTATTCTGCTTATGGGACTGGCCTTCTCGAATGACATCAGGCGGGTGCTGGGAGGATAGCAGGGAAGCAGGTGATTACGCTCACTGTCCTTTCCAGAGGATCCGGTAGTGTGTTGGCGGCGTACCATACGTGGAAATTTGAGTGCCGCAGCACACACTATTCGAGGGGGTAGTACGATGGTTATGAAATGGACGGTCGCACTGGCGACCTTGGCTTTGATAACTCCAGCAGGTAGTGCGTCCGCCCAGGGGCAGGACGGGATGGCCAAGAAAATGAACCAGGCTGACAAGGCCTCGGTCAAGAAGGCCATCGCCGACTGGCCTGAACGCCCGAAGCTCGGGGCCAAAGAGATGATTGCGAAGTACGGCCAGCCGCAGGAGGCCACAACCGAAAGGCTGGTTTGGCACAACGCGGGGCCCTTCAAGCGGATCAGCGTGCTGAAGCTGGAAACGCCGCACGACTTTCCTCTGCCGCACGTGGACTATCTCGAGCACACCATCGCCTACAACGTGCCGCAGGATAAAGTGGGTGACTTGATCGAGTTCGATGCGAGCAGCACGATCAATCGGACCGTGGGCGAGCTTTCCGCCCGTTGCGACCTGGAGGGGCACAACGTGCTCACCCTGAACCTCGACCACGATATTGTCACGGGAAAGAAGAGCGTGGAACAGGCCCGCAAGGCCTTCGGCGATATCGTCGTCCAGGACGTGATGGGCAAGCATCCACCCTACGTCGAAGCGCTCCAGTTCACCCCAGCCAATCCGGCCACCACCGCATTCTCGGACCAGCCCGTCATTCCCGGCTCTCCGGTGCGCGCAGCCGACACTGATCCCGCTGCCCGCCAGGCCATGAACCAGGGCAAAATGGCGGAGGCCGAGGTCCTGGCCACAGTTGCCGCGATCGATCTCAATGAGATCAACGCCGCCGCACAGGCCCAGACAAAGCAGATCAGCCAGCCGGTCAAGGACTACGCCAAGCTGCTGCACCAGGAGCATGGCATGAACCTGGATAAGACCTTGAAGCTGGGCCAGCAGATCGAGGCCACGCCAGTCATTACCCCCGCGGTGGAACAGGCGCAGAAGAAAGGCGCGGGAGAGCTCGCCGCCTTCGTTGAGCTCGATGGCAGAGCGTTCGAGAGCGCCTACGTTGCGGCAATGGTCAAGGGTCACACGGAGGCCCTCGCCAAGATCGACACTCAGCTTCAGAAGTCAGCCGGCAACGCTGCCCTCAAGCAGCACCTGACTGGTACGCGAGAGCACGTCGCGAAGCACCTGGAAAAGGCGAAGGCACTTCAGGACGGAACGAAGCGCGCCAGCCGGTAGCCAGGAAACGGGGAACGGGACAGGAAGAGAGTTCGGAGCTGTCGCCGGTTGCAAGAAGGGGGCCGGACTCATTCGAGTCTCGGCCCCCTCGCTTGCCTTGCCACCCATCACCCGATCAGTCGTTCGCCGTCCACTTCGACTTCCAGCTTCTCGGAGTAAAAGCAGAAAAAATCCGTAATCACCAGCGCCTCACCGAGCGGCCGGGGGAGGGTCCACGCCGCGTCCCGCAGCGTTGTCCCGTCAACCGTGAGGTTCCAGTGCTGGCCGTCTCCCTTGTAGGGGCACTCCGAAATCGTTGCGCTCCGTTCCAGCAGGTCGACTTTGACATCCTCCGGTGGCAGGTAGTAGCGCGGGACGACCCCGGTCTCGAGCAGAATGCGCGGCCTGCGGGACTCGGCGATCACGCTTTCGCCGTGGCGTATGATGACGTGACGGGATGAGTTGTGGACATCAAAACGGTGGTACGGATCGCGGGGATGCGCGTAAACCCGGTCGGCCTCCTGGTACCAGGCATCCATGGCTGTATACACGAAGGCCACGTGTTGTAAACATAGATTGTCAAGAGCCGTCGCCCGGCTGGCGACCAGGGAACCAGCCCGCTCACTCGCTGGTTTCACTCTTGGCCCCGACGTCACATCATGGCTGGGGCCAAAACCGAATCGACAGGAAGCACGCACAGATGAACCCGAGTGTGTCACCGCCCACAGTACAGCATGCCCCGGCAAAGCCGGCGCCCCAATCTGCCGCCTTACCCTCCGACCCGACTGGCACCGATTGGCTGTTGCTGATTCTTCCGGGTGTCATCTGGGGAGCTTCGTTCCTCTTTATCGCCGAGGGACTGCGTGCGATGGGCCCTAACGGTGTCACCTTCATGCGGATCCTGGTTGGCTTTGCGACGCTGACAGTGCTTCCGGCGGCACGCCGGCCTATGGCAGGATCCGAGTGGGGCGGGGTGGTGCTGCTGGGGGTGCTGTGGATGGCCTTTCCTCTCAGCATGTTTCCCTTCGCTGAGCAGCGCGTCTCTTCGGCGCTGACGGGAATGCTGAATGGAGCGGTGCCTTTGTTCGCCGCCATCGTAGCTGCCGCGCTGGCCCGGCGAGTGCCTTCACCAGGTGTCACGGTGGGACTGGCGGTCGGACTGGCTGGCGCCGTGCTGATGGCCTGGCCCACCATCCACGAGGGTAGCAACAGCGTCACCGGCGTCCTCCTGATCCTGGCGGCGCTGGTCTCCTACGGCTTTGCGATCAACCTCGCACGCCCCCTGCAAATGCGAAACGGCGCTCTGCCGGTCATCTGGCGAGCGCAGGCGGTTGCGCTGGTTCTTACGGCGCCGTTGGGCCTTCCTGAGCTGCTGGCGGCGCGATGGTCGGCGGGTCCGCTGCTCTCGATGCTCGCCCTGGGAGCTCTGGGAACGGGAGTGGCGTACGTATTGATCACGATTGCGGCCGGCCGGATGGGCTCGACCCGAGCCTCGGCAACAGCCTTCCTCATCCCGGCTGTGGCGCTGGTGCTGGGGGTTGTAGTGCGGGGTGAGCATGTGGCACTGCTGTCGGTACTCGGAGCCGCGGTCTGCGTGGCGGGTGCCTGGCTCATGCGTCGCGCAAGCGCTTAGCAAATGGAGCCATCGTATTTACGCGGAGTGCTCACCAGTGGCAGCGATCATCTGCTCCAGCTCGTCTGGCGCGCGCCTGCGACATTCACGCTTGAGGCCATCGATCTCGGTAGCAAGGAACTTACCGAGGGAGCCGTCCGTATCCACCTCGAAGGCAGGCAGGTCTTTCTTGGCTGCGGTATTGGAGTAGAGCGCAATCACAGCACGTTGGTCGAACTGGTAGAACGAGTACGCCGGATAGCGACCGAATAACCAAATGTCTGCCGGCTTGCCGTATTCCCTGGCCAGGCGGGCGCAATACTTGTACGCGTCAGCCACCAGCGTGGGAGTCAGGGGGCCATCCTCGAACCGCCTGGACAGTGAGAACATGAGTTCGTGGTTCTCCAGATCAGGGAGGAAAATCTCCATGGTCGTACCGTCGCGACCGAGGAAAGCCTTGACCGCGGCATCATGATTCTCACGCCAGCGTCGCGAGTGGATAAAGTAGAGGACCATCCGAGTGGAAGAGCCTATCAGGTCCTCGAAAGTCTGGTAGAATCCGGCAAAGGGTCCCACTCGCAGGATACCGCTGGGTCCGTTGGTCATCGGGTTCTCGGGGTCGGCGGCCTTGCCATCCCTCAAGATGCCAACTCTCCACCTGGGCGGGCAAGCAGGTTTGAACCGGAGGCCTCTCTGGCCAGTTCGGCGTTCGAGCGCTAACTTCCATCCCTCCCACCTCGCGAGGTATTCCATGCAGCTCTCACGGCACTGGTGCGCTACGCACTCCTGAGCCTGCTCCTGGCTGCGTGTGCGGAC
>Ga0136617_10001063_pt1 | contig 24055 bp, 18 predicted proteins | sample AntDrymUQ3222106_2_FD_129672 | JGI IMG/M metagenome (GOLD analysis project Ga0136617, IMG submission 129672) | Polar desert sand microbial communities from Dry Valleys, Antarctica - metaG UQ322 (21.06) | ecosystem: Environmental > Terrestrial > Soil > Desert | place: Antarctica: Dry Valley...
CCAAGCTCTTCGGCCAGGAGACGGGTCGCGTCCTCGGCGGCGGCCACGTTGTCAGTCGCCGCGACCGGAACCTGCTCCGGCTGCGGATCGGTGCCCGAGTCTATGTTGACGACCGTGAGGCCCTGGCTGCGGGCCTGTTCCGTCACGTCGTAGAGGACCTTGGCGTCGGTCGCGGCGTAGACGAGACCGTCAACGCCCTGGGTCGTGAAGTTGGTCAGGAGGTCCACCTGACCGCTCACGTTGGTCTCGGCGGTTACGCCGTCCCACTGGACCTCGACCTTGCTACCTCCGGCCTCGCCGGCGGCGCACTGGGCTCCGATGCGCACCTGCTCCCAGAAGTCGAAGCCAACGGCCTTCGGGACTACGGCCAGCCGGATCGGCCCCTGCTGCTCCCCGCCTCCCCCGCTGCTCGGCTCCCGAACCTCGGCGCAGGCCGCCAAGATGAGGGCGAGCGCCCCGATGAATAGAACCATCATTATCCGGTTACGCATGTTTCCTCCTTTTTCCTTACTGCGAGGACGAGGCTAGACGACGGCGGCGGTACTGGTCCCAGAACACGGCCAGCCAGATGACGACACCGATGATCACCTGCTGATAGAAGATGTCCACGTTCAGGAGGACGGCGCCGTTCCGAATAAGGGCTATCAGGAACGCCCCGATTAATGTCCCCACCACCGTCCCCTGCCCCCCGAAGAGGCTCGCCCCACCGATGACGGCAGCGGCGATCACGTCCAGCTCCAAACCGATTCCGTAGTTGGGCTGACCCGAGTTGACCCTCGAAGCGGCGATCATCCCCCCGAGGCCAGCGAGGGCGCCGGAGATCACGTATACGACCGTGAGATAACGTCGCGTAGGTATCCCCGAGAGCCGGGCGGCCTCCGGGTTGGACCCTATCGCGTAGGCGTATCGTCCGAGACGGGTGCGCGAGAGGACGACGTATCCGGCGACCGCGACCGCGAGGATGGTGATGATGGGGATCGGGAGCGGCCCCAGCACGCCCTGCCCCAAGAGCCGAAACGAGTCCGGCGTCCCGAAGACGGCCTGCGCGTCGGTGACGATGTAGACGAGCCCACGAGCCACGGAGAGCATCCCCAGAGTAGCAATAAACGGGTTGAGCCCGGCGACGGAGACGAGGAGGCCGTTGACGAGTCCGCAGACGCCTCCGACGAGCGCGCCGCCGAAGATACCGAGTGGCACGGAGAGGCCAGAGTTGACGATCAGGGTCACGCCAACCACCCCTGAGAGCGCGGCCACGGAGCCCACGGAGAGGTCTATGCCGGCGGTGATGATGACGAGCGTCATGCCGATGGCGATAACGGCTACCACAGCCGTCTGCGAGCCGATGTTGAAGAGGTTGTCCGAGGTCAAGAACTCTGGCGAGGCAAGCGATAGGAACACGAAGACGACGATGAGCGCGCCAGCCGCCGCGACCTGGGAGATGGCCCCAGAGAGCCGCTCGCGCAATGCGCCCCCACGTCCTTCGGTAGTCGGCGTGTCCGTCATGCAGCCTCCTTCGTACCGGTGGCGAGGGCGACGACGCGCTCCTCTGAGAACTCTTCGCGTCCGATCTCCCCGGCGACCTTCCCTTCGCGCATCACCAGGATACGGTCGCACATGTTCAGAAGCTCGGGTAGGTAAGAGGAGATCAAGACAATCCCCCGCCCCTCCTTCGCCAGCTCCCCGATGAGCCCGAACATCTCGGCCTTCGCCCCAACGTCTATGCCTCGGGCCGGCTCGTCGAAGAACATCACACGAGCCTTCGTCTCCAGCCAGCGGGCAACGACGACCTTCTGCTGGTTGCCGCCTGAGAGAACCTGCACCCTGCGGCGGATCGAGGGCGTGCGGATGTTGAGTTCGTCAATCCTCTGGCGTGAGATCCTGCGTTCCTCCGCGAGGTTTATGAAGCCGAAACTCGTCGGCAGACTGGCGAGCGTTATGTTCTGGTCCACCCCGAGCTGGAGCGCGAGCCCCTCGCCCTTTCGGTCCTCCGTCAGATAACCGATGCCAGCGTTTATGGCGTCCTGGGGCTTCTTTATCTTCAGCGTCCGCCCATCCAACTCAACCGTCCCGGACTCTATCCTATCGGCGCCGAAGACGGCGCGAGCCAGTTCCGTGCGCCCGGCCCCGACGAGGCCGGCGAAACCCAGTATCTCCCCGGCCCGCACCTCGAAGGAACAGTCCTTGAGCTTCTCGCCGCGACTGACGCCGCTCACGCGCAACAAAACGTCGCCTATATCGACCTCCGGTTTCGGATAGAGGTTGGCGACCTCCCGGCCTACCATGAGGCGGACGAGTTTGTCTTCATCCAACTCGCCCACCGGCAGCGTGTCCACTATCTTGCCGTCGCGCATCACGGTCACGCGGTCTGCGATGCGGAAGATCTCATCGAGGCGGTGCGAGATGTAGAGGATGGCTATGCCGCGCGAAGTGAGATCCCGGATGACCTCGAAGAGACCCTCGATCTCCTGCTCGGCGAGCGTGGCGGTTGGCTCGTCCATAATGACGACCTTCGCGTCTATGGCTAGGGCCTTGGCGATCTCCACACGCTGCTGCTCGGCCACCGTGAGCGCGGAGGCGAGCCGGGCCGGGTTCACCTCAAGCCCCACCCGCTCCAGCAGCCCCCTCGCATCCTCGCCCTCTCTCAGGCGGTTGATGAACCCCATCCGCCCCGGCTCGCGCCCGAGGAACAGGTTCTCCGCGACCGAGAGGTGCGGCGCCAGGGCGAACTCCTGGTAGACCATCGCCACGCCGAGCGACTGTGCGTGGCCTGGACCGTGGAACTCGACCGGCTCGCCTGAGACCTCGATCTCTCCCCCCGAAGGCCGCTCGACCTGCGAGAGCAGCTTCATCAGGGTGGACTTCCCGGCCCCGTTCTCCCCGGCGACCACGTGAACCTCGCCCGGCAGGATGTCCAGATCCACCCCGTCCACCGCCAGCACGCCGGGGAACTCCTTCGATACGTTCCGCAACCGGACAACTGGTTCCCGAGTCTCAGTCTCCATCGTCTCTCCTAAGCTCCATCACAATCATCCCTTCACACCCACGTGATGGTCCTGGGATCGCATTCCTTCAGCAAGGCGAGTCTGGTCTCCAGATCCTCCATGAGGGAGATCCAGACCATATCCGCCCACCCTTCGGGCGCGCCGCGTCGCGGATCTTGCCACGGCTCGGGCGATCCTATCGCGTCTTCCCGGCGTCCGAACAGGCAACCGGGTCGCTCGGGAGATCGGAAAGTGACGACCACGGAACTGGCCGCGGATTCCACACCTTCGAGCCGCACGTCCTCAAATATGACCGGGCGGCCCCGATGGAACACGCGGAGGTTCCCTTCGATGAGAATCCGCCCGAGTTGGCGCACCACCCGGCCTTCGTACTCAGGCCGCTCCGGCTCAGGTGACAACCTCTCCTCCTTTCTGCATCCCCGCCAGGGCGTGCATTTGATCCCGGGTAGCAGGATAGAGGTCGCGGTAGATCCCGTAAAGCTCATCGTAGACTTCGCGGTTCTCCTCGTTCGGCTCGACGGTCTCGGAGACCTTGCTCCAGTCGGTATCGGGTTCGGCGAGGCCGATGGCGCGGGCGGCGAGAAGGGCGTCCCCGTAGGCCGCGCCGATGGTCCGTTCCGGCAGATCCTGGGGACGCCCGATAACGTCGGAGACGATCTGGGTCCACAGGCCACCCTTCGTGCCGCCGCCAACGGCCACGAGCCGGTCGCCGCCCCCGCTGGCTTCCTGCATGTACTCGAAGTTGTGCCGCACCGCGTAGGCTGTGGCTTCGAGCATCGCCCGGTAGAGGTGACCACGACCGTGGCTGATGGTGAGGCCGGAGATGAGACCTCGCGCTCCGGGATCGAAGATCGGCGTCCGCTCCCCGGCGAAGTAAGGCAATACGACGAGGGCGTCAGATCCCGGCGGCACGGAGGATGCCTCTTCTGTGAGCTTCTCGTAAGGAACTCCGCCGGAGATCTTCTGGAGCCAGCCGGTGAGCGCGCCGGAGGTCGCCATCCCGGCCGCCAGGTTATGAGTATCGGGCAGGATGCCGGTCGTGCCCCAAAGGCCGGGGTGATGGAGAGGCTCCCTCAGAACCTCGATCATGAACATCGTCGTGCCGTACATGAGCATCAGGTCGCCGGGATTCTGCACCCCGACGCTCGCGCCCTCGCTCCACGCATCTATCGTGCCTGCGGCGACGGGCGTTCCTGCTGGTATTCCAGCCTCTTCGGCGGCTTTTCGGGTCACTTCTCCGACGACCTCGGCGGGCCAGAGGAGACGTGGCAAAGGCAGGCCCGGAGCTATCTCTTCTGCCCGGTCTTCGATCCAACCGCAGGCGTGTACGTCGTAGAGGGGATCGCATTGGCTGGCGGAATGGTGATCCAGGACGTACTCCCCGGTCAGCCGGTATGAGATGAAGGAGTTCGCCATGAAGAACTTCTCCGTCTTCTCCCACACCTCTGGCTCGTTGCGCCGGAGCCAGAGGAGCTTCGGGCCGACGGCCTGGGTGGTGCATACGGAGCCGCACCGGTCGAGGAGCGCCTCCCGTCCGTATTGCTCGTTGAGTTCCTGGATCTCCTGTTCCGCACGCGAGTCTATGCCGTAGAGGATGGCCGGCCGGAGTGGCTTTCCGTCTCCATCGGCGGGCAAGAGACACGCCCCGATGCCGCTGGTACACACGGCGGCGATGCCGTCGTCTGTTTTCTCCATCAGTTCTTTGGAGATGGAGACGAAGTCCTTCCACCAGATCTCTTCGGCGTCGTGCTCGGCCCAGCCGGGCTGGGGGAGCGAGAGGTCGTGCGGGCGTTCGGCGGTGGCGACGACCTCTCCGTCTGGGCGGGCGAGCACGCCCTTCGAGCTGGCGGTCCCGATGTCCACGCCGAGAAGTAGCCCGCTCACTTTGCGCCTCCAAACCCATCGTAGTCCACGTCGAGTAGCTTGCAGACTGTTTTCAATTCTTCCACATGGTCTCCTGGTATCGCGTGGATGTGGTTGGATCCATACCTCGAAAGTATCTCGTCTGCGTCCGCGTCCATGCGGGCGAAGGCGTGCGGCCAGTTGTATGTGGATTGCTTCATCAGATCCTCGTTGGTCTCCTCGTCGTAACGTTCGAAGGAGCCGCGCATCACCTGCATCCGGTATCGTCCGTCCAGGCGTGTGAGACGGGCGAAGGTGAAGTCGCCCTCAGCGGCCAGGTGATGGACGGCCGCTCCACCAGCCGGGAAGAAGAACTCTTCGGGATGGAGGTGGACATGACGCAGGTTCTCCTCCGCTTCGTCGCTCCTCGCCGCGAACCAGGTCGCGTGCTGGCCTGAGTTACAGAGGTCCCAGATGCCGAGATCTTCATGGTAGTGTCTCACGTCGGCGAAGAGGACGGGCGTGCCGGAGAGATGCTTCAGGATCTGCATGGTGAGGGCGGCGTCCATGTCCGCTTCGGTGGCGCAGACGTGGGGCTCTTTCGGGCCATCCCAGTCGTAGGGGTCGTTGAGGAAGGCTTCGGTGATGTCCATGGTGCAGAAGTGGGTGGTTAGCTCGGGCTGGCCTTTTATGCCGGAGAAGTCCAGGTTCCATTCATCTATCAGCTCGCGCATGACGTAGTACGTCCGGATCTGACGTTCCAGAATCTCCGGCGTCAGACGATCTCCATCGTAATGGACGCCCGCCGTGCGCTCCTCCAGCCATTCGCGGGCGGCGCGGACTTTGCTTCCCTCGACCTCTTCGGAGCGCCGGACGAGCTCCCACTGGTCTATTTCCTCCACGTCCACCCCGAACTTCTCCATCCACTGGTCGGGGTTGGAGACGGCGGTATACATGCCCATCGGCCGACCGCCTATCCGCCCAAAGGTACTCCCCCGCAGCGAGCTCACCGCCTTCGCGGCCCTGGCGTGGGCTTCGAGGCGCGCCAGCACTTCCGGGTCGGAGACGTCGCCCCAGGCTCGGAGGTGGTGGCGCCCGATCTGGTCGAGCGCCCCGCCAGCCGCGAGCATCCCGACCATCCCCGGCTGAACCGGGTTCAGGTTCGAGAAAAGTAGCAGGGGGCTTGCTGTCTCCTTCGCCGCCAGCATCGAGAAGTGCGGAAACGCCCAGACCGGGATATTGAAGATAGTAAGGTCAGGGCGTTCGTCGGAGATCCGGCGCGCCTCGCCCGTCGCCAGGCGGCTCGTCCAGATTGCTTCGCTGGCGCGCACGACCTCGTGCCCGGCGGATTTCAGGGCTCCGGCGACGGAGTCTTCGACTTCTTGGGCGAAAGCCCCCACGCCCGCGCCCTCGTGGACGAAGTCCCGACCGTCGGACATGGTAAGGATGCCGATCTTTGCCATGCTATTCTCCTTCCCTGGTCTGAGCTTTGGTCCCGCACGAGCCGCGCACCACGAGCTCGAAGTCGAAGACTACACGCCTGCGCTGCTTGCGTCGCTTGCTGATCCTCTCGAACAACAGATCAACCGCAGTATCGGCCATAAGGCGAACCGGCTGGGCGAGCGTGGTCAGCGGTGGTTCGACGAGGTCGGCCCAGAAGGGATCGTCCACGGCGACGATTGCGATGTCGTCGGGCACCCGCGTCCCCCTGGCGCGCAAGGCTTTGAGCGCCCCGGCGGCCATGAGGTTGTTGGCGATGATTAGCGCCGTGAGTCCGTCGGCGTCGAGCAGCTCTTCCGTCGCCGTCGCCGCCGTCCCTATCCTGAAGTCTCCCTCGGCCCAAACCGGCTCCAGCCCGGCTTCCAGCATCGCCGCTTTGTATCCGGCCAGGCGTTCGGCTCCCGTCTCGATCTCCGGGGTGCCGCCGACCAGCCCTATGCGTTCGTGGCCGGCCTGGATGAGGTGCTCCGTCGCGCGCCGCAAGCCGGCGGCGTTGTCCACGGTCACGGCGTCCGCACGGGGGTCTTTGACGGTTCGGTCGAAGGCGACGACCGGGGTGCCGAGGTCGAGGAGCTCGGAGATCTCCTCCCCCGCTGGGTCCGACGGCGAGAGGATCACACCCAGGACCCGCTCCTCGGCGAGTACCTTGAGGTACGCTTTCTGCTTCTCCTCCGTCTCGTCCGTGTTGCAGAGCAAAACTCTGTAGCCCCGGCGGTAGGCGGCGTCCTCCGCCGCCCGCACCATCTGCGTGAAGTGCGGGTTCTCGATGTCCGAGATGACCACCCCGATCATCTCCGCGTTCTGGCGGCGGAGGTTGCTCGCGAGCCGGTTCGGCCTGTACCCGAGCTCGTTGACGGTCTTCAAGACCCGTTCCCGGTACTCCGGGTTGACGCTGCTCACGCCGTTCAGAACCCGCGAGACCGTCGCGGGCGAAACCCCCGCCCTTGCGGCGACTTCTTTTATCTTCACCCGAGTATCCCCACCCACAGTCTCGCCTCTCACGTCATGAAAATGAGGCGCGGGTAACCCGCGCCTCGTCTCCGCTCCACCTTCGTCTTCCGGGACAATCTACCGTACGGTTCCCGATCCGGTGTCTAGCGCCTCAGTTCAGCATACACCTCCTCGGCGTTCTCTTCGGTGACCTGCGTGGTGGAGAGCGTCTGGGTCTTGGGGACGTCCCCGCATTGGAGCAGGATCTTCTTAGCCGCCTCCACGGCCTCGCGCCCACCGGTTGGGTACACGAAGGTGGCCGAGAGCCTCCCCTCCTCGACGGCGCGGATGCCGCCCGAGGGGATGGGCAAGGCGTCAATGCCGGTGAACTCCATATCACCCTGGCGTCCCACGGACTTCGCGGCGAGATAGGCTCCCTCGGCCATCGGGTCGTTGTGCGAGTAGACGACGTCTATGTTCTCGTTGGACTGGAGGATCGCCTCGAACTGCTGCTGGCCTTTCTCCCGCAACCAGTCGCCGACGCCGGAGTCCACGATCTCGACGCCAGAGTTGCCCTCGATGCCAGCGCGGAAGCCGTCGGCGCGCTCCTGGGCCGGGGTCGAGCCCGGCAGGCCCTTGAGCTCAACCACGTTGCCGCCATCTGGCAGGAGCTCCTCGGAGATGTACTGGCCGGCCTTCTCGCCGATGGCGAAGTTGTCGGCGCCGATGAAGGTGGTGTAGGCGTCACCGTTGACCTTGCGGTCGAGCACGACGACGGGGATGCCCTGCTCGTGGACCCTCGCCACCACGTCCGTCAGCGGAGCGGCTTCGTTCGGCGAGATGATGAGCAGGTCCACCTGCTGGGTCAGGAAGTTCTCCACGTCGGAAACCTGCTTGGCGTTGTCCTGCGCGGCGTCGGCGAACTGGACCTCGAATTGCGGGACCTTGTCCACCGCCCGCTGGATGTCGTCGTTCATGACCTCGCGATAAGGCTCGGCGACGTTGGCCTGAGACATCCCGATCAGGTAGTCTCCATCGGGACCTTCGCAGTCTCCGCCCCCGGAACTCCCCTGGTCTCCTCCACCTCCACCGCCGCCACAGGCGGCGAGGACAAGCGCGAGACCCGCTATCGTCAACACGAACAAGACTCTACGTAACATTGTTTCTCCTTTCCCCGAAGGTTTCCATGCTCTTTACCTGTCTCCTGAGCGCAAGCTCAACAGGGCGGCGGCCGCGACGATGACCAGACCCTTGATGAGATACTGGGTGTTGATGTCTATGCTGTTGAGGGCCAGGATGTTGTTGAGGACGCCTAGCATTATGGCTCCCCCGATGGTCCCCACCACGGATCCCACGCCGCCCATCAAACTGGTGCCGCCGACCACCACGGCGGCGATGGCGTCCAGCTCGTAGGCTATGCCGTCGTTGGGGCTGCCCTGGCTGAGTTGCCCGGCGTGTATGATGCCGGCCAGCGCCGCCAGCATCCCGGAGATGGCGAACACCGTTATCTTCACCCGCATCACCGGCACGCCCGAGATGCGCGCGGCCCGCTCGTTGCCGCCGATAGCGTATACGTGCCGCGAGAACGTCGTCTTGTTCAACACGAAGACGGCTATTGCGCCGACGATAAAGAAGATCAGGGCCGGCACAGGCACGAGCCCGTTGAACACACGCTCGCTCAGGATGGAGAACGACTCCGGCGCCTGCCCCTTTCCCTCACCGTAAGATATCGCAACGCCCTGTCCGCCGGACCAGATCCTGGCTAACCCACGCCCGATCTGCAACCCCGCCAGCGTCACGATGAAAGCCTGCACCGCGAACCTCGTTGACACGAAGCCCTGCACGGCCCCGAATGCCATCCCGATCAGCAAGACCAGCAACACGGCGGGGAGGACACCGAAATTGTCCTCCACCATCAGCACGGCGGACCCGGTGGCCGCGAGCCCGAGGATCGAGCCCACGGAAAGGTCAATGCCGCCGACCAGGATCACGAAGGTCATCCCTATTGCGATTATCCCGATCTCCGAGACGGAACGGAGGATGTTGGTGAGGTTCACCAGGCTGAGGAACAGGATTTCCCCGTCTCGCCTCGGGGAGAACGCGATGGCGGCCAGGAACACCACTATCAATCCGAACAGGCTCTGGAAGCGGAAGAGGAACTCCACCCACTCCTGCCTGCCCGACGGCAGCGCCGGCCGCTTCGACAGGATTCTCCCCGCCGAGCCTTGCCGATTCGATTCTTCGGTCAAACCGCCTCCCTTTCGTCGCCCGCCGTGGCCGCTTCGAGGATTGCCTCCTGGCTGGCCTCCGAAGCCTTCAACTCGGCGGCTATCCTGCCGGAGCGCAGCACGTAGATCCGGTCGCACATCCCGAGCAGTTCGGGCAGCTCTGACGAAGCCATCAGTATCCCCATGCCGTCCGCCGCCAGCCCGGAGAGGAGGCGGTAGATCTCCGCCTTCGCTCCCACGTCAACCCCGCGGGTCGGCTCGTCAAGCAAGAGCAGACGAGGCTTTATCAAGAGCTGCCTCCCGAACAACACCTTCTGCTGATTGCCGCCGGAGAGCGTCCTGACCAGCGCGTTCCTTCCTGAAGCCCGGATGTTGAGATCGGAGATGGTCCGGTCCACCGCCTCCCGCTCCCTGGAGCCGTTCATCAGCCCGGCCCTCGCGAAGCGCCGCAGGGCCGCTATGGTCGTGTTGCTATTAACCGACTGCTCCAAAACGAGCCCCAACTCCTTGCGGTCCTCGGGAACGAAGCCGATACCCGCCGCTATCGCCTGCCGGGGCGAACCCAACTTCAGCTCCTCCCCCTCCAGTGACACCAAGCCTGCGCGGGCGCCGGAGGCGCCCATGCCGAAGAGCGTCTCAAGAAGCTCGGTGCGGCCTGAACCCATGATCCCCGCCAGGCCCACGATCTCCCCGCGTCCGACGTTTATGGAGACGTCCCGCGGCTCGCTCCGACCCCGCTTGGGCCTCCGGGGACGCACCGACAACCCTTCGACGCGCAGGAGCTCCCCCTCCTTCTCCACCCCCGCGTCGGGGTACAGTTCGCTCACGGGCTGGCCGACCATCATGCGTATGAGCTGGCCCCGGGTGGACTTCGGCACCTCGACCGTGCCCACTACCTCGCCGTTGCGGAACACCGTGGCCCGGTCGGCGACCTCTTCGAGCTCCTCGAGGCGATGGGAGATGTAGATCACACTGACCTCCCTCTGCCGAAGCTCCCGCACGACGGAGAACAGGTGCTCGACCTCCGCGTCGGCCAGCGCCGCCGTCGGCTCGTCCATGATTAGTATCCGCGCGTCCAGGGAGAGCGCCCGGGCGATCTCGACCATCTGCCGCTCTCCCACCCGCAGCGAACGCACCTTCCGGCTCGGGTCCAACGAGATACCCGCCTCTTCCAGCGCCGCCTCGGCGTCGCGCAGCAAACGCCGCCGGTCGAACAGGCGCAGGGCTGTCCGGGGCTCGCGGCCCAGAAAGAGGTTCTCGGCCACTGTCATGTCCAGGACCAGATCCAACTCCTGGTGGATCGTCGCCAGCCCCGCGTCCTGGGCATCGCCCGGCCTCCGGAAAGCCACCTCGCGGCCCCCGATCTCGACCCGTCCCTCGTAGTCCGGGATCACACCGGATAGCACGTTGACGAGCGTTGACTTCCCCGCCCCATTCTCCCCGAGCAAAGCGTGGACCTCCCCGCGCCGCAACTCGAAGTCCACCCCCCGCAAAGCCCGGACGCCACCAAAGCTCTTCTCGATACCTCGCGCCTGGAGCAACGTCCCGGAGGAAGAATCCATCATCCATCACCCCGAGTTCTCCGAACCCGGAAGACAACCCCGCCCGGGCCAACCTTCCCGCTCCAGGAGCCATCCCACGCCGCTGCCGGCCTTTCTCGCCCGCCGCGACAGCCCGGATGCGCCCACCTCATCGTTCCTCTCCCTTCAAGTGCCACTCTCCTCTCCCCAGAGATCGATTCTTTGAGAAACCGTTTTCTTGGAAACCGATTTCCACAACTGTAAAGGCGCGGTTCGCTACTGTCAAGGGCTCCAGAAAGGCGGTGATGGTCACGAAATTCCGCTTGACACGCTTTGCCGGGGATGCTAGCGTGTATTAAGAGTTACGAGAAAACGGTTTCTTGATGTTGGTATGGGAGAAGGGGAAAAGATCATCGAATCTGGCTACCACGAGCGGGTTGTCCGCAGGCCTTTGGCGAGCGTTTATAGGCTTCGCGCGGCGAGAGAAGAATGGATGAGGAGGGCGTTCGCATGAGGTCAAACACCGGACACAGAGGGTTCAACCTGCGCACCGGGGCATTTCTGGCGGCGGTGGTGTTCGCGGCTCTGGCTTTGCTCGCCGCGGGGGTCACGGGGGCGCAGCCTGCGCCGGAGGAGCAAGAAAGCTACTCGAAGTTGAACCCCGGTCCTTCGGCGAGGGGAAACGACGAGCTCCCCATCAGGCCGCAGGGCACAGCCGAGAGGCCAGGCCCCACGGACGAGGAGGTGGCCGCTCCCCCGGAGAACAGGCGTCCCGGTTCTCAGATAACCGAAAAAGGCCCCATCGGCTACGAGGTCTACCGCCAGCTCGACAGGCTGCCTGACCTCACCAGCGGCGTCGAGACGCTGCAGTTCTCCAGCTTCGACCGCACGGGCGGCAACAACGATGGTTTCGAGGGGACGTACTCGTGCCTCAGGCAGAGCGATGAAGAGGGGTGTGTGATCGCCGAGGACGAAGGCGCCGGAGAAGTGAACTCCATCTGGTTCACTCGCGACGGCGGCGACGTGAGCCGCACCGGGAACATCAAGGTCGAGCTGGATGGCAAGACCATCTTCGACGCACCCTTGCAGGACGTGGTTGACGGCAAGCTCGGGGCTCCGTTCATCTTCCCGCTGGTGGCGAACGCCGACCAGAGCTCGGGCGGCGTCTACATCAAGAATCCGATGCCATACCGCAAGTCAATGAAGATCACCACCCAGAGCAACCCGTTCTTCCACCACGTGAACTACCGCAAGTTCGAGGACGCGAAGGGCGTCATGGCCTTCGATCCATCGGACAAGGCCCGCGACGTACTCGACACCCTGCGCGACGCGGGCTACGCGGACCCCAAGCCTTCACAGAAAGGCGAGAAGACGGTCTCGGAACCCTTCCAGCTAGCCCCTGGCGAAAGCACCCTGCTGGCGAAAACGCCGGGTCCGGGTTTGATCTCCGAGCTCAAGCTCCGCGTCCCGCAGGTAATAAGCCCGAAGCTCGGCAGACAGGTTACCGACGACGGCAGGGCTTTCCCGCCACCCGGCCAGGACGGCTACAGCCAGTTCACGGTCGAGATAGATCCCAACAACGACGGCGTGCGCCTCACCCGCAGGCTCAGCGCCTTCATCGGCAACCAGCGGGCGGAGATCCTCGTTGACGGAGAAAAGGTCGCGGAGTGGGCGCCGCTGCCCCGGGACGAGCAGTATCAGTGGCGCGACCAGAGCGTGAGCCTCCCAGCGTCGGCCACGGTCGGGAAGTCCGAGATCACCATCCGCAACGACTTCATCTCATCGGACTTCGACTTCAACGAGTACACATACTGGGTTGATTCCAGAGTAAACGGCGAGTTGGTCCGCACCGACACCCTGGACGTGGGGGCCAGCGAGGAGGCGCTTGCCAGCGAGGAGGCGCACAGCTACCAGATATCGAACCAGCAGTTTCAGGGAACGACTACCTCCCGCTATCCGCCGGAAGGAAACGACGAGGAGGCCATCGCCGCCTCGGACGAGGTGCTCCAGGAACTGCGGCTCCGCATCACCTTCGACGGCAACCGCACCGTTGACGCCCCGATCGGAGACTTCTTCGGCTCAGGCCTCGGCGAGTACGAGGTGCGCAGTCTCTTCTATGCCATGGACACCTCCAGGAACGGCTGGTACACATCCTGGTGGCCGATGCCGTACCGCGAGGCCGCAACGGTCAGGCTCTACAACGGCTCGGACCAGGAGATCGAGGCCAGCGAAGCGCGGGTGACCTACGCGCAATCCTCCGAGTGGGCCAAAGAGTTGGGGCCAAACGGCGACTCAGGATACTTCCGGGCTACCTTCAATCGCGGCGAGACCACGCCGGGCCGCGACTGGACCTTCCTGGACGCCCAGGGACGGGGCAAGTTCCTCGGCGTCAACGCTGCTATGGGCGGCACCACGCCAGGCGACGGCTCCGCCTTCGGTAACGTCCGCGGTTACCTGGAGGGCGACGAGCGGGTACACGTGGACGGCTCGCGCACCCCACAGATACACGGCACGGGCACGGAGGACTATTACGAGGGCGGCTGGTACTTCAACCGGGGGACCTTCTCAGACCCGCAGAACGGCAACACCGGCTACGAGGCGGGCAACTTCGGGTGCGAGTTCTCATGTGACAGCACCTACCGGACCATGATCGCCGACGCCATACCGTTCCAGTCCTCGATCCGCTTCGGCATGGAACACGGGCCGGCCAACGATATGCCGGCGATCTACAGCACGGTAGCCTTCTGGTACGGTCAGGATCGCTACGCCCTGCAATCCACCGACAACCTCGACGTTGGCGACGACGCCAGCGAGGCCGCACACGATTACACCTCGAAGAACCCCGGCGAGCGTTACGAGCTCACCTCCACCTACGAAGGCGACTCGGACACCGAGCCGGTAAACGAAGATGGCCGCGCCACCAGCGCTCCCGTCCGCTTCGAGATGAGCGTCGGCAAGCAGAACGACGGCGTCATCCTGCGCCGCACCTCCGACCAGCAAAATGCCTACCAGGCGGCTGAGGTATTCGTCAACGGCAAGAGCGCCGGGATCTGGAAGCAACCCCTCGGCAACGGCACGCACCGCTGGCTCGACGACTCGTTCCAGATCCCCGCGACCTTCACGGCGGATAGGAAGGAGATCACGGTCAAGCTCACACCGCTCGCGGACAGCCCCGCCTGGAACGCGGCCCGCTACGAGGCGCTCTCCGTGGTCGAGCCGTTCCAGGACGACCGGAACCCCTCGCGGGTGACCGAGTTGACCGCCGAAGGCAACCGGACCAGCTCTGTAACCCTCAACTGGAACCGCTCCACAGACAACGTGGGCGTGGCTCGCTACGAGGTCTACGGCTCGCAAGAGCCGGGCTTCGCGCTCGGCCCCGAGACGCTGCTCGGCGAGGCGAATTCGACGGGCTTCACGCACGACGACGGCATCAATGAGACCTGGTATTACCGGGTGAGGGCGGTTGACGGCGCGGGCAACGCCAGCAAGCTCTCCGAAGAAGTCTCCGCGACTACAGGCTCGGTGCTTGCCATCGAGGCCGAATCGCTGCTGCCCCCGGTGGAGACGACGGATCGAGCGGAGTCCCAGGGCAACTGCTGCGGCGCGCAGTGGTCCAACGACGCGCAACTCTGGTTCAGGTCCGACGCCGCAGGTGACTCGATGACCCTCGCCTTCGAGGTGCCGAAAGACGGAAGCTACGGCATGTCCGCCGTCGCCACGAAAGCGGGGGACTACGGCATCCACACGCTCTCGGTTGACGGACAGACGGTCGGCGAGCCCTTCGACGGCTACAACGCGGGCGGCGTCACGACGGCGAGGAGCGACTACGGAACGGTCGAGTTGAGCGAGGGCAGGCACACGCTCACGCTCACCATCACCGGCAAGAACGCCTCCGCGAACGGCTTCCTCGCCGGCCTGGACCTGCTGGAGCTGGAGTTGCTCGACTAGGCAGACATCATGCCGGGTAGGGGCGCGGCACGTCGCGCCCCTACCCGATAGCCCGAACAGAGATCGAAACGGGGGCCAGGATTGAGAAAGAGATCGAAACGGGGGCCAGGATTGAGAACGAGAGCGTACGCCGTGGTGCTGATCGGGCTGTTTCTGGCTCTGTGCTCGACCTCGGTAGCGTTCGCCGAGCGAACATCCGAGAAGATAGACAATCGAAAGTTCGAGAAGCGGAGCAAGGTCGTCGCAACGACCGGGGAGTTCGAGCGGATCTACGACCCAAGCGTCCAGGGCGAGGAGCCGCTCAAACAGGGGCCTTCCGGTCCCTGGTACTTCAACGACCACACCTTCATAAAAGGCGCGGACGGAACCTGGCACACCTACGCCATCACCCATCCGGAGCCTGCCGACCCGCTGGACGAGAAGAACTTCGGCCACGCGACGGCGCAAAGCCTGACCCAGTCGCCGTGGGACGAGCAGTCTTTCGCGCTGAGCGCCACCGGAGAGGATACCGGCCCCGGCGAACCCGGCGACCATCACATCTGGGCGCCGTACGTCTTGAAGCACGATGGCCTCTACTACATGTACTTCGCGGGCGGGGTGGTTGACGAGCCCGCCCCCCACGAGCGGTACAAGATGCAACTTGCGACCTCGACGGATCTACAGCATTGGGAGCGTCATCCCGCCAACCCGCTCTTCGAGGACGGCTTCGACGCCCGCGACCCGATGGTGCTGAGGGCCGGCGGCAAGTGGGTGATGTACTACACGGCGAACAGCACGCCTTCCGGCGGCAACCACATCGTCGCCTACCGCACCAGCGACGACCTCATCCACTGGGGGCAGAAGAAGGTCGCGTTCGAGCATCCCGCCACGGGAACCTTCGGCGGGCCCACAGAGTCACCTTTCGTCGTGCATCGGGGCGATTACTATTACCTGTTCGTCTGTTGCGATGGCGGTTACAAGTCCACGAAGGTCTACCGGAGCAAAGATCCCCTGCACTTCGACATCGAGGACCGTGTCGGCTCCATAGACTCGCACGCTGCTGAGGTCGTGCGTGACTCGGACGGGCAGTACTACATCAGCTCCGCTGGGTGGGGACAGGGCGGTCTGTACCTGGCGCCGTTGAGCTTCAAGGAGGAGAGGGTCACGAAGGGCCGAGTGGTGACCACCGACTACTACAAGGCGGTCGTCCAAACCTCCCCTGAAACTGTCATTACATCGCTAAAAGTGGACCCGAAGGGGCGGCGCGACTACAGGCAGGTTCTCGACTCCGACTACCGGGCGACGGGACCGTACATGGCAGTGGGAACCTTCGGCGACACCGACAGGCCGGGACCGACCGATTCCATCGAAGTCTCCAGAGACGGGACCAGGATGACCCTACGTGGCATTCCCGTTGGCGACGAACCGGCCACCGTGGACTGGACCTTCGCGTTCGACAAAAAGACCTTCGACTTCTCCTACGACTGGCACGTGGACGGAGATCTCAGCGCGCCGGCCTGGGAAGTAGCGTGGAACTGGGACACGACGCTGCCGCGAATCGGAGATCCCGAGAACCTCGACCGAGACACAGGCGATGTCCCCGGCTTCCCAGACTGGACGATGGCGCACGGCGATGGTCTGAGTCTGGTCGCCGCCTATAAGGAGGGCTCGGCGTTCTCCGGGGACAACCGCTACTTCTACAAACCGGGCGGCTCCATCGTCTGGCAACCGCTGTGGCAACCGGGCGGGAGGGCGCTGCCACCAGGCGACTACGAGGGCGGCGCCTGGCGTATCGGGGCCAGCGGTAGTCCCGCAGACACCGCATACGCGAACCGGCTGCACGCGAAGCTCAACGAGGGCGTGGGAGAGGCCCAGTGATGGCCGGTACAGGATCGCTCAGTCGAGCTGGATCACGGACAGCGCGTTGCCCGCTGGATCCTCGAACCACGCGATGAGCGGTCCCTCGCCGCGGTAGATGCCCTTCTCGTCCGTGCCGTCGTACCGCTCGAAGCGAACTCCGCGTTCCGTCAACTCGTCAACCGCCTTCTCTATGTCCTCGACCGGAAAATTGAGGATGGTGAACGAAGCCGGAGTGTGGTCCGGTTTGGCGTAGACGAGTATGTTCCGGTCTCCAGCGATGTGCAGCGTCAGCATACTCATCGGCTCGTTCTCTTCGGACACCCGAAGTCCGAGCGTCTCGCCGTAGAACCTCCCGGCCTCCCCGATGTCGTCCACCGAGAAGCCGCTGAATGCCTCCGTGTTCTCGAACATGTCCGTCTCCTTTCGTGGTTTGCTCGTCGGTTCGTCCCGGCGCGGGACTGTCGTCACAGGCAGTCTCTGTGATGGCGGTTGATGGAAGCGTCAGTCCGGGGACTGCATGGACGCCTCCTTTGGGTCGTGGCCGGTTCCAGGTACCGCGTAGCGTAGGAGCACGGCGCCCGAAACGAACGGTTGCGTCTCCAGAAGCTTCAGCTTCACGTTGGCGGACTCGAACAGTCGCGCACCGCGGCCGACGACCACCGGGAACATGAACAACCGGTACTCATCGACCAGTCTGGCGGCGATCAGCGCGTGGACGAGCTGCGTGCTGCCCGTTGCGACGATGTTGCGGCCTGGCGCCTTCTTCAACTTCCGCACCTCCTCGACGACAGGGCCGCGCAGCACGGTGGAGTTCTCCCACCCTGGGTCATCCAATGTGCTGGAGACGACGTACTTGTTCACCGCATTGAGATAGTCGGACACGCCTGTCGGATCGTCCGTCTGCTTCGGCCAGAACTCGCGGAAGCTCTCGAACGTGTTGCGGCCGACGAGCAGCGCGTCGGCGGCCTCCCGGTGCTCGGTGTTCGCCGCCGTGATGTCGGACTGGTCGAAGTCCTCGTTCAGCGGATCGAACCACCCCTTCGCCATGTCGATCACGCCATCGAGCGTGATGTTCTCCGTAACCGCGAGCTTGCGCATCATGACCTCCCGTGCGTTGCGTTCGGTGCAGTTATTAGTTCCTCGCGGGCGGTGAGCCACTCTTCTCTCGAAGCGACCTTCGGGAGACCCATATCCTTCTCCTTCCTTTGGTTGGTGAATCTATATCGTCGTGCTGCCGGTTGACGAGGACTCAACTCGAAGCGTATATGGGCTCCTCGTTGTCGTCGTAGCCGGTCCCGGACGCGGCCGCCGGTACATCCTCGGACCCTTCGGGACAGGCCTCGCCGGTGGCGGGCACGTGACGCAGCGCAACCACGGCAACTACGGCGAGCGCGACGAAGACGACGGCGCTATGCCGGCGCCTATGCCGGCGGTAGTTGTGAGTCCCGCCGTGAAGGCTTCGCGGGCGGCTTCGAGGAGGTCGGCGCCGAGAGTGGCGGGCAGTCCATCGGCGGCGGAGACGGCCCCGGCGAGGCTCTCGCGGGCGGTCTCGGCGGCGCGGGGCGGGACATCGGAGGGGATGGTTTCGGAGATCCCACCCCGGTATATAGCGGCGCCGAGGCTTCCCAGCGTGGCGAAGCCCAAAGAGAGGCCGAGCTCCTGGCTCGTCTCGGACATCGAGGAGGCCGAACCGGCCTTCTCGGGTGGAGCTGAACCGACGATCATGTTGATGCCGAGTCCTCCCGGCAGGCCGAAGACGCTGGATTCGAGCAACGCCGCCGTGTCCTTCGCGGGCCAGCCGAGGACGTCGCGCAGGATCAAGACCGCCCGCTGCCTCGGCGGCAAACATTGGATCGCGGCCAGGAACGCAAGCTCGATGGTCTCCCTCTCGACGAGCGCGGTGTCCGGCTCGTCTTCGCCCGGTGAGATCGTTTCCAGCAGCCCATCCGGGTAGGGCTGAAGCCACGGTATCGCCGCCGGAGGAGGCGAACCTCCGCCCGGACTCGCCGCCGTCTGGCGCGCACGCGGTTGACGACCCAGAAAGTCCAGGCAGGCGTTTGTCGCGATGCGATACAGCCACGCCCGGAACGTCGAGCGTCCCTCGAAGGTCTCCCGCCTGCGCCACGCGCGGAGAAAAGTCTCCTGCACCAGGTCCTCGGAGTCCTCGAAGGAGCCGAGCATCCTGTAGCAATGCACCCGAAGCTCCCGCCGGTACCGCTCCGCGAGCCCGCCGAACGCCGACTCGTCGCCCGCCCGCGCGGCGGCCACCACCGCGCTCTCCTCGGACCTGCCGGTTTTGCCCTCGCCACTGCTCACAAATTGCCTCCTTTGTACCGCGACCTCCCGGTCGCGACTGAACAACACTATGATCTATATGACGACCGCCGGACGGAAAACTCATCGCGGTCACTGTGAACCGGGTACCATGAACCGGTCGTGAGAGAAGATCAGCGAACGCTGGAGGCGAGTTGCGACAGCCGGTCGTCACCGTCGGTAGCGTTTGCGTGGAGGGAGAAGAGACGGACCAACATACCGCAATAAGGGCGTGGTCGTGGGGTGACTTGCTCCTCGAGCAGTATCGTCGCGCTCCGGGTCCCGTAGAGGGTCCCGCGAAGCATTCACACGAAGAGTGCCAGATCGGCTTCAGCCTCGACTCCACCGCCGGGTACAGTTACCGGGGCGCTTTCCACGGGGTCCCAGTCGGAGCTTTGAGCGTCATACACTCGGGAGAGGCTCACAGGAGCCGCGCGTTCGTGGAGTTCCGCGCTCCCGCGACATACCGAATGATGTACGTGAGTCCGGCGCTGTTGCGGGACGCGGCGACCGAGATGACCGGACACGAGAGCGGCGAGCCTTTCTTCCCGGTACCCATCGTACTCGACGGAGATCTCGCCCGGCGTTTTCTGGAGTCGTGTCTGACGCTGGAAGGACCCGCCTCGAAACTGGAGAAGGACTCGCTTATTCTCTCCATGCTCACGGCCTTCGTGCGGCGTCACGCCGAGGGGCGCTTCTCGCCGAGAACTACTGGCAAGGAGCGTCGCGCGGTCAAGCTGGCGAGGGAGTATCTGGAGGACAATCTTCGGGAGAACGTCTCGCTCGAAGACCTTTCGCGGTTGGCGAACCTCAGTCCGTATCATCTCTCAAGGGTCTTCGGCGAGGAGGTAGGCATGCCGCCCCACGCCTACCAGATCCAGGCTCGCATGAAGCGCGCCAAAGGCTTGCTTCTCCGGGGCTGGTCACTGGCCCGGGCCGCCCAGGAGACCGGCTTCTTCGATCAAAGCCACTTCGCCCGTCACTTCAAGCGCCGCGTCGGCGTTTCGCCGGGAGCTTACGCCATAAACAGCAAGAACATACATTACGATGGTCCCGGATCCCCATAAACTCGGACGCGTGAACGTTTGCCCGCGCAAGGCATGAGGCGCCAGACATTGTTCCGACGGCGATACAGCCCGCGAACTCCGGTCGGTTTGTTCGTCGTTAGCGGTCGCAAGTTCGACGGGAGGGGAGAAACCATGCGAACCCCTGTAATGGAGAGCCGGGTTCATCGGTTATCGTTGCTGGTCGTGCTGTGTTCCACGCAGTTTTTGAACACCGTGAACCTCAGCTCCGTCAACATCGCGCTGCCCGACATCGCCGCCGGACTGCGCTTCGGCGAGTCGAACTTGCCGTGGGTAGTCACGGCTTACGCGCTGACCTTCGGCGGCTTTCTGCTCGTCGGCGGTCGCGTCGCGGACGTGGTGGGACGGCGAAAAGTACTCGCGTTCGGGTTCGCCGTCTTCGGGGCGTTCACCCTGATCGACGCACTCGCCGCCAATCCCGCGATGCTGATAGCGGCGCGAGGTCTTCAGGGTGTCGGAGCGGCGTTCAGTATCCCTGCCGCACTCGGCATTCTCACGAACACCTTCACCGGGCGCGACGAGCGCAGCCGCGCCGTGGGCGCCTTCGCGGCCGCGGGAGCCGTGGGCTTCGCCTCCGGGCTGGTCCTCGGCGGTGTCGTCACCGACGCGCTCGGCTGGCGCTGGGTGTTCGGCCTCACCGCGCCGCCCGTCGCCGCCCTGCTCGCCATGACGTTCGTCCTCGTGCCGTCCGACCGTGAAGAAAGCCGCGCCCGCGGAAGGGTGGATCTCCCCGGCGCCCTGAGCGCCACCGCGGGGCTGCTCGGGATCGTCTTCGCCCTCACCAACGCCGGCGAAGCGGGACTCGCTCCAGTTACCCTGATCCCGCTGGCGGGTGGACTCTCCCTCCTCGGCCTCTTCCTGTTCCTCCAGGCGCGGGGGCGGGAGCCGCTCATGCCGCTCCACCTCTGGCGACGGCCCAACTTCGCCGCCGTCATGGCCGTCGCCTTTTTCCTGTATGCGTGCTGGGTCGGCGTAACCTTCTTCCTTGCGCTCACCTTGCAAGAAGTACTCGGCTACACCCCCACCGGAGCGGCGCTCGCCCTCCTCCCGCTGACCATCGGGGGTGTGATCGGCTCCACCATCGCCGGTCGCGCGATGCCCCGCACCGGCGCGAAGCTCCTCATGGTCCTCGGACTCTTCCTCTACGTCGCGGGAATCGCGCTCACGGCCTTCATAAACACCGACTCGACGTACTGGTTTTACATCTTCACGGCGATATCGCTTATCGCGGTCGGTTGCCCCCTCACCTTCGTCTCGGCCAACGTAACCGCTCTAGCCGACGCCGCCCCGCACGAGCAAAGCCTCGTAGGCGGTCTTTTCAATACCGGAGTACAGGTCGGCGGTGGCCTCGGCGTCGCGGTGATGAGCGCGGCGTCCGCCGCCGTGATCAGCGTCGACGCCTCCGGCGACGCGCTCCTGCCCGGCTACCAGGCTGCGTTCTGGATCGCCGTGGTGATCGCCACCCTCGGGTTGCTCGTCGCCCTGTTTCTGGTGCGCGAGCCGACCGCGAAGGCGCCGGTTAGCGGGACGACGCGGGACTCCGAATGCCCGACGAGCTAGAATGAACGGGGATGGAGAGAAAGGGATTCCGACGCCGTCCGCGCTCCGGACTCGCCGGCCGCAATGGGGTAAGACAGATGTACACACGAAGATCGAGTCAGGAAGTCTTCGCTGGCTCCGTTTTCGACAACGAATGAACAAAGTCGGCACGTGGGAAGCCTCATGAAAATTCTCCGCCCTCCCCGCATCAGAAGTCTGCCGGGGGAAGGTGAGCGCAGCGCGAGCTGGCTCGAGCTTTTCTTCGACCTCGTCTTCGTCGTGGCCGTCGCCCAGCTCGCCCTCGCTCTCGCCGACGACCCCTCCGCCGGCGGGTTCGCGCGCTTCGCTCTCTTGTTCGTACCCGTATGGTGGGCCTGGGTCGGCTACACCAACTTCTCGGACCGCTTCGGCGCCGACGACGCGGGGTCCCGGACATTGATGCTCCTCGGGATGCTGGCCGTGGCGGGGCTTGCGGTCGCCGTTCCGGAGGCCTTCGCCGGCGCTTCGGCCGCATTCGCCCTCTGTTACGTAGCGAACCGTCTGGTCCTGATCGCGATGAACCTCCGCGTCTGGCGGCACATCCCCGAAGCCGCGCCGAACGTGCGCGCGCTGGCGGGCGGGTTTTCGGTGGGGACCGCGATCTGGCTGGCGTCCCTTTTCGTCCCCGAGCCGGGCCGCTACCTTCTCTGGCTCGCGGCGATCCTCATCGAAGGGGCCGTGCCGTGGATCTTCCAGAGAGCGGTGATGACCGTGCCGACGCATCCCTCGCACCTGCCGGAACGCTACGGGCTGTTCACGATCATCGTCCTCGGCGAGTCGCTGGTGGCGGTCGTGATCGGCCTGGATCACGCCGAGTGGAACCTCGCTGTCGGATGGGTCGCGGCAGCCGGGTTCGCCACCGCCGCGGCGATGTGGTGGATCTACTTCGACGCCCTCGACTCCCCACGACTAAAGCCCACCCAGCTCGCTCGCAACACCTTCATCTACGCGCACCTCGCGATCGCCATGGGTCTGACGCTCGCTGGCGTTGGAGTCAAGAAGGCCATCCTCTCCGGGGAGCAGATACCCGCGGCGGGCGTCTGGGCGCTCTGTGGCGGAGTCGCGCTTACCCTCGTGGCGATATCGCTTATCAGCATCGTGTGCATGGAGGGCAGGCGAGATCTCACCCTCCCCGCGCGCCTGGCGACCGCCGGAGCCGTGGTCCTCATCGGCGCGGTCGGCTCGGAGCTTGCGCCGCCTCTGCTGATGGCCCTGCTCCTCGCGGCGCTGGCATCCCTAGTCGGGTTCGAACTCGTCGAGCGAGAGAGCCGAGCCGCCGAAACGAGAACACGATGAGAGGAGTGGAAGACATGAGCAGCGATCTCGAAGCGCCCGACCGCAGGCGCGTCTGGTTCGTAACCGGGGCATCCTCAGGCTTCGGCCGCGCCCTGTCCGAAGCCGTACTCGAGCACGGCGACCGCCTCACAGCCACCGCCCGCGCCGCGGCCACCACCGCGCTCTCCTCACTTTTGCTCACAAGCTGCCCCCTTCGTATGGCGACCCTCCGGCCGCAACTAAACGGCACTATGATCTATATGACGACAGCCAAACGAAAAACTCATCGCGATCCCTTTGGACCGGGGGATTGTCAACGAGGGTTCCTCGAAATGCTTCGTCGCACGGTCTCCCAATGTCATGAAATTCCGTAAGGGCCAAGCTCGATACCCTCACAAAAGACCGATTCTTCCGAAATCCCCATGAAGAACGCTACCATGCGACTAACCGCGGGTGTTATTCTCGCAAGCCCGGATCGCCGCGCAAGCTCTTCTTCGGTCCCGTCGCCGTGACACCCGCAACCACCGCGCAGGACGCGCATCCGGTAGCGGTCGATCAGACGCGGTTCCTTCTTGCTACCGTGATCGAGGTACGCGCTGCTCGACCGGGAGAATCGAGAACGGCTTGTGGGGCTCGGCCTGGTACCAGTAGGCGACCGATGAGAGGTCGTCGCTGCGTTTGTTGGCGTGCCCGTGCTCGATGGTCACCCGGATGGAACGCTCGAAGGTGACAGGGTCCTCGACGTGGAAGCGGTAAAGGCTGATCTGCCCGCTCCAGTTGTCCTCTCCGCCGAGCGTGATCCCATGGTACGGCGCAGAGTACTCCTGCTGGGGACACCACGCTGTGTTGAAGTAGTCCTCGGTGCCGGTGCCGTGGAGGGACGGCGGCCACTCCTCTCCATCGATGAAGATCATATCGTCCCCCTCCCCGTACCAGTTCCACTGCTCCGTCTCCCGAAGGTTGTGGACGTTGAGCACACACCCGACGTAGTGCCC
>Ga0136617_10001064_pt1 | contig 24002 bp, 22 predicted proteins | sample AntDrymUQ3222106_2_FD_129672 | JGI IMG/M metagenome (GOLD analysis project Ga0136617, IMG submission 129672) | Polar desert sand microbial communities from Dry Valleys, Antarctica - metaG UQ322 (21.06) | ecosystem: Environmental > Terrestrial > Soil > Desert | place: Antarctica: Dry Valley...
CGCCGCTTCTACGACGAGTTCTGGACGCGCGGCAACCCCGACGCGGCGGATGACCTCATCGCCGAGGACCTCGTCAACGAGCAACTACCCGAAGGCTGGCCGCCGGGTCGCGAGGGCTTTAAGCGCCTGGTCACGACATGGCGAGCTGCGTTTCCCGACGGGCACGAGACCGTGTCGCAATTGCTCACCGACGGCGACTGGGTGGTTGCTCGCTTCACGCTCCGCGGCACCCACCGTGGAAGCTTTTTCGGGATCCCGGCCACGAACGAGCCGGTAGAGGTCCACGGGGTCGACCTACTGCGCTTCCGCGACGGACTGATCGCGGAATGGATCTACCACGAGGATACCCTGGGCTTGTGTGCTCAGCTGGGCATGCTCCCGCCTCATCTCGCTGAGATCGCCGGCCCCCAGCCCGGCCCGAAGGGTGACGCCTAGGCTTCCACGGCATGCCGCCTGACGATCGCGACAATCCGGCGCAGCCTGTCGGACAGGTCGATGCGCTCGCCGTGCCGCGCTTCGCCGGTCTGCGCACATTTGCACGCTTGCCCACGCTGCCGGAGGTGCCGCGGGCCGACATCGCCGTGCTCGGGGCGCCCTTCGACGGGGCGGCGACGTTTCGGGCCGGTGCCCGCTTCGGGCCTGCCGCCGTTCGCGAAGCCTCCCTGCTGCTGCGGCCCTACAACGACGCCCTCGCGGTTGCGCCCTTTGCCCGAGTGCAGGTGGCCGACGCGGGCGACGCTCCGGCCAGTCCAATCGGCGTCGAGCAAGGCCACGCCTCGATTGAGGCGGCCGCTCGCGAGCTGACGCAAGGCGGCACGAGGGTCGTGGGCCTCGGCGGCGACCACTCGGTGACCCTGCCGCTCCTCCGGGCCGCCGCTGCCCGCCACGGGACCCTGTCGCTACTTCAGCTCGATGCCCACACCGACACCTGGAACTCCTACTTTGGGTCGCGCTACACGCACGGAACGGTCTTTCGCCGAGCCGTCGAGGAAGGTTTGATCGATGCGCACCGGTCGGTGCAGATCGGTTTGCGAGGTTCTCTCTACGGAGCCGCGGACCTCGAGGACAACCGCTCGCTGGGGTTCGCCACCCTGTTGGCGCGCGACTTCGACGGTACCGGGGTGGAAGGGGCGCTCGACCTCGCTCGCCGCCAGCTTCGTTCTCCGGTCTACGTGACAGTCGACATCGACGTTCTCGACCCAGCCTTCGCTCCGGGCACGGGTACACCTGAAGCCGGCGGGCTGACGAGCCGCGAACTGCTCGCGTTGCTGCAAGGGCTCGCCGAGCTCGGGCTGCAGCTGGTTGGAGCCGACGTGGTCGAGGTCTCACCGCCCTACGACCCTTCGGGCGTAACTGCGGTGGCGGGCGCGAACGCAGCCTTCGAGCTCGTGACTCTCTTGTCGCTGAGCCTCCCGGCTACGCTTGGAGCAGCCGACAGGAGGTACGGATGACCGAGCACGAGCACCACGACTCCCACGAGCATGAGCACAGTCACGACGGCAAGAATCACGCCCACCCCCACACGTCCCACAATCACGAGCACACCGAGCACGAGCACGAGCACTCCCACGACGGTGAAGCCCATTCGCACCAGCACACCCACGCGGAGGGCGAAGAGCAGGACCACGAGCATTCGGACTAGGGCTACCGCCTTCGCGGGCCTCTCCGCCCTTCTGGCTGGGCCCCCGGCGGCCGCCGCATCGGCCGTCAGCTACAGGTGCGGGCAGGGCCGCCGCAAAGAGTCGCGATCCGACCAGCTGGATGAAGGCCACCTGCCGGCCGTCGGCACGCATCCTGGCTAGCGAGACCCGGCGTTCGAGCCTGAGCCTGGCCCGTATCGGCGTCCGCCCCAAGACAAAGAGGTCGTTGCCGAAGATGAAGGCGTGACGTCGGCCACTGCGGGACATCGAAACGTCGCTGTACACCCGGCCCGCTCCCGGGCCGCCCGTCGCGGGTAGGCGGGTGACCGCTTTGGTCGCCACATCGACACGGCAGAGGTTCGCGAAACGGACGGGCGCCTGGTGCGCTACGTGACCAGCGGCCCCACCGACAGCGACGCGAGCTTCTCGCCGGACGGAAAGCACGTGGTCTTCGAGCGCGGGAAGAGCCTGCGCACCGTCGCCCTCGCTGGTGGCCGCCCGCGAACGCTTCGTGCGGCGTGGCCTCAGCCCGGCGTGGTTGCGCTGATCACCCGCCGGTCTGGTAGGCCCGCAGTGCCAGCGTGAGAATCAGCAGCGCGCCCACCGTCATCACCCCCATCTCGCCGAGCGCCACGCGCCGGGCCAGGGTCACCTGCTCGCCACGCTCGAGCGCCTCCACGTCCTCGACGTCGTCGAGCTCGCGCTGGGCCACCCCAGCACGCATCGCCTCGCTCACCAAGGAGATCACGAGCGGCGCGATCCCGTAGATCACGTGCAGGCCGTCCGGCGCGGCCAGCCCGCGGGCGAGCAGGATGAACCCCAGAACGGCCTGCACGACCACCGCGGCCTGAGCCAACCGCAGTAGCGGCCAGAAGACGATCGAGGCGCGTGCGTTCTTGCGCAGCCAGCCCACCGCGCCCCAGCCCGCGGCCACGGCATTGGACACCAGCACGGCGATTCCGACGATCATGTGAAACTCGCTCAGGGGGTGTCCTTTCGCACTATGTAGCACCTCCGCACAAGAAACCGTTATACCTCGCTGTCTCGTGCTGAAGAGCTACCTGCCCGCCCTCGTCTTTTTGGTGCTGGGAATCGGCGTCGGCACCGCGTTCACGCTGGCCAACGGCCTGCTCGGTCCCAAGCGTCCGGGCCAGGTCAAGAGCGAGCCCTACGAGAGCGGGCTGCCCTCCGACGTGAAGAAGTCGTTTCGCTTCGGGATCAGCTTCTACCTGATCGCGATGCTCTTCATCCTGTTCGACATCGAAGTGGTCTTCCTCTACCCGGTTGCGCTTCAACTGGATGCTTTCGGGGTATTCGCGCTCGTCGAAACGATCATCTTCGTCTTTCTCCTGCTGATTGCGCTCGTGTTCGTTTGGCGGAGGGGAGCGCTCGAATGGAAGTGACCCGCACCAAGACCGACGGGAATACCGTCCGGGCGCACCCGGCAGAGCCGGGTGCTTCGGCCCTGCGCGTCCGCGGGCTGAAGGCCCAGCAAATGCTGCGCGGCGAGCTGGCCGGCCGGGACCTGGACGAGTTCGTGGAGGACCGGCTGCTCTTCCTTAAGTTCGAGCAGGCGCAGAACTGGGCGCGCAAGAACGCGATCTTCCCGCTTGGCTTCGGCCTCGCCTGCTGCGCGATCGAGATGATCACCGTGATCGGCTCGCCCCGTAACGACCTCGCCCGCTTCGGGGCCGAGGCCATTCGCTTCACCCCTCGCCAGGCCGACCTGCTGATCATCTCGGGCCGCGTCTCGGTCAAGATGGCGCCGATAATCCGCCGCCTCTACGACCAGATGCTGGAGCCCAAGTGGGTGATCTCCATGGGCGCCTGCGCCTCGAGCGCCGGCATGTTCAACAACTACGCAGTCGTCGCGGGCTGCGACAAGTTCCTCCCCGTCGACGTCTACGTGCCGGGCTGCCCGCCCCGGCCGGAGGCCCTGATCTACGGGATCATGAAGCTGCAGGACAAGATCATGGGCACCCCCGGCATGGGTTGGCGGGAGCGCTACCAGGCCTACGGTACCGAGGAGGTTGAGCAGGGCGAGGCCGGTCACGCGAGGCCGGATGCCGAGGGCCGCCAACAGGACGCGAGGCTGGAAGCCTCGCGGAGCTGACCAAGTTGCCTGACGCCACTGGTCTGGAGCTGATCGCCCAGCGAGTCGGCGACACGCTCGCCGAGGGTGCCGTCACCGGGACCACCTTCTTTCGCGAGCAGCCCACCCTCGAAGTGGCGCCCGCCGCGGTGTACGACGTGCTCGCCTACCTGCGGTCCGAGGACCCGGAGCCCTGGCCCCGCCTGATGAGCCTGCACGGGTGCGATTACCTGCCCGAGGAACCGCGCCTGGGAATCCATTACCAGCTGCTGTCGATGGAGCGCACCGACCGCCTGAACGTGAAGACCCGCTTGGGGATCGAGGACCCCCACGTGCCCTCGATCATCGACCTCTACCCCACGGTCGACTACCAGGAGCGCGAGGTCTACGACATGTTCGGGATCGTGTTCGACGGCCATCCGGACATGCGCCGCATCCTCATGCCCGAGGACTACACGGGGCATCCCCAGCGGCGCGACTACCCGATGGGTGGCGAGCCCGTTCTCTACACCTTCAACGAGAAGAAATACCCACGCTGGTATGACTGAGCTCAACGACCCGCTCGCCGTTCCCTACCGCGAGCGCGAGCGCTCGGTGACGATGGAGCGGATGGGCGAGCAGCCCGTCTCGGGTACCCACGCGGTCGTGGAGGGCGACGTCACGCGCTCCGAGGAGCTCTTCACGCTCAACCTGGGTCCCCATCACCCGGCCACGCACGGTGTGCTGCGCCTGCTCACCACGCTCGAGGGCGAGGTGGTGCGCGACGTCAAGCCGATCGTCGGCTACGTCCACACCGGCATCGAGAAGAGCTGCGAGGACCAGGAGTACTGGAAGGTCATCACGTTCGTCGAGCGGATGGACTACCTGGCCTACTACTTCAACGCGACGGCCTTTGCCCTGGCCGTCGAGCGGCTGCTCGAGGAAGAGGTCCCGCTGCGCGCGCAGTACCTGCGGGTGATCCACCTCGAGCTCAACCGGATCGCCTCGCACCTGTTCGCCCTGGCCACGGGCGCGCTCGACATCGGCGCGATGTCGATGTTGTGGTGGGGCTGTCGTGACCGCGACCTGGTGCTCGACCTGTTCGAGATGTCGGGCGGCCAGCGCCTGCACACGCGCTACATCCAGGTGGGCGGCGTGATGGAGGACATCCCGCCCGGCTTCGTGGAGAAGGCGCGCGCCTTCCTCAAGCTGATGCCCACCCGTCTCGACCAGTACGAGTCGCTGCTCGACCGCAACGAGATCTGGATGTCCCGGCTCAAGAACACCGGGGTGATCTCCCAAGAGCGCGCGCTCGAACTGGGTGTGACCGGGCCGCTGCTGCGCGCCACCGGCCACCCCTGGGACCTGCGCAAGGCGATGCCCTACTCCTCCTACGAGCACTTCGACTTCGACGTTCCGGTAGGCACCGTCGGCGACAACTACGACCGCTTCAAGGTGCGCGTGAACGAAATGCGGGAGTCGATCAAGATCGTCGACCAGGCGCTCGACGGCCTGCCCGAGGGGCCGTACATCACGCAGAACCGCAAGGTTGCGCTGCCGCCGCGCCATGAGCTGGCCACCTCCATGGAGGCGCTCATCCACCACTTCAAGCTCGTTACCGAGGGCTTCCGCGTGCCGCCGGGAGAGGTCTACGCGGCGGTTGAGTCGCCGCGCGGCGAGCTCGGCTGCTACGTCCTGGCCGACGGCTCGGCCAAGCCCGCGCGCGTGCATATGCGCGATCCAAGCTTCGTCAACCTCCAGTCGCTTCCCGACATGGCCAGGGATTCGCTTATCGCCGACTTCATCGCGTCGATCGCGATGCTCGACCCGATCCTGGGTGGCATCGACCGGTGAAAGACGATTCCTCCTTCGCCGGCCAGCCGGCGACCTCGGACACGACCGACCGCATGCCGGAGATCGGCGACGAGGGCGCCCTGCGGGCGGCGCCGGTTCCCCCCGGATGGGACGAGGGGGTGCGTCTGGACGAGGACCCGGCCACCATTCCCGACCCCGCCTCGGTCGAGGTGCCGCCGGGCCTGCGGGCCGAGATCGAGGGCCACATGGCCAACTACCCCGACCGCCACTCGGCCGTGCTGCCCGCCCTGGCCGCGGCGCAGAAGGTGCACGGCTGGTGCTCGCCCCAGGCCGTCGATCAGGTGGCGGCCGTGATGCAGGTCACTCCCGCCTACCTGTCAAGCGTCGCAACCTTCTACGACATGCTGCGCACCCGCCCCCTCGGCTCGCGCTACGTCTACGTGTGCACGAGCGTGGCGTGTCACCTGGTCAACGCCAAGTCGGTCTATGACGCCATCGCCGGTCAGGCGCGCGAGCAGGGCCTCGAGGACGTCGAGCTGCGCGAGTTCGAATGCCTGGGCGCCTGTGACATGGCTCCGATGGCCTCCATCGACGGCCGTTACGTGGGTCCGCTGTCCGAGGACGATGCGCCCGCTCTGGTGAGCGCGCTCAAGGAAGGCCGGGAGGCGTTGCCGGGGCGTGGGCTGTCTGACCCGGGCTACAAGCTGCCCTGGGCCGACGGCGGCGCCGCAGCCGACCGTCCCGGTCCCCCCGAGGAGCCCGACGTCCACCCCGCGGGCGGCACCTGGAAGGACGCCGAGCTGCTGGACGTGCCCCCCGCGACGAGCGAAGCGGAAGGCGGGCCGCGCCCGCCGGAGCCGCGATCGCCGGGCACGAGCTACGCGGGCGAGCCCGAGGACCCGGCTACGCGTGACCGCGAGGAGGAGGACCGGTGAGCGAGACGCGCGTCCTGCTGGCCAACATCGACGAGCCCGACCTGCATACGATGGAGGTCTACGAGCGCCTCGGCGGCTATCGCTCCATGCGCAAAGCGCTGCTCGACATGAGCCCCGAGGACGTGCTGCATCAGCTCGAGGAGTCGGGGCTGCGCGGGCGCGGCGGCGCCGGCTTCTCGATGGGCAAGAAGGCGTCCTTCATCCCCAAGGGGTCGATGGACAAGTTCCTGTGCTGCAACGCCGACGAGTCCGAGCCGGGCACGTTCAAGGACCGCCTTCTGATGCAGAAGAACCCGCACATGCTGATCGAGGGCTGCATCATCGGCTCGATCGCGGCCGGGGCCAACAAGGGCTTCATCTTCATCCGAGGCGAGTACGCGCTCCAGGCCGACATCCTTGACGCGGCGCTCCTGGAAGCCCGGGAGAAGGGCTACCTGGGAGAGGGCATCCTCGGCTCGGACCACACCTTCAGCCTCGTCGTGCACCGCGGCGAGGGCGCCTACATCTGCGGCGAGGAGACCGCCCTGCTCGACGGGCTCGAGGGCAAGCGCGGCAATCCGCGCCTCAAGCCCCCGTTTCCCGCCAACCAGGGCCTCTACCAGGGCCCGACGCTGATCAACAACGTCGAGACGCTCTGCAACACCCCGAAGATCATCGAGCACGGAGCCGACTGGTACCGCAAGTTCGGGGTGGGCAACTCGACCGGCACCAAGGTGGTCTCGGTGTCGGGCAACGTCCAGCGCCCGGGCAACTTCGAGGTCGAGCTCGGCATCCCCGCGCGTGAGCTGGTGTACGGGCTGGCCGGCGGCCCGCCCGATGGCCGCAAGGTCAAGTGCTGGTTCCCCGGCGGCTCCTCGGCCCCGGTGCTGCTCGACGAGCACCTCGACCTGCCCTACACCTTCGAGGACATGGCCGAGGCGGGCTCGATGCTCGGCTCGGGCGCGATCATCGTGGTCGACGAGTCCCAGCCGCTGGTGCCGCTCGCGCTGCGTCTGGCCGAGTTCTATCGTCACGAGTCGTGTGGCAAGTGCGTGCCATGCCGCGAGGGCACCAACTGGACGGTGAAGATGCTCGAGCGCATCGACGAGGGCGAGGGCACGCCGATGGACCTCGACATTCTCGAGCAGGTCCAGGGCAACATCATCGGCAACTGCCTTTGCGTGCTCGGCGATTCGATGGCGATGCCGGTGGCCTCGATGCTCAAGCACTTCCGGCCCGAGTTCGAGGCCCACATGGAGGCCGCGCGCGATCGCCGCGGCTTGGGCGACGCCGAGGCGATGGGCGCCGGTGAGCTCGGTTCGGTGCGAGAGGCCGGCATGGTCTGATGGCCCGCCCCGAGATCAACTGGATCAATTTCGAGATCGACGGCAAGGAGGTGCGCGCCCCCGAAGGCGCGATGCTGGTCGACGCGGCCAAGCACGGCGACGTCGAGATCCCCTACTTCTGTTACGAGCCCAAGCTGGGTCAGCCGGTGGGCGCTTGTCGCATGTGCCTGGTCGAGGTCGAGGGCATCCCCAAGCTGCAGACGTCCTGCTCCACGCCGGTGCGCGACGGCATGGTGGTCAACACCACCTCCGACCGCGTCCGCCACGCTCAGAACGCCGTGGTCGAGTTCCTGCTCGTCAATCACCCGCTCGACTGCCCGGTGTGCGACAAGGGCGGCGAGTGCCCGCTGCAGGACATCTCATACGGCTGGGGGGCCGGGCGATCGCGCTACATCGAGCCCAAGCGCCACTTCAAGAAGCCGCTCGAGCTCTCTCCGCTCGTGGCGATCGACCGTGAGCGCTGCATCCTCTGCTACCGCTGCGTGCGCTTCTCCCAGGAGGTGGCCGAGGACTACCAGCTCGTGTTCCTCGAGCGCGGCGATCACACCTTTGTCGGCACTCACGACGGGCACCCCTACGTGGCACCGTTCAGCGGCAACATCATCGAGCTCTGCCCCGTCGGCGCGCTCACCTCGAGGGCATACCGCTTCCGCGCGCGGCCGTGGGACATCGAGAACGCGGGCTCGATCTGCACGATGTGCCCGTCTCAGTGCAACGTCGAGCTGACGCTGCGCGACGATGCCAAGGTCGTGCGCGTGCTCGCGCGCGACAACGTCGAGGTGGATGACGGCTGGCTCTGCGACAAGGGCCGCTTCGGGTACCAGTCCTTCCGCTCCGACGAGCGCATCACCGCGCCGATGGTGCGCGACGGAGGCTTTCTGCGCGAGGTCTCATGGGAGCGCGCGCTCTCCGAGGCGGCCGCGGCCCTGAAGAAGTCGGGCGAACGCACCTTCGCCATGGTGGGCGGGGGGGCGACCAACGAAGAAGGCTTCTTGCTACAGCATCTCCTGCGCGATGGCCTCGGCTCGCCCCATGTGGACTCCCGCGGGGCCGGCCCCATCTCGGGCGCTCACGCCCGCGCGCTGGCTCAGCCCGAGCTCTCGGCCAGGGTCTCGGACATCGATCACGCCGGGGCGATCCTGGTACTCGACACGGAGCTGGTCGACGAGGCGCCGATTCTCGACCTGCGCGTGCGCAAGGCGGTGCGCCGCAACGGCGCGCGCCTGGTGGTGGCGAGCTCGCGCCCCTCCACGCTCGACCCCAACGCCGGCGCCGCGCTGCGCTTCTCGCCCGGGGCGGCCGAGGCGGCGCTGGGCGCGCTGGGCGCGGCTCTGGGCAGCGCCCGCGCGTCGTCGGCCTCTCTCGACGACCTGGCGCGCAGGGCGCGGGCCTCCGAGGGCTTTCGGGCCGGTGCACAGCCGACCGTGCGCTCGGGCAACGGAGCCGATCCGTCCGCGAGCGCCGTGCGCGCCGCGGCGGACCTGCTGCGCGACGCTGGTGACGTGGTCGTGATCTGGGGCGAGCGCGTGGCCTCGGGCGAGCGGGGCGGCCAAGCGGTCGAGGCCCTGCTCGCACTGGCAGGCGCCCTCGGCGTGGGCGAACGCCAGGAGTCCGGGATGATCGAGATCCCGGCCGCCGCCGCCAACGGCCGTGGCCTGCGCGAAGTGGGCTGCCTGCCCAACCTCGGGCCGGGCTTTTCCGAGGTCGCCGCCGAGACCGGGGACTCGAACGACGTGGGAGCCCTGCTGCTCATGGAGCGCCCCGCTCCCGCGACCGCGCTCGACGCCGCAGACACCGTGATCGCCTTCGCCGGCTTCCTCGACGAGGGGCTCGAGGAGCACGCCGACATCGTCTTCCCGGCCCAGACCTACGCCGAGAAGGAGGGAACGGTCACCCATCCCGACGGCCGCTTGCAACGGGTGCGCCAGGCGCTCGGGCAGGCCGCGGAGGTGCGTCCAGGGTGGCGCGTACTCGAGGACCTGTGCGAGCGCCTCGGCGCCGGCACGGGCGCGCTGACCGCGCCGATGGTCACCGCCCAGCTGACCGAGGCCGTGCCCTTCTACGCCGGCATCACGCTGGACGAAATCGGTGGGCTGGGCGTGCGCTGGGCCGAGCGCGAGGGCGCGGCGCGGCTCGCTGCGGAGCAGCCCTCGGGCAGCGCCCTCTCCGATCCGCCCGCAGCGCCGGACGGCCTTCGAGCCATGATCGCTACCACGCTCTGGGCCGGCCCGGAGATCGAGCACTCGCCCTCCCTACGCTTCCTCTCCACCCGCGCGCGCGTGGAGATTTCGGTCGAGGACGCCGGCGACGCGCAGCTGTCCAGCGGGGACGTTGTGCGGTTGTCGGCCGGTGGGAGCACCGTCGAGGCGAAGGCGGTTGTGCGCACGGGCGTACCCGCCGGGAGCATCTTCGTCCTTGATGCCAGCTTGCCCGACGGTGAAGTGGAGATTGCCCCGGCCGCGCCTCGCTCCGAGGTCCCCGCCTGATGCTCGAGGGCACGGTCATCCTGATCGTCAAGGCGATCGTGATATTCGCCGTGATGCTGCAGATCGTGCCGCTGGTGCTGCTGGGCGAGCGCAAGCTGCTGGGCCGTTTCCAGTCGCGCATCGGGCCCAACCGGGTGGGCCCCTACGGCATGGCCCAGCCCATCGCCGACGTGCTCAAGCTGCTGTCCAAAGAGCCCTTCACCCCCGCGGGCGCGTTGCCGCGGATGATGGCCATCGCGCCGATGATCTCTGTCACCACGGCGGTGGCCACGATGGCGATCATCCCCTTCGGCCCCTACGACGTCTGGGGCGGCGGCTTCGGCCTCTACGGGATCGACGTCTCGATCGGCCTGCTCTATTTCTTCGCCTTCGGCTCGCTCGCGTTCTACGGCCTGGTGCTCGGCGGCTGGGCTTCGGGCTCCAAGTATTCCTTTCTCGGCGCCATGCGCGCCGCCGCGCAGCTGATCTCCTACGAGGTGGCGCTCGGGCTGTCGCTGCTGGGCGTGGCCATGACGGCGGGCTCGATGTCGCTGGTGGACATCGTGGAGTCCCAGGACGGCATCTGGTTCATCGTGCCTCAGTTCGTCGGCTTCCTGATCTTCATGGTGGCCGGCTTCGCCGAGACCAACCGCGCCCCGTTCGACCTGCCCGAGGGCGACGCCGAGATCGTCGGCGGCTACAACACCGAGTACGGCGGAATGCGGTTCGGGTCGTTCTTCATGGCTGAGTACATGGAGATCCTGATCATCTCGGCCATCGCCGCCGCCTGCTTTTTGGGCGGCTGGCACGGGCCCGGTCCCGCGGAGCTCGCGCCGCTGTGGATGCTGCTGAAGATGATCGCGGGCGCGGTGTTCTTCATCTGGATCCGCGCCTCGCTGCCGCGCCTGCGCTACGACCAGCTGATGTCCTTCGGCTGGAAGATCCTGCTGCCGCTGGCAACGCTCAATGTCCTCGTAACGGCAACCGTCCTGGTGGTGACATAGCAGTGGCTACAGATTGGCAAGCGGCCGCAAAACCGATTGAGCGCGGACCCGAGCCTGGAGGCATCGGAGCGGTGTACCGCGTGTTTGGCGAGACCCTGCGGGGCCTCAAGACCACGCTGGGTCGAGTGGCCGAGGGCCACCACGTGATCCAGTATCCCGAGGAGAAGACGCCTGTCTATCCGCGCTTTCGCGGGCGCCACAAGCTGCACCGCTTCGAGGACACGCAACTCGAAAAGTGCGTGGGCTGCTCGCTCTGCGCCGCCGCCTGCCCGGCCGAGTGCATCCGCGTGGTGGCCGCCGAGAACACTCCCGACAACCAGGTGTCGGCCGGTGAGCGCTACGCGGCGGTCTACGAGATCAACATGACGCGCTGCATCTTCTGCGGTTACTGCGAAGTCGCCTGCCCCTTCGACGCGATCACGATGGGCAACGACTACGAGATGGCCGACTACCACCGCTCCGATCTGATCTTCACCAAGGAGATGCTGCTGGCCGACCCGCCTGAGCACACGCCGTTGCGGCGCGAAGGCGAGTAGAAACCCGGCCCATGTGGTTCGAGCAGGTCCTGTTCTTCGTAGCCGGCATCGGCGCGCTCGGGGGCGCACTTGGCGTAGTGATCCTGCGCAACCCCTTCTATTCGGTGCTGGCGCTGGTGGGGCACCTGATCGCCCTCGCCCTGCTCTTCCTGCTGCTTCACGCCGAGTTCCTGGCCGCCGGGCAGGTCGTGGTCTACGCCGGCGCGGTGATGGTGCTCTACATCTTCGTCGTGGCCTACATCGGCGGCTCGGACGAGCCGCTGCGCCCCGAGGGCGGCCTGATCAGCGCCTTCGGGCCCCTGTTCGCCGCCGCTATCGGCATCGAGCTCTGCATCGCGTTCGTGGCCAGCGGGCTCAAGGCGCTCGACACCCGCGGCGCCGACCTGCCGGGCGGCTTCGGCGAGCCGGCCTCGATCGGCGAGCTGCTGCTCACCGACTACCTGGTCGCCTTCGAGGCCGCCTCCTACCTGCTGCTGGTGGCCGCGGTCGGCGCCGTGGTACTGGCCCGCCGGCGCCGCGGCCTGGAGGACATGGCCGCGGTGGCCCCCCGCGGCGCGGGACCGGTTTCCCATGGACCGCCTGCCGCGCATGAAGAGACCCTGGAGGTCCGCATCTAGCTCATGGACGTCTCCTGGTTTCTGATCCTCTCCGCCTTCATCTTCGCCATCGGCGCCGCCGGAGTGATGACGCGGCGAAACCCGCTGGTGGTTCTGCTGTGCCTCGAGCTGATGCTCAACGCCGGCAACCTCGCCCTGATCGCCTTCGCGCGCATGCACGGCAACGAGGCGGGCCAGGTGTTCGCGCTGATCGTGATGGTGATCGCGGCCTGTGAGGTCGTTATCGGCCTGGGAATCATCGTCGCGATGTACCGCAGCCAGCTGCCCATCGACGTTGACGAGATGTCGGAACTCCGAGGATGACCGCCACCTCGTACGGCTGGCTGATCCTCGCCTTCCCACTGGCCGGAACGTTGCTCGTCGCGCTGGGATGGCGCGTGCTGCCCGGGCGCATGGCGGGCTGGCTGGCCAGCGCGGCCATCCTCGGCGCGTTCCTGTCGGCCATCGGCGCCCTTCTAGACCTCCAGGATCACCCGGTCGAGGAGCGCTCGCTGGTCGACTCGGCCTGGACCTACGCCTCCACCGGCAACTTCAACGTCGACCTGGCGATCCTGATCGACCCGCTGTCGGTGTTCATGTGCCTTGTGGTCAGTGGGGTCTCCTTTTTGATCCACATCTACTCGGTGGCGTACATGGGCGGCGACCACGGCTACGCGCGCTACTTCGCCTACCTCAACTTCTTCGTCTTCTCGATGTTGGTGCTGGTGCTGGCAGCGAACTTCGTGCTGCTCATCGTCGGCTGGGCCTTCGTGGGCGCGGCCTCCTACCTCTTGATCTCCTTCTGGTATCGGCGAACGACGGCCACAGGGGCCGGCATCAAGGCTTTTGTCATCAACGTCATTGGGGACGTCGGACTCGTCGTAGCTGCTTTTCTGCTTCTCAACGGAACCGGCGCACTGGACTACGCCGGCGTGTTCGCCGGGGCCGAGGAGGCCTTTGGGCGCAACGACGGCACGCTGGTGGCCGCCTGCCTGCTGATCCTGGTCGGCGCGTTCGCCAAGTCCGCGCAGCTGCCGCTGCACACCTGGCTTCCCGACGCCATGGAGGGCCCAACGCCGGTGTCGGCCCTTATCCACGCCGCCACCATGGTCACCGCCGGCGTCTACCTCATCGCGCGCTGCCATCCGCTGTTCGAGCTGGCACCCACCGCCGCCGACGTGGGCGCCGTGATCGGCACGGCAACGCTCGTGTTCGCGGCCACGGTCGCGCTGGTGGTGACCGACCTGAAGCGCGTGATCGCCTATTCCACGATCTCGCAGATCGGGTACATGGTGCTCGGCGTGTCGGTGGCCGCCTACGGCGCGGGCCTTTTCCACCTGATGACCCACGCCTTCTTCAAGGCGCTGCTGTTCATGGGCGCCGGCTCGGTTATCGGCGCCATGGGGGGCGTGCAGAACCTCGACCGCATGGGCGGCTTTCGCAAGGCCATGCCCTTCACCTTCATCACCTTCAGCATCGGTGCGCTGGCGCTGGCCGGCTTCCCCCTCTTCGCGGGCTGGTTCTCCAAGGACGAGATCCTCGCCTTCACGCTCAACCGCGGCGGCGGCTACGTGGTGCTCGCGCTGGCCGGCTACGCGGCCGCCGGCCTGACCGCCTTCTACGCCTTCCGCATGGTGTTCCGGGTCTTCTTTGGCGATCCCGTGCCCGAGGCGCTCGAGCTCGAGGGCGGGCACGTGGCCCACGCGGACCCGGCCAACCCCCTGACCGGTGAGCCCGAGGACACCGACGTCGGCTTCCCCGGCCCCGAGCACCACTTCGCCGAACAGTCCTTCCCCATGAAGGCCGCGATGGGGCCGCTGGCGCTGTTGGCCATCGTCGGCGGCTACGTCGGCGTGCCGGGGATATCCGACACGCTCGAGACGTTCCTCGAGCCCACCTTCGAGGACTCGCGCTTCGCGGACACCCACCCCACCGATTCGGCCGAATGGATCGGGCTGGCCGTGGGTGGGATCGTGGCCATTGCTGGGATCGCCGTGGCCTACGTGATGTTCGTGCAAAGGCGAGGGATCACTCTCGGGTTGGTCAAGCGCTTCGGCGCCGTGCACAACTTCCTCGCTCACAAGTGGTACTTCGACGAGCTCTTCAACGCGGTGTTCGTGCGGCCACTCTCGACGGCGGGCTCCTTCGGGCGCCGGGTGATCGAGACCGAGTTCGTCCAGGGCTTCATCGTCGGCGGCGCCACCGGCGCGGTGCGTGCCGGAACCTCGCTCGCCCGCGCGGTGCAAACCGGTTACCTGCGCGCCTACGCCCTCCTGCTGCTGCTCGGCGCGGCGGGGCTCCTCCTCTACTTCTTGATCGCGTCGACATGACGATCCATCTCTCGATCGTCCTGTTCCTGCCGCTGGCCGCCGGCGTGGTGGGCGCGCTGCTGCCGCGCGGGCTGGCGCGCTGGAGCGTGCTGACCGGCACCGTGGCGGTGCTGGCCTACGCCGTCGCGATGCTGATCGATTACGAGTCGGGCGGCGGCCTTCAGTGGGTGACCGACGACGAGTGGATCCCCGAGCTGGGCATCCGCTATCAGCTGGGAGTCGACGGGCTCAACCTGTTCATGGTCGTGCTGACCGCCGTGTCGTGGGTGCCTTGCACGCTCATCGCCGCCTTCCGCGAGCGCGACCGGCCGAAGCTCTTCTTCTTCTGGCTGGCGCTCGGCGAAACCGCGGTGCTGGGAGCCTTCATGGCGCAGGACCTGGCGCTGTTCATCGTCTTCTTTGACCTGATGCTCGTGCCCTTCTACTTCATGATCGGCGGCTGGGGCTCCGGCGACCGCGTGCGGGCCACGACCAAGTTCGTGATCTACACGCTGGCCGGCTCGCTGCTCATGCTGGGGGCGGCGATCGCGCTCGGAGTGCTGGCCACTCCGGACGGGGGCGAGATCTCGTTCTCCCTGGCCGAGCTGCAACGGCGCTCGGTCAGCGAAGGCACACAGCAGTGGGTGGTGCTGCTGTTCGCGCTGGCCTTCTTCGTCAAGGCGCCGCTGTTCCCGCTGCACGGCTGGGTGCCGGAGACCTACCGCTCCTCGCCGGTCGTGACCATCGCGCTGCTCTCGGCCGTGCTCTCCAAGGTCGGCGTCTACGGCTTCCTGCGCATCGTGCTGCCGATCATGCCCGAAGGCTCGCAGCACTGGCAGGAGCTGTTCATCATCCTCGCCGTCTTCTCGATCCTCTACGGCTCGATCCTCGCCTTCTCCCAGGACAACGTGCGTCTGGTGGTGGCCTACTCCTCGATCGCCCAGCTCGGCTTCATCGTGCTGGGCATCTTCGCGCTCGACGACAAGGGCGCCCAGGGCGCCGTTTTGCAGATGGTCAACCACGGCATCGTGGTGGTGGCGCTTTTCCTGATCATCAGCGTGGTGGCGGCACGCGCGAACGGCAGCGAGTCGCTGGCCGAGCTTGGGGGGATGGCCTTCCGGGCGCCGGTGCTGGCGGCGCTGTTTCTGATCGTGACCCTGGCCACCCTGGCCATGCCGGGGTCCGCCAACTTCTTGGGTGAGATCCTCATCCTCTTCGGCACCTACGAGGACAAGCTGGTCTACGGCCTGGTGGCGAGCGTGGGCGTGGTGCTGGCCGCGGTCTACATGATCCGCCTGTTCGGTCGGGTGATGCACAACCGCGTAGGGCCGGCGGTGGAGTCGCGTGACATCGACGGCCTGCACCTGGCCGCCATCGCGCCGCTGGTGGCGATCATCATCGCGCTCGGGCTGTACCCGCACTTCATCGTCGACCGCACCGAGCAAGCCACCACGGCCTCGATCGAAGCCGCCCGCACCGTCGGCGAGGAGGTGGCGTCGCGATGATGCTCCCGTTGGCGGAAGTGCAGGCGCCGGAGATCGACTACAAGGCGCTCTCGCCGCTTATGGCCACGCTCGGCGGCTCGATCGTCGTGCTCATGGTGGGGCTGCTGCGCGGGCGCTTGGTGCAGACCGTCCTGGTGCCGCTACTCACCGCGGTTTCCCTGCTAGTCGCGATCGGTCTGATCATCTGGATCTGGGAACCCGGCGACGTGGCGCCGATCATCAAGGGCGCCCTTGATGTGGACACCCTCGCGCTCGGCCTCTCGATGCTCTTCTACGTTGCCGGTCTGGTATGCGTCGTTCTCTCGCTGCGCTCCGACGCACCCCGCGAGGCCGCGCACGGCGAGTACCACGCTTTGCTGCTCGCGGCGATCACAGGCATGGTGGTTCTGGCCCAGTCGTCCAACCTGATCACGCTCTTCGTCGGGCTCGAGCTGCTGTCGATTCCGCTCTACGTGCTCTGCGCAACCGAGCTGCGGCGGCGCACCTCGCTCGAATCCGGCCTCAAGTACCTCGTGATCGGCTCGGTCGGCTCGGCTACGCTGCTCTACGGCCTGGCCTTGATCTACGGCGCCACCGGCACGATGTCGTTCGGGGGGATCGCCTCCGCCCTGGGCGGCGACGAGCTGAGCGTGACCGACCCGCTGCTGTTGACCGGCATCGCCCTGACCACCACGGGCCTGGCCTTCAAGGCCTCGGTCGCGCCCTTCCACCAGTGGACGCCGGACGTCTACCAGGGCGCGCCCACTCCCATCACCACCTTCATGGCCGTGGCCACCAAGGCGGCGGCCTTCGCCATCTTCCTGCGCCTGCTCGACGGCGCCCTGGGCCTCGCCCAACTGCAGTGGGCGCCGGCCCTGGCCGCGCTGGCCGCCGCGACGATCATCATCGGGAACGTGGGCGCGATCCCGCAGCGATCGCTCAAGCGCCTGCTGGCCTGGTCGAGCGTGGCCCAGGCTGGCTACCTGCTCGCCGGGGTGGTCGTAGGCTCGACGCTGGGGCTCCAGGCCACCTGCTTCTACCTCGCCGTCTACCTGATCATGAACGTGGCCGCCTTCGCGGTAGTGGCGGCGCGGGAGCGGGTGTCCGAGCACGGCGACGACCTGAGCTCTATTGCCAACCTGGGCCAGGAGTCGCCCTGGCTGGCCGGGGCGATGACGATCGCCATGCTCTCGCTGGCCGGCTTTCCCGCCACCGCCGGCTTCATCGGAAAGTTCTACCTGATCGACGCCGCGGTGGCGGGCGACTACGCCTGGCTGGGCATCATGATCGTGGTCGGTTCGGTGATCTCGATGGCCTACTACCTGCGCGTGGTGGCGACCATGTGGATGGGGCGGGTGGAGCTGGAGCTGCCCACCGTGCCACAGCGCAAGGTCAAGCCCGTGTCCGGCTGGTCTCCCGAGGGCGACCTGCGCGCCCAGCCCGAGGTGGCCGCCATCGCGATCGTCTTCGCGGTGCTGACGATCGTCTTCGGGCTCTGGCCTGACCCGCTGTTCGACGCCGCCCGCGACATGGGCACGTCGATAAGCGGCCTGCGCTGATCATGCTCGCGGCTCGCTCAGCGCTCTTGGCCTGCATCTTCGCGATGGTGCCGGCGGCGACTGCGGGTGCCGTGACCAGGGTCGGCTTGTACGACCTCCCACGCGACGGCGGGGGGGCGTCGCACCTCGTTCTTTCCGTCTCCGCCGACGGACCCCAGCCCAGCGACATAGCCGTGGCCCCGGCCCCCCCGGGGAGCGGCGCCGGCGTGGCGCTCCTCGTCAGCGAGCGCGGTTCGCGACTCGCAGTGGAAGCCCGCTGCGTGGCGCTCGACTCCCAGACCGCCCGCTGTGAGGCCACACCTTCCCCTGACCTGCCCTTCGACGAGATATTCGTGGGCCTGCCGGACGCCGGCGGCCGGGCCGACCTGCGTGCCCTCTCCGACGCCGGACTGAGCTCGTCGATGGTGGGCGGCTCGGGCGCCGACGTTCTGCTCGGGATGAGCGCGGGGCGTAACAACATCCAAGCCTCAGCGACCTACGCCACCGAGGGGGCGGGTGACGTCATGGAGGGCGGCTCGGGCCGAGACACCATCGGCAGTGGCCCCGGACCCGACCGTATCGACGGCAAGGGAGAGCGAGACAGCGTCCTTTACTTCGGCCGCGAGCTGGGCATCCGAGTCAACCTTGACCGGGGAGCGGCAGGCGACGGCGACACGCTCTCAGCCATCGAGCGGGTCGAGGGCAGTTCCTTTCGCGACATCCTCATCGGAGACAGCGTTCGGAACGAGCTCATCGGCGGGGGCGGCAACGACCGGCTCGAGGGGCGCGGCGGGGACGACTCGCTCGTTGGCGGTCCAGGCCGGCGGGGCCGCAGCGGCTACGACGACGAGCTCCTCGGCGGCGACGGGAACGACCGTCTCGACGGCGGCCGGGGACCCGACCGCATGCTGGGCGGACGCGGCGACGACCTTCTCATCGGCGGCCCGAGCCGCGATCTGGTGAACGGCGGTCCCGGCGGCGACCGCTTCTTCGCCGGCGGCGCCAACGACCTCGTGCTCGCCCGCGACGGACGGGGCGAGCGGGTCGACTGCCAGGACGGCCGTAGGGACCTTGTACGTGCTGATCCCGACGACCGGCTACACGGCTGCGAACGCAGCCCTTGAGCTCGCCGCGGCGGGTATAGGCTCCCGGCATGAGCGACAACCTGGCGGAGATCCTCAGCGAGACGGCCAAACAGCACGGTGACCGCACCGCGTTCAAGCTCGACGACATCGAGCTGAGCTACTCAGCGCTCGATTGCGCGGCCTCCCGTATCGCCAACCTGCTCGAGGACAAGGGGCTGAAGCCGGGCGCCCGGGTCGGTCTGATGCTGCCGAACGTGCCCTACTTCCCCTCCATCTACTACGCGATCCTGCGGGCCGGCGGCGTGGTGGTTCCCATGAACGTGCTGCTCGTTGGGCGCGAGGTCAGCTACTACCTCGGAGACTCGGGCGCGAAGCTGCTGTTCGCCTGGGGCGACTTCGCCGAGGCCGCCGAGGAGGGCGCACGCGAGGCGGGTACCGAGGTCATCCTGGTCAGGCCCGGGGAGTTCGAGCCACTGGTGGGCTCGTACAGCGACGAATACGAGACGGTCGAGCGCGCAAGTGACGACACGGCCGTGATCCTCTACACCAGCGGCACGACGGGGCAGCCCAAGGGCGCCGAGCTCACCCACGACAACCTCTCCCGCAACTGCGCGGTCACCGAGACCACGCTTGGGGAGTTCAGCGAGAAGGACGTGCTGCTGGGCGCCCTCCCGCTCTTTCACTCCTTTGGTCAGACCTGCACGATGAACAGCGCCGTGTTGACGGGGGCCTGCGTGACCATGCTGCCGCGCTTCGACCCGGAGAAGGCGCTCGAGATCATCGACCGCGACCAGGTGACCGTGTTCCAGGGCGTCCCGACGATGTACAACGCGATGCTGCACGCAAACGCTGCCGATTCGGCCGACACGTCCACTTTGCGGCTCTGCATGTCGGGCGGGGCGGCCATCCCGGTCGAGCTGATCCGCGCGTTCGAGGAGAAGTTCAACTGCGCGATCCTCGAGGGCTACGGGCTGTCTGAGACCTCGCCGGTCGCCTCGTTCAACCACCCCGACAAGGAGCGCAAGGCCGGCTCGATCGGCACCCCCATCGAGGGGGTCGAGATGCAGGTGTGGGACGACGACGGCAGCGAGGTGGCCCAGGGCGAGGTGGGCGAGATCGTGATCCGCGGGCACAACGTCATGAAGGGCTACTGGGACAAGCCCGAAGCCACCGGCGAGGCCGTCAGCAGCGAGGGCTGGTTTCGCTCCGGCGACATGGCCAAGGTGGACGAGGACGGTTACTTCTTCATCGTCGACCGCAAGAAGGACTTGATCATCCGCGGCGGCTACAACGTCTATCCGCGCGAGGTCGAAGAGGTGCTCTACGAGCATCCCGCCATCCAGGAGGCGGCGGTGGTGGGCGTGCCCGACGAGAAGCTGGGTGAAGAGGTCGGCGCGGCGGTGGCACTGAAGAAGGGCGAGTCGCTCGATACGGCGGATTTGAAGGCCTACGTCAAGGAGCGGGTGGCCGCCTACAAGTACCCGCGCAAGGTGTGGTTCGTGGACGAACTACCCAAGGGACCGACGGGCAAGATCCTCAAGCGGGAGATCGAGGTTCCTGAGCAGGTGCTCGCGAGCGCTCAAACGTAGCTCAGCTACAGGCGTACGGAGTGGCGAACGCGAGGTAGGCATCGGTGACCGCCGGGCTCGCCGTCTCAAGGTTCGACGCATCGCCTTGCTCGGCCGAGCGGTAGGCGTCGACGCCGGCGCGCATCGCCTCGACGTAGCGCGACTTCACCTCGCCCCCTGTGTCGGCCTGGGAGGCGGGCGCCGACTCGACCGCGTCGAGGTGCCGTCCGAGGGCGTCGAAATCGGGGCCCGTGAATATCGGGTTCTCGAACTGGCTCTTCCCCCCGTCGGGTGACGCGGCGACCTGCGGCAGGAGCTGGAACAGGAGGTTCGCCTGCCCTCGGCCCTCCTCGTCGGCGCAGAAGGCCGGAACCCCCGTCGCCTCGGAATCTTCAGGAGCTGAAGCGTTGGTGGCGGCGGGAGCCTCGGGGGAGCCGCCGTCGGCCTCCTCTCCGCCGCACCCGACGATCACCATTCCGATGAGAAGCAGGGCAAGGAGTGTGAGCAGAGCGCGTGTCTGTGGCACGCCACCGTTATCGGTTGGCGCGCCTGGTTCTTGACGCCCACTCAAGCCCGTCTTTCGATGGGCCGACTAACTTGACCAAGGATGCCTCTCTTGCTCTGCGTGCTCCTGGCGCTGCTGGCCTGTGCGCCGGTGGCCGCCGCGGCCGAGCGGCCCAACGTGGTCGTGCTCATGACCGACGACCAGACCGTGGCCGACCTCGAGGCCATGCCTCGCGCCCACGCCCTGCTCGGAGCGGGCGGGGTGACCTTCGACCGCTCCTATGTGTCCTACCCGCTCTGCTGCCCGTCGAGGGCCACTTTCCTGAGCGGCCAGTACGCCCACAACCACAACGTGCTCGGGCTGCATCCGCCCACCGGAGGCTATGGGCGCTTCGACGCGCTCGAATCGCTGCCCGTCTGGCTGGAGCGCTCCGGCTACCGCACCGCCCACGTGGGCAAGTACCTCAACGGCTACGGCACCGACACGCCGGCCGACCCGCCGCCGGGCTGGAGCGACTGGTACGGGGCGGTGGGCGACTCGACCTACCGGATGTGGGGCTTCACCCTCAACGAGAACGGCGAGCCGCGCACCTACGGCGCGCCCTTCGACGAGAACCCCGTCAACTACCAGACCGACGTGCTGGCCGACAAGGCCGTCGAGTTGATCGAGCGGCGCGCGAGCGCGTCCGACCCGCTCTTCCTGTCGGTGGCCTTTCTGGCTCCCCACCACGAGGGCAGCACCATCCGCAGCACGACCGGGCAGATCGTGCGCGCAGCGCCGCGCCACGCCGGCAGCTTCGCCACGAAGTACTTTCGCCGCCCGACCGGCTTCAACGAGGCCGACGTAACGGACAAGCCCTTCTTCCTGCGCCGAAGGCCGCGCATGAGCCCGGCGCAGGTCTCGCGCATCGCCGCCAACTACCGGGCGCGCCAGGAGTCGCTGCTTGCCGTGGACGAGGCGGTGACCGACATCGTGAGTGCGCTGCGCGAGACCGGCGAGCTCGACAACACGTACCTGATGCTCACCTCGGACAACGGCTTCATGCAGGGCGAGCACCGCGTGCCCACGGGCAAGATGCTGCCCTACGACCCCTCCACCCAGGTGCCGCTGCTGCTGCGCGGCCCCGGCCTTCCTCAGGACGAGGTGTCCCAGGCGCTGGTGGGCAATGTCGACCTGGCGCCGACCATCCTCGAGATCGCGGGCGCTCTCTCCACCAAGCCGCTAGACGGCCGATCGCTACTTTCGCTCGCTCGCGACCCCACCCTCGAGCCGAAACGCTCGCTGCTGCACGAGACGGGCGGCCAGCGCTTCGTGCGCCGCATCGACCAGGACGTGACCGGCGTGCCGCCCATCCGCGACCTGCGCAGCTACCGGGCGATCCGCACCGCGCGCTGGCTCTACGTCGAGTACCGCGGAGGACAGCGCGAGCTCTACGACCTCGACCAGGACCCCCACCAACTCGAGTCGCTGCACCGCGATCCGGCCTACGCCCGGCTGGAGGCGCGACTGGCGCGCCGCGTGACCCTGCTGGCCCAGTGCGCCGGACCCGCCTGCCTCACCTACTAACCTCCGCGGCCGGTTGGGCTCGTTCACGCGCAGAGGACTTTTGGGAGCCGGAGCGGCGGGAGCCGCCGCGCTCGGGCTGAACGCCTGCGGGGACGACTACTTCGAGCCCGCCACCGAGCACTCCGACGACGCCCCCAACGCGCTGCTGATCTTCAGCGATTCCACGCGCGCGGACTTCATCGGCGCGTACAACCCCGACGCCCCCACGAAGACGCCAAACCTCGACGCCCTGGCCAAGGACTCGCTGACCTTCTCGCGCTCGGTGCCCGAGGCGATGCCCACCGGGCCCGCGCGCCGGGCGCTGCTCACCGGCGTGCGCTCCTTTCCCTTCCGCAACTACGTGCCCACCGAAGGCCTTCCCGTCGGCCCCGGTTGGACTCCCATTCCCGACCACCACCCGATCTTCACCGGAGTGATGGCGGAGGCCGGGATCGAGACCGCCTACTGCACCGACAACCCGTTCTTGATCGGTCCGCGCTTCGGCAACTTCCGCCGCACCCTCGACGAGGTCAAGCCGAGCTACTCGCAGGGCGCGTATCGGTTCCTCAACAAGCCCTTCAAGCGGCCGGCCACGCGCAGCGCGATCGAGCGCTACCTGCTTCCCGAGCTATCGGATTCCGTGGAGGTGGGCCGGCTGCGTTCCATGGTGGGCTGGAACTCGATCTACCGCGACGGCGAGAGCCAGTACCCGACCGCTCGCGTGATCCGCAGCGGCATCAACCTGGTCGACGACCTCAAGAAGAAGCGCCCGTTCTTCCTCGGCGTCGACGCCTTCGATCCGCACGAGCCGCTCGACGCGCCGAGCGCCTTTCAACTCGCGGCCGGGACACCCAAGGGCATCGAGGTCACCGACGGGATCATCCCCATCCAGCCCTTCGAGGTTCCCTACTCGTGGTCGGTCGACGTGGACATGGACGACGAAACGGTGCAGCGGGTGCGCGAGCTCTACGCGGCCGAGATCAACTTCCTCGACGAGTGGATCGGCCGGCTCATGAACAAGATGGCCGACCAGAAGCTGCTCGACGAGACCGTCGTGGTCTACATGTCCGACCACGGGCTCACGCTGGGCGAGCACGGCATCCTCGGCAAGCACGCCGCCCGGGCCCAATGGCACATGTACCACGTGCCGGCGATGATCCGCCATCCCGAGGGCAAGCTCGCCGGCCAGACGAGCGACTTCTTTGCCTCGACCCACGACGTGTCGCGCACTCTGCTGTCGATGATGGGCGTGCGTGCGCCCGGGCTGATGAACGGCGAGGACCTCTCGGTCCTCTTCGACGGTGGTGACCCGCCCGAGCGCCGCTGGTTCACCTCCTGCTACGACGACCATGTGCTGGCCGGCGACGCCGACTGGTTCCTGCTGGCCGACAGCAAGGGCCGGCGCAAGCGCCTCTACGACCGTCGCCGCGACCCCCAAGAGCTGCACGACGTGGCGGCCGAGCATCCCGAGATCGTGGACACCCTATGGCGCGTGCTCGAGGAGGAGGCGGGCGGCACGCTGCCCCAGTTCGGAGCAACCTCGCCCAAGGCGGTCATCGGGGGATGAGACGCTTGGGCGCA
>Ga0136617_10001065_pt1 | contig 23985 bp, 24 predicted proteins | sample AntDrymUQ3222106_2_FD_129672 | JGI IMG/M metagenome (GOLD analysis project Ga0136617, IMG submission 129672) | Polar desert sand microbial communities from Dry Valleys, Antarctica - metaG UQ322 (21.06) | ecosystem: Environmental > Terrestrial > Soil > Desert | place: Antarctica: Dry Valley...
GGCGGTTGAGCTCGTCGCGCTCCTGCCGCTCGCCGCGTTGCTGCTCGCCGGCACCTGGCAGCTAGCGCTGGCCGGCCACGCGGCCTGGGCCGCGGACGCCGCCGCACGGGCGGGAGCCCGGGCGTCCGCGGTCGGCGCCGACGCGCATGCGGCGGCGCGCAGCGAGCTGCCGGGCGGGCTCCGGCGCGGGCTGCGCGTCCGCGACCGCGGGGACGGGACCGTCGAGGTCGCGCTCCGCGTCCCGCCCGTGCTCGGGCTCCCCGTCCTCGGGCACACGTCCGCAAGCGCCCACTTTGAGCTGCAGCGATGAGGCGGCTCGACGAGGAGTGCGGGCAGGCCTCGGTCGAGCTCGTCGCGCTGCTGCCGCTCACGTTGCTCATCGGCGTCGCGATCCTTGCCGTGCTGGGCGCCCGCTCGGCGGCGGGCCAGGCCGGTGCGGCGGCGCAGGCGGGCGCGATGGCGCTCATCCAGGACACCGACGCGCGCGCTGCCGCCCGCGACGCGCTGCCGCCCGCCGCCCGCGCTGCGGCGACGATCCGGATCCGCGACCGCCGGGTCACCGTCACGGTTCGCCCGCGCACGCACTTGGCGTTCCTCGGCGACAGCCTCACGGCCACCGCCTCCGCCCACGCCGGCCCGGTGCCGCCGCCGTGACCGCGTCACGGAAGGAGGGGCCACGATGACCGGCCTGCTCGACCGCATCGGCGGGTTCTTCTTCGAGCCCACCGAGCCGCGTCAAGCGGCCGGCTCCGGCCCGGCGCCACAGGCAGCCCCGCCCGCGGTCGGCGCACCGGATGCGACCGCCGCCGCGCCCTTCGGCGCGGCGGTGCTCGGGGCGCCCGCCGCCGTGGTGCCGGTCGCTGCCGCCTGTGCGGGTGAGCTGCGCGCGCGTGAGCGGGCGGCGGCGGCGGCGATCTGCATCTGGCGTCCACTCGCCGTGCCGCTCCCGGAGCCCGACGCCCCCGCCGCGCAATCGCCCGCGGGCGCCACGACGCCGGGCGCGCGGCGGCTGACGGCGCGGCTGGTCGGTCGCGAGCTAGCGGCGACCGCATGCGGCAGGCTGGCGTGGCTGGCGCTCGACCCGGATCCGGAGCTCGCCGCCGGCCAGCTCCGCCGCTGCCGCGCCGCGGCCGCGGCGCCGCTCGTCCTCGCCGTCGCTGGTGCGCGCCCCGCCGCCTTCGAGCCGCTGCTCGAAGATCTCGACCTCACGATCGCCGTCCTGGCCGCCGACATCGATCCCGCCCTGCGTGCGCTCGCGCTCGCCCGCCTGCCCGGCCGCGCACGCGAGATCGTTCCGCCGCTCCCGCCGGGCCCGCCCCGCTGGGCCGCGATGGCGGGCCTCGCCCGCCTTCGCTCGCTGCCGGGGCCAGGGCGATGAGCCTACGCAATGTCAGGTTTCGTGCGCCTGCGCGGGCTGGGACCCTGAGCCGGCAGTGCGGCCAGGTCGCGGTGCTGTTGGTCGGCGGGTTGCTCGCCGTCGCGGTCGGCGCGCTGGTGCTCGGCGGCGTGGCGCGCGGCCTGGGCACGCGAGACGCGGCGCAGCGGGCGGCGGACCTCGCGGCGCTGGGCGGCGCGCGCGCGATGCACGCGTCCTACGCGCGTCTCTTCGAGCCAGCTGTCATCCAGGGCCGCCCGAATCCGCGCCATCTCGAGAAGGACGACTACCTCGCGCTCGGCCGCGCCGCCGCCGTGCGGGTGGCCGCGGCGAACGGCGCGCCGGGAGCCGCCGTGACGTTCCCGGATGCGGCGACGCTTGCGCCGGTCCGCGTCGAGGTGGCCGTCGCGCGCCGGCTCGAGCTCGCCGGCAGGAGCGTGCGGATGCGGGCGCACGCGGAGGCAGAGCTTGCGCCACCGCCGGGCGCCGGTCCCGCCGCCTTCGGCAGCGGCGGCGGCTACGACGGGCCGCTGGCCTACCGGCAGGGAAAGCCGATGCGCCCGGACGTCGCGCAGGCGTTCGACCGGATGGCCGCCGCCGCGCAGCACGACCGCGTCGACCTGATCGTCACCAGCGGCTTCCGCTCGGACGCCGAGCAGGCGATCCTCTTCGCCCGGAACCCCGACCAGAAGTGGGTCGCCCCGCCGGGCGAGTCGCTGCACCGCAACGCGACCGAGCTAGACCTCGGTCCGCGCTCGGCCTACGGCTGGCTGGCCGCGAACGCCGGGCGCTTCCACTTCCTGATGCGCTACCCGTGGGAGCCATGGCATTTCGGCTTCACGCTGAACCCGCGCTCGTCCCCCCGACAGGGTTCCACGGGACCGCCGGCGGGCGGTGCGCTCGCCGGCGTCGCGCGGTCGGGCGCCGACGGTGCATCGGGCGCCGCTGCGGGCGGGCTGCCCGATTTCGTGCCCGCGCGCTTCGCGCCCGCGCTCAATCGCGCGGCGCAGCGCTGGAGCGTCTCGGCGACGCTGCTCGCCGCCCAGCTCTACGCCGAGAGCGGCTTCAACCCGTTCGCCGTCAGCCCGGCCGGCGCGCAAGGAATCGCACAGTTCATGCCGGGCACGGCGCGCGGCATGGGGCTGGCCGACCCGTTCGACCCGGCGGAGGCGATCGACGCGCAGGCGCACTTGATGCGCGACCTGCTGCGTCAGTTCGGGGCCGTCCCGCTGGCGCTGGCGGCCTACAACGCGGGCCCGGCGCCGGTCGCTGCGTGCGGCTGCGTCCCGGCCTTTCCGGAGACGCGCGGCTACGTCGCGCGCATCCTCGGCTTGATGGGCGGCGCCGGCGAGCCGGTGACGGGTGGGGAAAGCGCCGGCTTGATCGTTCGACTCGTGCGATGAGCTCCTCTACCACGTCCGTGGAATCGAGCGGGCGCGGCGGTCGATCTCGCGGCGTGGGCGGACCGCGCGCGCCGGGCGCGCGAGGGCACCGGAGCGAAGGGCTCGCGACGCAGCGCCGCGGATCTGGTGACCGAGGATCGCGCCGATCGTTCGCGCTCGGTCGACGCCCGTGCCAGTCATTGACGCCAGTGTCGTGGTCGACTGGGTCACTCCCGACGTTGCGGCCGACGCTCCGGCCATGACGGCGTTGGCGCAGCTCGCGGCGGCTGACGCTGAGCTGCTGGCGCCGCAGCTCATGATCGAGGAAGTCGCCAACGCTCTGCTGACCGGCGTGCGCCGCGGACGATGGAACGGCGCGGCGGCCGACGCCGCGCAGGCGTCGCTGCGCGAACTTCCCGTGCGGCTGGTCGACGAGCCACGGGATCTGAGGCGGGCCTGGGATCTCGCTCGCCGCTACGACAACCATCCGATCTACGGCCTGCTCTACGTCGCGCTGGCCGAACGCCGCCGTACCCAGCTCCTCACCGCGGACGCCGCGCTTCGACGGAGGCTGATCGGGGTCGACTGGCTCATCGCGCCCGAGGAGCTCGCCGGCTGACCCCTCCAGCACGACGCCTCCCGGTAGTCACCGTGAGAGCGGATTGCCGCCGCGTCCGTCGCCGGCTCCGCGCTCACGCTCGCCGACGCGTTCGCGGTGCCACGCGCCGTCCCACCGGTTCCCCGACTCACCGACGTGCTGTAGCTTGCCTTCCGATGGCCGGGGGGCACATCGTCGAGCTGGTTGGCGTGCGGAAGGCGTTTGGGGACAACGTCGTCCTGAACGCCATCGATCTGCGGATCGCGCGCGGCGAGGCGATCGTCGTCGCGGGCCCGTCGGGCTCGGGTAAGTCCACGATGCTGCGGTGCATCAACGGGCTGGAGACGATCGACGCCGGCACGATCACGTTCGACGGACACCGGATCGACACGGCTGGGCGCGGGTTGACTCGGTTGCGCACGCAGATCGGGATGGTGTTCCAGCAGTTCAATCTCTTCCCCCACATGACGGTCGAGCGCAACATCACGCTCGCCCCGATCAAGGCGAAGGGCGTGGCCGAGCCGCAGGCGAAGGAGAAGGCGCGCGAGCTCCTCGAACGGGTCGGGATCCCGGAGAAGGCCGAGGCCTACCCGGCCGATCTGTCCGGCGGTCAGCAGCAGCGCGTCGCGATCGCCCGCGCGCTGGCCATGGAGCCCACGCTGATGCTCTTCGACGAGCCGACGTCCGCGCTGGACCCGGAGATGATCCGCGAGGTCCTCGACGTCATGCGCAACCTCGCTCGCTCCGGGCTGACGATGGTCGTCGTGACGCACGAGATGGGGTTCGCGCGGGAGGTCTGCGACCGGCTGGTGTTCATCGACGAGGGTGAGATCGTCGAGGAAGGGCCGCCGGAGGAATTCTTCACGTCCGCGCGGAGCGAGCGGGCCAAGGAGTTCGTGGACAAGATCATCCACCACTAGCAGGGGGTACAGATGATGAGGGACCGATGGCGCCCGATGGTGACGGCGCTCGTGCTCGCGCTGGCGCTCGGCGTGGCGAGCTGCGGCGGCGACGACGAGGAGGAGCCCGCCGGCGGCGGCTCCACTGCGACGGAAGAGAGCGCGCCGGCCGAGGAGTTTCCGGCCAGCAGCACGATGGGCAAGATCCAGGAGAAGGGGACGATCAGGATCGGCGTGAAGTACGACGTCCCGCCGTTCGGCTTCAAGAATCCCCAGAGCGGCGACGTCGAGGGCTTCGACGTCGACTTCGGCAAGGCGGTCGCCGCGAAGCTCGGCGTCGAGCCCGAGCTGGTCGAGGCGATCTCCGACAACCGCATCCCGTTCATCCAGGACGGCACGGTGGATCTCGTCCTGTCGACGATGACGATCAACGCCGAGCGGGCGCAGGAGATCGGCTTCACCGACCCGTACTTCATCGCCAAGGGCCGGATCCTGGTGCCGAAGGACTCCGACATCACGGGGGTCGCCGACCTCGCCGGCCGCAAGGTGTGCACGGCGCTCGGCTCTACGTACGAGGAGACGCTCGAGACCGAGGCGCCGGAGGCGGACCTGCGGCTCGTCGACGCCTACTCGGAGTGCCTGGAGCTGGTGCAGAACGGCGCCGTCGACGCGATCTCGACCGACGACGTGATCCTCACCGGCATGATCATCCAGGACGACTCGCTGCAGCTCGTCGGCGACGAGCTGACGGTCGAGCCGTACGGCGGCGGCTTCAAGAAGGACGACACGGAGTTCGCCGAGTTCCTCAACGGCGTGCTCGAGGAGTACAAGAGCGGCGGCGGCTGGCAGGAGTCCTACGACGAGTGGCTCGGGCAGTACACCGGCGAGCAGCAGTCGCCGCCCGACCAGACGCTCGACGAGGTCCTGGAGGGCTGACCGCGTGATCGAGGTTCTCACCGAGCACGTCGACGACTTCGCCTCCGGGCTCTGGGTCACGACCCGGCTCGTGCTGGCGAGCTTGGTCATCGCGCTCGTGCTGGGGACCGTGGTCGCGGCGCTGCGCGTCACGCCGAGCCGCTGGCTACAGCGGCTCGGCGCGCTGTACGTCGAGGTCTTCCGCAACCTCCCGCTGCTGGTCCTGCTGTTCATCTCCTTCGCCGGCCTGCGCCGCGCGGGGATCGGCATCGGGCCATGGACGGCGGGGATCGCGAGTCTCGGCCTCTACACCTCCGCCTACGTGGCGGAGGCGCTGCGCTCCGGCGTGTTCGCGGTGAGCCGCGGGCAGGTCGAGGCATCGCTGTCGCTCGGCTTCACCCAGGCCCAGACGCTGCGCCAGATCGTGCTGCCGCAGGCGTTCCGCACCGTCATCGGGCCGCTGGGCTCGATCACCATCGCGATGGTCAAGAACTCGGCGATCGTCGGCGCGTCGCTGTTGGCGCTGCCGGACCTGCTCAAGCAGGCCCGGGTCGTGAACTCGAACACGTTCCAGACGACGGAGTCGTTCTTCTGGGCGGCGGTGGGGTACATGCTGCTCACCGTCGCGGCGACCGTCTTGTTCCGCGCCCTCGAATCCCGCTACGCGGTCAGGCGCTGAGCGATGGAGTACGTCTTCAGCCCGGACAACTGGGAGTGGCTATGGACGGAGAACAACGCCCGGTTCCTGCTCGAGGGGTTCCTGATCAACATCCAAATCGCGGTGATCGCGATCGTGATCGCGCTCGCCATCGGGCTGGTGCTGGCGCTGCTGTCACTCGCGACCGTCACGCCCGTGCGCCTGCTCGCCAAGGGCTGGGTGGACCTGTTCCGGAACCTCCCGCTGATCTTCCTGATCCTCTACCTCGCGCTGTCTCTGCCCGAGTCGATCAAACAGGGCTGGGAGGAGAACGCGCCCGGTTTCCTCCCCGAGGTGCTGCGCGGCCAGCTCGTGCTCGCGGGGATCATGGGACTCGTCCTCTACAACAGCGCCGTGCTGGCGGAGATCATGCGCGCGGGCATCCTGTCGCTTGACCGCGGCCAGCGCGAGGCGGCGACGGCGCTCGGGCTGTCGTACCGCAACCAGATGCGCCACGTGATCCTGCCGCAGGGCCTGCGCCGCATGGTGCCGGCGACCGTCTCGCAGCTGATCACCCTCAACAAGGACACGACGCTGGTGTCCATCATCGCGATCCAGGAGGTCGTGCGGTCGGGGCGGGTGCTCTCCCAGACGGCGGGGAACCCGTTCGTCGGCGGCGGCGACGTGCAGGCGCCGATCCTGCAGGTCATGCTGTTCATCGGCCTGCTGTTCGTCATCACGAACTACGCGCTCTCACGCTTGTCGCGGCGCCTGGAGGTGCGGGAGTCACGGCGCACCGCGACGGTCCGCCCGGTCACGGTCGCCGGCGTCGAGGACCAGGCGATCCCCACGACGCGTTAGCGCAGGGCATCGTTCAGTTCATGCCGGATACCGTCGGCTTCGGCGACTCGTTCGACTCGAGCGGCGCGGTCGGCAGTACCCTTTACAGAAGGTAGCAGAACTGCTACGTTTTCCATGTGGCTGTCATCCCGCAGAAGGAGCTCCGCAACAATGTGGGCGAGGTCCTTCGCCGCGCCGAGGCTGGTGAGCGGATCACGATCACCGTTTCCGGGCGGCCCGTGGCGCAGCTCGGTCCCGCGCGTACCCGTCGTCAATGGGTCGATACTGCGGATCTGCGCGAGCTCTGGGATCTGCCACCGGATCTGACGCTCGCACCGGATCTCCGGGCCTTCGGTGCAGGTCTGCGCGACCCCTGGACTCCCTGATATGCGGGCGCTCCTCGACACCTCCGTGCTCATCGGGGGCGAGGCGATCTCACCGGGCATTCAGTCGGCGATCAGCGCGGTCTCGATCGCCGAGCTGCACTTCGGCCTGCTCGTCGCGCCCGACGACGACACGCGTGCCCTGCGCGTGACTCGGCTTGGTCTGCTCGAGGCGCGATATCCCGATCCACTGCCGGTCGACGATCGTGTGGCGCGCGAATGGGGCCGCCTGCAGGCCGCCGTCGCCAACCGTGGCGGAAAGTCGCGCCGGCGCAACGCCGACCTGGCGATAGCGGCAACCGCGAACGTCCACGACGCCGTCCTCATCACGCACAACGGCAAGGACTTCAGAATCGTCGAGGATCTCGTGCGCGTTCGCGCACCCGCGGGTGACTGACACCCGGACGACCGCGTACCCGGCCGGCCGCCGCGTCTGGGACGCGGCGGCCGGCGGCGCAGGCTGAGGTCGCGACGGAGGACCGACCCCGCCGGCGATCAGCGGTCGCGCTTGCGCGCGAACCGCTTGAACGTGCTGTACGCCTTGCGCGCCGAACCGTTCGGATTCACGAGCCCCGCGTCGAAGCGGGCGCCCCGCTCGACCCCGGTCCATTGGTAGTTGTAGAGCCGCGTGAGGCGCGAGCGCATGCCGCTGCGGCGCGAGTCATACCGGTCGAACAGGCGGAACATGTACTTCGTCCGCTTCGCCTGGCGCGACTCCGAGCGCTTGAAGCCCTGGAACTTCAGGATCCCGCCGGTCTCGGTCGCCCAGACCTGGCCCGGGACTATGCGCAGGAGCTGGCGCGTCGCCGACGAGCGCTTGCGATTGACGTCGGCGTAGTTGTGCAGCCCCCAGATGCTGCCCTTGTTCTTGGAGTAGCGCTTGAACTTCGCCAGCCAGGACGGCATGTTCCTGCCGTCGAGCACGTCGGCGGCCACCAGCTCGCAGCCGCGGCACGCCTTGCGGGCGGCGAGGAAGTACTTGGCGGCGAGCCGGGGCTTGCGGTAGGTCGGCTGGGAGACGTGGTTGCCCTCGTTCCAGATGCCGAACGTCTCGTTGCCCGGGAACTGCCTGCGGAAGCGCTTGAAGCCCTTCTTGTAGGTCTTCACGCTCGGGGCGCGGCACTTCCTGGACGACGAGTAGTGGCCGTCGTCGTAGCAGCCGCGACGCGCCGTGAAGTGGACCAGCACCTCGACGCCGGCGGTGCGGGCGCGGTTCATGAACCCGATCACCTCGGCGTTCTGGCCCGCGTGCCTGTACCAGTCGAACGGCACGAGGTAGCGGACGCGCTCGATGTCGAGGGCCTGGAACCTCCGGTTGTCGAACATCGCGCCGTCCTGGTCGGCGATCCCGACCTTGTAGTTCGCCTGCGCCGGAGCGGCGAACGTGGCGCAGATCAGGAGCGCCACGATGAAGAGGAGTCGTCTGTGCATGGTCATCTGAACCGACGATAGCCGCGAGGGTTGCGGAACCGGCGCAAGAATCCGCCCACGAGGGGCCTAAGCTGACCGGAGGTGGCGGTCGAGACTCCCCGGGAGGACAAGCTGGCCGAGCAGCGGCGCGCGCTGCCGGACCAGCCCGGCGTCTACCTGTTCCGCGACGAGCGCGGGCGCGTCATCTACGTCGGCAAGGCCAAGTCGATCCGTAAGCGCGTCGCGTCTCACCTCAGCTCTCGCAGCCAGCTGAGCGCGTTCATCGACCACATCGAGTCGCTGGTCGTGCAGACCGAGGCCGAGGCGCTGCTCACCGAGCAGAACTTCATCAAGCAGTACCGGCCGCGCTTCAACATCCGGCTGCGCGACGACAAGTCCTACCCGTACATCGCGATCAGCCTCGACGAGGACTTCCCGCGCGTGTACTTCACGCGCGAGCGCCACCGGCGCGAACGCGCCTACTTCGGTCCCTACTCGAGCGCCAAGCGCGTCCGCGGCACGCTCGACCTGCTCGGCAAGATCTTCCTGTTCCGCTCGTGCGAGGGCGCCGAGCCGGGCCGCCGCTCGGGCTCGCCGTGCCTGGACTACTACATCAAGCGCTGCGGGGCGCCGTGCGTCGGCTACGTCGGCAAGGAGGAGTACCGGGCCGGCATCGACGGCGTGATCGCGTTCCTCTCCGGTCGCTTCCGCCAGATCGAGCGCGACCTCGAGCAGCGGATGTACTTCGCGGCCGGCGAGCAGGACTACGAGCAGGCGGCGCTGGAGCGCAACCGGCTGCACGCCGTCCGCGCGCTGCTCGAGCGCCAGCGGGTCGCGACCGAAGGGGCCGGCACGTTCGACGCCGTCGCCGTGGCGGTCGACGGGATGGAGGCCAACGCCCAGGTCTTCCAGGTCCGCGACGGCGTGCTCTCGGACCGCCAGTCGTTCTACCTCGACAACCAGGGCGAGCAGGAGCCCGCGATCGTCGCCGAGGAGTTCATGCTGCAGTACTACACGAGCGCGCTCGCCATCCCGTCGCTGATCGTGGTGCAGCAGGAGCTGGCCGAGGGGTCCGAGCCCGAGGTGATGGCGGCACTGCTGAGCGATCGTCGCGGCGGCGCGGTCGAGATCCGGGCGGCGGAGCGCGGCGGCAAGCTGCGCATCCTCGAGCTGGCCGAGCGCAACGCCCGGCTTGCGCTCGACCAGGAGAAGCTCAAGGCCGAACGCCGGCGCCAGCAGCGCGTCGAGGCGCTCGCGGGGCTGCAGCAGGCGCTGAAGCTCGACGCGCTGCCCGTGCGGATCGAGTGCTTCGACATCTCGCACGTGGGGGGCACGCACACGGTCGCGTCGATGGTGGTGTTCGAGGGCGGCGCGCCGAAGAAGGCCGACTACCGCCGTTTCACCATTCGTTCCCACGATGGCAACGACGACTTCGCTTCCATGAACGAGGTGCTCTCGCGGCGGTACGCGCAGTGGGGCAAGCAGCACGAGCGCTCGCCGTACGACTCCGATCGCGACGCGTCGTTCGCCGCGCTGCCCAACCTCGTGGTGATCGACGGCGGCCCCGGCCAGCTCTCGGCCGGCGTCGAGGCGATCCAGGGCTTCCGCGACCGTGGCGTGGCGGTCGTCTCGCTGGCCAAGCGGATCGAGGAGGTGTTCATGCCGGGTGTCGCGGAGCCGCTCCGCCTGCCCCACGACACGCCCGAGCTCCAGCTGCTCCAGCGCGTGCGCGACGAGGCGCACCGGTTCGCCATCACCCACCACCGGATCCGGCGCGACAAGGCGATGACGGAGTCGATCATGGACGGGCTGCCGGGCGTCGGACCGAACCGCAAGCGCGCGCTGCTGCGCCACTTCGGCTCGCCCGAGGCGGTGCTCGGCGCGACGCGCGAGCAGCTCGAGGCGGTGCCCGGGCTGCCCGCCAAGGTCGGCCGCGACCTCTATCACCACCTGAACAAGACGGGTCGCTGATGGCGCGGCTCACCGACCTCGTCGTGATCTCGGGCTTCTCTGGCGCCGGCAAGTCCTCCGCGATGAACGTGTTCGACGACGCCGGCTACTTCTGCGTGGACAACCTGCCCGCCGGCATGATCCGCTCGCTCGCCGCGCTGTTCCTCCACGAGGGCTCGAAGATCGAGCGCGCGTGCGTGGTGTCGGACCTGCGCGCCGGCGACTACCTCGAAGTGCTGGCCGAGGTGCTCGACGACCTCGACTCCGCGGGGCACGTGACCACCCGGCTGCTGTTCCTGGAGGCCGACGAGGATTCGCTCCTCACCCGCTACAAAGAGACCCGCCGGCGCCACCCGCAGGCCCGCAACGGCAACGTGGCCGACGGCATCCACCGCGAGCAGGACCTGCTGGCGCCGATCCGCGAGCGGGCGGACACCGTGATCGACACGACCGGGTTGAGCGCGTCGGCGCTGCGCCGCAAGGTCGCCTCGGAGATGCTCGCGCCGGGCCAGCCGGGCAAGCTCGCGGTGACGTTCGGCTCGTTCGGCCACAAGCACGGCCCGGCGCGCGACGCCGACCTCGTGTTCGACGTCCGATTCCTGCCCAACCCGCACTGGGAGGCCGATCTGCGGCCGCTGACCGGCTTCGACCGGCGGATCATCCAGTACGTGGGCCGCGACGGGCGCCTCAAGGAGTTCTACGACCGCGTGCTGCCGCTGCTGGAGTACCTGTTGCCCCAGTACGTGGCGGAGGGCAAGGCGCATCTCGTCGTCGCGATCGGCTGCACGGGCGGCCGCCACCGCTCGGTCGTGATCGCAGAGGACCTCGCCGCGCACTTCCGCGACGACGGGCGCTTCTTCGTCGAGGTCCAGCACCGCGACGTGGACCGCGCCCCTTCGCGGTCCTAGATAGATAGCCTCCTCGTCAGTCTCCTTAGGAAAGGGTTCGAATCGCCATGCCAGTACGCGTCGGGATCAACGGCTTCGGCCGCATCGGCCGCAACGTCTTCCGGGCCGCGCACGAGTCCGGCGCCGACGTCGAGATCGTCGCCGTCAACGACATCACGGATGCGGGTACGCTCGCGCATCTGCTCAAGTTCGACTCCGTCTACGGACCGTTCCAGGGCACGGTGGAGGTCGGCGACGGCGCGCTCGAGATCGACGGCCGCGAGGTCAAGACGCTCGCCGAGCGCGACCCGGCGGCGCTGCCGTGGGGCGACCTCGGCATCGACGTGGTGATCGAGTCGACCGGCTTCTTCACCAAGCGCGACGCCGCCGCCGAGCACCTGGACGCCGGCGCCAAGAAGGTCATCATCTCCGCTCCGGCGACCGAGCCCGACGTCACCGTCGTGCTGGGCGTGAACTTCGACGACGCCTACGACGCCGACCGCCACGACGTCATCTCCAACGCGTCGTGCACCACCAACTGCCTGGCGCCGGTCGCCAAGGTGCTGCACGACGCGATCGGCATCGAACGCGGCCTGATGACCACGATCCACGCCTACACCGCCGACCAGCGCCTGCAGGACGCGCCGCACTCCGACCTGCGCCGCGCCCGCGCCGCCGCGCTGAACCTCGTGCCGGCCTCGACCGGCGCGGCCAAGGCGATCGGCCTGGTCATCCCGGAGCTCAACGGCAAGCTGCACGGCTTCTCCGTGCGCGCCCCCGTCCCGACCGGCTCGGTCGTCGACCTCACGTTCCAGGCGGCGCGCGAGACCTCGGTCGACGAGATCAAGGAGATCGTTCGCGGCAAGGCCGACACCGGCGGGCTGGCCGGCATCCTCGCCTACACCGAGGACCCGATCGTCTCCTCCGACATCGTCAGGAACCCGTTCTCGTCGATCTTCGACGCCGAGCTGACGTCGGTGCTGGAGGGCCAGCTGGTCAAGGTCGTCGCGTGGTACGACAACGAGTGGGGCTACTCCAACCGCTGCGTGGAGCTGGCCCAGAAGGTGCCGGTGCGTGCGCACGCTTGACGAGCTCGACGTCGAGGGCAAGCGCGTCCTCGTCCGGGTGGACTTCAACGTCCCGCTGGATGATACCCAGCGGACCTCGTCCGCGGGCACAGGCGACCGCAGCATCACCGACGACGCCCGGATCCGGGCGGCGCTGCCGACGCTGACCGAGCTGCGGGAGAAGGGCGCGCGGCTGCTGCTCGCGGCGCACCTCGGCCGGCCGAAGGGGCGCGACGAGGCGCTCTCGCTCGCGCCTGTCGCCGGCCGGCTCGCCGAGCTGCTGGGTGCGGACGTCGCGCTGGCGGGCTCGCTCGACGACGTCCCCGACGGCGACGTGGTGATGCTCGAGAACGTGCGCTTCGAGCCGGGGGAGACCGAGAACGACCCCGAGCTGGCGCGTCGCTACGCCGACCTGGCCGACGCCTACGTCAACGACGCGTTCGGCGCCGCGCATCGCGCGCACGCGTCCACCGAGGCGGTGGCGCACCTGCTGCCCAGCGCGGCCGGCCGGCTGCTCGAGCGCGAGGTCACGGCGCTGCAGCGGATCCTCGAGGCTCCCGAGCGGCCGCTCGTCGCGGTCGTCGGCGGCGCGAAGGTGACCGACAAGATCGGCGTGCTGGAGGCGTTCCTGCGGACCGCCGACCGCATCTTGATCGGGGGCGCCATGTGCTTCCCGTTCTTCAAGGCCCAGGGCCACGACGTCGGTGCCTCGCTGTGCGAGGACGAGGGGCTCGAGCCGGCCCGGCGCGTGCTCGCCGGCGGGGGCGAGAAGCTGCGGCTGCCGGGCGACCTCGTCGCCGGGCGGGACTTCTCCGCCGGCACCGAGACGCAGTCGCTCGACGGGATCGACGTGCCCGCGGGCTGGATGGGCCTCGACATCGGGCCGCGCAGCGCGCGCGGCTACGCGGAGGTGATCCGCGCCGCGGGGACCGTGTTCTGGAACGGGCCGATGGGCGCGTTCGAGCTCGAGCCGTTCGCCGCAGGGACGCGCACCGTCGCCGAGGCGGTGGCGGAGTCCGGCGCGGTCACCGTGGTCGGCGGCGGCGATTCGGCGGCGGCGCTGGCGCAGTTCGGGCTCGCCGACCGCGTCACCCACCTCTCCACGGGCGGCGGCGCCTCCCTGGAGCTGATCGAGGGCAAGGCCCTCCCGGGCGTGGAGGCCCTGTCATGAGCACCGAGCCGACTGCGTCGGCCGGCACAGGCCGCACCCCGCTGATCGCCGGCAACTGGAAGATGCACAAGACGGTCGCCGAGGCCGAGCAGTTCATCGGTGCGCTGCTGCCGAAGGTGGCCGCCGTCGACCGCGTCGAGATCGTCGTCTGCCCGCCGTTCCTGGCGCTGCAGGCGCTGGTCGACTCCGCCCGCGGCTCGCAGGTCGGCGTCTACGCGCAGACCATGCACGAGGCCGATCAGGGCGCCTTCACCGGCGAGGTCTCCGCGGCGATGCTGTCGGAGATCGACGTGCACGGCGTCGTGCTCGGCCACTCCGAGCGCCGCCAGTTCTACAACGAGACCGACAAGGCGCTCCAGCTCAAGCTGCGCAAGGCGCTGGAGATGGGGCTGGCGCCGATCCTCTGCGTCGGGGAGACCGAGGAGGAGCGCGAGCGCGGCGACACCGAGCGCAAGCTCCGCCACCAGGTCCAGGAGGGGCTCGAGCAGGTGCCCGCCGGGCGCCTCCCCGACGTGGTCATCGCCTACGAGCCCGTGTGGGCGATCGGCACCGGCCTGACCGCCACGCCCGAGCAGGCGCAGGACGCGGTCGCCTTCGTGCGCGCGCTGGTCGCGGGCTTCGACAAGGCGGCGGCCGAGCGGGTGCGGATCCTCTACGGCGGCTCCTGCAAGCCCGACAACGCCGCCGAGCTGCTGGCGCTGCCCGATGTCGACGGCGCGCTCGTCGGCGGCGCGAGCCTCGATCCGGGCGACTTCGCCGCGATCGTCGAGGCCGCGGCGCGATGACCGTCCCGGCGGTCTGCCTCGTGGTGCTCGACGGCTGGGGCCTGGCGCCCGAGGGCCCGGGCAACGCGGTCGCACTGGCCGACACTCCGGTGTTCGACCGCCTGTGGGCGGAGCACCCGCACACCACGCTGACCGCCGAGGGCGAGGCCGTCGGGCTGCCCGCGGGGCAGATGGGCAACTCGGAGGTCGGGCACCTCAACCTCGGCGCGGGGGCGATCGTGCCACAGGATCTGCTGCGGATCGACAAGGCCGTCCGGGACGGCTCGCTCGGCGAGTCCGAGACGCTCCGGAACGCGCTGCGCGGCGCCGAGCGCGTGCACCTGCTCGGCCTCGTCTCCACCGGCGGGGTGCACGCCTCCGAGGCGCACCTGCAGGCGCTGGTGAAGCTGGCCGCCGAGTGCAACGTGCCCGACCTCGTGATCCACGCGTTCACCGACGGCCGCGACACCTCGCCGACATCGGGCGCCGGATCGGTGGGGAGGATCGAGGCGACGTGCCGCGAGCACGGCACGGGCCGGATCGGCTCGGTCGTAGGCCGCTACTACGCGATGGACCGCGACCAGCGCTGGGACCGCACCGAGCAGGCGGTCGCGCTGCTGCGCGACGGCGCCGCCGAGCACCACGCCGACACCGGCGAGGCGGCGGTGCGCGCGGCCTACGTGCGCGACGAGACCGACGAGTTCATCACCGCCACCACGGTCGGCGACGAGGCGCGGATCCACCCGGGCGACGCGGTGCTGGCGTTCAACTTCCGCCCCGACCGCATGCGCCAGATCACGACGAAGCTGTCCGAGCTCGTCGACTCCTACACGACGCTCACGTCCTACGACGAGGACTGGAGCTTCCCGGTGGTCTTCGAGCCGCAGCGGCCCGAGACCACCGTCGGCAGGGTGGTCGCCGCGGCGGGGCGCGCGCAGCTGCACGTGGCCGAGACGGAGAAGTACCCGCACGTGACGTACTTCTTCAACGGTGGCGAGGAAGCGCCCTACGACGGCGAGGTGCGCGAGCTCGCGCCCTCCCCTCGCGACGTCCCGACGTACGACCACAAGCCGGAGATGAGCGCGCGCGAGGCGACCGAGGCGTTCCTGCGCCGCTGGTCGGAGCAGGACTTCGGCTTCGCGATCATCAACTTCGCCAACGCCGACATGGTCGGCCACACGGGCGTGATCGAGGCGGCCGTCAAGGCGGTCGAGACGGTCGACGAGTGCCTCGGCCGGATCGTCGGGGCGGTGCACTCCGACGGCGGCGCCTGCATCGTCACCGCCGACCACGGCAACGCGGACGAGATGCTCGAGGACGACGGCTCGCCCGACACCGCGCATTCCCTCAACCCCGTCCCGTTCATCGTCACCGCCGGCGCGGACGCGCTGGCCGGCGAGGGCATCCTCGCCGACGTCGCCCCGACCGCGCTCGCGCTGCTCGGGATCGAGCAGCCGGAGCCGATGACCGGCCGCTCGCTGCTGAGCTGAGCGTCCGCCCGGCGAGCGCTCAGCGACTAGGTTTGCGCTGTGGCCCGGTCGCGCGGGTGGACCAGGGGCGTCAGGCGGCACTCGAGCTGCGCGCGCAGGTGCTCGTGCTGGGGCGGCAGCGACAGCGCCTCGCCCAGCGTCTCGGCCGGCTCGTCGACGGTGAAGCCCGGCGAGGGGGTCGCGAGCTCGAAGAGGACGCCGCTCGGCTCGCGGAAGTAGACCGAGCGAAAGTAGGTGCGGTCGATCACGTCGGTGGCGCGCGCGCCCGCGGCGCGGACCGTGTCGCGCCACGGCGCGAGGTCCTCGTCGCGCGACTGCCACGCGATGTGGTGGACGGTGCCGGCCCCTTGGACGCCGGGCTCGGCGGGCGCGGGGTCATAGCCCCAGGCGGCCGTGCGCTCCTGCCCGGCGAGCTCCCACCCCCCCGCCGGGCCGGCCGCGAAGCCGAGGCGCTCGAGCAGCGCATCCGACCGGCGCGGGTCGCTCGCGTAGGCGCGCGCGCCGTGGAACCCGAGCAGCGCGTGCTCGGCGGGGATGCCCGGCCCCGCCGCGGCGAGCGGCGCGTCCGGCACGTCGGCGGCGCGCAGCTCCAGTCCCAGTCCCTCGGGATCGGCGAACCCCAGCGCGGCGCCGCTGCGCTCGGCCGTCACGCCGGCGCCGGCCAGGCGCTCGGCCCAGAACTCGAGCGCGGCGGGGCCGGAGACCCGCCACGTGACCGTGTGGACAATGCCGGCGCCGGCGCGGCCGGGAGCCGCGTCCGGGAACTCGAAGAACGTCATCGCCGAGCCGGGGGCGCCCAGCTCGTCGCCGTAGTAGAGGTGGTAGACGTCGGGCGCGTCGAAGTTGACCGTCTTCTTCACGAAGCGCAGCCCGAGCACCCCGGCGTAGAAGTCGAGGTTGCGCTGGGCGTCGGCGGTGATCGCCGTGACGTGGTGGATGCCCGCGAGTTGCATGGTGGCGTCTCCTCTGCCGGGCCATCATACGGAGAAGAAGTTGCGTAGACAACTAGTGCGAGGATATGCTCCCGGGCCATGACCTCGTCCACTCCTCCGATCCAGGAGCTGAGCGGGATCGAGCTCGGTGCGTGGCGTGGACTGCTGCGGGTTCACGCGGCGCTCGTGCGGGAGCTCGACGCCGAGCTCGACGACGCCCACGATCTCCCCCTCTTGTCCTACGACGTGCTCATCTACCTGCGGTCCGCGCCCGGCAAGCGGCTCCGGATGGCCGAGCTGGCCGACAACGTGCTGCTGAGCCGGTCGGGCATCACCCGGCTGGTCGACCGGCTCGAGCGCGAGGGTCTCCTCACGCGCGACACTTGCAGCTCGGACGGGCGCGGCTGCTTCGCGGTGCTCACCGAGGCCGGCGAGGAGGTGCTCTCGCGCGCGCGCCCGACGCATCTGGCCGGCGTGCGTGCGCGCTTCCTGCGCCACTTCTCCCGGGAGGAGCTGCGGCTGCTGGCGGTGTTCTGGGAGCGCGTCCGGCCGGGCGCCGCCGACTCGAGATCAGGATGAGTCGGCCCTCTGCTTTCCTACGGCGCGCTTGGCGCCCTCGTTCTCGATCCGCACGCGCGACCCGGGCTCGCGCGCCCGCACCGGCACGCTGACGCTCGCGCACGGCGAGGTCCGCACGCCCGCGTTCGTCCCGTTGGCCACCAAGGCCGTCGTCAAGACGCTCGAGGTCTCCGAAGCCGGCGACCTCGGCTTCGACATGGTGCTCTCGAACACGTTTCACCTGTTCCTGGCCCCCGGCCCGGAGCTGGTCGAGCGCTTTGGCGGCGTGCACGACTTCATGCGCTGGGACAAGCCGGTGATCACCGACTCCGGCGGCTTCCAGGTGTTCTCCATGGGCCACGGGACCGTGGCCGACGAGATCAAGGGCCGGAACCCATCTCCACCCGCCCCGCGCAAGGGTGCGATCCTCGGCATCGACGAGGACGGCGTGCGCTTCCGCTCCTACGTCGACGGGTCGGAGAGGTTCATGGGGCCGGAGACCTCGATGGGCGTACAGGCCGCGCTGGGCTCCGACATCGCGCTCGTCTTCGACGAGTGCCTGCCGTTCCACGTGACGCGCGACTACACGGCCCGCTCGACCGAGCGCACCCATCGCTGGCTGGACCGCTGCCTGCGCTGGCACGAGGAGCACGGGCCGGGGCGCCAGGGCGTCTACGGGATCGTCCAGGGCGGGGTGGAGGAGGACCTGCGGCGCGGGAGCGCCCAGGAGGTCGCCTCGCGCCCCACGTTCGGGCTCGCCATCGGCGGCACGCTGGGCCAGGACAAGGCGCAGATGTACGAGGTCGTCGGCTGGACGACCGAGGAGCTGCCCGAGGAGCGTCCGCGCCACCTGCTCGGCATCGGCGACGTCGACGACCTCCTGCGCGGCGTCGAGCTGGGCATCGACACGTTCGACTGCGCGATGCCGACCCGGATCGGCCGCCACGGCATGGCCGTCGTGCCTGACCCCGAGCGGCGCTGGCGCGTGGACCTGGCCAAGGGCCGCTACCGCGAGTCCGACGAGCCGATCTGCGAGGGCTGCCCCTGCACCGCCTGCGCGGCCGGCTACTCGCGCGGCTACCTGCACTACCTCTTCCGCCTGCGCGAGAGCACCGGCGCGCGGATCGTCACCCTGCACAACCTCGCCTACCTGCAGATGCTCATGGCCGCCATGCGCGCCGCGATCGACGCAGGCCGGCTCGCCGAGGCGACCGCCGCCGCACGCGCGGGAGCGGCGCCGTGGGAGATGGCCGCGCCGAGCCTAGGGAGGTCTGACCCTCTCTAGGGTTCAGCGCGTGTTGTCGCGGATCAGCCCCTCGAGCTCGTCGACCGCCTGCTGCACGTCGCCCTCGACGCGCTCCCGGAGCTGGGCGCCACGCTGGCCCGACTCGCCGACGAGGACGTAGGCCCCGGCGGCGATCCCGGCGAGCAGCGCGAGGATCAGCAGCGTACGCACTGCGCGCAGGAAGCCGCCCGGGCGCCTGCGCGGTGCGGCCGGCGCCGGCCGGCTTGGCCGGGCCGGCGGCTTGCGTCGCGGCGGCTCGGCGATCGGCTCCATCCGGCGCCGGCGCGGCGCCGTGGGCTGCGTACGCGCCAGCGGCGTGGTGACCGAGGTGCGCTCGAGCATCCGCGTCGGCTCGGTGTCGTCCCCGGCGGGCGCCGGGTCGGGCGCGACGCCGTGCATCGCGGCGCGCAGCGCCCGGTCCATCGCGCCGGCGTCCTCGAAGCGGTCCGCCGCGCGGCGCTCGAGCGCGCGCGCCACGACGAGCGCGAGGGGGCGCGGAATCGCCGGATCGACCTCGTGCAGCGGCGGCGGCGCCGTCGTGTCCTGCTGGCGCGCGAGGTCGGTCAGCGAGGCCGCCTCGTAGGGCAGCCGGCCGGCCAGCAGCTGGTAGGAGACGACGCCGAGCGCGTAGAGGTCCGAGGGAGGGCCGGCGGGCTCCCCGCGCGCCTGCTCCGGCGAGAGGTACGCGGCCGTGCCGAGCACCGAGCCGACCTTGGTCATGTCGGAGTGCTCGGTCGCCTTGGCGATCCCGAAGTCGGCCAGCTTGACCTGCCCGCCGTCGCTCGAGCGCAGCAGGTTGCCCGGCTTGACGTCGCGGTGCACGACGCCGTTGCGGTGCGCGTAGTCCAGGCCGCGGCAGGCCTGGGCGAGAATCGACACGGCGTCGACCGGGTCCAGGCGGCCGAGCTCGCGCAGGATCTCGGCGCAGCTCGGACCGTCGACGAACTCCATCACGATGTACTGGCGCCCCGTGGACTCCTCCGTCCCGAAGTCGAACACCTGCACGACGTTGGGATGCACGAGCCTGGCGGCGGCCAGCGCCTCGCGCCGGAAGCGCGAGATGAAGTTCGCGTCGGCCGCCAGGTGCTCGGCCAGCAGCTTGACCGCCACGCGTCGCTCCAGCCGGGTGTCCAGCGCGAGTTGCACCGTGGCCATGCCACCGACGCCCAGGCGTCGCTCGAGGCGATAGCGGTCCGCGAAAAGCGTGTCGGCGGTCATCCGTCTTCCTCCGGAGGAACACCGCCGGTGCTCGGTGGTTCCTCCTCGGGCGGCGGCTCGCCGCCGGTGCCCGGGTCGACCGTGGCCGTCGGCTCCGGCGTCTGCGCGGGCGTCGGCGTGGCCGTCGGCTCGGGCGTCTGCGTGGGCGTCGGCGTCTCGGTCGGTGCCTCCGTCGGCGCCGCCGTGGCCGTCGGCTCAGGCTCGGGGGCGGTGCACTCGTCGCCGATCTTCGCGTCGAGGTGCTCCAGCCAGTCGCGCAGGTTCGCCTTGAGCCGCCTGCTGGTCTTGCGCGGCAGGCCCGCGAGCTGCTGCTCGGCCTCGCGGACGGTCCGGCGCGCCGCGGCGCACTCGCCGGCGGCGGACGCGTCGCCCGCCTCGCGCACGAGTGCGGTGAGCTGGTCGGCCTCGGCCTGGGGGATCAGCGCCGTGTTCTCCGAGCCGCAGCCGGCGAGCACGAGCGCGCCCAGCCCGGCCGCGAGGAGCGGGGAGCGGAACGCCATCGGCCCTAGGAGGCTAGTGCCTCCGCCCGCGCCTGTCCTCGACCGTGATCGCTCAGTCGGACTGTCGCGCGCGACCGGCTCACTGGCCGTACTGGAGCCGTTCCGCCAGCGAGTCAGGGAGCCGGGCGGCGCGGATCGCAGCCTGGGCGCCCGCGATGTCGTAGTCGGCACGGCGCCACTCCGCCGTCTGGGCCTGCGTGTCGAGCACCATCCAGGCCGCGCGCGGGTCCCCGTCGCGCGGCTGGCCGGTGGAGCCGGGGTTCAGCAGCCACTCACCCGTCCCCAGGTCGAGCAGGTCGTGGGCCCGCCGCGTGGAGCCGGAGGCCGGCTCCCCGTCGGGGCGGTGGAAGGAGAGCGCGACGTGGGAGTGGCCGATCAGCGCGATCCGCTGCCCGGCGCCGTGTGCGGAGTCCAGGCACAGCTCGGCGGTCAACCCGGAGAGCACGTACTCCCAGATCGGATCGCGCGGGGAGGCGTGGTAGAGCCCGACGCCCTCCGCTTCGCCGGACGGCGAGAGGCTGAGCAGGAACTCCCGCGTCTCGGGCCGGATCACGTCCTGCGTCCACTGGGCCGCGAGCGCCGCGCCGCGCGAGAACTCCTCCAGGGAGAGCACCTCGACGACCGCCAGGTCGTGGTTGCCGGCCAGGCAGATCGCGCAGTTGGCCTCGGCCAGCGCGACGCATGCGTCGGGGTCGGCGCCGTAGCCGACGAGATCGCCCAGGCACCACAGCTCCTCGACCTGGGCCTCCTTGGCGGCGGCGATCACGGCCTCGAACGCATGCCGGTTGCCGTGGACGTCGGACGCGATCGCGACGCGCATGCCTAGATGGTTGATTCCACGACGACGTGACCCGTCATCCAGGGGTGCGGACTCGTGGAATCAGCCATCTAGAGTCTGTTCGGTGCGAAGGTCATGGCGCCTGCCGGTTGCGCTCGTCACCGCGGTGCTCGTCGCTGAGGGCGCCGTCGTGCTGATGCGTCCTCGCGACCGCGGGCCCGAGCCGGTCCGGGTCGAGCCGCGAGCCTACTTCAGCGCGGCGCAGATCGACCGGGCGGAGGCCTTCCGCACCGGCCAGCTGTGGATCTACGTGGCCCAGACCGCGATCGGCCTGGGAGTGCTGGCGCTGCTCGTCCGCCGGCCGCCCGAACGGGTCGCCGCGCTCAACCGCCCCACTGCCTCCCGTAAACGCTCGTCACCGGCTTCGCCTCGAGCCGGCGCCGCGGTGGCGGCCGCGATCGCGATCGCGACCGGCGTGGCCGGGCTCCCGCTCTCCGCCGTCGCGCGCGAGCGGGCCAAGGACGTCGGCCTCGTGACCCAGGACTGGACGGGCTGGGCCGGCGACGTGGCCAAGTCGCAGGCGATCGGCGCCGGCTTCGCCGCGCTCGGCGGCGCCGTGCTGGTGCTCGGCATGCGCCGCTTCGGGTCGCGCTGGTGGCTGCCGGGCGCCGTCGTGGTGGTCGCCTTCGGCGCGATCACCACCTACGCGGGCCCGGTCGTGCTCGACCCTCTGTTCAACGAGTTCACCCCGCTGCCGCGTGGGGAGCTGCGCTCGGACGTCCTGCGGCTGGCGCGCGAGGCCGGCGTGGACGTCGGGCAGGTCTACGTGATCGACGCCTCGCGCCGCACCACGGCCGCCAACGCGTACGTCAACGGCCTCGGGCACACCAAGCGCGTCGTGCTCTATGACAATCTGATCGACGACTTCACGCCGGCCGAGACGCGCCTGGTGGTGGCGCACGAGCTGGGCCACGTGCGCCATCAGGACATGCGAGGAGGCCTCATCTGGCTCGCGGTCGTCGCGCCGTTCGGCATGCGGGCGGCGGCCCTGCTGGCCGAGCGCTTCGCGCCGCGCGGCGCCGCGCTCGGGCCGCGCGCCGTGCCCGCCGTCGCGCTCTCGATCGCGATCGTCGTTCCCGTCATCACGGTGGTCTCCAACCAGCTCTCGCGCGACGTCGAGCGGCGCGCGGACGCGTTCTCGCTCGAGCTGACGCGCGACCCGGAGACGTTCGTCGCGTTCCAGGAGCGGATCGCGGTCAAGAACGTCTCGGACCCGGATCCGCCGGGGCTCGCCCGCTTCCTGCTCGGCACCCATCCGAGCACGATCGAGCGCATCGGCCAGGCCGAGGCGTTCGGGCGGTGAAGTACACGGTGCTGGCGGTCGGACGCCTGCGGGCGCCGTTCGCCGACGACGTGGCGCACTACCACCGCATGCTCACCGGCAGGGCGCGCGTCGAGCTGGTCGAGGTGCGCGAGGACGAGCAGCTCGAGCGCCGGATCGCGCCGCGCAGCTACACGGTCCTGCTCGACGTGCGGGGAAGGACGTACGACTCGGTCGCGTTCGCGCGCTGGCTGGAGGACCGGCGCCAGGCCGGCCGCGACGTCTGCTTCGTGATCGGCGGCGCGTACGGGACCGAGCTCGAGCGCTGCGACGAGATGCTCTCGTTCGGCCCGATGACGTTCCCGCACCAGCTCGCCCGCGTGATGCTGATCGAGCAGCTCTTCCGCGCGCACAAGATCCTCGCCGGCGAGCCGTACCATCATTGACCGCGATGACGACGCCCTTCGATGACCTCAAGACCGCCGTGCGGGCCGCCGCCGCCGAGCTACGCAACGGCGGCGCCGCGAGCGATCGCCTGAGCCTGGAGCGGCCCAAGCGGGCCGGCTTCGGCGACTACTCCACCAACGCCGCGCTGCTGCTGGCGCCCGCGATGGGCGAGTCGCCGCGGGCGATCGCCGAGCGCCTCGGTGCGGCGCTGCAGGAGCGGCTCGGCGGCCGCGTCGAGAAGGTCGAGGTCGCGGGTCCCGGGTTCCTGAACCTGTTCCTGAGCGACGCCTGGTACCTCGCGGCGGTCGACGACGTGCTCGCCGCGGGCGACGCGTTCGGCGCCGCGACGGAGGGCGAGCGGATCCAGGTCGAGTTCGTCTCCGCGAACCCGACGGGCCCGCTCACCGCCGCCTCGGGCCGCCATGCCGCGTTCGGCGACGCGCTCGCACGGATCCTCGAGCTGGCCGGCAACACCGTCGAGCGCGAGTACTACTTCAACGACTCCGGCGGTCAGGTCCAGCGCCTCGGCCAATCGATGCTCGCCCGTGCGCGGGGCGAGGAGCCGCCCGAGGACGGCTACCAGGGCGATTACGTCGCCGAGCTGGCCGCCCGGATCCCCGACGCGGCGTCCCGGCCGGCCGAGGAGCTCGCCGCGGCCGGCGTGGAGACCCTGATGGCCGGCATCCGGGCGACGCTCGAGCGCTTCCGGGTCGTGTTCGACCGCTGGTTCTCGGAGGCCACGCTCTACGACGGCGATCCGAGCCCGTGGGAGCGGGCGCGCGAGCAGCTCGCGGCCGAGGGCCGCTCCTACCGCTCCGAGGGCGCGCTGTGGCTGCGGACCACCGCGCTGGGTGACGACAAGGATCGCGTGCTCGAGCGTTCGAGCGGCGAGCCGACGTACTTCGCGGCCGACGTCGCCTACCACTGGGACAAGCTCGACCGCGGCTATGACCGGATGATCAATGTGCTGGGCGCCGACCACCACGGCTACGTGGCCCGGCTGAAGGCCGCCGTCGCCGCCGTCGGCGCGAACCCCGACCGCCTGGAGGCGCCGATCCTCCAGTTCGTCCACGTCGTGGAGGGCGGCGAGCGCGCCTCGATGTCCAAGCGGCGCGGCGACTACGTCGGGCTCGACGAGCTGATCGAGGAGATCGGGGTCGACGCGACGCGCTTCTTCA